>Ga0335074_10003075_pt1 | contig 22732 bp, 23 predicted proteins | sample Lox_Sample_23_FD_206715 | JGI IMG/M metagenome (GOLD analysis project Ga0335074, IMG submission 206715) | Soil microbial communities from Loxahatchee National Wildlife Refuge, Florida, United States - Lox_Sample_2.3 | ecosystem: Environmental > Terrestrial > Soil > Wetlands | place: USA...
GGGAGCCGAAGATGCCGTCCGCGCGTGAGCTGCTCGATCGCCTGCTCGAGCGGCGCGACCTGACACAGCCGCAAGCCGAGGAACTGCTCGGCATCCTGACGGACCCCGCCACGTCGTCCGCCATGGCGGGTGCCATCCTGGCGGCCATGCGCTCGAAGGGGGTGGTCGCCGACGAGGTGCGTGGATTCGCGCAGGCGATGCGCCGCCTCGCGCGCCGGCCGTCGATTCCTGCCGGGTTGCCGGCCGTCGATGTGGTCGGCACCGGTGGCGACTCCTCGGGCAGCCTCAACATCTCGACCGGCACCGCGCTGCTCACCGCCGCCTGCGGCGTGCCGGTCGTCAAGCACGGCAACCGGTCGATCTCGAGCCGCGCCGGCAGCGCCGATGTGCTGGAGGCTCTCGGTCTTGCGCTGCCGCTCGATGAGGCGCGGGCCGGCCGGTGCCTGGAGGCCTGCAATTTCACCTTTCTCTTCGCGCCCCACTACCATCCGGCGACCAAGGCGGTGGCGGCGGTGCGGGCGGCGCTCGGCGTCCGCACCATATTCAACATCCTCGGGCCGCTCACCAATCCCGCGGAGCCGCCCTTTCACCTGATCGGCGCATTCAGCCTCGAGGTGGCCGAGCTCATCGCCCGCACGCTCGCCGGCATGCCGATGGAGCGGGCCTTCGTCGTGCACGGCGCGCACGGATGGGACGAGCCGACACCCGTGGGTCCGTTTACGCTTTTCGATGTGCGTCCCGGATCCATCGCGCGGCACACGCGCGCCCCGGAGGACTATGGCCTGCGGCGCTGCGAGCCGGCCGGACTCGCGGGCGGTGATGCCCAACACAACGCGCGCGCCCTGCGCGCCGTGCTCACCGGCGAGGATCGGGGGCCGCATCGCGACTGCCTGCTGTTGGGAGCGGCCCTGGCGCTGGAGGTTGCAGGAGAGAGCGCGCAGCCCCGCGACGCCATCGAGCGCGCCGCGAAATCGATCGACAGCGGCGCGGCGGCGCGCGTGCTGCGGACCTTGGCGACCCTGTCGTGAGCCCGGATTTTCTCGCGCAGATGGCCGTCACGAGCCGTGAGCGGGTCCGGGCCGCCCGCGCCGCCTGCCCGCAGGCCGAGCTCCTGCGGCGGGCCCTCGACACGCCCTCGCCACCGGCGCTGCGGCTGCAACCGGGTGGCTTCGATCTCATCGCGGAGCTGAAATTGCGCTCCCCCGCCGCCGGGCCCCTGAGGGGGCCCGCGGAGAATGTCGCGGCGCGCGTGACCGCTTACGCCCGCGCGGGCGCCGCCGCCGTTTCGGTGCTGACCGAGCCCAGCCGGTTCGACGGCAGTCTCGAGCACCTGCGGCTCGCCGCGCAGGCGCTCGCGCCGGCGGCCGTGCCGGCGATGCGCAAGGATTTCCTGATCGACGCCTACCAGGTGATCGAGGCCCGCGCCGCCGGCGCGGGCGGCGTGCTCGCGATTCTGCGGATGCTGTCGGAGGCCGAGCTCGAGTCGCTCGTGCAACAGGCGCGCTCGCTCGGGCTCTTCGTGCTGCTCGAAGCCTTCGACGAGCGCGACCTCGAGCGGCTCCAGAGGGTGCTCCCGCGGCTGGGGAGCGAGGGCCTCCTGGCCGGCGTCAACTCCCGGGATCTCACGACCCTCCAGGTGGTTCCGAGCCGGCTCGAGGCGCTTGCGGGCTCTCTGCCCAGCGGCATTCCACGGGTGGCCGAGAGCGGTGTCGCGACCGCCGAGGACGCGCGCCGGCTGGCCGAGGCCGGCTATGATCTGGCTCTGGTCGGCAGCGCGCTCATGAGCGGTGAGGATCCCGCGGCGTTGGCCGCAGCCATGCTGAGTGCCGCGCGCGCCGCCCGCCGCGCTGTCATCGGGTGAGCGACATCATGTGGATCAAGATCTGTGGCGTGACGACTCCCGAGGCGGTGGCAGCGGCACTGGCGGCCTCCGTCGATGCGATCGGCCTCGTGTTCGCGGACTCGCCGCGACAGCTGACCCTGGAAGATGCGGTGCAGCTCGCGGCACCGGCGCGCGGTCGGCTCCGCTGCGTCGCGGTGACGCGCCACCCGAGCCAGGGTCATCTCGATGAGATTCTCGCCGTATTCCACCCCGATGCGCTGCAAACCGACGCCGAGGACCTGCGCGCGCTCAGTGTGCCGAGCCAACTCGAGCTGCTGCCGGTGTTCCGCGGTTTCGATGCGCCGCCGGGGACGTCCCGTGTCCAACCGGGCCTGCTGCCGCCGCGGCTGCTGTTTGAAGGTCCGGTGAGCGGCAGCGGCACGCCGTGCGACTGGACCACCGCGCGGCGCATCGCGCGCCGGGCGCAGCTCGTGCTCGCCGGCGGCCTCGATGCCGATAATGTCGGGACCGCCATCCGCACGGTGCGCCCGTTCGGCGTCGACGTCTCGAGCGGGGTGGAGGAGCGTCCGGGCGTGAAGAGTCCGGCCGCGATCGCTCGGTTCGCGTCCGCGGCGCGCACCGCCTTCGAGATGATCCAACAGGAGCAGCAGTCCGCATGAACGCGAGCTCATCCAGCGATCCGGTCGCGGATCTGATTGCCGGCCGCCTCCCTGATCAGCGCGGGCGCTTCGGGCCGTTCGGTGGACGGTACGTGCCGGAGACGCTGATTCCGGCGCTCGAGCGGCTCGAGCAGGGCGTGCGCGAGCATCTGCGGACCGCGGCTTTCCAACAGGAGCTCGCGCGGGAGCTCTCGAGCTGGGTGGGGCGGCCCACCGCCCTCACCTTCGCCGGCCGGCTCTCGATGCGCTGGGGAGCGCGCATCTGGCTGAAACGCGAGGACCTCGCCCACACCGGCGCGCACAAGATCAACAACGCCATCGGCCAGGCGCTCCTGGCGAGGCGTCTGGGCGCCCGGCGCGTCGTCGCCGAGACCGGCGCCGGCCAGCACGGGGTCGCGAGCGCCGCGGCCTGCGCACGCCTGGGACTGCCCTGCACGGTGTATATGGGCGCCATCGACATGGAGCGGCAGGCACCGAACGTCGATCGCATGCGCCTGCTCGGTGCAAGCGTGGTGGCCGTGACCGGCGGTGATCGCACGCTGCGGGCGGCGATCGATGAGGCGTTGCGCGATTGGGTATCGGATCCGCTCGAGACCTACTATCTGCTCGGCTCGGCGCTCGGGCCGCACCCCTACCCCTACCTCGTGCGCGAGCTGCAGTCGGTCATCGGCCGCGAGGCGCGCGCCCAGATCCTCGAGAGCAGCGGCGCGCTGCCTGATGCGGTGATCGCCTGCGTGGGCGGAGGATCGAATTCCATCGGCGCCTTCCACCCGTTCGTTCCCGACCGCACGGTCGAGCTGATCGGCATCGAGGCGGGCGGCCGCGGCCCGGGTCTCGGCGACAACGCCGCCACCCTGTCCTTCGGCCGGCCCGGGGTGTTGCATGGCACCTACTCCATGCTGCTGCAGGATGAGAACGGCCAGATCCAGGAGACCCATTCCGTCTCGGCGGGCCTCGATTACCCTGGCGTGGGGCCCGAGCACGCGCTGCTCGCGGCCGCGGGGCGCACGCGCTATGAGACCGCGAGCGACGCCGAGGCGCTCGAGGCGGTGCGCGCGCTCTGCGAGTGCGAAGGCATTCTGCCGGCGCTCGAGAGCGCCCATGCGCTCGCCGGCGCGCGGCGCTGGGCCGCGGGCCATGCCGGCCGGACGGCGCTCGTCTGCCTCTCGGGGCGCGGTGACAAGGACATGCCGACGTTGCAACAGACGCTGCTCGCGCCGCGGGTCGCATGACGAGCCACGAGAGCATCAGCGCCGCCATCCTCGCGGCAAAGGCGCGTGGCGAGCCGGCGCTCGTCGGCTATCTGACCGCGGGCTTTCCGAGCCGCGACAGCTTCAAGGCGCATGTGCAGGCGATCGCCGACGCCGCCGATGTGCTCGAGATCGGCGTGCCCTTCACCGATCCGATGGCCGATGGCGTCACCATCCAGCGCGCCAGCCAGGCGGCGCTCGCGCAAGGGGTGAGTCTGCGCTGGATCCTGGCGCAGCTCGAGGCGATGCCGCGCGCCAAAGCGCCGCTGCTGCTCATGAGCTACCTCAACCCGCTGCTTGCCTTCGGCCCGCAAGCGCTGGCCGCCGCCGCCGCTCGCGCTGGCGTCGCCGGCTTCATCGTCCCGGATCTGCCTTTCGATGAGAGCGCCGAGTTGCGGGCGGCGCTCGCGAGCCAAGGCCTGGCGCTCATCCAGATGGTCACTCCGGTGACGCGCGCGCAGCGACTCGAGCGGATCTGCGCGAGCAGCCAGGGCTTCGTGTACGCGGTGACCATGACCGGCACGACCGGCAGGAGCGTCACCGTACCGCCGGAAGTCACCCGTTATCTCGATACCGTGCGCTCCCGCTCCCCGGTGCCGGTATGCGCGGGCTTCGGAGTCCGCGGCCGCGAGCAGCTCGAGTTGCTGCGCGATCACGTCGACGGTGTCGTGATCGGCTCCGCGCTGGTCGAGGTGCTGGAGAAGGGCGAGGACCCGGCGCGCTGGCTGCGCCGGCTTCGAGGGCACTCATGAGCCCGCTCGTGATTGCCGGCCGTTTTCGCGGCCCCGAGCGCTCCGCGAACGGCGGGTATTTCGCCGGCTGCGTCGCGGCGCTCGCCGGCCGCACGGTCACCGTGCGGCTGCTCACGCCGCCGCCGCTCGAGATGCCACTCGAGATGGTGGAGCTCGCCGACGGCGGACTCGCCGTCATGTCGGGAGCGGAGCGGGTCGGCGAGGCCGCGCCGGCGACCTTGACTCTGGATATTCCAAAGCCGCCGAGTTATTTCGAGGCCGTGGAGGCCTCGCGCCGCTACGCCGGCTTTGCGCATCACCGCTTTCCCAGCTGCTTCGTCTGCGGCACCGGGCGGCCGCGCGGCGATGGCATGAGGATCTTCGCCGGCCCGATCGCCGAGCGCGGTCTGGTGGCCGCGCCCTGGGTTCCCGATCCGTCGCTCGATCGCGGCGACGGCAAGGTGCGGCCGGAGTTCATGTCGGCGGCGCTTGACTGTCCCGGGTTTTATGCGGCGAGCCCGCATGACCGCATGATGCTCCTCGGCGAGATCACCGTGCACGTGGATCGCCTGGTGCATGTCGGCGAGCCCTGTACGGTGATCGGTTGGGAGCTGCAGGCGAGCGGCCGTAAGCACGCTGCCGGCACCGCCGTATTCGCCGAGGACGGCGAGGTCTGCGGCCGGGCGCGGGCGCTGTGGATCGAGCCCAGGGCCCAGTAAAGTCGCGCTAGGCGCCGGAGCTCGCCTCGGCGGAGACGCCGCGCGCGACGATGCGCGCCGAGCGCCAGTCGCCCAGCCGGTAGTAGAGCGCGGCGAGCAGCGCCGCGAGCGCGGAGGAAATCGGGAAGCTCCACCAGATGGCATCGGCGTGATAGTGCGGCAGCAACGCGTACGCGAGCGGAAAGCGCACGAGCAGGAGCGACACCGTCATGATCGCGAGCGGGAACATCACCGCGCCGGTCGAGCGCACCGTGGCGAAGAACACCATGGCGATCGCGAAGAACATGTAGGAGGGGGTCGCGATGTGGTTGAGGTGAGCGGCGATCGCCAGGGCCGCCGCTCCCGCGGGCAGGAACGGCGAAAAGGAGCGCCAGCCGAGAAACTCGATCGCGACGATCACCGAGCCCGTGATGGCGATGCTGAAGGCGACGCCGACCGCGGCGATCCGGTTGACGCGGTCCCATTTGCCGGCGCCGACGTTCTGTGCGGCCATGGCGGAGACGGCCTGTCCGACCGCGAACGCCGGCATCTGGATGTAGTTCCAGATCTGCAGCGCCGCGCCGAAGGCGGCGGTGGTATCGACGCCGAAGCGGTTGACCAGCGAGATCATCAGCACGCCGCTCAGTGACATGACCAGCATCTGGCCGCTCAAGGGCACACCCTTGCGCACCAGGGCCGCGGCCAGCCGCCAGTCGATCTTCAGGAGCCTGAGGTCCTCGCCATGGAGGCACAGAAGATGCCGCCGCCGGTAGAGGTGGCGCACCATGGCGATGAGGCTGACCGTCTGGGCGATGAGGGTGGCGAACGCCGAGCCGGCGATCCCTAAGCGCGGTGCCGGCCCGAGGCCGAAGATGAACACCGGGTTGAGACTGATGTCGAGGCCGACCGAGAGCAGCATGAAATAGAACGGTGTCTTCGAGTCACCGGCGGCGCGCAGCACCGCCATGACGAAGGCATACATGTAAAGCGCCGGCAGCGCGCAGAAAATCACGCGCATGTATGCGACCGCGAGCGGCAGCGACTGCGGCGGGGTTTTCATGGCCGCGAGAATGGCCGGCGAGAGTGTCAGGCCCGCGACCGCCATCACCACGGAAATGCCGGCGAAGAAGGTGGCGCTGGTGCCGACGGCGTGCCTCGCGCCCGGGATGTCGCTGGCGCCGATGTATTGCGCGATGAGGATCGTCGCGGCCATGGCGATGCCGAACGCCGCGCCGATCAGCAGAAACATCACCACGTTCGCATTCGAGGTGGCGGTGAGCGCCGCCTCGCCGAGATAGCGCCCGACCCAGATCGAGTTGACCGACGCGTTGAGCGACTGCAGCACGTTGGCATAGAGGATGGGCAGGGCGAAGTGCAGCATCCCGCGGCTGATCGAGCCTTCCGTGAGCGAGCGGTGGGGACTCAAGATGCGCCCCTCACGGCGTCAGAAAAGCCGGTAGACGATGAGCAGCCACCCCGCCCCGAGGCCTGTCAGCGTCCATCCGGGCCAGGCCGCGCGCCCGAGCGCGAGCCAGAGGATGCCGCCGAGGAGGACCGCGGCCCCGAGGATGACCGCATCGCGGCGCCGGTGGCCGCGGCGCAGCTCCGCGTGCAGCAGCTCGACCGCGGGCGTCTCGACCAGCATTCGCAGCATGCCGCCTTCGGCGCGCTGCAGCACGCTCTTGAGGACCGCCGGCAGCACGCGCGCCGCCTCGATCAGCTCCGGCATCTGCACACGCACGCCGCGGAGGATCTGGCGCAGGCTCATGCGCTCGCGCATCCACTCGCGCAGGATGGGCGCCGCGGTATGCCAGACATCGAGCTGCGGATACAGCTCGCGGCCGAGCCCCTCGACGTTGACCAGCGTCTTCTGCAGCAGGATGAGCTGCGGTTGCAGCTCCACGTTGAAACGGCGCGAGATCTCGAACAGGCGCACCAGCAGCGTGGCGAAGGAGATGTCCTCGAGCGGTCGGTCGAGGATCGGCTCGCACACCGTGCGCACCGCCGACTCGATCTCGTCCACCCGCGTGCCCGCCGGCACCCAGCCGGACTCGACGTGCAGCTGCGCCACGCGGCGATAGTCGCGATCGAACACGGCGAGGAAGTTCGCGGCGAGATAGTGCTGATCGCGCGGATCGAGCGTGCCGACGATGCCGAAATCGACCGCCGCGTATCGCGGTCGCGCCGGATCGTCGATGATGACGAAGATGTTGCCCGGGTGCATGTCGGCGTGAAAGAAGTTGTGTCGGAACACCTGGGTGAAGAAGATCCGCACGCCGTTTTCCGCCAGCCGCCTGATGTCGGTGCCGGCGGCGCGCAACCGCTCCATGTCGGAGATCGGAATGCCGTGGATGCGCTCCATCACCATGACATCCAGACGGCAGTAGTCCCAGTAGACCTCGGGCACGTACAGGAGGTCGGAGCCGGCGAAGTTGCGTTTCAGCTGCGAGGCGTTGGCGGCCTCGCGCATGAGGTCGAGCTCATCGAGCACCGTCTTCTCGTACTCCGCCACGATCTCCCGGGGCCGCAGCCGCCGCCCCTCGCGCCAGTAGGTCTGGGCGAGCTCCGCCAGCGCGTAGAGCACCTCGAGGTCGCGCTCGATCAGCTCCCGCATGTCCGGTCGCAGGACCTTCACGACCACTTCGCTCCCATCCGGGAGCCGTGCCGCGTGCACCTGGGCGATCGAGGCTGCGGCGAGCGGCGTCTCCTCGAACTGCGAGAACGCTTCCGACACCGGACGGCCGTAGGCGCGCTCGACGAGGGCGCGCGCGATCGCTCCGGGGAAGGGCGGCACGCGATCCTGGAGTTTCGCGAGCTCGTCGGCGACATCCTTCGGCAGCAGGTCGCGGCGCGTCGAGACCGCCTGGCCGAACTTCACGAAGATCGGGCCGAGCTCCTCGAGCGCGAGCCGCAGCCGCACGGCCGGGGTCGCGGTGCGGTGCGGATTCAGCCAGGTCTCGGGCGAGAGGTAGAAGAGAAACCGCAGCGGCGCATAAAGGTGGGTCGCGCGCACGAAATCGTGCAGACCGTATTTCAACAGCACCCGCTGGATCTGCAGGAGCCGCGCGAGGACGCGCAGCTTCACGTGCCCGGCACCGCGGTCACTTCGGCGCGCGCCGCTGCCGCAGCAGCTCGAGACGCGCATCGACCCGATCGACGTCCTCGCGCAGCGCGTCCACGTCGCGCAGAAACTGCTCGCCTTCCTCGCGCGACACCAGGTCTCCACGCTCGTGACTGAAGTACTCGCCGACATCGCGCAGCAGTGTCGCGGCGGCGTTCCGGGTCCAATCGAGCGCTCCGCGCGCCATTCTTGCGATGCGATGCGCCGCCACGTCGCCGAGCAGGATCGAGAGCTCCTCCTCCGGGTCGGGTGCGAGGAGCCGCGCCAGCTCGCGAAATTTCCGCGCCAGCTCCGCATCGCCGCGCACCTCGATCTCGCCGCGCGAAAGCGCGGCGTCCGAGGGCCAGGCGCCCAACGCGAGCAGGCTCAAGGGACCGCCCACCACCTCCGCGTCCGCCGGCAGGCTGCCGCGTGTGAGGCGCAGCGAGTTGCCGGTCGACTCCACCAGCAGGCGCGCGATGGCAGGCGCCTCTATGGCGATGCGGTGGCCGGCGAGCTCGGCGCACAGCTGCTGGGCGCGCGGCGAGCGGGGGAGCCCCCGGTTGAGGACGTTCTCGATCGTGGCGGTGAGCATCGGCGGGCCCGTCAGTACTTGTAGCCGCGGTGGACCGCGACGATACCGCCCGAGAGGTTGTGATACCGGCAGCCCTCGAGCCCGGCCTCGCGCATCAGCGCGAGCAGCGCCTCCTGCCCGGGGTGCATGCGGATCGACTCGGCGAGATAACGGTAGCTCGCCTCGTCGCGCGCAACGATCCTTCCCAGGAGCGGCAGCACACGGAAGGAGTACGCGTCATAAAGCGGCCCGAGACCCGGGGCCACCGGATGGGAAAACTCGAGCACCAAGAGCTGTCCTCCCGGCTTCAGCACCCGGCGCATCGCAGCCAGGGCGGCGGCCTTGTCGGTCACGTTCCGCAGCCCGAAGCCGATGGTGATGCAGTCGAAGGTGTCGTCGCGGAAGGGCAGGCGCTCGGCATCGGCCTGGACGTACTGCACGTAGCCGAGCACGCCGCGGTCCGTCAGACGGTCGCGGCCGCGATGCAACATGGAGGAGTTGATGTCGCTCAGCACGACGAGACCTCGCTCGCCCACCTGCCGGGCGAGACCCGCGGCGAGATCGCCGGTGCCGCCGGCCACATCGAGCGCCCGCTGCCCGGGGCGCAAGCCCGTCAGCGACAGCGTGAAGCGCTTCCACAGCCGGTGAGCACCCGCCGACATCAGATCGTTCATCAGGTCGTAGTTGCCGGCGACCGAGTCGAAGACGCCCCGCACCCGACGCGCCTTCTCGCGCCAGGGCACGCGCTCATAACCGAAATCGGTGGCTGGGGGCTCGGTCATCGGATCGCCGGCTCGCGGGGAAGGCGCATTGTATCCGCTTGCTTTTTCGAGAACATGCTGCGCAGAATCCGACCCCGGTAAAGGGGGGTCTTGAACTTAAAGGGCCGGGCGGTGTCAAACCGCCCGGTCTTTTTTATTCGCGCGCCTGGGCGGCGCGACGGGCGAGGTACCGGGCCCAGTTTTCCTGCCGGTCGCGGCCGAGCTCGTAAAGGTATTTCCAGGTGTAGAGGCCGGTGTCGTGGCCGTCGTCGAAGATCAGCTTCACCGCGTACTGGCCGACCGGCTCGATCGCGCGAATGCCCACCGTCTCCTTTCCGAGCACCAGGGTCTCCTGACCGGGGCCGTGGCCCTTGACTTCGGCCGAGGGGGAATAGACGCGCAGATACTCGAACGGCAGCTCGCAGCGGTAGCCATCGTCGAAGGTGACCTCGAGAAGGCGGGCGCCGCGGCGGAGCTTGATCTCCAGGGGGGTTCTTGGAATCTCCGGTGTCACGGTGCGGGTCTCGCTGGGGCCTGCTCAGGCACTGCGGACCAAGTATAGGTACCCGGGCGCGGCTTGCACTAATATGGACGTTCTTGCTCCAGCAGCGGTACATCGTGGAAGCTACAGATACCTCCCACCCCGACTACTATCATCGCGTGGTCGATTGCCAGTGGGCCTGCCCGGCCCACACGGACGTGCCTGAATACATCCGGCTGATCGCCCAGGGACGCTTCACCGAGGCGTACCTCGTCAACCGGCATTCCAACGTCTTTCCGGGCATCCTCGGGCGGGTCTGCGACCGCCCGTGCGAGCCGGCGTGCCGTCGCGGACGGGTCGAGGCGAAGCCGGTCGCCATCTGCCGCTTGAAGCGGGTGGCCGCGGATAACCGCGACGACATCACCGGCCGGCTGCCGCCGATCCCCAGGATCAAAAACGGCAAGCGCATCGCCTGCATCGGCGCCGGCTGCGCCTCGCTCACGGTCGCCAACGATCTCATGCCGCTCGGCTACGAGGTCACGATCTTCGAGCAGTACGGCGAGCCCGGCGGCCTGATGCGCACCAACATCCCCTCCTTCCGACTGCCGCAGACGGTTCTCGAGGAGGAGATCCGGATGATTCTCGAGATGGGCGTCGATCTCAGGCTCGGCGCTCGCATCGGCAGCATGAGGGAGTTGCTCGCGACCGGCGGCTTCGACGCGGTGTTCGTCGGCTCCGGCGCTCCGCAGGGCAAGAACCTCAATCTGCCGGGTCGCGAGGCGGCTGCCGCCAACGTGCACATCGGCATCGCCTGGCTGGAGTCGGTGGCCTTCGGCCACACCGAGCGGATCGGCGAGCGCGTCCTCATCATCGGCGTCGGCAACACCGCGATGGACTGCTGCCGCACGAGCCTGAGGCTCGGCGCGAAGCAGGTGAAGGTGATGGCGCGCAAGCCACGCGGTTTCTTCAAGGCCTCCGAATGGGAGCTCGAGGATGCCGAGGAGGAAAGCGTCGAGATCGTGGTCAACCGCTCGCCGAAGGCGTTCGTCATCGAAGGCGGACGCCTCGCCGGCATGAGCTTCGAGTGCATGGAGTACGAGCTCGACGCCCGCGGGCGCATCACCGCCGAGCGGGTCACGGGCGAGGAGTTCATCGCCGCCGACGATGTCATTCTCGCGATCGGCCAGGAGAACGCCTTTCCGTGGATCGAGGGCGATCTCGGCATCGAATTCGACAAGTGGCACGTGCCCAGCGTGGACCCGGTCACCTTCCAGTCGACCCGGCCGGGCGTGTTTTTCGGCGGCGATGCCGCCTTCGGTCCGAAGAACATCATCTGGGCGGTCGAGCACGGCCACCAGGCCGCCATCTCCATTCACCGGCACTGCCAGGGCCTGTCCGTTACCGAGCGACTCGCGCCGGGCGTCAACCTGCAGAGCCGCAAGATGGGCATGCACGAGTGGTCCTACTCCAACGACTACGCGCCGGTCGAGCGGCGGCTCATGCCGCACGTCTCGCTCAAGGAGCGCTTCAAGAAGCTGAACATCGAGGTGGAGCTCGGCTTCAGCGCGGAGCAGACCGCCCAGGAAGTGCAGCGCTGCCTCAACTGCGACGTGCAGACCGTCTTCAGCGCCAAGCTCTGCATCGAGTGCGACGCCTGCCTCGACATCTGCCCCGTCGACTGCCTCACCATCACCATGAACGGCCCCGAGGCGGAGCTGCGCGGCAGACTCAAGGTTCCGGCGCGCAACCTCACCCAGCCGCTCTACGTGTCGGGGCCGCTGCCGCAGACCGCCCGCGTGATGGTCAAGGACGAGGACCTGTGCGTGCACTGCGGGCTGTGCGCCGAGCGCTGCCCGACGGCGGCCTGGGACATGCAGAAATCGCACGTGCACTGGCCGCGCGCCGAGGATGAGGCCCGGGCGATCGAGGCCCGGAGGCCCAAGATCGCCTGAAGCCGATGAACCGCATCAACGATTTCACCATCAAGATCGCCACGGTGAACGGCACCGGCTCGGCGAGCGCCAACACCCTGCTCATGAAGTCGATCTTCAGGAGCGGCATCCCGGTGATGGGCAAGAACTACTTCCCCTCCAACATCCAGGGCCTGCCCACCTGGTACGAGATCCGCGTCTCGCGCGACGGGCACCTCGCCCGCTCCGGCGCCGTCGACCTCATGGTGGCGATGAACGCCGAGACCTATTCGCGCGATGTCAAGGAAGTGGCTGCCGGCGGGTACCTCGTCTACGACTCGACCTGGCCCCGCCCGGCGCTCCTCGGTCGCTCCGACATCACCGTGCTCGGGGCCCCGCTTGCCAGGATGTGCAACGAGAACTTCAACGGGGTGCGCACCCGGATCCTGATGAAGAACATCTGCTACGCGGGCGTGCTGGCGGCGCTCCTCGATCTCGACCTGGAGCGCATTCGCGAGCTTCTGGCGCAGACCTACGCCAAGAAGCCGCAGCTCGTCGAGGCCAACATGAAGGCGATCGGGCTCGGCTACGAGCATGCGCGCGAGCACTTCAGCTGCCCGTTGCCGCTCAAGGTCGAGAAGATGGAGCGCACCGCCGGCCACATCATGATCGACGGCAACACCGCCGCGGCGCTCGGCTGCGTGTTCGCCGGTGCGACGGTCGCGGCCTGGTATCCGATCACGCCGTCGACCTCGCTCATGGATGCCTTCAAGGGCTTCTGCGACCGCACGCGCATCGATCCGGACACCGGCGCCAAGCGCTTCGCCTTCATCCAGGCCGAGGACGAGCTGGCCGCGATCGGCATGGTGATCGGCGCCTCCTGGAATGGCTGCCGCGCCTTCACCGCGACCTCCGGTCCCGGCATCTCGCTCATGAACGAATTCCTCGGGCTCGCCTATTACGCCGAGGTGCCGGCGGTCGTATTCGACATCCAGCGGGTGGGCCCTTCAACGGGCATGCCGACGCGGACCCAGCAATGCGACGTCATGGAGTGCGCGTATGCATCGCACGGTGACACCCGCCACGTCTGCCTCTACCCGGCCAACCCGGAGGAGTGCTTCTACATGGCCGCTCAGGCCTTCGACCTGGCGGAGCGCCTGCAGACGCCGGTGATGGTGTTGTCGGATCTCGATATCGGCATGAACGACTGGATGTGCCGCGAGCTCAAGTGGGATGACGCCTACCGGCCCGACCGCGGCAAGATGTTGCAGAAGGCGCAGATCGAGAAGCTGGAGAAGTTTCAACGCTACCTCGACAAGGACGGCGACGGCATCCCCTATCGGACGCTGCCGGGCGTGCATCCGAAGGGCGCGTGGTTCGCGCGCGGCTCCGGACATTCCCAGTACGGCACCTACACGGAGGACTCGACGGAATATCAGATCGTGCTCGACCGGCTGCTGCGCAAATGGGACACCGCGAAGAAGCTGGTGCCGCGCGCGGTCATCGATGCCACCGCCGGAAGCGACATTGGCATCGTGTCGCTCGGCAGTTGCGACAGCGCGATCCACGAGGCGATGGCGATTCTGAAAGCGCGCGGCGTCGGCGTGAATTACATGCGCGTGCGCTCCTTTCCCTTCAGCGAGGATGTGGAGCGGTTCCTGGCCGCGCACCGGCTGCTGTTCGTCGTCGAGCAGAACCGCGACGCGCAGTTTCGCTCACTGCTCACGCTGGAGACCGCGGTCGAGAAAGCGAAGCTGCGCTCGCTCCGGCACTACAGCGGTCTGCCCATCTCCTCGAGCTTCATCGTCGATGGGGTGCTGGCCGAAGTGCACCCGAATCCCCTGCCGCAGCGGCAGGATGCCGCGCGCGCCTGACAGAGAGCCGAAGCCCAGTCATGACCTTCATCGCCAAGCCCAAAGTCGTCCACCCTTCGCTGCCGCGCAACGCGCTCGGCCTCATCCGTCGCGATTATGAGGGAGCCCTCTCGACGCTGTGCGCCGGTTGCGGCCATGACTCGATCACCGCCGCGATCGTCGAGGCCTGCTGGCGCCAGTCGCTCGAGCCGCAGAACGTGGTGAAGCTCTCCGGCATCGGCTGCTCCTCCAAGACCACCGCCTACTTCGTGAGCGGCGGGCACGGCTTCAACTCCGTGCACGGCCGGATGCCCTCCATCGCGACCGGCGCCAACGCCGCCAACAGGCGACTCACCTACATCGGCGTTTCGGGTGACGGCGACACGCTCTCGATCGGCCTGGGTCAGTTCTGTCACGCGATTCGCCGCAACCTCGACATGCTCTACATCATCGAGAACAACGGCGTCTACGGGCTCACCAAGGGACAGTTCTCCGCCTCCGCCGACCTCGGCACGAAGGCGAAGAAGGGCGAGACCAACTTCCAGCCGCCCATCGACCCGGTGCTGCTCGCGATGACGCTCGGCGCCTCGTTCGTGGCGCGCAGCTTCTCCGGTGACAAGCACCAGCTGGTGCCGCTCATCGAGGCCGGCCTCAGGCATCGCGGCTTCGCGCTCATCGATGCGCTCTCACCCTGCGTCACTTTCAACGATCACGAGGGCTCGACCAAGAGCTACGCCTACACCCGCGAGCACTACGAGCCGGCGGTGCAGGCCGACTTTGTGCCGCCGGAGCGGGAGATCACGGCCGAGTACGCTGCGGGCGAAGCGCTTGCCGTGACCATGCACGACGGCAGCCGCATCGTGCTGCGCAAGCTCGACGCCGATTACGATCCCACCGACCGGGGTGCGGCGCAGGCGCGGGTGCAGGAGCGGCTGAAGTCCGGCGAGTACCTGACGGGCCTGCTGTTCCTCGACGCGGAGGGGGGGGCCGAGGCAGGCCGGCAGGAGTTCCACCAGGTGAACGGCACGCCCGAGGAGCCGCTCAACAGCCTGTCCTATGAGCTGCTGTCACCGGGCTCGAGGGGTCTGGAGAAGATCCTGTCCCGCTACCGCTGATACCGGGCTGGCTTGTTCTCGCCCATATCATACGGTATTGTGCGACCCCGGTCCGTGACACCTTTCCTTTCCTCCCGCCTGCCGCCCGCCTTGCACTCGGGACCGGCTTCCGAGTCTGAGAAAAGCCGAAGCGTTCCCGGCCAAGTCATATCTGTTTCTTGGAGTTTGATTGCATGACGAAGATCTACGTCGGAAACCTCCCGTTTTCGGCCAGTGAGAGCGAGGTGCGGGAGCTGTTCGCGCAGCACGGCACCGTCGAGTCCGTGAGCCTCATCACCGACCGGGACACCGGCCGGCCCCGTGGCTTCGGATTCGTGGAGATGTCGCGAGCCGATGCTTCCCGCGCCATTCAGAACCTGAACGGCAAGGAGCTCGGCGGACGCCCCCTGCGGGTGAACGAGGCGCAGGAGCGCAGCGGCGGCGGCGGACGGGGCGGCGGCGCTCCGAAACGCTGGTAAAGCAGCCGATACCGAGGCCGGCCCGCTCGCGGGGCCGGCCTTTTTAATTGCGCCGGTAGTTCGTAGACTGCGCGCGAACTCCAAAGGCTTGACGAGGTAGTACATGGGCAAGGGTGATATGCGGTCCCGCCGCGGCAAGATCTATCGGGGCTCCTTCGGCAAGTCCCGGGTCAAGGATCCGGCCAGGAAGAGAAAGCGGGCGACTGCCAAGAAATAGCCGGCGCTCGTCGCCGGGGGCGGGCGAAACGGCCCGGCCCGAGGTGGAACGCGGCTTGCGACGCGCCTTTGTCTGGCGACTTCCTTGCAGAGGTGACCTTATGAATCGCAGCCTGTTGTTGCTATGTGTCGTCGCGCTGTCGCTGTCCGCGGCGGCCTGCGGAAGCAACTCGAACAACGCGGCGGGGTCGTCGGCGACTCCGAGCACGCCGCCCGCGAGCGGGCAGGCGGCGCCTCCGGCGAATGCGCCGAGCTCGCAGCCCGGTGGTGCGCCCGAGCAGACTCCGCCGCCGCCACCGCCGAGCACCAACCCCAACCCCACCCCACCACCTCCGGCCAACGGCACGACTCCGCCTCCGCCCCAGAATCAGAGCGGCAATCCGCCGCCGCTCTGATTGACAATGGCCGCCCGGCGCTTCCGCCTCGACCGCACGCGGTGCGGGAGCGCCGACTCGATCAGGACAGAGGACAACGAATGGTGCCGGGTGAGCCGGCGAAGATCGCGGTCATCGGGCGATACGGCTACGAGGATGCCGCCCGGGTGATCAGCGCCGCGATCGAGGACTACCGCGAGGTGATCGGGAGCGAGACCTGCGCGCCGAACGGCGCGCGCGGGCGCTGACGGAGGCCGGATTGGCAACGAAGCTCCGGGGCGAGTACCCGCCCATTTCGGACTACGCGCTCATCGGCGACTGCCACTCCGCCGCGCTCGTTTCCCGCCAGGGCTCGATCGACTGGTGCTGCCTGCCGCGGTTTGATTCCGACAGCTGCTTCGGGCGGCTGCTCGATTGGAGCAACGGCGGCCACTTCCAGATCGCGCCGGCGGGGCGCTGCAGCTCCCGCCGCGAATACCTGGAGAAGAGCCTGGTGCTCGCGACCACCTTCCGTTCGGCGAGCGGCGCGGCGCGGCTGATCGACTTCTTCGCCATGCGCACCGGCGGCCGGGAGCGGCCGCGCCGCGAGATCGTGCGCATCATCGAGGGGGTCAGCGGCACGATGCGGTTGAATGTCAGGTTCGTGCCGCGGCTCGACTTCGGCGAAGTCAAGCCCTGGATCCACTCATCCTCGGCCGCCACCTACATCGCGGTCGGCAGCAATGCCGGACTCGCCGTCTTCGGCGATGTGCCGCTGCGGCCCGGGCGCGACCATGATCTCGAGGGAGTGCTCGAGGTGCATGCGAACTCGCGTCATCACATCGCGGTGCAGTTCCTGCCGCCGGAGGAGTCCGAGGCTGGCGACATCGGCGCGAAGCTCATCGCGCAGCTCGGCAAGCACTACGAGGAGACGCTGCGCTGGTGGCGCGACTGGTCCTCGAAGATTACCTGTGAGGACGGCACGGGCGTGAGCGTCGTGCGCTCGGCCATCGTGCTGAAGGCGCTCTGCTACGCGCCGACGGGCGCCATCATCGCGGCGCCGACGACTTCGCTGCCGGAGCAGATCGGTGGCGAGCGCAACTGGGACTACCGTTACTGCTGGCTCCGCGACTCGATCTTCACCGTGCATGCGCTGAGCAACCTCGGGCTGCAGGCCGAGGCGGGCGGCATGCGGCGGTTCATCCAACGCAGCGCGGCCGGCAACGCCGATGAGCTGCAGGTGCTGTACGCGGTCGACGGCAAGCGCCGGCTGCCGGAGATCGATCTGCAGAAGCTCGACGGCTGGCGCGGCTCGCGCCCGGTGCGCATCGGCAACGGCGCCGCCACGCAGTTCCAGGCGGACATGTACGGGCTGGTGATGGAGCTGTCGTGGCGCTGGAGCCAGCGCGGCGAGCGGCCGGATGAGAATTACTGGGGATTCCTCACCGCGATCGTGGAGGCGGCGATCACGCGCCGCCATCGGCCCGACCGCGGTATCTGGGAGGTGCGCTCGCGGCCGCTGCATTTCGTGCAGTCCAAGGTCATGTGCTGGGCGGCGGTCGACGGCGGCATCGCGCTGGCGGAGCGCTACTCCCTGCCGGCGCCGCTTGCGCGCTGGCGTCAGGAGCGAGATGGAATGCGCGCGGATATCGAGCGACGGGGCTACGACCGCAGGCGCGGCATTTTCGTGCGCAGCTACGGCAGCAACGAAGTCGATGCCGCGCTGCTGCTGCTGCCCGCCGTCGATTTCGTGGCCTGGGACGACGAGCGGATGATCCGCACGACCAATGCCATCCGCAAGGAGCTGTCGCGCGACGGGCTGGTGCTGCGCTACAAGGCGAGTGACGGCCTGCGCGGCAGCGAGGGCGTGTTTGTCGCCTGCACGTTCTGGATGGCGGAGTGTCTCGCGCGCCAGCGGCGGCGCCGGGAGGCGAGGCAGGCCTTCGAGCGGGCTTGCCGTTGCGCCAACGAGCTCGGGCTCTTCGCCGAGGAATACGCGCCGAAGTCGGGTGAGATGTTGGGTAATTTCCCGCAGGGCTTGACGCATCTCGGTCACATATCGGCCGCGCTGGCGCTCCAGGAGCTGCACGAGCAGTCGCGATCGCGATCAGGATGAGCTGCGGCACGCCGCCCTCGGCGCGCTCGAGACGCTGTCGCGGGGGATGATAATTTGGCGCGCCCGACTGGATTCGAACCAGCGACCTGCAGCTTCGGAGCAATCGCGGATCATCCCGCCCATGTACTCCGGGACGCGCACAGCTTGGTATTTCAAGAACTTAGCGGATCGTAGACTACTCCGGTCTGCACCACAACCTGCCGTCTTTCGACGTGTCCTGGTCACTCCCTGGTCACTCATTTTGCAGGGGATTGGTCCATGCCGCAGCTAAAACTACGTCAAGACATTGTGCGCACCGTACCGTTCTGCGGTCCAGGCGGAAGGGGACAGTGCGTGTACTGGGACGAAGCGCTCGAATCCTTCGGTCTGCGCGTGTATCCGACCGGCCGGCGCGTGTACGTGTGTACGTACCGGGTCAACCAGCGGAAGCGCCTGGCGACGCTGGGGCGCGCCGACGCAATGAGCCTCGACCATGCCCGCAAGAAGGCGATGACCTACCTCGCCAAGGCGGCGAACCAGGAGGACCCGCAGAGCAATCGCGATGAGCAGCGAAAGCTCAAGACGATCGACGAACTCTGCGAAGCGTACATCGAGGGCCATGCGAAGAAGAAAAAGAAAACCTGGAAAGATGACCAGTCTTACCTCAAGCGCTACATCCTCTCGAAGCTCTCGGGGCGCTTGACGGTGAGCCTCGTGACCGCCGACATCGAGGCCATCCACTCGCAGGTCGGCGTCGCGCATCCCTATGCAGCGAACGACCTGCTGAAAATCATCCGCAAGATGTTTAACTGGGGGAAGGTCGCCGGTCTTATCCCAAAGGATTTTCCCAACCTCGTCACGGGCATCGTTCGATTTCCAGAGCGGACCCGCAAGCGCTTCATCACGACGGTGGAGATGCCGCTTTTCCTCCAGGCACTCGAACAAGAGAACAACGACTACGCCCGGCACGGGATTTGGCTGCTGCTCCTGATGGGGCTGCGCTGTAACGAGCTGCTGAAGGCGAAGTGGGAAGATATTGACTGGGACATGGGGACACTCTTCATCGGGTTGACCAAGAACGGCGAACCGTTGCTGGCACCGATCAGCGAGGCGGCAATGGATCGCTTCAAGATCATCCCGCGAACCTCCGACAACCAGTACATCATTTGCGGCCGGGGCCTCGGAAAACATCTCCACAGCCTCGGCGACGCATTTCATCGGACGCTGAAGCGCGCGGGGCTCGTGAACCTGCGGATTCATGATCTGCGGCGTACCGTCGGCTCCTGGCTGGCCCAAGACGGGCAGTCGTTGCACCTGATCGGCGATGTGCTGAACCACCGTGATCCGAAAACCACGGCTGGCTACGCTTACTTCCAGACCAAGCAGCGCCGCGACGCGCTAACCGGCCACGGCAATCGAGTGCTGGCGCTGGCGCCCCCTGCCTTGCGCAAACCCGCAGCACCGACCGGATTGTCGGCCGTCACGCTATTGCCGGTGGCCGATAGCACTCCCATCATTGCGACGCCAAACGGCGCCGCGCACTACCGACACTATTTCCGGCGCGAGGACCTTTACAGCCTCGTATGGACATCGCCGGTCAGCGAGATCGCGGCGCGCCTCGGCGTCTCCGACGTGGCGCTCGCAAAGCTCTGTCGTCGCGCCGGGATTCCGATTCCGGGGCGGGGCTACTGGCAGCAAACCGAGGCGGGCCGGGCGATCGAGTCGGCGCCGCTGCGCGAGGCACCCAAGGGGCTGCCGGAGTTGCTGCGGATTCGAGGGACTAAGCCGTCAATTTCCTCTGCCGGCTACGCCATTGCAGCGTAGAGCTTTCAGGCTCGTCGCAACAGCGATGCGAGGAGCCCGGCCCCGTGGCCGGGCTCCTCGGCTGCGCGTTCTATAGAAGCCCTTTCGAGCGATGGAGCGCCAGGGCTGCGCCATATAGCGCCTTGGCGTCATCGAGAATCGAGTCGAGGTCCAGCAGCGCGCCTATGGCGCCGTTGCGTTCGCCATTTTGCGCGAGTTCGTGCGCTTCGGCACTACGCTTCGCGGCGGTCGTCATCACTTCGTTTAACACCGCAAGGTTGGCTGCGATCGCAGCAACCTTCACCTTGGATTGGATGGTATTCATGGTGCGTCTCCGAGAGGTCCACATGGTTAGTGAGAAAGATCGAAGGACGGCCGCGACAGCCGCGGCCGCCTCCCTCGATGTCAAGCAGCACGCCGTAACTTCGCCCGGTCCACACCCGCAAGCCGGCGCCGGGCAAGCTCAACGTATTTGACTTCCAGTTCGATGCCGAAATAACGCCGCCCCGACAATGCGGCAGAGACGAGGGTCGATCCTGACCCGCTGAATGGATCGAGGACGAGATCACCAGGGCGCGAGAATGAGCGAATCAGTGGCAGAAGAACGCTGACGGCTTTCTCGGTCGGATGCGCCTTGTTGCCGCTGTACTCCCAGCGTTGAACATCCATCAGGGGCCGAGATGGCTTCTGCGGTCTGCCTTTGGCGAGGATGTAGGCGGACTCGTGTGCTACACCCACGAATCGCGTGCTGGAAATGTACGGCTTCGGCCAAACGATGTGACCGACTGTATCGAACCCGGCTTCTGTCCACGCATGCACGAAGGCATCGAGCTTCGGGTAGCCGTAGAAACTGATGCAGAAGCTATCGCGCCGGAGAACCCGATAGAGTTCGGTGTATGCACCGACAACGGCCGCGGGATTATCGTCATTCGCCAGCGTGCGCCCGGTTCGGTCTTTGAAACGGCCGAGGTAGGGTGGATCAGTTAGAACGAAATCCACACTCCCGTCAGGCAACGATTGCAGTACGGTCTTGCAATCCCCTTGGATTACTTGCTGCGTCAACATGATTTCTCTCCGATATAGGGCTTGGGGTTATGCGCTTCGTGTGGGTCGCGCATGACCCCTGCCCGTCGGCGAGACCGGGGAGGAGCCGGGCAAGGGCAAAGAAACGGGAGGGGAATCACCCGGTCTGCACAAGCGGCTTTGCGCGCGGAAGATCGGGGAAACCCGTTTCTTTAGCGAAGCGGCCCTTGAGCGGCGGGAGGGGCGGCGCCCCTGGCTGCCGGGGTGGTGGTCGGTCTTGAGCGAAGTCTCGGAAGTCGTCCGGGAACGCTTGGGTTTCTGTGATAAATTATGGACTTGCGAGCGGACTGGCCGATGAGCCGTTTTTGGGATCCAGGGCCGGCAAAGGGGGCTTGCAGCGGCGGTCCCGAAGTCACATATTAGAGTTATGGTGGAAATGAAAAAGTCTGCGCGGAAGCGTTCCTCGCTGATGTTCGAGCGCACCAAGATATGAAGAAGACCTCTCCAAAGAAAAGGGTCGTACGGAGCTTGAAGCTCAAGCGCCGTGCCACCGGCGGCTACTCGGGCCGAAGCCCCGTTACGGGAGCCCCCGTTCTGAAGTCTGTCGCCAAAGGTGCCTCGATCTCCTTGGATGAAGTCCGTCGCGTAGTGCGGGACCTCGAGCCTCTGGCGCTCGATTGACGATTGGCCTCACAGTCCGCCGCGCCTCCGGACAACGTATTCGTCAACTGCCCCTTCGATGACGAATATGCCACGACGTTTCAGGCTCTGATTTTCGCCATTCGTGCCTGCGGCTTCTTGCCGCGATCGGCACGTGAGCTCGACGACGGTGGACAGCCGCGGATCGACAAGCTCTACTCGCTCATCCAGGACTGCCGTTACGGTATCCACGACCTCTCACGAACCGACCTAGATCCAGTTCACCGGCTCCCGCGCTTCAACATGCCCCTGGAGCTGGGGATCTTTCTCGGCGCGAGACGCTACGGGCGCTTGCCGCAGCGAGACAAGCGGCTGTTGATATTCGATATCGAACAGTATCGCTACCAGAAATTCATCTCAGACCTGGCCGGCATGGACATCCATGCCCACAGCGGGCAGCCCGAAACCGCTCTGGTCGAAACCCGTCATTGGCTGACCAATGTCTCTCGGCGACACCTGTTGGGTGAGCAGGACCTCCTTGCCCGATATCGCGCCTTCCGCAGTGACCTGCCTGCCTTGGCGGTGAACTTGAACCTCGATCCTGCCCGTATCACCTATGCGGATTTCGACTTGGTCCTCGAAGGCTGGCTGGAGTCTCGACCCATCGTGCGTACCTGATTGCCGGTTCCGGATCGAATCTGGAATAGACGAACTGCTGCGCGCCGTGATGCTGGCGCCCAGCTACACGGCCGGCGCGCGCCCGGAGTGACCAAGCGTGACCAAAAAGGAAAGTCGTTTGGCCTTGAGGGCAGCCTGATGACTCGGGTACAACGAATTGATTTTATTCATTAAAATGGCGCGCCCGACTGGATTCGAACCAGTGACCCCTGCCTTCGGAGGGCAGTACTCTATCCATCTGAGCTACGGGCGCGTACCCGAGATCTTATCCCATCGCCGACGTGCCGCCTGTCCGCGTGTGGTCACGCCCTGGTCACGCTGCCGGCACGGCATCAAGAGCGCACCCTCGGAAGCTCTTGATTCCCTCCAACATTCCAGCGCGATTCGAACCTCCGCTTGACTTCTTCGGAGGCTGCCACTCTATCCAACTGAGCTACGGGCGCGCCGCCCGGGTGGGGGTCGGAAATCATACGCGGATGCCTGCTCCGGCGC
>Ga0335074_10003076_pt1 | contig 22727 bp, 22 predicted proteins | sample Lox_Sample_23_FD_206715 | JGI IMG/M metagenome (GOLD analysis project Ga0335074, IMG submission 206715) | Soil microbial communities from Loxahatchee National Wildlife Refuge, Florida, United States - Lox_Sample_2.3 | ecosystem: Environmental > Terrestrial > Soil > Wetlands | place: USA...
GGCTCCAGCCGACCACGCTGTCGGAAGGCCTTCTGGAGGAGATCACCGACATCGCCGGCCGGTACCGGGACCGCGTGGACCCGCACAAGATCATCGCCCGGTCGGTGTGGCGTGCCGGTATGGAGACCTCGGCGGACCTGATGACCGAGGTCCCGCAGAAGTAATCACCGGACCACTAGCATCAAGGCCGCCGTCGCCGGGCAGACAGCCTGGCGCGGCGGCCTTTTGCTGCCCGGCACGCCGGGACGGCGAGAATGCGTGCGGTCAGAGCCCGGCATGCGGGCTGCTACCGTGCGAGTGTGAGCTCACCGCAGCCAGCAACGCCCTCTGCCGCACGCGGCACCCGGGTCCGCGGCACCCGCCAGTCCGAAGCGCTGGCAACCGTGCTCGGCGGCCTGCCGGGATTCTGCAGCGCTCAGCAGATTCACGCTGAGCTGCGGCAACGCGGTGAGCACGTCGGCCTGACGACTGTCTACCGGCATCTGCAGGTGCTGAGCGACAACGGCCAGGTCGACACGATCAGGGATTCCGGCGGCGAGACGCTATACCGGCGCTGCCGCACTGACTCGCACCACCACCACCTGACCTGCCGCGAGTGCGGCCGCAGCGTCGAGGTCGAGGGCAAGGCCGTGGAGCACTGGGCCGAGCAAGTCGCTGCCGACGCCGGGTTCACCGAGGTAGGCCATACTGTCGAGCTCTTCGGATTGTGCCCGGACTGACTCGGCCCGTGGCTGACTCGGCCAGTGACTGACTCGGCCAGTGACTGACCGGCTGGTCCGCGTTACCGGCCGGGCGCGTCCGACGGCCCGACGTTCTGGGTGAGCCAGTCGCCGAGCGGTTCGCTGGCGATCAGGAAGTCCGCGATCCGCTGCCTCGCGGCCGGCGTCGCAAGCCATGGCTCGACCGGCCATTCCTTCCAGGCCACCAGGCCTTTGTGCCGCAACAGCTCGATACGAGGGTGATCGGCGGGGTAACCGCGCGGCGCGCTCTTGAGCGATTCCCGGCCGTGCACGTCAATATCGTGCTTGCGCAGGACCGCGATGACTTCCTCGAGCGCCGCGCCGGTCCGGTCGGCCGCCACCGCCGCCCGGTACCGCTCCAGCTGATCAGGCTCCATCCCGTACATGCCGCGGCCCGCCGCAAGGCCCGCCGCGGACAGCTGCACGTAGCCCTCACCGACATGCGCGCCGATGGCCGTCTTGTACGGCGACTTGTCCTTACTGAACCGCAGGTCCCGGTACGGCCGGTAAATCTTCGTCTCGCCGTGCACCGGCTCGAGTTCGGCCATCAGCTCCGCCATCGGCCCCAGCACGCAAGTCTCGTAGACGTCCTTGTGCGCCTGCCAGTACGTGCGGGAGTTGTCGGCCTCCAGCCCGTCGTAGAAGTCGAGCGCTTCCTCCGGCCAGCCTGCAAATACCATCGTGGCTCCTTCAAACCCGATCATCACGGGAACGGGGCATCGAGCGCCCGCCGCCCAGAGCATGCCACCGCCGTGGCAGTCAGTGCACCCCAACCTGACTATCCCGGCAGGCGACCGGCCGGGCACACGCCCGGCCGGTCAGGATGACATGCGGCTGGAGCCTTTTCAGATGTGCCCGAGCACCGGATGCGGTACGTACGGCTCCTCGAGCCGGCGCACCTCATCCGCGGTCAGGACCAGTTCCTCCGCTGCAAGCGCGTCCTCCAGGTGACCCTGCTTGGTGGCGCCGACTATCGGTGCGGTCACGCCCGGCCGGTGCAGCAGCCAGGCCAGGGCGACCTGAGCGGACGGGACGCCGCGTCCGGCGGCTACCTCGGCGCAGCGGTCGACGACATCAAAGTCAGCGGCAAGCGTGTAGAGCGAATCCCCGAACGCGTCCGAGCCTGCCCGCACGGTATGCCGCTCGCCGCTCCTGCTGCGGTTGCCGGCCAGCAGGCCCCGCGCTAGCGGGCTCCACGGGATCACGCCGACGCCCTGGTCTATGCATTGCGGGATCATCTCCCGCTCTTCCTCGCGGTAGACCAGGTTGTAGTGGTTCTGCATGGACACGAACCGGGTCCAGCCGCGAGAGTCGGCAGCGTACTGCGCCTTGGCGAACTGCCAGGCAAACATGCTGCTGGCGCCGATGTACCGCGCCTTGCCGGCCCGCACCACGTCATGCAGTGCCGCCATCGTCTCCTCGATCGGCGTGCGGTGGTCGAAGCGGTGGATCTGGTACAAGTCGACGTAGTCGGTGCCGAGCCGCCGCAGCGACGCGTCGATGCCAGCCATGATGTGCTTGCGTGACAGGCCCCGGTCGTTCTCGCCCTGTCCGATCGGGCTGAAGACCTTCGTGGCCAGGACGTACTGCTCACGGTCGAGGAACTTGGACAGCAGCCGTCCGGTGGCTACCTCGCTCGCGCCGCCAGAGTAGACATCCGCCGTGTCGAAGAAGGTAATGCCGCCCTCGACCGCCGCTTTGACAATCGGCTCTGCCGCGTCCTCGTCAAGCACCCACGGACGTTCGCTGCCGTTCCCGTAGCTCATCATGCCAAGGCAGATGCGGGATACCCGGACTCCGGTCGCGCCTAGGTTGACGTACTTCAACGTTGCTCTCCGTAGCTCGATGGCAGTTGACGTGCAGGCACAACCACCGTTGCCGCGACCCGATTCCGCGGCGTCCCATCACTTTGCACACTGTCGTCTTGCTCGCGGATGCCGTATCGGGCGTACAGGTGGCGCAGCGGTCCGGGCGCCCACCAGTTCGCCTGGCTCAGCAAGCGCATGACGGCAGGGACCAGTAGCACCCGGACGATGGACGCGTCGACGATCAGCGCGACGATCATGCCCACGCCCATGAGCTTGATGAACGTGATACCGGAGGCTGAAAAGGCGCCGACGACGACCACCAGGAGCAGCGCCGCGCTGGTGATCACCCCGCCGGTGCGCTGCAAGCCGCTGGCGATCGCCTCGGGAGTGTCGCCGGTCATGTCATAGCGCTCGCGGATCCTCGACAACAGGAACACCTCGTAATCCATGGACAGGCCGAAGATGATCGCGAGCATGAGGATTGGCATGGTCGGGTCGATCGTCCCCGTCGGCGTGAACCGCAGCAGACCAGACAGGTGGCCCTCCTGGAAGATCCAGACCACAACCCCGAACGTCGCCGCCAGCGACAGCAGGTTCGCCGCGATGGCCTTGACGGGCAGCACCAGTGATCCGAACGCGAGGAACAGCAGCACGAAAGTCGCGGCCGCCATCACCAGCGCCATCCACGGCACGGTGGCAGACAGGCTGCTCAGCTCGTCTACTAGCTGGGCGGTCTGGCCGCCGACTTGCACGCTGGCGGAGGCGGGCGGACTCACCCCGCGGACCCGCTGCACGAGTTGCCTGGCCTGCGCGGACAGCGGGTCAGGCTGGTACCGCAGGTCGATCCTGGCGAAGTCGCCTCGCACGCCGGTCACTTGCGCGCCGGCAACCCCTGGCAGATGCCCGAGCTTGCTTACGTATGCGGTCAGTTCCGCCTGCCGGACGGACGAGCCGTCGACGGGACCGGGGAACTGCACGAGCGATTCGATCGGCGCTGTGACGTTGCCGGGGAAGTCGACGGTCAGCACTTCGGTAACCTGCCGGGCCGGGGCACTGGCCGGCAGCGCCCGCGCGTCGGTCCCGCCCCAGCTGATGTGCAGCACCGGGGCACCGAGCGCCAGGAGGACGACGACAAACACGCCAGCGAACACCAGCGGCCGGCGCATCACGCTACGCGCCAGCCGGTACCAGCCGCCTGCCGCCGCGGCCGGCCTCGGGTTCCGGACCGAGCGGCGGATGCGCAACGCGTTCACCCGGTGACCGAGCACGGCGAGCAGAGCCGGCATCACGGTCAGGGCGGCGAGCATGTCGACGAGCACCGTCGCGACGCCGCCGTAGCCCATCGACCGCAAGAACACTTCGGGGAAGAGCAGCAGGCTGGCCAGCGCCATCGCCACCGTGATGCCGGATACAGCGACAGTGCGTCCGGCCGTGGCCATCGTCCGCGCCACCGCGTCCGCGACAGTGGGCTGCCGGTGCAGTTCCTCGCGGAACCTGCCGACCATGAACAGGCCGTAGTCGATAGCCAGACCGAGGCCGAGAATCGTGGTGATGTTGACCGAGTAGATCGAGACAGGCGTCGCCAGCGTCAGCAGGCGCAGCGCGGCAAACGAGCCGATGATGCCGATACCGCCGATGGCCAGCGGCAAGCTGGCGGCTGCGAGGCTGCCGAAGATGACCAGCAGCAGGATCAGCAGTACCGGCATCGAGATCGCCTCGGCTCGCCCGATGTCGCTGGTTACCTGGTGGTTGATCGCGGCTTCGGTCGGGATCTGGCCGCCAGCCAGGACCGTCAGGCCGGGTGCGGTGAGATTCCCTTGAATCGCGTCAAAGCTCTTGATCCGCGATGCATCGCTGTCGCCAGCCAGTTCCAGCACGGCATAGGTGACCCGGCCAGTTGTGCTGACGAACTCCGGGGATCCGGTCGACCACCAAGTCGCCTCGGACACCACACGGCTGCGCGGAAGCCGCGCCAGAGAACCGGTTACGGCGGCGCGATAAGCAGGCGAGTGAACGGTCTCCGTGGGGCTGCTGTAGACCAGTACGACGTCGCCAGTGTCCCTGCCGAAGACCGCAGCAGCGCGGTTCGCCTCCTGCTGGCTCTGGCTTGCCGGCGGGGCGAAGCCGCCAGCCGACTGAAGCCTACCGAAGACGCCGGTACCCCAGATGGCGGCGCACACGATGGCTACCGCAGCGACAGCCAGCACCAGCCGTCGGCGGCGGAAGATGATTTGTCCCCAAGCCTCGAACATGCCTCACCCCGCAGCTAGACTCGTTAGCGATCATTGCTTTGGTTAACGCCGTTTATTGATTACGGTGTAAACTTGGCATACACAGTTAACAGAAGTCAAGCTGACGAGCTAAGCCCGTTGGCACAGGGCCGGGCCAGGTTTCTGGCGCGCGGCCCGGACAGGCGGAGATGGATGGCGATCACGGTTCAGACGCCGAGCAGGCGCGATCGCGTCCGCGCCGCGACGACCCAGGAGATCATCCAGACCGCGCGGCGCTTGCTCGTAGAGCAAGGCCCCGACGCGGTCTCGCTGCGCGCGATCGCGCGCGAGATGGGGATGACAGCGCCAGCGTTGTACCGGTACTTCGGTAGCCACGAAGAACTGCTGCGGCACGTCATCGCCGACATCTTTACCGATCTGGCCACGCACGTGAAAGCTGCAATTCACGACGCTGCCGCGGGCACGGAGGGCCTCGACGAGGCCGAGCTTATGGTCGTCAAGATGGCTGCGGGCTGCAGGGAGTTCCGCGCCTGGACGCTGGAGCACGTGCCGGAGTTCAGCATGATCTTCGGCAGCCCGCTGCCAGGCCTCGAGGTGCTGCACGAGATGCACCAGGATCCGACGGTCGACTGCGGCTACAAGTTCGGCCAGGTGTTCCTTGATCTGTTCGGCGAGTTGTACCGGCGGCGGCCGTTCCCGATCCCGGCCGACGGCGAGATCGATCCGGCGCTGCGTCGGCAACTCGTCAGGTACCGCGAGCTAGTCGGCTCAGAGCTGCCGCTCGGCGCGCTGCAGACGTTCCTGCGCTGCTGGGTGCTGCTGTACGGGGCCGTCAGCCTGGAGGTCTTCGGGCACCTGCGGTTCGCGCTCGACGACCCCTCGCCGATGTTCGAGCTGATGCTGGCGGACCTGGCACCGATGATCGGCCTGCCGTACCCGCTGCCCCGCCAGCAGGCTCAGGGGCAGCGGTCCCGCTGACGCGCCTGAGCGTCCCCGGCCGCGGCGGCCCGGCCAGGCCACGAACGGCACAGTCTCGCTACGAACGGCACAGTCAGGCCACGAACGGCACAGCCCCCGAGTCGCTCACCATGGGCAGGCCAGCTGCAGCCCAGTCCTGCATGCCGCCAGCCACGTTGACCGCTTGCCAGCCTGCGCCGTTGAGCGCTTGCGTCGCCCTGGCCGACCGGGCACCGGAGCGGCAGATCACGTAAATCTGCTGGTCCTGAGGGATGTCCGCGGTGTGAGCGCCGAGCTGGCCCAGCGGTATATGCCTAGCGTCCGGTGCGTGGCCCGCGGCCCACTCATCGTCTTCCCGGACATCGAGCAGCCACGCCTGCGCAGGCACACTGGCCGCCGGCACCTCAGGTAGCGCTCCTGCCACGCCAACCACCGCTTTCCGGTCTTTCGGATTCTCTGGCCTGTCCGGCTCTCGCTAACCCTAACCGGCTCGCTGTATTGCCCTGATCCAGGCGCACTCTCACCGAACGTCGAGGTCCAGGCCGTAGGCCAGTAGTTCGACACCGGGCTCAGGGGAGATGTCACGGTCTGGCAACCGGGTGAAGCCGGCTTCCTCATAGATCCCGTGAGCGACCTTCATCTCGGGCTGCGTGAGCAACAGCAGATGCGTGACTCCCAGACTGGCGGCGCGCTCGACTACCGCAGTCACCAGGGCCCTGCCGACGCCGCGGCCGCGAGCCTCGGGCCGCACAGCCAGGGCGCGGATCTCAGCCTCAGCCGGGCTGCGCAGCAGTTCCCCTCCGTTCGGCCAGGTCTGCAGCATGACCGTGCCAAGAATGGCGTCATTATCCGCGGCGACCAGTACTGGGCCGATGCCGTCCGAGCCGAGCTCGCGCAGTCGCGGCGCGTAGCGCGAATCCGCCGGCAAGAACCCGTCCGCGCGATAGGCGGTGACTCTGATGTCACCGATCTCGGCGAACTCGTCCTGGCGTGCGTCCCTGATGAGCATTCCGCCATCTTCTCAAACACGCGATATCGGGCAACTGCCCCCTGCCAGACGCGCTGGCGGGCTGGTCGCGCGCTCGGGCAGATAGCTGCGGAGCGGCTAAGCAAGCCTCGTCAGGCTGACAGTCACTTCCATGGTCCGGCTGGGCGCCCCGTGGTAGATGCCCTTCAGCGGCGGGACGTCGGCGTAGTCCCGGCCCGCAGCGACCACCACGTGCTGGTGGCCGACCGCGCTGTCGTTGGTCGGGTCGCAGGCGGCCCACTCACCGGTCCAGTACTCCACCCAGGCGTGCGACTGCCCGGTGACTTCCGCTCCCGGCGCTGCGTCCGGCTTCGGAAACAGATAGCCGGAAACGTACCTGGCCGGCAGCCCGACCGTCCGCAGCAACGCCACCGTCAGGTGCGCGATGTCCTGGCAGACGCCCTGGCCCTGGTCCCAGGCTTCCTTCGCGCTGGTCTGCACGCCCGTGCTGCCCGGCATGTAGGTCACGTGCTGGTACACCCACGCGGCGATCTCGGCGGCCGCCGCCCGCGGATCCAGCCCGGCCACCCGCTGCCTGGCTGCGGCGGCCAGCTCGGCGCCGACCGTGGTCCGCGGCGTGGGCATCAGGAACTCCAGCAGCCGGCCGCTTCTCGTCTGGGCTGTCAGCTCTGACCAGTCCATCGGGTCTCCGTCGGGCCCGGCCGCCGAGCTGGTCTCCACCGTGGCCCGTGAGGTGATCTGCAGTTCCTCATGCGGCGCTTGGATGTCGAACGCGCTGACCTCGGTGCCCCAGTAGTCGCGGTAAGTCCAGACCGGAACCTGCGCGTCGGTCCACAGCCTGGTCTCCAGCACGTTCTGACCGGGCAGGGCGACCGGCGTCATCCGCGCCTCGTTATAGGACGCGCGCGCCGGGCCGTGATAACCCACGACGGTCCGGTGGGTGATGAGCAGCCGCCAGCCCACGGTTAGCCCCCGCTCGCCCACGCGACCGGCTCGGTGTAGCTGAAGTAGCGCTCCGCGATCGCCTGGCTGGCCTGCAGGCAGGTTTCCTGCAATGTGCCGAGCAAGGCAGCAAGCTGGTCGGCCGGCAGGTCGGTGCGCGAGTATTCCAGCCGCGTCCGCAGCGCGCCGATCGGCCGCCGCGCCGGGTCGGCCATGCCAGCCCTGCCTGCCTCGGGATCCAGCGAGGCCAGGCAGTCCTCCGCGGTGCCGAGCGAGTGCAGGACAGACCTGGGAAACAGCCGGTCCAGGATCAGGAACTCCGTCGCCTCGCCGTGGCCGCCGGTCCAGCCGTGGCTGCGGATGAAGGACTCATAGGCGCCGCACGCCCGCAGCAGCATCGGCCAGCCGACCTCGTATGGCGTATCCGGCATTCTGGCCAGCAGCAGCCGCGCCGTCATGTCCACGCGCTCGAGGCTGCGGCCGAGCACCAGGAAGCGCCAGGCGTCGTCATGGCTCATCGTCGAGTCGGCGAGCCCGAAAAACAGCGCGGCGCGCTCGCGGATGAAACGAAGGAAGATGTGCGGCCCAAGACGCTCCGCGGAGCGTCGCTGCGCGGCCAGGCTGTGCCCGGTGACGTTAAGGCACTCCCACATCTCGCTGGAGATCACATCGCGAACGCTCCTGGCGCCGGACCGCGCCGCCAGCACGGCCCCGGTGATCGCGCTCAGGCTCTTCGCGTCGTAAGCGAGCTGGTAGACAGTCGCGCCGATGTCCAGCACGGCATCGCCAGCCACCGGGATACCCAGCACGGACAGCAGCGCCCGGCAGTCAGCGTCCTCGTCCGGCCGCGGTTCCTCGAGCAGACGGTGCACGTACACGTCCACCATGCGCGCGGTGTCGTCGGCGCGCTCGACGTAGCGGCCAGTCCAGAACAACGTCTCAGCGATCCGGCTGAGCAGCCCGGTATTCACCGCACCTCACCAGTCATTGCTGGGCACCACTCATTGCTGGTCACCACCGGGCCCGGCCTGACGCGCGATCCCGGCGCTGTCTGCCTGCCGCTGCACCGGGACTAGCGGCAGGTAGCCAACCGCAGGCCCGGCGCCGGCTGCGGCCAGCACCCAGGTGTCCTTGGACCCGCCGCCCTGGCTGGAGTTCACTACCAGCGCACCCTCGGGCAGCGCGACCCTGGTCAGCCCGCCCGGCAGTACCCAAACGTCAGAGCCGTCATGTACGGCGAACGGCCGCAAGTCGATATGCCGGGGCGCCAGCCGTTCACCGATCAGCACGGGCGAGGTCGACAGCGCGACCGGCCGCTGCGCAATCCAGCTGCGCGGGCTGGACGCGACCTTGCCGCGCAGCCGTTCCAGCGTCTGCCCATCCGCGTGCGGGCCGATTACGATGCCGCTGCCGCCGGCGCCGTCAACCGGTTTCAGCACGAGCTGGTCGAGCCGGGACAGCGCCCAGTCCAGGACGTCCGGGTCGCCGAGCCGGTAAGTCTCCACGTTGCCGAGCAGCGGTTCCTCGGCCAGGTAGTACCTGATGAGGTCCGGCACGTAGGTGTAGATCAGCTTGTCGTCAGCTACCCCGTTGCCGACCGCATTCGCGATGGTTACCTGGCCCGCTCTGGCCGCGTTCAGCAGCCCCGGGCAGCCGAGTACCGACTCCGGGCGGAAGTGCAGCGGATCCAGGAAGTCGTCGTCCACCCGCCGGTAGATCACGTCGACGGGCCGCAAGCCGGCAGTTGTGTGCACGAACACCTGATTGTCCGCGGCGAGCAAGTCGCGGCCCTCGACCAGTTCCACGCCCATCAGCCGGGCCAGCAGAGTGTGCTCGAAATAGGCGGCGTTACTCACCCCGGGGGTGAGCACCACTACGACAGGGTCGCGCCTGGAGGCCGGAGCGGCGGCCCGCAACGCGGCCAGCAAGCGTGCCGGATAGCTATCTACCTGACGCACGTGCTGTTCGGCGAAGAGCGCAGGAAACGTGCGCGTCATGGCCAGGCGGTTTTCCAGCACGTAACTGACTCCGGAGGGAATCCGGACATTGTCCTCCAGCACGCAGAACTTGCCCTGCTCGTCGCGGATCAAGTCGATCCCGGCGATGTGAATCCGCACCCCGTTAGGCGGCGTGATGCCGTGCGCCGCCCGGTGAAACTGCCGGGAGGTGGCGAGTAGCTGCCACGGCACGACGCCGTCGTCTACCACCTGTGCCGGGCCGTAGACGTCGGCCAGGAACGCCTCCAGAGCCAGCACGCGCTGCCGCACGCCACGGGCTATCAGGTCCCATTCGACCGCGTCGATGATCCGCGGGACCAGGTCCAGCGGGAACGGGCGTTCCTCGCCGGCGTAGTCGAAGGTCACCCCGCGATCGGTGAAGATCCGGGCTAGCTGATCGGCTCGGTACCGCAACTCGGCCGGATCGAGTGGCTGCAACGCCGCGACCAGACCCTGATAGGGACCCCGCGGCGTGCCAGGCTGCTCGAACATCTCATCCCACGCTGCTGCCAGCTGATAGCTGTCGAAGATGTCCGCCACGTCCAGAGCGTATTCACGGCATGTTTCGCTGTCATTACGTCACCGGTGCCGGATTCTCGCCATCACCCGCCAGCAGCAAGTAGGCCGGGCGCAGCAGCGTGACCAGGTCCTGGCCGCCGGCCGTGATAAGCGGCGGATCAAGACTCCGCAGCAGCAAGTCTGGAGGAGCCGGCGTGGCGGGCGGCAGCGCCCGCAGCCGGGCCGCGCTGAGCGGAGTAGACCAGAAACTGCCGACGCACTCGGCCAGCGGCTTGTCGGCTGCATCGCCAGCGAGCCCGTCGCCGCTCTGCCGCGCGCCGTCACGGCGCGCGCCAGAACCGTGCTCGTTGGTACTGGGCAGGCTGGTACCGGTCTGGCTCCCGCTTGCCTCGCGGCTACCGGACCCGGTGGCGGCCCGCCCGCCACTCAGCAACCGCAACGCTGCCAGCAGGTCAGCGCGCCCTTTGCCCCGCCAGGCCAGCATCGCGAACGGGTCGTCGTCGAACGCCTCAGCCAGCACGTAACAGACCGCGGCGACGTGCTTACACGGCACCTCCCAGTCCGGGCAGGTACAGGTCATCTCGATGTCGCGCTCCGACTTCGGGAACAGCGGCGTGCCGCAGTCGGCGAACACTTGCTCGATCTCGGCCGGCATCTCCCCGGCGAGCAACCGGGCGCGGAAGATAGCGCGCGCGGCAAGCGCATCCTCGACTCGCCGCCATTGCCGCGTCGTCAGCGGATCGACGGTCAGCTTCACCCGGTACGGCTTGACCCGCGACCCCTGCACCATGGCAGTGACGTGTCCGGTGCCGACATCCAGCTTGAGGACCTGGCCGGATCTCGCGTAATTCCGCCCGCGGCTGAGCCTGGTCTGCAGCCCGAACGACTCCAGCACGTCGATGAATCGGCGCGACCACCACTGCTCGCCGATAGAGCCGCGTTTGCTGCGCGCCTTGATACCGCCTTCGGCCTTCCGGGGCCTCGACGGCGGGAAGCGCTCGTCCCAGCTGCTCACTGTGACACCGCTTCCGGCGAGAGTTCGATCACGCGTCGCAGGTCGGCGACCGAGAGTTCGGTCAGCCAGCTCTCGCCGTTGCCGACGATTGCCTGCGCGAGCGCTTTCTTCTGCTCGATCATCTGGTCGATCCGCTCTTCAACGGTGCCGACGCAGACGAACTTCCGGACCTGCACGTCGCGGCGCTGCCCGATCCGGAAAGCGCGGTCAGTGGCCTGGTCTTCGACCGCAGGGTTCCACCACCGGTCCACATGGATGACATGGTTGGCCGCGGTGAGGTTCAGGCCGGTACCGCCAGCCTTGAGCGAGAGCAGGAAGACGGCCGGCCCGGTGCCATCCTGGAAGTCACGGACCAGTGCGTCCCGCCGCTTCTTCGCGGTGCCGCCGTGCAGGAAGTGGACCTCGCAGCCGAGCCGCGCGGCCAGGTACGGCTGCAGCATCCCGCCGAACTCGGCGTACTGGGTGAAGCACAGCGCCTTGTCGCCGGCTTCGATGATCTCGTCGCAGATCTCCTCCAGCCGGGCTAGCTTGCCCGATCGGCCGGCCAGCCGCGAGCCGTCGCCCAGCAGGTGCGCCGGGTGGTTGCAGACCTGCTTGAGCTTGGCCATCGTGGCGAGCACCAGACCGCGCCGCTCGATACCGGGCTCAGCGGCCTCGATCCGCTCCATCATGTCGTCCACGGTCGCCTGATAGAGCGAGGCCTGCTCAGGCGTCAGGTTGCACCAGACTTTCATTTCCAGCTTGGCTGGCAGATCGGCGATCACGTTCTTGTCGGTCTTCAGCCGGCGCAAGATGAACGGCCCGGTGATTCGCTTCAGCTGCTCGGTCGCGGCTGCGTCCGAGTTGCGCTCGATGGGGATCGCGAACCGCCGGCGGAACTTCTCAGCCGGCCCGAGCAGGCCGGGACTCGTGAACTCCATGATCGACCACAGCTCAGCCAGCCGGTTCTCCACCGGCGTGCCAGTAAGCGCGATCCGGGCCGCGGCCGGGATCGCGCGCACCGCCTGCGCCTGCCGCGTCGACGCGTTCTTAATGTTCTGCGCCTCGTCGCATACCACACGCGCCCAGGGCACCTGGGCCAGCGCGACCCGGTCCCTGGTGGCGACGCCGTAGGTCGTGATGACGATGTCGGCTACCGCGCCGGCCGCGGCTAGCTCCGGGCCTGCGAGACGGCCGGCCCCGTGATGCACGTGCACGGCGAGGTCGGGAGTGAACCGGGCCGCCTCTCGCTGCCAGTTCCCGACCAGGGACATCGGGCAGATCAGCAACGTCGGCCCGGCGGCGGTTCCGGCATCCCGCTCGGCTTGCAGGAGCGCAAGCGTCTGCGGCGACTTGCCGAGGCCCATGTCGTCGGCGAGCACGGCGCCAAGCCCGAGCTTCCCCAGGAACGACAGCCACGCCAGCCCGCGTTCTTGGTAAGGCCGAAGCTCGCCATGGAACGACACGGGCGTGCTCATCGGTTCGAGCCGGCGGTCTGCCTGCCCGGACAGCAGGTCGCCGAGCCAGCCGTCGGCGTCGACTCCGATCAGCGGCAGTTCGCCGGCACTTTCGCTCAGCCCTGCGAGGAGCGCGTCACCGGAGCTCATGACTCCGGAGCCGCCGTTCTCCAGGAACCGGAGCGCCGCATGCAAGTGCCGCTCATCCAGCTCGACCCACTGACCGCGGATGCGAACCAGCGGCACCTTAAGCCGGGCCAGCTCGGCGAGCTCGGCCCGGTCGAGTGTCTGGTCGCCGATAGCGAGCTCGTACCTGAAGTTCACCAAGTCGGACAGGCTGAACGTCGGCTCTGTTGCGGAGGCTGCCGCGGTGGTTGTCCGGGACCGCGCGGTGAGCTTCAGGCCGAGCCGCGATCTGCGAACCCAGTCGGGCAGCAGCACGCCGAAGCCTGCCGCGGCCAGCAGCGGCCCGGTCTCCTTCAGGAATCGGAGCGCGCCCCTGGTGTCGAGCTCGACCGACACCGGCGCGGCGCCCTGGAGCTCGTCGTCAAGCTCCGGAAACAGCCGCGAGGCGCGGCCGAGCCCGGCAAGCAGGTCATCCTCTGGGTAGCTCAGGCCGGCCGCAGCCCAGCCATCCGCGGTATCGCCTGACCAGATATCCGAAGCCGGGAGCAGCAAGCTCGGATCGTCGGTCGACTGCAGCGCGAAGTCCACTCGCCAGGTTGCCGCGGCCGGATGGTCCGGCTCGATGAGCCGGAAGCAGGTCCGCGCCGGCCCGGGCGGCTCCTGCGCGGCGTCCTGCCAGGCCCACAGCGCGAAGGCGAGCTGGGCGGCCTTGGCTGCCTCGGCCTTTGTCACGATGAGCCGGCCGTCTGCGCCGGTAAGAGCGGCCGCCCAGCGGTCGGTGAGCCCGGCAGCCGGATTCGGCGGAAGCAGCGAGAACTCCGGCGTAGCGGCGAGCCGGGCGCGCACAGCGGCGTCCGTCAGCAGGCCAAGCGCGTCCGCGACGACGGTAGCTGACGGCACGCCATCTGCGCTGGTCGCACGGCACAGTGGCGGCAGCGCCAGCGTTAGCTCACGTGCGCGCAGCGCATCGGCGCCGGCGAGCACCGGTCGCCACCTGGCGACGTGGCTGGCACTTTCGGGGTAGCTGCCGTCTGGCGACTCCTCCAGGCCCGGCAGCACCCGGCTGCGTGCAGACAGGTCAGCGGCAAGCGACGCCACCGCGGCAAGGAGCTGGGCGCTGCCAGCCAGCACACCGCGTTCGGACCGGGCGCCAGGCTGGCGAATGGCGGTGAGCAGCGCCAGCGCTGCGCCGGGATCGAAGCTGACCGCGGGGACCTGCCAGGGACCTAGCGCGACCCGGCCCGGCCGTCCGGGACCTGTTGCGGCCCGCGGCACGTGCCCGTTCCCGGTCTGTTCTGCCCTCATCTCGGCGTGGTCAGGCGAGGCCAGCGGGCCTGCACCAGTAGCGGGCAACCAGAGCGTCAGCTCGGTCTCGGCGGCCTTGCGGACCAGGTCACTGACAGCGTCGCCGAACTCGGCCAGCACATCGCAGAGAAGGTCGGTCGTCGCCGCGAACGGGTGCACCGGACCGGATACGCGGTCAGCCGCCTGCCGGGGCCGGTCCGAGTCCTCGGCCCACAGGCTCAGCTGGCCGTCGGACCAGACTCCGTGGATCGCCAGCATTGACACCGCACCCCGCACTTGCCGGGACTATCAGGCAAGAACTTAGCAACCAGCGGTGACAGACACGCCGTGAAGAGAGCGGTGCTAGCCCAAGTCGGCAAGCTGTGCTAGAGCCGCCGGAGGTGCCGCTGGATCAGCGCAGGCTAGAGCTCGAAGTCGATCATGGCAGCGTTCGCTCGGATTGCTGCCGCTCGTAGTCGGACTGCGCCAGAGGGTTATGTGGTTCGCGAACCGCGCTGGCGCTGCCGGGCGTCCCAGTCCCGGCTGCCGCGGCGTCCGCGAGCATTGCCTCCTGCCGGGCCGCCTCGTTGATCTTGCGCAAGTGCTTGGTCAGGGACCTGAACACGAAGAACAGGATGACAGCCAGCCCGAACACGACGAGGAATCCGAGGGTGCCTGGCTCATCCCAGGCGCTCGTCGACTTAGCTGCCGCCGCAGCGAGCTCCATCACAGGATCACCCTCTCCCGGATCCCGGCGAAGAGGTCGTCTTCCGGCTGTCCGGCATCCACCAATGACCTGGCCAGATGATAGTCCTCAGTCGGCCAGGCGGCGCGCTGGACCTCTGCCGGAACGGCGAACCAGCCGCCGTTCGGGTCCACTTGCGTCGCGTGCGCGATCAGGGCCCGGTTGCGGATCTCGAAGTAATCACCGCACTGGATACGCGTAGTAATGGCGTGGGGTGGGCGCTTCCCGGCCGCGATCTCCTCTTCCTCTTCCCTCGCCCACTCCTCGATCCGGTCGGCGTACGGCGAGTCCTTGCCGTTGCGGAGCATCTCCTCGTGCAGCGCCGTCAGCCGCTCGCGATGGAAGGTGAGGAAGTAGTAGAGCTTGAGCGGCTGCCACGGCACGCCGCAGCCCGGATACCGGTCCGGATCGGCCGCAGCCTCGAAAGCCTCGACCGCAACCTCGTGCGTCTTGATGTGATCCGGATGCGGGTACCCGCCGTTCTCGTCGTATGTCAGCATGACGTGCGGCCGGAACTCCCTGACTGCCTCGACGAGCGGCCCGGCGGCCTCGGCGATCGGGGTCAGCGCGAAGCAGCCGGCCGGCAGGGGCGGAAGCGGATCTCCCTCGGGCAGGCCGGAGTCGGTGAAGCCGAGGAAGCGCTGCTGCACCCCGAGGATCTCGCGGGCCTTTGCCATCTCAGCCCGGCGGATCTGCGTCAGGTTGGCCCGAATGTCGGGCAGCTCCATGGCGGGGTTCAGTATGTCGCCACGTTCGCCGCCAGTCAGCGTGCAGACGAGGACCTCGACGCCTTCCCGGACGTATCTCGCCATGGTCGCGGCGCCCTTGCTGGACTCGTCATCCGGATGAGCGTGCACAGCCATCAGCCGCAGCGGCTCGCGGCACAGCCCGCCGTCGCTGACGGTCATCTTGATGTCGGCTGCGCCCCTGTCAGGACCGGAAAGCACGCGGAAGTCACCTCAACATCGTCTGGCCGGGGAACCGGACATGCCCGCTGGCTTGTACCGGGTGCTAGCTGCAGCGCGGCCGACACGCTGCAGGGCCCTCGCGCTGCCAGACTGCCTGTGCTGGCCGGCTGGCGCTAAGACCCCGGAGTGTCCAACGCGACTGCCCTCGCGACGCATTCCCCCGCTAAGCTCTCAGGCCGCTGACTCGGCCGGCAGCAGCAGATCGGCGAAAAGGGCTGCCAGCATCCGGTGACCGGACGCGTTCGGGTGCAGCCGGTCGGCCGTGAATAGGTCGGGCCTGGTCGTCACGTCCTTCATAGCCCAGGTGTCGAGGCAGACCGCGCCGTGAGCGGCGGCCTGCTCCCGGATGATGTCACTTGCCTGCGACAGTCGCCGGCTGGCGATCGCCACATGCTCCGGGGGCAGCCGGACGACGCCGGCAACGTCCGGCAGCGTGCATGTCAGCACGGTGGCCCCGGTCTGCGCCAGACCGGCAAGAAGGCGCCCCACATCGGCTGCGAATTCGCCGGGGCTGAACTCCGCGCCGCGGATGTCATTCATGCCAACGGTCGCGCTGACGAGCTCCGGGCTCAAGCCCTGTAGTTCCGGCAACTGGTCCGCGAGGACCCGGCCGACCGTGGCGCCGTCGGCCGCGAGGTTCGTCAGCGTGCAGTTCACCCCGGTGCGGCCAGTGAGCAACGTGGCCAGCCGCCTCGCCCAGCCAACCGGGCGGCCGTCCGGCGCGAAATCGCCCCGGCCGGCCGTCAGGCTGTCGCCCAGCGCCACGTAGTCCGACCATGAGCGGGGCGAGGCCAGGAGGTCCATATCGCAGAATAAGCGGAAAGCCAGCCTGGCCCGCGAAGTCAATCGTGCTTTCGGCCGCCCTGCCGCTGAGTCAGCCAAGAGACCCCGATGAAGACCGGCAGGCTGATTCCCAGCAGCAGCAGGCTCCCGGTAATCGCGCTGGCCAGGAAACTGCCGCCGACCTTCGCGACGCCGTAGTAGTACAGCACCACGACCGCGACGAGCACCAGGTAGCCGCCAAGCGCGTCGGACAGCACATGCAGGATGAGAGCCGGCCAGCCGCGGTCCCGCCGTCCTGTCAGCCGCGTGATTGGCTTGCCTGCGGCCGTGCGCCGGCGCTGCATCACCAGGCCAACCGCCAGGATCACCATGAGGATGAGGTAGCCGCCCAGGATGGGATCCAGGTCAGACCTCAGCAGATGCGATGACATCTCAGTCGTCCGCTGCTTGGGAGCTCGTCATGCCCGGAGCAGGAAGTGCCAGCCGCGCACGAACAAGTGCCAGCCGAGCCACAGCCAGAGCGCGAACAGTGCCCACCGGCCCGGTGGGTACCGCATTATGGCCCGGAATGTCGCGCTAAGCGTAGGGACGCTACCGCTGATGCCGCTGAGCGCCAGGCCCTCCCAGGCGAATACAGCGCCGATCAGCAACGCCCATACTAGGTAACCAAGAACCGGATGATTGGCCATCCCGACCTCCAGGTCGCGCCAAGGCATGCGCAGAAAAGACCCTATTCCGGAATCCGCCCGGCACACGGGGCAACGGGCGACGATCTGACTTTGCCAGGGAACGAGGCCGACGGGGGCCAGCCACACGCCAAAACGCGGTACACACGCATTATTTGCCCAGATTCGACCTGACTTGTTTAGCATCAGGCATTGACAGGTACCACGTACTTGCAGAGCCTTGTTAGCCTGGTTGATTACCCCCAATGGGCCGGCCTGGCCCAGCGGACCCTTAACTCCGCACCCATCCGAGGAGTACCCGTGACCGAGACTCGCGACGACACCTTTACCTGGCTTACTCAGGAGGCGTACGACCGGCTCAAGGCTGAGCTCGACTATCTGTCGGGCCCGGGGCGGATTGAGATCGCGAAGAAGATCGAAGCCGCGCGGGAAGAGGGCGATCTGAAGGAGAACGGCGGCTATCACGCCGCCAAGGACGAGCAGGGCATGCGGGAGGCTCGGATCAGGCAACTGACGCAGATCCTGGAGAACACCCGGGTCGGCGAACCGCCGCACACCGAGGGCGTGGTCGGCCCTGGCATGACCGTCACCATCAGGTTCGAAGGCGACGAGGATGAAGTGACTTTCCTGCTCGCATCGCGCGAGGAGGTCGGGTCGCCGATCGACGTGTACTCACCCAAGTCGCCGCTTGGCAGCGCGATCTCCGGTAAGAAGGTGGGCGAGACAGCGACATACACGCTGCCGAACGGCCGCGCCACCACCGTCGAAATCCTCGAGGCCGTCCCGTACAACGGCGCGTAAGCCTCAGCCTCAGCAACCGAACGCCGGCCTCCACCCGTTGCGGAGGCCGGCGTTCGCGGTTGCGGCTGGCCATACTGGGGCCAGCCGTGCTGCGCCAAGCGCTGCCAGGCTACGCTCCGTGCACCAGTTCCGGTTCGGCCGGCGCCTGGTCCTGGGCCGGCTCTATCCGGCCGCGGAGCGGGATCTCCTTGACCAGCAGCGCCAGCAGGAACACGGCGACGGTGGTCGGAATCGTCCACCAGAAGACGCCCGAGATAGCACTGCTGATGGCGTGGAACGCCGCGTTCTTTACCGCGGCCGGCAGGTTGTTGATGGTGGCCGGGTCAAGGTTCGCCGAGCCGGCGAAGCTCTGATGAGAGTGCAACAGGCTGGTCATCGAGTCAGAGAAACGGCGGAAGAAGATGACGCCGAACAAAGAGACACCCAGCGAGCCGCCGATCTGCTGGAAGAAGCTCCGTGAGCTGCTCGCCACGCCCATGTCCCGCTGCGGCACACTGTTCTGCGCGATCAGGGAGGTGATCTGCATCAGGAAGCCCATGCCGACCCCCAGCACCACGAAGTAGAGCGCAGAAGTAAGCCGGGTGGTATCCACGCTCAGGTGCGTCAGCAGGTAGAGGCCGACGGTCATGATCACCGCGCCAGTGATCGGCAAGATCTTGTACCGGCCGGTCTTGCTCGTCACCTGCCCGGAGATCAGTGAGGTCACGGTCGAGCCGAGCATCAGCGGGATCAGCATCAGGCCGCTGCCAGTCGGTGACGCATGCTGGACTGTCTGCTGGTACAGCGGCAGGAATGTCAGCGCTCCCAGCATGGCCATGCCCAGCAGCAGGCTCATCCCGGACGCGAGCGAGAAGTTGCGGGTCCTGAAGACGTGCAGCGGCAGCATCGGCTCAGCTGCCCTGCTCTCGACCACGAAGAACGCCGCCAGTGCGGCCGCCGAGATAACGGCAAGCATGATGATCTCCCAGGATCCCCACGCGTACTGACTGCCGCCCCAGCTGGTAAGCAGCACGACCGCAGTCGAGAAAACGGCGATCACTGTCGCGCCCAGATAGTCGATCTTGTGCTCGACCCGCTTCCGCGGCAGGTGCAACGTCGCCCACAGGTAGACCAGCGCCGCGCCGCCGATCGGCATGTTGATGTAGAAGATCCACCGCCACGACCAGTGCTGCGTGATGTAGCCGCCGACCAGTGGTCCGGCGATCATGGCCAGCATCATCGCGGCCATCATGTAGCCCATGTACTGACCGCGCTCTCGCGGCGAGACCATGTCACCGATCGTTGCGATAGCGCCCACCATCAGGCCGCCCGCGCCGAGGCCCTGCAGCGCACGGAACGCGATGAGCTGATCCATCGAGTGCGCCAGCCCGGACAGTGCCGAGCCGATCAGGAACAGCACGATCGCGATCATGAGGAACCGCTTGCGGCCGTACATGTCGCCGAGCTTGCCGTAGAACAGCGTGGTGATCGTCGAGGCGAGAATGTAGGCCGTGACGACCCAGGCTAGGTGGTTCAGACCGCCAAGGTCACCGACGATCCTCGGCAGCGCGGTCGAGACGACCAGCTGGTCGAGCATCGCGATGATGAGCGTCAGCAGCAGGCCGGGCAGGACGATGAGGATCTCCCGCCGCGGCCCGGTCGGCACGTCGCTCGCTGCCAAGGCAGCCTGGTTGTCTGTCACGAAAAGGGCTCCTTGCTCGCGCTCGCGAACGTGTGCACCCCTGGAGTCAGCGGCGCTTCCAACTTACTTGCCGACCGGCTAGCATCCGGTCAGGGCTACAGGCTAGGCTGGTTACTAACCGGCCGTCAAGTAGGTTACCTTGGCCGGTGAAAGGACTAACACCCGAGGCCATGCCAGACAACGTCGACAGCGCCAGCGTCAACGGCGCCAACGCCCACGGCGAGGGGCACGATCGCGGCCGCGACACCAGGTCGCGGCTCCGTGAGCTGGCCCTGCAGCTGTTCGCCGAGCAGGGTTACGAGAAGACTTCGCTCCGGGAGATCGCCGAGCGGCTCGGAGTCACCAAGGCGGCGCTCTACTACTACTTCAAGTCGAAGGAAGACATCGTCCGCAGTCTCGTCGAGGACTACATGGCCGAGATCGACGAGCTGATCGCGTGGGGCAAGGAGCAGCCGCGCTCGGCCGAGACCAGGACCCAGATCGTCCGTCGTTACCTGGAGATCATCGCCAACGGGACCGCCGTGTTCCGGCTGTTGCATCAGAACCAGGCAGCGGTGAGCTCGCTGGCGGCTGCCAAAGAGCGCGGCGAGCTATTCCGGGAGCGGATGGACGCCCTCGTCGAGCTGCTCACCGAGCCAGGCGCGCCGGTACATGACCAGGTCAGGGCCGCGTCATGCCTGGTCAGCATCAGCTTCTGCGCCATGCACTACCAGGACCGGGTAGCTGACCCGACAGAGTTGAGACAAGCCGTGCTGGACATGGCCCTGCAGCTAGCGAACGCCGCTCCGGCGGATGCCTCTGCCTGACACGCCGCTGCCTGACATGGCGCAGCCTGACATGGCGCAGCCTGATCTGGCTGCCTGACTCCCTAGCTTTGATCCGGTCCGGCCGCCGCGGCGCGGACGAGCGGCAGTACCCGGTGCCGCAGCGGGCTGTCCAGCACAATGACCGTCGAGGTCCGGACCACGCCCTCAAGTTCGACGATCGAGTCGATCACCCGCTGCAAGTCAGCATTACTGCGCGCGACCACGCGGCACAGCATGTCGCCCGCCCCGGTGATGGTGTGCGCTTCGAGCACTTCGGCGATAGCGGCGAGGCGGTCGGCTACCGGGTCGTGGCCGCCTGCCTGCCTGATCTCCAGCGTGATGAAAGCCATCACCCCGTAGCCGATCGCGGCCGGCTCGATGTCCGGGCCGTAACCGGTCACCACGCCGCGGGCCTGCATCCTGTCGAGCCGGGCCTGAACGGTCCCGCGCGCGACACCGAGCCGCCTGGACGCCTCCAGCACGCCGACCCGCGGCTCCGCCATCAGGAGCCCGATCAGCCGCCCGTCCAGCGCATCAATCATGACTCACATCTCTCGCTACAAACTGTACAAGTATGCTAGCAAAATCTCGTAGCTGTTAGTCAAGCTGACTAGCTCAACGGAGCACAGTTGCACATCCTGACCTGCTGGCAGATGCTGCTGCCCTAGCCGATCGACGAGCAAGGGAGCACCGCGATGACGGCCGAGGCGGGCTATGCACAATTCCTGGCGACCGATGAGTTCCCGGTTAGCGGAATGGACGCGGCGGTCTTTGCCGTCGGCAACGCCCGCCAGGCAGCGCACTTCTACTCGACGGCGTTCGGCATGCGGTGCGTCGGTTACCGCGGGCCGGAGACCGGCTGCAGGGACGAGGCGTCCTATGTCCTGGAGTCCGGCAACGCGAGGTTCGTCTTCCGCGGACCGGTGCGCGCCGGCACGGCACTAGGCGCACACGTCGCAGCACACGGAGACGGTGTCATCGATCTCGCTCTGACCGTGCCTTCCGCGACCGCCGCCTGGCAGTACGCAACGGCGCACGGTGCGCGCAGCCTCGCCGAGCCAGACGTAGCCGAAGACGAGTACGGCAAGGTAGTGCTCGCCGCGGTGGCAACATACGGTGACACCCGGCATACCTTCGTGGAGCGCAATGACTATGCGGGCCCATATCTGCCCGGCTACGTACCGGCCACGCCGCTGACCGCCGAGCCTCCCGGGCCGTTCTTCACCGAGATCGACCACTGCGTCGGCAACGTCGAGCTTGGCCGGATGAACGAGTGGGTCGAGTTCTACCACCGGGTCATGGGCTTCACGAACATGAAGGAGTTCGTGGGCGATGACATCGCCACCGAGTACTCCGCGCTCATGAGCAAGGTCGTCGCTGACGGCAGCCGCAAGGTCAAGTTCCCGATCAACGAGCCGGCAGCCGGCAAGAAGAAGTCGCAGATCGACGAGTACCTGGAGTTCTACGGCAGCCCGGGCGTTCAGCACCTGGCACTGGCGACCGACGACATCGTCGGCGCGGTGCACGGCATGAAGGCCGCTGGCGTGCAGTTCCTCGACACGCCGGACAGCTACTACGAAACGCTTGGCGAGTGGGTCGGAGACACCAGGGTGCCGCTCGACGAACTCCGCGAGCTGAAGATCCTTGCCGACCGGGACGAGGACGGCTATCTGCTGCAGATTTTCACCAAGCCGGTCCAGGACCGGCCGACTGTCTTCTTCGAGCTAATCGAGCGGCACGGCTCTCAGGGCTTCGGCAAGGGTAACTTCAAGGCACTCTTCGAGGCCATCGAGCGCGAGCAGGAGCGTCGCGGGAACTTGTGAGACTGCCAATCCGCGGGCGAGCAGCCGGCGGTTCTTATCAGGCTCATTGCACCGCTATGCACGCGGCCAGCCGATAGGGCATCATGACCGGGTGAATCAGCCTCCAGATTCCGCCGCGGGACCCGGCCAGCCCGGCAGTCAGGGCTACCCCGGATATCCGCAGCCCAGCTACGGCACGCCGCCCAGCCAGGGCTACCCCCAGCCCGGCTACGGCACGCCGCCCAGCCAGGGCAATCCGCAGCCCGGCTACGGCACGCCGCCCAACCAGGGCTACCCCCAGCCCGGCTACAGCCAGCCGCAGAACCAGGGCTACCCGATCTACCCCCAGTCCGGCTACAGCCAGCCGTATCAGTCCTATGGCTACCAGGTGGCGGGCAAGGACCCGGCGCTG
>Ga0335074_10003078_pt1 | contig 22721 bp, 23 predicted proteins | sample Lox_Sample_23_FD_206715 | JGI IMG/M metagenome (GOLD analysis project Ga0335074, IMG submission 206715) | Soil microbial communities from Loxahatchee National Wildlife Refuge, Florida, United States - Lox_Sample_2.3 | ecosystem: Environmental > Terrestrial > Soil > Wetlands | place: USA...
ATGCAACATCCCCGTGCCGCCAAGCTCAAGCCAGTCGTTGCCCGTTCCAAATTTGATCTGTCCGCCCGAGCGGTCGCAGCGCATGTCCCATTCGACGCTGGGCTCGGTGAACGGAAAGAAGGACGGCCGCGCGCGCAATTCGATCTTGTCGACTTCGAAAAATGCGCTGCAGAACTGTTCCACCACCCAGCGCAGATGGCCGAGATGCGTCTCCTCGTCGATCACCAGCGCTTCGAGCTGATGAAACATCGGCGTGTGGGTCGCATCGGAATCCTTGCGATAGGCACGGCCGGGAACGATGACGCGGATCGGCGGCTTCTGCGTCAGCATCACCCGCGCCTGCACCGGGCTCGTATGCGTGCGCAGCACATGCCGCGTGCCATCCGCCTGCCGCGCGACGTAGAACGTGTCGTGCATCTGGCGTGCCGGATGGTCGGGCGGGATGTTGAGTTTGGTGAAATTGTAATCGTCGAATTCGACGTCGGGGCCTTCGGCGACCGCGAAGCCGAGATCGGCAAAGATCGCGGTGATCTCGTCCTGCACCTGCGACACGGGATGAATGGTACCGCGCGATTCGGGACGGGTGGGCAAAGTGACATCGACGCGCTCGAAAGCGAGCCGCGCATCGAGCTGTTCGCGCGCGAGCACGGATTTGCGATCGGCAATGGCGGTGGAAATGCGATCCCGAAGCCCGTTGAACAGCGGACCCTTCTCGCGCCGCTCGTCGGGGCTCATCCCGCCCAGCGATTTCAGGAGCTCGCTGACCGCGCCTTTCTTGCCGAGCGCGGATACGCGAACGGCGTCGAGTGCAGCTTCGTCGGCCGCGGACGACACCTCGCCGAGGACATTTCGCTCAAGAGATTCAATGTCGTTCATGACACGTTCCTGACCTGTCATTCCCGCGCAAGCGGGAACCCAGCATGGCAATGGCTGGAGGTCCGCAAGTGCGACTGGGTCCCCGCTTGCGCGGAGATGACAAGATGAGAAAGCGCGCGCCTAAGCCCGCGCCTGTTCCGCCAGCGCCTTGAAGGCGTCGGGCTCGCGCACGGCGATGTCGGCCAGGACCTTGCGGTCGAGCTCGACACCGGCCTTCGCCAGCCCGCTGATAAATCGGCTGTAGGTCAGGCCGTGCAGCCGGCAGGCGGCGTTGATGCGCTGGATCCAGAGCGCGCGGAAGTTCCGCTTCTTCAGCTTGCGCCCGACATAGGCGTGCTGCATCGAGCGATCGACCGCGGCATTGGCGCTGGTAATGTTGTTCTTGCGGCGGCCGCGGAAACCCTTGGCCTGTTTGAAGACGCGCTTGCGGCGCAGATGCGAGGCTACGGCGCGGGGGGAACGGGACATGGCAGCTCTCCTTAAGCCGAATAAGGCATCCAGCGGCGGACCCGCTGGGTCTCGGACTCCGAAAGGACACCTTTCAGTTCCTTCCGGGCGCGATTGGTCTTGGAGATGAGCCTGTGGCGCTTATAGGCCTGACCGTGCTTGAGCTTGCCGGTCGCAGTAAATTTGAAGCGCTTTTTGGCGCTCGACTTGGTCTTCATCTTGGGCATTTTGCGGTCTCCTTTCGGATGGCCGGCCCGGAGGTCGGCATTCGCGTTCGGGGCCGACACGGCATGCCCTTTGCGCCGGGCGGCCCGAAAGGGGCGGGTCTTATACGGAAAAGAGGTTCTCTGGCAAGGTGTCCCACCTTGCTGCACGGAGCAGGCCCGCCTAAGAATCCGCGAGCGCCGAAGGGGATGCCACCATGAAGATCGTCGACGAATTCCGGACATTCGCCATGCGCGGCAGCGTGATCGACCTCGCCGTCGGTGTCGTCGTGGGCGCGGCTTTCACCGCCATCGTCACTTCGCTGGTCAAGGACGTCATCACGCCGCCCATCGGGCTTGCGCTCGGCGGAATCGATTTCACGAATTTCTTCTTTGTGCTCAAGGGCAAACCGGGGCTCGAGACGCTTAAGGCCGCCCAGGACGCGGGCGCGGTCACCATCAATTACGGCGCCTTCATCCAGGCCTGCATCAACTTCCTGATCGTGGCATTTGTGCTGTTCCTTATCGTGCGCTCAATCAACAGGTTCACCGCGCCGAAGGAAACGCCCACCGCAGAAGCAGCACCGCCCGCTCCAACGGAAGATGTTCTGCTGTTGCGCGAAATTCGCGACCTGCTGAAGACGCGGGCGTAGTTCGTAATTCTGTCAAATGAGGTGATGCATCGGCAGGCTCATGCTTCGGCGGTCTCAGCATGAGGTAGAGTCCTTAGCCTGAGCCTGTCGAAGGGTGACGCTGTCTGAGCACGCCCAAATTCGGCCATCATCGAATGGGTGTTTGAACGCACGCGATCCGGCCATTGCGGCGACCCGGGATGGCGCCCGGACAGAAGAGGTTTGCGGATGAAATTTGCGCAGGCGGCCGTGGGAATCGCGGCAGCGGCGATTTTGCTGTTTTTCGTCATCGCCTTTCCCACCAAGGTTTATGCGCAGGCCACGCCGCAAGCCGCACCCACCGGCCCGGCAACGCAGACGCAGCAGCTTGGCGCACCCCAGGCTGCGCCGACCACAAATGTGGAGGTAAACCCGACGGCCACGCCGATTGGCCTGGGCTTCAGCGGTGTCTCAATCTATTCCTTGTTCCTGCGCGCCGATCCCATCGTCAAATCGGTGATGGCGATGCTGGCGCTGGCCTCGCTATGGTCCTGGGCGATCATCTTCAACAAATGGTTTGCGCTTTCGGCTCTGCGCAGGCGTGCCGACAGTTTCGAAAAAGCCTTCTGGTCGGGCACGTCGCTCGACGATCTCTATACGCAATATGCGCCGCGCGTAAATCATCCCATGGTGGCGGTGTTCGCCTCGGCCATTCGCGAGTGGCGGCGCGCCTTCGAAGGCGGGCCACCGCGCGAGGCGCGGCTCGCAAGCATCAAGGACCGCATCGACAAGGCAATGTCGGTGACGATCCAGCGCGAATCGGCCGGAATCGAAAATCAGCTGGGCTTTCTGGCAACCGTCGGCGCCACTGCGCCGTTCGTCGGGCTGTTCGGCACGGTCTGGGGCATCATGAATTCCTTTTCCGCCATTGCCGCGCGCCACGACACGACGCTTGCGGTCGTCGCGCCCGGCATCGCCGAAGCATTGTTTGCAACGGCGATGGGACTTCTCGCGGCAATCCCCGCCGTTATTTTCTACAACAAATTCGTCAACGATATCGGCCGTTATATCGGCCGGCTCGACAGTTTCGCCGACGAGTTCTCTGCGATCCTGTCGCGCCAGCTCGACGAGAAGGTAGTGGAGTAATGCCCGCGGCGATGCGCCGGATAGAAACGGGCCGGCGCGGACGGCGCATCCGTCCCATGTCCGAGATCAACGTCACACCCTTTGTGGATGTGATGCTGGTGCTTCTGATTGTGTTCATGGTGACGGCGCCGCTGCTCACGGTCGGCGTGCCCGTCGATCTGCCGAAGACGAAGGCGCAGGCATTGGGCCAGGATCGCGAGCCGCTGAGCGTCACGGTGCGGCGCGACGGCCGGATCTATCTGCAGAATACGCCCGTTTCCGAGGACGATCTGGTGCCGCGGCTCACCGCGATCGCGGCCAATGGCTATGACCAGCGGATTTTTGTCCGCGGCGACAAATCGGTCGATTACGGCCGCGTCATGCAGGTGATGGCGCTCATCAGCGCAGCAGGCTTCACCCATATCGGACTGGTTACGGATATCGCAAAGCCGCCAAGTGAAGACGACAGGCACAAGGAATAGGATTTCCACGGCCACGCTGGCGGGCGACCGTCACTCGCCTGCGGGGTGGCTCGGATCGCTCGTGCTCCACGGTGCGATCGTCGTGGGAACCCTGTTCACCGTTTCCCACACGCTCGACATCGCCGATCTGTCGCCGCCGGTCGTGCCTGTCGATCTCGTCACTGTCGCCGAGAAAACAAACATCCGCGCGAGTTCCCACCACGCGCCGCATATCGCGCCAAACCCAACGCCGCCGGTTCCCAAGGAAATGCCGACTCCGCCGCAGGTCCAGCCGCAGCCTGCGCCGCAACCTCCGCCTCCGCCGGAGCCGCCGAAACAGGCGGAAGCCGAACCTCTCGCAGAAGCGCCGCAGCCGGCGGTGCCCAAGCACAGGCCGCCACCCGCGCCGAAGCAGCAGGAGGACAAGAAGAATTTCGATGTCGATAAGGTCCTTGCATTGCTCAACAAAGTCGCGCCGTCACAGTCTGCCGCACCCGACGCGCCGGAGGCCCAGCGCAACGTGCGCGGATTTGGCGCACAGAACGCGATGACGGCAGATCTGCAAGACGCGCTGCGCAGCCAGATTTCCCGTTGCTGGAGTCCGCCGGTCGGCGCTCCGCATCCCGAGCGCCTCGTCGTTAGTTTCGATTTGTTTCTGAATCCGGACGGATCGGTCGCACAGCCGCCACAATCGCTCGATAATTCCGACGATCCTTTCTTCCATGCCGCGAAGGAGGCGGCCCTGCGGGCCATCTACACCTGTGCTCCTTACAAGCTGCCAGCGGACCGCTATGCGCAGTGGCGGGAGATCAACCCTTTCATTTTCGACCCCCGGCAGATGCTGGGCGAACAGTAGCTCTGGAGTGCGCGGGATGAAATTTGCCGGACTGATTTGCGCAACGCTGTTAGTTGTCCTGGCGCAGGCCCTTGCTGCGGCCGCCGCGCCGCTGCGGGTCGACGTCAACCAGGGCAACATCCAGCCGCTGCCGATCGCAATTCCGGACTTCGCCGCCGCCCAGCCCGGCGACGGAACGACGGGACAAAATATCGCAAGCGTCGTCCGCGCCGACCTCGACCGTTCCGGCATTTTCCGTCCGCTCGACACCCATTCCTTCATTGAACAGGTCAAGGACATCAATACGCCGCCGACCTTCGCCAACTGGCGCGTGATCAACGCCCAGGCGCTGGTGACGGGCGCTGTGGCCACGCAGCCCGACGGAAGGCTGAAGGTGGATTTCCGTCTGTGGGATGTCTTTGGCGAAACGGAGATGATGCCCGGCAAGGAATATTTTACCGTTCCGGCCAACTGGCGGCGCATCGCCCACATGATCTCCGATGCGATCTATCAGCAGGTCACCGGCGAAACGGGTTATTTCGACACCCGCATCGTGTTCATCTCCGAGAGCGGATCGCTGCTCAACCGCCGCAAGCGGCTGGCGGTGATGGACGAGGACGGCGCCAATCCGATCTTCCTCACCCGCGGCGATTATCTGGTTCTCACCCCGCGCTTCAATCCGACGGCGCAGATGATCGCCTACATGTCCTATTATGGATCGCGGCCGCGGGTTTATCTGTTCGATCTGGAAACAGGCCGCCAGCAGATGCTGGGCGATTTTCCAAACATGACATTTTCGCCACGTTTCTCGCCCGACGGCAACAAGGTCGTCATGTCGCTCGAGACCCGCGGCAATTCCGACATCTACGTCATGGATCTGCGCACCCGCGCCGTGACGAGGCTGACGCGCGATGCGGAAATCAACACATCGCCCTGTTATTCGCCGGATGGACGCCAGATCACCTTCGAATCCGACCGCGGCGGATCGCAACAGGTCTATGTCATGAATGCCGACGGCTCCAACGTGCATCGCATCAGTTTCGGCGGCGGCAAAAACGGCACACCGGTCTGGAGCCCGCGCGGCGATCTGATCGCATTCACCAACCAGAGTGTCCGGACCGCGACCATCCGCATCGGCGTGATGCGTCCCGACGGCTCTGGCGAGCGCATTATCAGCGACGGCTGGCAGGACGAGGGTCCGACCTGGGCCCCCAACGGGCGCGTGCTGATGTTCACGCGCACCCTGCGGGGGGCGGGGGGATCGCAAATCTGGTCGGTGGACGTGACGGGCCGCAACGAGCGGCGCGTGCAAACACCGGGCGACGCCTCGGATCCCGCATGGTCGCCCTTGATCCAGTAGGGAGTAATTTCTAATGTGCGGAACTGATTTGCGGGGTTCGTTCCGGGCTGATTTTCGTTTGGCGACGGTGCGCGCATCGGTTCTTTTTGCGCAGTCCCTACGCACCAGGGGGATGCGCTTCTCCGGAGTCGTGATCTCATGATGAAGTATTCAAGTCACCTGAGAATCGTAGCCGTTGCGGGAGCCTTCGCTCTCGCGGCCTGTGCCAACAAGCCCCCGCCGCCGGCCGCGCCCCCGCCGGCCCCGCAGCAAGCCATGCCCGAACAGCAGAGCCGCGTCGAATCCACCGTGGTTCCGGGCAGCCTGCAGGACTTCCGCGTCAATGTCGGCGATACGGTCCATTTCGACTATGACAAGTCGGATATCACCAGCGAGGACCGAGACATCCTGCAGCGACAGGCTGCGTGGTTGCAAAAATATGGCCAGGTTCGAGTCACGATCGAGGGCCATTGCGACCCGCGCGGCACGCGGGAATACAACCTCGCGCTGGGTGGCCGCCGCGCCAACGCGGTCAGGGATTATCTGGTCAGCCTGGGCGTTCCGTCCTCGCGCATCGACACGATTTCCTATGGCAAAGAGCGTCCGGTCTGCACCGAGTCCGACGAAACCTGCTGGTCCCAGGATCGCCGGGGCGTAACCACGATTACGAGCGGCGCCGCGACGTCGTAAGCCGAAGTTCCCGTCACGGGTGCCGAACCTTGCGCCCGTGACGGATTTCGTCACGCTTCATTTCCGCAAGGCCCCAATTTCGGCGTACTATGGGAATCGATGTTCGTTCGAGCGGTTCGCGCGTTGGGCATGGGAATGAGTAGGAAGAGCAGATTTGCAGGACGCCGGGCGGGCGTAGCCGCGGCTATCTTTATTTGCGCCGGCAATCCTGCTTTGGCGCAATCCGCCGATCCGTCGCCCGGCAATCTGGCACGCCGTCTCGCCATCGCGCAGTCCGAAGCTGACGGGCTCTCCGCGGAAACGGCCACACTGTCGGCAAAGGCCGGCGGTACACAGGTTGCGCAGCTGTTCGGCGAAAGTGATGAAGAGAAAGCCGCCCGTCTCCAGCACGAACAGGCACAGGATTCGAGCCTCGCGACGCTGAACCAGCGCGTCAACGATCTCGACGACACGCTCCGTCGGCTGACAGGCCAGATCGAGGAGCTCGATCACCGCATCAGCGAGCAGAACGAGCGCATGGCGCGCATGAAGAAGGATTTCGACTACAAAATCTGTTCGATGGTCGCCCAGCAGTTCGGTGCTACCACCGAGCCCGGCGAGGACACCTCGCTTCCCTGCGCCGGCCAGAATCAGCAACAGTCGCCAACCCAGCCGCCCACACCCGGCCCCGGCAATGGGCAGCCCCAGAACAGCACGATCCATCTTGCGCCGCCACCCGGCGTGCTTGGAACATTGCCGCGCAGCGATCTCGGAAATCTTCCGCAGCCTTCGACGACCGAGCCAAACCAGATGGCGTCGCTCGACGCGCGCCCGCAGTTCGAATCGGCGCTGAACCTGCTCGCCAAGGCCCAGTACGACGAAGCCAGCGCTGCGTTTCGTAATTTCGCGGATACATATCCGAACGATGATCTGGCGCCGCAGGCCGTTTATTGGGTGGGTGACATCGCTTATGTGCAGCGCGACTACGCCGACGCCGCGCGGGCTTTCGCGGAAGAATTGAAGAAATACCCGACCAGTATGCGTGCGCCGGAAAGCATGCTCAAGCTCGGGGAGTCGCTGCTTGCGCTCAATCAAAAGAAGGAGGGATGCAGAGCTCTTGGCACGCTCCCGACCCAGTTCCCGGCCGCTTCAAAATCCGTCACCGACCAGGCGTTCGCCGCGCGGAAGACAGCCGGCTGCCGCTGACCGTCCCTACTCCGTCGCCGAGTTCGCCGCGCAGATGGACTCTGTTTCCGGAGAGCGCTCCTGGCCCGGCGCCGTAGCGGTTTCGGGCGGCGGGGATTCCACGGCGCTCATGCTTCTGGCTGCGGAATGGGCGCGGGAGTCGGGATGCGCGAAGCCGGTCGTGGTGACGGTCGACCATGGGCTTGCACCGGGTTCGAACCGGGTTGCCGAGGAAGTTGTCGCGAAGGCGAAAACACTTGAGCTGGACGCAGACGTCCTTGTTTGGCGGGGCCGCAAGCCCGTCTCGGATATCGAAAATGCAGCGCGGGCGGCGCGCTACCGGCTGATGGGAAGCTGGTGCAGACGGCACGGCATCGGCGCGCTCTATGTCGCCCATACGCTGGAGGATCAGGCGGAAACTTTCCTTTTGCGCCTCGCCCGAGGCAGCGGCGTGGACGGCCTGGCTGCGATGCGAAAGGTCGCGCCGTTTCCGCTTCGGGGGTTCGAGGATCTGCGTGTGGTGCGTCCGCTCCTCGATGTGCCGCGTGGCAGATTGCGAGCATTGCTCGCAAACCGCGGGATCGGTTGGCACGACGACGAAATGAATTCCGATTCGCGTTTCGCCCGCGTGCAGCTGCGGGCGGCCTGGCCTGCCCTCGAAGTCGCAGGACTCTCCGCGGGACGGATTGCCGATGCGGCGAACCATCTGGCGCGCGCACGCGCAGCACTCGATCACAGTACCGAAATGCTTCTTGCGGCTGTGTCACGATTTGAGGACGATCACGTTCTGGTAGATGGTGCAGCGCTCGCCGCCGCACCCCGGGAAATTGGATTGAGGGCGCTGGCGCGGATGCTCATGCAGGTTTCAGCGCGCGATTATCGGTCACGCTTCGAGCGGCTCGAGGGGCTGTACGATGCGATCTGCAGCGACGCTCTTGCAGGCGGACGGACGCTCTTGGGCTGCACCGTGAAGCCGGCGCCGAAACGGCGCCAAAGTTTCGGGCCTCGCACGCTTTTGATCGGTCCGGAACCGCGGCGGGGCCGCGAATATTAAGATCAATGGAAAACAGCGATTGCCGCAGCTCAATAAATTTCTTAACGTTTTGGTGGCTGGCAAGGCGCTAGGAAGTTCCTATCTAGCTGGGTAGGGTCTGCCGCCTGTCGCCGGATGGGCCTCAGGAAAGGATGGCCGTGAACAATCTCCGAAATCTCGCGCTCTGGATCATTATCGCGCTTCTGCTCGTTGCCTTGTTCAACATGTTCCAGGGCACGGCGAACAGGCCTGCGGCGACGACCACGAATTTCACCGAATTCAATCAGGAAGTCGTGCAGGGGCAGGTGAAGAAGGTCACCATCCAGGGCGACCAGATCAAATACGAACTCGGAAACGGTCAGGCTTTCACGACCTACGCGCCCAACGATCCGGGCCTCGTCTCGCGCATGCTCGCGCATAACGTCGGCATTACCGTGCAGCCGGCCGATGACGGCATGCCCACATTGGTTGGTGTTTTCGTCAACTGGTTCCCGATGCTGCTCCTGATCGGCGTGTGGATTTTCTTCCTGCGCCAGATGCAGGCCGGTGGCGGCAAGGCCATGGGTTTCGGCAAGAGCCGCGCCAAGCTCCTCACCGAACGCACCGGCCGCGTGACATTCGAGGACGTCGCGGGTGTCGACGAAGCCAAGGAAGAGTTGAAAGAGATCGTCGAGTTCCTGCGCGATCCGCAGAAATTCCAGCGGCTGGGCGGACGCATCCCCAAGGGCGTGCTGTTGGTGGGTCCGCCGGGGACCGGCAAGACATTGCTCGCGCGCGCCATCGCCGGCGAAGCGAATGTTCCTTTCTTCACGATTTCCGGTTCCGATTTCGTTGAGATGTTCGTCGGCGTCGGCGCGAGCCGCGTGCGCGACATGTTCGAGCAGGCGAAGAAGAACGCGCCGTGCATCGTGTTCATCGATGAAATCGACGCCGTCGGCCGGCATCGCGGCGCAGGCCTTGGCGGCGGCAATGACGAGCGCGAGCAGACGCTCAACCAGTTGCTTGTCGAGATGGACGGCTTCGAATCGACGGAAGGCGTGATCCTCATCGCCGCAACCAACCGGCCCGACGTGCTCGATCCCGCTTTGCTGCGGCCGGGCCGTTTCGACCGCCATGTGGTCGTGCCCAATCCGGACCTGTCCGGCCGCGAGAAAATCCTCCGCGTGCATATGCGCAAGGTTCCGCTGGCCACCGATGTCGATCCGCGGGTCATCGCGCGTGGTACGCCGGGTTTCTCCGGCGCCGATCTGGCCAATCTGGTGAACGAGGCAGCCCTGCTTGCCGCGCGGCGCGGCAAGCGCGTCGTCACCATGACCGAACTCGAAGACGCCAAGGACAAGGTGCTGATGGGCGCCGAACGCCGCTCCATGGCGATGACGGACGAGGAAAAGAAACTGACCGCCTATCACGAGGGCGGCCACGCGATCGTGGCGTTGAACGTCAAAGGCTCCGATCCCATTCACAAGGCGACGATCATTCCGCGCGGCCGCGCGCTCGGCATGGTCATGCGGCTGCCCGAGCGCGACCAGCTTTCGATCACGCGCGAGAAGATGCTCGCGGATATCTGCGTGGCGTTCGGCGGACGCATCGCCGAAGAACTCACTTTCGGCCACGAGAAAGTCACGACCGGCGCGATGTCCGACATCGAGATGGCCACGCGCATGGCGCGCGCGATGGTCACGCGCTTCGGCATGTCGGACGAGCTGGGTCCGCTCGCTTACGCCGAGAACCAGGACGAGGTGTTCCTCGGCCATACCATCGCGCGTCAGCAGAACGTTTCCGAGGCGACCGCGCAGAAGATCGACCAGGAAATCCGGTCGATCGTCAATAATTGTTATCAGCGCGCGCAGGAAATCCTGCAACAGCACGCGGACGACCTGCAGACCCTGGCCAAAGGCCTCCTCGAATACGAGACGCTGACGGGCGACGAGATCGTCGCGCTCCTGAAGGGTATCCAGCCGGTGCGTGCGCCTTACGAGGAACCCGAGCCGCAGCGTGGCCCGGGACCGAGCGTTCCGCAGGCCGGCCGGCCGCGCAGCATTGGGCCGATCGCGCCGGAGCCCCAGCCGGGCCGGTGAACGGCAAGCCGCAGCTTCTAGGGGTTGTCAACGTCACCGAAGATTCGTTTTCGGACGGGGGATTGTACCTCGCGCCGGCAGCCGCATTGGCCCGGGCGCGCATGCTTGCAGCCGCCGGGGCCGATATCATCGATCTGGGCGCGGCCGCCTCCAATCCGTCCGCCAATCCCGTGCCTGCCGCGCTGGAAATTGCGAGGCTCGAACCGGTTGCGGATGCTCTCCTGCGGGAGGGCATGCGGGTTTCGATAGACAGTTTCTCGCCGGAAACCCAAAATTGGGCGCTCGGAAAAGGCGTTGCCTTTCTCAACGATATTCACGGTTTCCGCCATCCGGAGATATACGGGAGACTGGCGGCTTCCGATGCAAGGATGATCGTCATGCATGCGCTCCACAACGAAGGCCCCGCGCGACGCGAGGACGATACGCCCCCGGATCTTTTCGCGCGCATAGGCGTATTTTTTTCCGATCGCATCGCGGCGCTCACGGACGCGGGGATTGCGCGCGACCGTCTGATTCTCGATCCCGGCATGGGGCTCTTTCTGGGCCGAAGCCGCGCTGCATCGTTCGAGGTCTTGCGGCGCGTTTCCGAGCTGAAAGCTGCATTCGGCCTGCCCGTCCTTGTTTCCGTATCCCGGAAATCCTTTCTCCGTCCTCCAGGCCGCAATCCCCGGGAGGCCGGCGCCGCGACCCTGGCCGCAGAGCTGTTCGCGGCCTCCCATGGTGTCGATTACATCCGCACCCATGATCCGGGCGCGTTACGGGACGGGCTCCTCGTCACCCGGGCGCTCGCTGGCGATATGTCGGGGTACGCTCTCGGGAACCCGGCATGAATTCTGCTATAATCTGCTATAATATGATGATTCCAGAATAAGAGGGTCGACCCGCATGAACCGCAAATTCTTCGGCACGGACGGTATTCGCGGCCTGGCGAACAGCCATCCCATGACTCCAGAGAATGCGATGAAGGCGGGCATGGCGGCGGGACGCCTGTTCACGCATGGCGATCGCCTCCATCGCGTTGTGATCGGCAAGGACACGAGGTTGTCCGGCTACATGATCGAGTCGGCGCTGGTCGCGGGATTCACCGCTGTCGGCATGGACGTATTTTTGTTTGGTCCGCTGCCTACGCCTGCCATCGCCATGCTCACGCGCTCGCTGCGCGCCGATCTCGGCGTGATGATTTCAGCTTCCCACAATCAGTTCGAAGACAACGGCATCAAATTCTTCGGACCGGACGGGCTGAAGCTTTCCGACGAGCATGAGCTCGCGATCGAACAAATGATGGCGAACGGTCTCGAGGACGGGCTCGCGAAATCGCGTAGGATCGGCCGCGCCAAGCGCATCGACGATTCCCAGGCCCGTTACATCGAATATGCCAAGCGCACATTTCCGAAGAATCTCACGCTCGACGGGCTCAGGATCGTCATCGACTGCGCCAACGGCGCGGCTTACAAAGTAGCTCCGCTCATTTTGTGGGAACTGGGTGCCGAAGTGATCGAGATCGGCACGGAGCCCAATGGCGTCAACATCAATCACGAATGCGGCTCGACATTTCCCGAAGCGATGCGGCGCAAGGTGCGCGAACGCCGCGCGGATTTCGGCATTGCGCTGGACGGCGACGCCGACCGCGTGGTGATGGCCGACGAAAGAGGCAATCTGATCGACGGCGATCAGATTCTCGCCCTCATCGCGCGATCATGGTCGCGCACAGGCGAACTCCAGGGCGGTGGCGTGGTCGGCACCGTCATGTCGAATGCCGGGCTCGAACGCTATCTCAAGACGCTCGATCTCAAGCTCGCGCGTGCACCTGTCGGCGACCGCTACGTCATCGCGCGCATGTGGGAAGAAGGTTTCAATGTGGGCGGCGAGCAATCCGGCCACATCATTCTCAGGGATTTTTCGACGACGGGCGACGGAATCGTCGCCGCGCTCCAGGTATTGGGCGTGCTTGCCCAGGAGGAGCGTCCGGCGAGCGAGGCCTCGCATATTTTCGAACCCATGCCGCAGATCACCGAGAATGTCCGCTACCGCAACGGCTCGCCGCTGAACGATACCCGCGTGACGGAGCGGATCAGGGATTGCGAAGCGCGCATGAACGGCTCCGGGCGGATCCTTGTGCGCAAGTCGGGGACGGAGCCGGTGATTCGCGTCATGGCCGAGGGCGATGACGAAAAGCTGGTGCGTTCCGTGGTGAACGAGCTTGTCGCCACGCTCCGGGAAGCGATCGCTTGAAACAAACGCCCCCGCGGCTTCTGATCATCGCGGGTTCGGATTCAAGCGGCGGCGCGGGCGTCCAGGCAGATATCAAGACGGCAACCGCGTTTGGCGTCTATGCGATGACGGCTGTTACAGCCGTGACCGTGCAGGACACGGTGCGCGTCCATGCCATCCATCCGGTCCCCGCCTCCATCGTCCGCGACCAGATCGCCCGCGTGCTCGGGGATATCGGCGCGGACGCCATCAAGATCGGCATGCTCGGATCGCGCGAGACAGTGGAAGCGGTTGCCGATGTGCTGACCGGCCATGCCTCAATTCCGATCGTGCTCGATCCCGTGCTCGTCTCCACGAGCGGAACCCCGCTCATGGAAGAGCGGACAATTGATATAATGACATCAAGGTTGTTCCCGCTCGCGGCTCTGGTCACGCCAAATCTTCCCGAAGCGAAACGACTGACCGGAATGAATGTTGGCGACGAGCCGGACATTGTCAGGGCCGGACAGAGGCTGCGCGAACACGGTGCAAAGTCCGTACTGGTAAAAGGTGGCCACGCGGAAGGCGATTGCGTTCGCGATGTTCTGGTCGCCGAAGGGGGGATAGAAACATTCGAAGCGCCCCGCATCGCCGCTGTGTCGGCCCACGGAACAGGCTGCACGCTCTCCACGGCCATCGCCTGCGGGCTCGCGAAAGGCGCGTCTCTGTCGGACGCTATCCGGCATGCGCGCGATTTCGTGCGCGTGGCACTCGCGGCCGCCGCCAATCTCGGAGTTGGCAGCCGGCTCCTCGATCATATGCACAACGCTTCCTGTATTTAGCATTTGATGCATTGCATTCACTTAACTAACGGATTGACGGACCAGAGGCTTGGAACTAGAGGTACCGGATCGGTCGAAGGGAAAGTAATCGACAAGTCCGCCTGAGGACCTCGGCTCCGACGACACCAGGACAAGCCCGCCGCACGGCGCGAGACGCCCGATCATGGGCGGCGCGCAGCAGGCAAAGGCTGGTCATAGCGTGCGACGTGCACGCACAACCCAAGAGGAAACAATCGTGAAACTCTTTAAACGCGTTGAATTGGCGACAGTACTCTGTCTGATCGTGACGGGAGCCGCACATGCCGCTGCCGTCGCACCGAGCGCAGATGCCGAGCGCCATGCCATCTGGCGCACGGCCATTGCAAGCACCCCCGTGCCGGGATCGGGATGTTTCACAGCCCATTTCCCGAGCAGGACCTGGACGCCGGTCGCATGCGCGGCGGCACCGAACAGATTGTTCATGCCGGCGAGTGGTCCGAGAGGATTCACCGTTGGCAACGGGCATGACTACGCGGCCGAAGTATCCGGCAGCATCATTCGAACGGGGGTGGGGAGTTTTCCTTCGATCAAGGGACTTACTTCGGAAACGAATGACGGTGCCTCCAATCAGTATTCGCTTCAGATGAATTCCCAGTTCTTTGCGTCCCCGGCATGTTCGGGCGGGGAGGAGAACTGCTTCGGTTGGCAGCAGTTCATCTACGCCCAGCCGGCGTGCAACCCCGACAATCCCTGCGTGTTCATGCAGTCCTGGCTGATCAATTATGGATCGAGTTGCCCGTCGGGCTGGAACTACGCCGGTGACGACCAGTGTTACCGCAACAGCAATGCGACCGAGGTTCCCACGCAGTCTCTCTCCGATCTCGCCGACCTTCAGCTGTCGGGGTCTGCGGTTTCCGGCGGCAACGATACGACGACGCTTACAACGTCCACCGACGCCTATAGCGCAAGCGAGTCGGATACGGTCGTCGGCCTGTCCGGATTCTGGGACGAGACAGAATTCAATATCGTCGGCGATGGCGGCGGGAGCGAGGCCGACTTCAACACCGGAACGAAGATCAAGGTGAAGATCGAACTGCAGGATGGTTCGACCGCAGCCGCCACCTGTGCATCGAATGCCGGAACCACGGGCGAGACGAACAACCTGAACCTCGGCGCGTGCAAAGGCAAAGGCGGCAAGAAACCGTCTATCTCATTTACGGAATCGAACTGAAACGAAGCGTGACGGCCCCTCTCCCCGCAAAATGGGGAGAGGGACCGAGTATTACCTGTCCGCAAACGGATCGCGGACGAGGATCGTGTCTTCGCGTTCGGGACTGGTGGAGAGCAGCGCCACGGGCGCGCCGATCAGTTCTTCGATGCGGCGGATATATTTGATGGCGGTGGCGGGCAGCTCCGCCCATGAGCGCGCGCCGCGCGTGGATTCGCTCCAGCCATCGAGTGTTTCATAGACCGGTTCGAGCCGCGCCTGCAGGCAGGAATCGACGGGCAGGTGATCCGCCTCGCCGCCGTCCAACCGATAACCGACACACAGCTTGATTTCTTTCATTCCGTCGAGCACGTCGAGCTTGGTGAGCGCGATGCCGTCGATGCCGCCGGTAATAACAGTCTGCCGCACCAGCACGGCGTCGAACCAGCCGCAGCGCCGCTTGCGGCCGGTGACGGTGCCGAATTCTGCACCACGTGTGCCCAACAGCTCGCCGATCTCATTCTTCTGCTCGGTCGGGAATGGTCCCTCGCCGACGCGCGTCGTATAGGCTTTGGCGATGCCGAGCACATAGCCGATGTCGCGCGGACCGCAACCGCTGCCCGTCGCTGCCTGTCCCGCGACAGTGTTGGACGATGTTACATAGGGATAGGTGCCGTGATCGATGTCGAGCAGCACGGCCTGCGCGCCTTCAAACAAAACGCGCCGCCCGTCGCGGCGGGCGGCGTCGAGCGCGCGCCATGCCGATCCGCAATAGGGAAGAATGCGCGGCGCGATACGAACAAGTTCCTGCAGCAACGCGCCCGCATCGACTTCCTCCGCGCCAACGCCGCGCCTTAGCGCATTGTGATGCGCGAGCAGGCGCGCGATCTTGTCGGGCAGCGCATCGGCATTTTTCAGATCCACGACACGCAGCGCGCGGCGGCCGACCTTGTCTTCATAGGCCGGACCGATCCCGCGCATCGTCGTGCCGATGCGTTGCACGCTGTTGGCCGTTTCGCGCGCATGGTCGAGATCGCGATGGAGAGGCAGGATCAACGCCGCGTTTTCGGCAACCAGCAGAGTCTCGGGTGAGACATGTACACCCTGGGTGCCGATCCGCTCGACTTCGGCGACGAACGCCCAAGGATCGACCACGACACCATTGCCGATGATCGACAGCTTGCCGGGACGTACGACACCCGAGGGCAGAAGGCTCAGCTTGAACGTTGTGCCGTCGATGACGAGCGTATGGCCGGCATTGTGGCCGCCCTGGAATCGCACCACGACGTCCGCGCGTGCCGACAGCCAGTCGACGATCTTGCCTTTGCCCTCGTCGCCCCACTGGGCGCCGATCACCGCCACATTCGCCATGATGCGAGCCTGAAAGCCTCCCCGCCGATTCGGCGCGAAGGCCGACTATAGAATTATCTGCGGTTTGCGTCAGGCCGCTTTGGGGCCGAAAGGCAAGAGCATCGGCACGCGGCGGCGATAGGCGTCATAAGCATCCGCGCCAAGCTGTTCGCGCAGGAAGCGCTCCTCGAGCCGCGCCTTGATCCAGAAGCCCAGCGTCATGATCGCGGCCCCCGCAAGCGCGAGGATCGTGCCTTTCATCAGCGCCGTCGCGAACGCGCTCGCGATAAGCCCGGTATAGATCGGGTGGCGGACGATTCCGTACGGGCCCGTATCGACGATGTGGTGGCCTTCTTTCCGCGTAATCCATCCCGACCACAATTTGCCGAGGTGAAGGCGCGCCCACCAGGTAAATAGAAATCCTCCTGCGCATATGCCGAAAAGCACCCAGTTCTCAGTCGCGTTCAGTGACCAGACACCGAGCGGGCTGCGATAGGAGCGGCTGACAAAGCCGAAAAGCATGGCGGCGCCGATAAGCGTCACGACGCGATAGGGAAGCTCCCTGCCGAAATCAGGCCGTTTGGCGGTGCGTTCCGACCACGCCGCCGCCGCGAGCCAGCTGATCACCCAGACAAGCCACAAATAGTTGATGGCAAGTTGCGGTGTCATTGCCGCGTGCCTCCAGCTTCACGTTCGAGGTGGGGTCTCGCGCGCGGAAAGCAAGCGCGCCCTTCGACAAGCTCATCCTTCGACAAGCTCATGATGAGGTTTTCTTGCCCTCATGGTGAGCTTGTCGAAGCATGCGGCCGCGTCTCGTTCCAAGCCCAGTCGAGCCAGGGCATAAGGGCTTCGATCTCATCGCTTTCGACCGTCGGGCCGCACCAGATGCGCAAGCCGGGTGGCGCTGTGCGATGGCCGGCAACATCGAATGCGACGCCCTCGCTTTCGAGCAGATCGGCGAAGCGCCGGACGACGGCTCTCTGCTCCGTTGGAGCAATGTCGGTGAACCATGGCTCGGTAATCTTCAGGCAGACCGAAGTCGGCGAGCGATACCGTTCTTCCGCCGCCATGAAAGTAAGCCATCCGCTCTCGCGCACCCAATGCGACAGCGCGGCGAAATTCCTGTTGGTGCGCGCAAGGAGCGCCGGCATGCCGCCGATCGATTCCGCCCAGCCCAACGTATCGAGATAATCTTCGACCGCGAGCATCGACGGGGTATTCAAGGTTTCGCCTTCAAACAGACCGGCATTGAACTTTCCGTCTTTCTTCACGCGGAAGATTTTCGGCACCGGCCAGGGCGGCGTGTAGGATTCGAGTCGCCCAATCGCGCGTGGCGAAAGCACCAGCATGCCATGCGCGGCTTCGCCGCCGAGGCCCTTCTGCCAGGAAAACGCGGTCGCATCGAGCTTCGGCCAGGCCAGATCCATCGCAAAGATCGCGCTTGTCGCATCGCAGATCGTCAGGCCCTCGCGGTCGTCCGCGATCCAGTCGCCGCCGGGCGCACAAACACCCGATGTCGTGCCGTTCCAGACGAACACGATGTCATGCGTGGGATCGGCCTTGGCGAGATCGGGCAATTCGCCGAACTCGGCACGAAACACGCGCGTGTCGAGCCTGAGCTGATGCACGGAATCCGTCATCCATTCCGCACCGAAAGTATCCCATACGAACGCGTCGACCGTTCGCGAACCGAGCAGCGACCACATGGCGAGTTCGACCGCGCCGGTGTCGGACGCCGGAACGATGATGATGCGATAATCTTGCGGAATGCCGAGCAGCCTGGCGGAGCGGTCGATCGTCTCTTTCAGCTTCGCCATGCCGGGCCGCGAACGATGCGAACGCCCAAGCACGGCGCCATCGAGCCGCGACGTCGACCAGCCGGGCCGCTTCGCGCAAGGTCCGGACGAAAAGAATGGCCGCGCGGGCCGCACGGTCGGACGCGTTGCAGTCATATCAAGCCCCCAGGAAATGGAATCGAATCATACTACGTCATAGCCAGCTTTCGCGAAATACCTGCGACGCTGCTGAATGGCAGGAATGCGCCAGACTCGGAGCAACATCATCCGTGCAAATGAGATCGCCGCCGGATTGCCTTCGAACACGCGTTCCGCGAAAGCATCCACCTGCCGGAGCATCAGCTTCATTGGTTTTGCCCTCCAACTATCCACGAACATGTGTCATGGGCCGCATTCGCCGGACATGACAAATTAGAGCGCAATTCGATCAGCCGGAGGCAACAAACGCCTCATGGCCGCGCAAATAATCCGTCATCGCCGGGCTTGTCCCGGCGACCCATGAACACGGGCCAATCAGGTGTTCTTGGATGGCCGGGACAAGCCCGGCCATGACGAGCATAGGCGTGCTCTTATCGGTTTCCGGCAGCACACTGCCTTCGGGAGCATGAGATATGCTGCGTTAATCGTTCGGTTTGCGCTCTACCTGAGCCGTGAACGCCTGCTCAACCCGCCATCGCCAGCGTATGGCGGCGTTTGTCGGCGAGGGAGCGTTTCATCTGCTGCTGCAGCTTCTCGAAGGCACGCACTTCGATCTGCCGTACGCGCTCGCGGCTGACGCCGTATTTCTGCGACAGCTCTTCCAGCGTCGCCGGATCGTCGCGCAACCGCCGCGCTTCGATGATGTCGCGCTCGCGGTCGGTCAACTCGCCGAGCGCCGAAGTCAGCAGATCGTGCCGCTCGCCCATTTCTTCCGCATCGGCCAGCCGCGTCTCCTGATCGAGACCTTCGTCGACCAGCCAGTCCTGCCATTCGGATTCGGAGTCCGAACGCAGCGGCGCATTGAGCGAGGAATCCGGCGCGGACAAGCGCCGGTTCATATTGACGACTTCCTCTTCCGGCACGGCAAGCTTGTCGGCGATTTCGCGCACCTGTTCGGGGCGCATGTCGCCTTCCTCGATCGCGCCGATGTGGCTCTTCGCCTTGCGCAGGTTGAAGAACAATTTCTTCTGCGCCGCGGTCGTGCCCATCTTCACCTGGCTCCACGAGCGCAGGATGTATTCCTGGATCGCGGCGCGGATCCACCACATCGCATAGGTCGCAAGCCGGAAGCCGCGGTCGGGCTCGAAGCGTTTCACCGCCTGCATCAGGCCGACATTGCCTTCCGCGACGATTTCGGAAAGCGGCAGCCCATAACCGCGATAGCCCATCGCGATCTTGGCGACGAGGCGCAAATGACTTGTCACAAGCCGTCGCGCCGCTTCGGGATCTTCGTGTTCCCGCCAGCGCTTGGCGAACATGTATTCCTCTTCCGGCTCCAGAAGCGGAAACTTCCGGATTTCGGAGAGATAGCGGGAGAGGCCGCCTTCGCCCGAAAGCGCCGGCACGCCGCGACTGCTCATCTTCATAGCCCCGTTAGGCGTATCGCGCACCCAAGCGCACGCGATAGAGCCGCATGAAAAGAACGCGTAAAGATGCGGTTCGCCGCACCCGATATAGCCGATTTCTGCCCCAAGCTTAAGTTATGTAAGTGCAATCATCAGGGTTGCAAGCCGCGGAGTTTAACCACGAGTTCGGAGAAATCGGCCGGCCAGGGCGACTGGAAACGCATGTGTTGCTGGGTCGTAGGATGCTTGAAACCGAGCAGGAAGGCATGCAGCGCCTGACGGGGAAAATTCTCGACCGCGGCATAGGCATCGGCCTGGGCCGGAGTCTTCGACCGCGGCGGTTTGCGGGCGCGGCCATAGGTCGGATCGCCGATCAGGGGGTGGCCGAGATGAGCGAGATGCACGCGGATCTGATGGGTGCGCCCGGTCTCGAGCCGGCATTCGATCAGGCTGGCGAAAGGCCGGTCGGCATCGCCATAACGTTCCAGCACCGCGTAATTCGTCCGCGCCGGTTTGCCGCCGCCGCGGAGCACCGCCATGCGCTTGCGGTCGAAAGGGCTGCGGCCGATATCGCCCTCGATTTTTCCCTGAGAAAGCCGCGGCGCGCCCCACACCACGGCGTTATAGGCGCGCTCGACCGCGTGATGGGAAAACTGCCCGGCCAGGCTGTGCATCGCCCGCTCGTTCTTCGCCGCGACCACCAGCCCGCTCGTATCCTTGTCGAGCCGGTGAACGATGCCCGGCCGCGCCTCACCGCCCACGCCCGAAAGCGAGGCGCCGCAATGGGCGATCAGCGCGTTGACCAGCGTGCCGTCGGGATTGCCCGCGGCCGGATGCATGACAAGCCCGGCAGGCTTGTCGATCACTATGAGATCGGCGTCTTCATGGACGATGACGAGCGGAATGTCTTGCGGCGCGGGCGCGGCGGGCAAAGGCGGCGGCAGGCGGATCGCGTAACTGTCGCCTTCCTTGACGCGAGTATTCGCGTCCTCCGCAACGGTTTCGTCCTGCGCGACCTGACCCGCCGCGATCAATTGCTGCAGGCGCGAGCGGCTCAGCTGCGGCAGCGCCTCGGCGAGAAACCGGTCGAGCCGCTTGCCCGCTTGCGCGGGCGCGACCGTCGCGCGAAGAACCGCATCGCCATCCGAGGCGAACTCCTTGTCTGATCTCTCCGAACCCGGCACCGCGCCGCCAGCTCCTTCAACCCATTCGTCGATAGCGTATCGCGGCGCGCTCGCGGCCGTCATCTTCCTCGGCGTGCTGATCGTGATCGCGCTCGGCGTTCTGGTTGTCGGGCTGGTGACGCGCTTCAACGGCGGCCGCAAGGCGGCGGCGCCGGCCTTCGCGCAATTCACGCTGGCCCCCAGCAACCGGCTCGTCTCCGAGGACGTGTCCGGCGACCGGCTGGTGCTGCGTCTGCGCGGGCCGGACGGCGACGAAATCGACATCATCGACACGGAAACCGGGCGGCTCGTCGCCAAAATCAACTCGGCGCCGCCCGCGCCCAAACAATGATCCAGACACTCGCGCTCGCGCAGCCCCTTCGCGAACAGCTGGCGCAGGAAGCGAGAGTCGCATTTCCGCACGAATGCTGCGGACTTCTGGAAGGCGTGCGCGAGGGTGGTGCCGGAAGTGCGCTCGCGCTTCACCCCGCACCCAATCTTTCAAACGAGCCGGACCGTTTCGAAATCGATCCTTCCGCGCACATCGCACTGCTGCGCAAACTCCGCGGCACCGGCCGCGACATCATCGGCTGCTATCACTCCCATCCCAACGGCCGCGCAGAACCTTCGCGACGCGACATCGCCGGCGCCGCCGAAACGGATTTCCTCTGGGTGATCGCCGCACTCGAACACGCAACCGTCCCCATCCATCTCGCCTGCTTCGCCTGGACCGGCTCCGCCTTTGCGCGCGTGATCATCGAATGAGAATAGCCGCTCCCGGGACCGCGGGCGTCCTCGTCCCCCTTTTGTGCGTCAGAGAAAAGATGCGGGCCTGGAGGCCCGCGGTCCCAGGACGCCGCTTGCCTTGATCCCCTTCAGTCCCCGCCGGTATAAGCGACGTTTCCGCCAGCGGCTCCCATCGTCTAGCGGTCAGGACGCGGCCCTCTCAAGGCTGAAACCGGGGTTCGATTCCCCGTGGGAGCGCCAGTGATTTCAATGGCTGTCGGCGTTCATGGAAAGCGATTCAATTTTCACATCCGCGATTCAATGCTTGGCTACCTAACGAAACGATCCCCAACGGCGTGCGCGGATGTTCCTCCTTTGCATGAAGTTGATGAGTGCACACACTGTAGATTTTGCGAATTGGCCGATCTTGGAAGAGGGGGCGCTTCCTGAGACGAAGTGATCGATTTCGTTCGTTGATTAGTCCTTAGTCGACTGACAGCGCCTCTCGCATCATCTCGTTTTCTGTCGTTTGCATATGCTCAGGAGTTATGCCGTGTCTTGCCGCAACAGGCTCGATTGCAGCTTGCAGTTTTTTATCCGTATTCCAAAACAGCTCGCGGTCGACCTCAAGTTCCTGAATCATTGCGAGCCGTTTCTGATCGATGAGCCAATTTGCTGAGCGCTCGCGCCAAAAATGGTGTACCAAAAAATTTCGTCGGAGAACGCAGCATTCAAAGTCAGCAACGAGAGAAGCTAATTCATTCGACGATGACATATGCGGCCTTAGCCGCGAGATAAGGCGGCCCATGGTTTTACCAAAGCTGTCGGCGTAATGTTTATCAACCTTCGCTTCCCACTCGCTACGCGTTTTCGCACCACTGCGGCCGGGCAATAATTCAAATATGCACAGTGCGTTGGCCGCTCCATGCTCAAGGACGGCCGCGCAATAAATTGCTAGGGCCAAAACCCAATAAAAGTGTTGCTGGCCGGATCGGTTGATGATTCGCTTGGTCTGTTGATTCGGAGCAGAGAAGCGGATGCGGCGCAACCTGTTTTGGCTTG
>Ga0335074_10003079_pt1 | contig 22703 bp, 22 predicted proteins | sample Lox_Sample_23_FD_206715 | JGI IMG/M metagenome (GOLD analysis project Ga0335074, IMG submission 206715) | Soil microbial communities from Loxahatchee National Wildlife Refuge, Florida, United States - Lox_Sample_2.3 | ecosystem: Environmental > Terrestrial > Soil > Wetlands | place: USA...
GGCGCCGGTTCGCGGCCACGTACGCCGACACGATCGTCGCCCATGTCAAGGGCGTGGACGCGATGAAGGCATACCGCGACGACGTACACGCGCGCATGAAAGCCTGCGGGCGGGCGACGGACTCCTGTAAGGTGCTGTACCTCGTCGCGCAGGTGCTGGCTGATACGCCGGAGGAAGCGCAGCGGCGGGCGGTGGCTCGGCGGGTGCAGGCTGAGAAGAATATCGATGTTCGGTTGGCACAGATGGGGTGGAGCACCAATATCGATTTCTCGACCTTCGACCTCGATGCGCCGGTCGGTGAGCTGACCACCAATGGCCACCAACAGAGCCTGGCGCAGTTCCTGCAGAAAGCGGGGTCGCGCACGCTGCGCGAGGCGATCACCAACTACGCCAGCTCCGGTATGTCGGTTGATCTTGTCGGCACGCCGGATCAAGTGGCCGGACAGATGGCGGAGGTCATGGAGGAAGTCGGCGGCGACGGCTTTCTGTTCGCGCTGGGAAATGTCAGCCGCCGCAGCGTCTGTGAGATCACCGATGGGCTGGTGCCGGCATTGCAGCAACGCGGCCTTGTGCGCCGAGAATACACCGGGCGGCATTTGCGGGATCATCTGATGGAATTCTGAACCATGCAGCTCGGCGGTTTCATCCTCATCGGCAATAGTCCCAGAACTCCGAAGTGCGGCCGAAGCCGTGTAATTTGATCATCGACGAGCTTGTTGCCATGCCCGGTGCGCGGGAGTGAGATCGTGTCCCAACCCGTGGTGTAAGAGCGCTGCTCCCGAGCAGCGTTGGCTGCGCGATCAGGCTGCCACGGCGGGCAGGCTGGTGGTAGCAGTATCGCTTACCGTGCCGAGTGTTTCCAGGCTCATGTAGCGTCGCTGCCGGACTGGCCCATCAACTCGGGCGCTAGAGCATTTTCGGATCAGGTTGAAATCGGAATCTGCGCTGATTCGGGCTCCCCGAGCGTCGGCCGATTCGACCCGGCCCGAAAATGCTCTAGGCGGAACGAGGAGAGATTCGTGCTGACCACATCTGCATCTTTTGTGGCCTGGCGATCCCTCCAGCCTGGCCGGAATCCCGCAAAAACCGTAACTACAACGGAACAGGGCTCCTCGGCCGTCCCGTAGCCCGCAAGGGGAGGGGGTTCTGGCGCCGCCCGGCTATTCGTCCAGCTCGGGATAGCGACGAAAGATACCGGTCTCGTTGAACGGAACCCGCCGATTGCTCCGCAAATATGCCTTCACCCGTGGTCGCCGGGCGACGGCCGCATGCAAGGCGGTCACGCGCGGCAGCGTCGCCAGAATTCGTGCGGTCGCTTTCGGAAACGCATAGTCCAGCCCCTCGATGAGCTGAAACAGCGACAGGTCGGCATAGGTGATTGCATCGCCAACCAGATGTGCATCACCTGCAGGGTTTGCGGCAAGCACACGCTCGAACCAGTCCAGGTATTTCAGAACCCGCGTATGTCGAAACACATCAGCCCGATGGATGGCCTCCGGCTTCTGCTCATGAAAGTAGAGGTCCTCATCGATCGGGTGATGCGAACAATAGGTCTCGGCGACGATATCAGTGATGGTCAGTTGGATCTGATGCGTCCACAGCCGACCGGCCTCGTCAACAGGCGCCAAGCCGATACGACCACCAAGATACAGCAGAACGGCGGCGGTCTGCGCGATGAGGATTTCGCCATCTTTCAGGAAGGGCGGCGCAAACGGAATATGCACGACGCCGGCGCTCTCCAGGAACGCAATCATCGCCGGTACGCCGAGACCATCGCTCTCGGAACCACGCGCGACGTCGATATACTCGGTCCCTGCTTCCTCCAGGGCGAGGCGCACAAACTCGCCGCGGCCCTGGATTTCGGGCCAGTAGTACAGCTCGTAGGGCATTGGTCGCATCCTCTATGCCAGGGCGATATATGCCGATCCCGGGGACATCCTACAGTGCCCGACGCCGGGTCCTCAATTCACGACTTTTGCAGCCGGTCAGGTAGCGACAGAACCATACAGGCCAAAGGATTCATGGGGTCGTCTTCATTGAACTCCATGAGCAGTCGAAATCCTTGAGATTGATAAAACTCGCGAGTGCGCGCATAACCTTCATCCGGGTTGCGCGGGCTGACGGTCATTACTGCCATCGTTGTGCATCCGACTTGGGCGGCCCTTGTTTTAGCGGCATCGAACAGACGCCGACCGATTCCCTGGCGGTGATACTCCGGCATGATCCCCAGCCACCAGATTTCGGCCGTCGTCTGGAAGTGATAACGAAGGGCGATCAAACCAATCGGTCGATGGTCAACCAAAGCGGTGAATACGTCTTTGTCGGCGATCTCGTTGACGAAGCGCTCGTTTGAAGCGGGAATGCCGAACCACCCCGGCAGTTTTCCCATGATCGCCGCGCAGGCCACCGATTTGCGCTCTGGATCGGTGATCTCAGTAATTTCCATGCGGTAGTCGGCGTGCACAAAACTCGCCGAATACCAATCGGCCTTGAAGTACCCTCGGGTGGGTATTGGTGTGAACCCCTATCGTGCGTAACTGGGCACGGCCCCCTCCCCCAAACGCCCTCCCGCGAGGGGAGGGGGCTTCGTTAGCTCACCAGGGCGGGGACCAGCGCGCTTCCCAGTTCGGCGCCGTCCAGATCGGACTCGGTCAACATCCGCCAGCTTCCGCCGACGAGCACCTCGCTTGGACGGAACCGCGCCTTGTAGGCCATCTTGCGGCTCTCGGGTACCCAGTAGCCGAGATACACGTACGGCAGCTCCAACAGCCGCGCCCGCTCCACCAGCCAGAGGATCGTGTATGTGCCCAGCGAGCGCCGGTCGAACCCTGGTGCGAAAAAGCTGTAAACCGCCGACAAGCCGTCGCCGAGCCGGTCGGTCAGGCAGGCACCGACCAGCCGGTCGTCCGGCTCGCGGAACTCGACGATGAAGGTCTCGACCGGCGTGTCCTCCACCATGGCGCGGTAGTCGTAATAGCTCATCGTCGCCATATCGCCATCGGGGTGGCGCATCTGCTGGTAGCGCTGGAAGAGCTGGAACTGCTCGGCGGTGGCGCGAGCCGGAACCTCGAATCCCTCGACGGCAGCGTTGGCCCGCGCAATGCGGCGCAGCGTGCGATCCGGTTCGAAGCGCGCCGCCGGGATGCGGATCGGCACGCAGGCTTGGCAGGAAGGACAGACCGGCGCATAGGCGATGTTGTGGCTGCGCCGAAACCCGGCACGCGACAGCCGGTCGTGCAACGATTCGGCATCCGGGCCAGCGATCTCGGTCACCACCTTCCGCTCAGTCCGCCCGGCCAGATAGGGGCACGGCAACGGGGCGGTGGTGTAGAAGAATTGCGGCCGGCGCGGTGGCTTATACGTCATGTCCGAGCGATCCGCGCGCATGTTCCCGGACCCGCGGCGCCGGGTCAATGGTCTCGACGAAGATCATTGCGTCAGCCGAATGCTGGCAGTGACCTTCGCCGCCGAAGGCCCGATCATCAATGCGGTGCCGTCGCGCCAGTCCGTCAGCAGGTCCCGGCTGTTACGGCTGAACAGGTTGCCGGACTGGCCCGGCGCCAGCATGAACAGGCTGCGGTCGAGATCGGCGAGGTCATAGACGCCGCGGAACTCCGGCCCGTGCACGGCGGTAAAATCGTTGAGCCTGGTGCCCTCGACATTGATCGTGGTGTCGCTGCCGGGGACCTGGATGCGCAGTGTGCCGAAGCCGTGCAGCCAGGGAATCGCGCGCAGGATCGGGTGCGCAAACTCGGCCTGATGCGCCACCCCCCAGCGCCAAGTGGCGGGATCGGGGCCGAAGCGTTGCGACAGGTCAGCCACGGCTTGCTTCAAGGAATCCTGCAACATCCCGGAACAGTCGCCGCCGCACCAATGCGCGCCGCCGGGCAGCAGAGCGGTAGGCACGAACTCGGCTGGCGGCGCGACGGCGGCCATATCCTGAGTGGGCACGCCTGTGCGTGCCAGGATGGCTTCGTAGAAGCGGTCGATCCAGGCGGTGAAGATCAACGGCTGCGGCTTGTCCATCGCCATCGTGCCGTCCCAGCCGTTCAGCAACGCGAACGCCTTGCCGGCAACCCCGTCCGGCGGCGTGATGGAGAGCAACGCGGGCAATGCCTGCTGAGCGAACAGGCTCTTCACGTCCATCTGCATGCGGGCGAAGCCGGTAGCGTCGTGGCGGTTGGACGTGTCCAGCAGCTCACGGATTCGGCGGGCGCGCCAGTCGGCGAACCAGTCGCGGCCGAGGAAAACGGGGAAGTCCGGCGGCGCGATGCGCTCGTTGGCGTTCACCAGCCGGCCACTGGCCGGGGCGACGTAGTGCGGAAGCTGATCGCCCGAGGCCCAGCCGGTCCAGTCGAACTGGCCGGTGGCGCCGGGGACCGGCATGGTGCCGTCGCGTGCGCGGCGTATCGGCACACGGCCGGTGACATAAAGGGCGATCGTGTGCTGGTCGGCTGCCAAAAGATTCTGTACCGGCGAGGAGATCAGCGCCGCGGCCTTGCCGACATCGGCCACCGTCTCCGCCCTGTTCAATGCAAATAAGCCGGTCGCGGACGTGTCGTCCGGCTGTAGATTGGCCATCGCGACGGCGAGGATCGGCCCCTTCGGGTCGAAGAGGTCGCTGATGACCGGGCCGTGGCGGGTCTCGCGCACCGTCAGCACCACATCGGGCTGGCCCCGCACGCGGATCCGTTCCTCCCGCACGGTGAACGGGCGGGGGCCGTCGGGCGTCTGATATTCGTCGGGGCCGACGGGTGTCTCGATGAAGATGTCCTGCACGTCGGCGCCGGTGGTGGTGAATGTCCAAGCGACGTGGCGGTTGTGGCCCAGGATTACTCCCGGTATGCCGGGCGCGGTCGCGCCGACCAGGGTCTCGTTCGGCGTGTCGATGCGTGCCAGGTACCAGAGACTGGGGAACCCGTAACCGAGATGCGGATCGCCGGCGAGAAGCGGGGCGCCGGTGGCGCTGTGGCTGCCATCGACCGCCCATTCGTTGGAAGCGCGGTCGGGCTCGGTGAATGGCGCCGGGAAGGCGGGCAGGGCGGCAGCCATCGAGCCGGCTTCGGCCGCAGCGTAGCGGGTCCTGGTGTCCAGCATGGCGGCGGGCTGGCCCGCCTCGTGCTGCGGCGGCCAAAGCGCCTCGATCGTGTCGCGGGGGAGATGGGCGGACAGGCGCCAGCGGGCCAGCTCCTGGCGCCAGTTGAACGACAGCCATAGCCCCATCGTCTTGCCCCAGAGCAGGCAATCGACGGGCGTCCACGGCTCGGGGGCGCCGAGCGCGATGAATTCAGGCGCGCTGAAGCGGCCGTGAGCGTTGATCCAGGCATTCACGCCGTTCGTGTAGGCACCCAATATGGCCCTGACGTCCGGAGGGAGCGCCGCGTAGTCAGCCACCGCGCGGACTCGCAGGCCGAGGGTGCGCATCTCCTTGTCCATGGGCAGCGTGGCGGGGCCGAAGATCTCCGACAGGCGACCCGAGGCGACCCGGCGCATCAGTTCCATCTGGAACATGCGGTCGCGCGCGTGGACGTACCCCAGCGCGGCAGCGGCATCGGTGAAGTTGGCGGCGCGGATGCGCGGGATGCCGTGCTCGTCGAAAGTGATATCGACCGGCGCCGAGAGGCCGGGGATGGAGGCGGATTGCTGACGTGAGGGCAAGGTCAGCCAGAGCAGGCTGCCCAGCCCCACCACGACCAACAGCACCAGCGTGCCGAGGACCGTCAGCAGAGCGCGAAAGAACCTGAACAGGCGGCGCATGCGAGGTCCTGGCGAAGCACGGCGGGAGACAAACCAGATGCGGCGTTCCGGGGCAACCGCAACGGTGTGGCACGCGGCCTGCTGAGGACGCAGCACCTCACAGGGGATCGCATGACAGCCAGCTCGGTCTCCGCCACGTCCGATCCGCCGCCGGCGGCCGCGCCCGCGCCGACCCCGCAGCCGCCGGCGGCGCATGTGCGGTTCGTCGACGTACTGTCGGCGCTCAATCCCCTGCAATATCTGCCGGTTGTCGGCACGATTTACCGGGCGGTGACCGGCGACACGATTCCGGAGGGGCTGCGGCTTGGCGGATCGCTGTTGGTGAGCGGGCTGATCAGCGGGCCGATCGGGATCGTGACGACGGCGGCGATGGAGATCGTCGAGAAGATCACCGGCATCGATCCGGACCGGATCGGCCGCGGGTTGCTGGCCGACATTGGGGTAGGCAAGCCGCCTCAGGCAGCCGAGCCGGCAGCGGCTGCACCGGCTGTCGCTGCGCCAGCGGCGGTTGCGCCGGCTGTGGCTGCGTCGGCGACTCCGGTGCAGACGCCGGCGCCTGTCGCCGCCGGATGGACGACTGGGGAGCTGTCTCGCCAGGGGGTCACGTTCGGCGCCAATAACACGCCGAGCTGGCACGGTCTGGGCGGGGCGGACGCGCTGAACGAAGTCGAGCTCGGGCGCATCCGAACCGCCGCAGCGGCGTATGCGCGGACGGCCGCGCTGGCGTCCTGAGGAGCCCGCCTCACGTTAGGGAGGAGAGGGCGCTGTCATTTCACAGTGATCGCGACCCGGAACAGCAGATCGCGATTGTTCAGGTTGACCTCCTTGAACGTCAGGAAATCGGTACCGGCGAATCCCGCGGCCGGCGTGTATTCCACAACCGCGCTCGGCACTTTCACGCTGTCGCAGGCCGCATATGGATGGCCCGGCGGAAACCGAGGGAAGCCCACTCGCTGGCCGATGCCCGCGGTGCCGTGCGCCGGCGGCTGGACCAGCCAAATCTTGGGCACGCCGCGTGAGCTGCAATCGGGATTCACCCCGTACGAGAAATCGACCGTCGCGATGGTGCCGGCCGCGACGGTCAGGTGGTGGGTCGTGGCTGCGTTGCCTTCGGCGCCACCAGGACCGGGCTTTGTCCACACCACGTCGTTGTCAACCGCATAGAGCTGGCAATCCCGTGCGTGTTGCCGACAGAGGCGGAGTGCCCTGGCGATCGGGTCGAAACCGCCATTTGCGGCCGCAGCGATTCCGTTCGGCGCAACCACAAAGGCCCGTGTGAAGGGTCGGTCCAGGAACGTCCGATAATAGTCGCGGCCAAGGTCGGACAGATACGGCACTGCCGCGGCATCCTGGATCTCGGCATAGTGTGTCGGAGGCGGGAAGGGGGTCGGCATATAGCCCGGATAGACAGGCGTCGCCGGCAGGCCGATCCGCGAGAGGAATGCATCGACCCTGGGCGCCCAGATCCGGAACCCTCGGCGTGGGACAACAACTGGTGCGCATCGTCCATGAAGTCGCCGAACGCCACCAGTTCCGCCCGGGCGCCGGCGGCGGTGTAGCGTGCATACATCGCGCGCCAGGTGGATTCCGGAAATATCTTGTCGTTGTCGCCGTAGAACCAGATCGAGGGGATCCCGGTACGGGCGCCGAAAATCGCGGCGCCGTCCGCCAGACTGGCGTCCTGGTCCGAGAACCGACAATCCCCTTCCCGAATCCCGCCGGAGAAATTCGCCAGGCCTTTGACGCCTGGGCGACCGAGCGTGCCGAACGCCAGCGTGTTCCAACCGCCGAAGCTCTGACCTGCCACGACGATGCGGCTGGTGTCGATCTTCGGTTGCCTGGCCATTGCATCGATGACCGCGGCGATGTCGCGTGCATTGTCGAGACCAGTTGCCGCAAGGTTGCACCGGTGAAGTACGGCCTTGCCCCCGGATCCGGCGAAGCCGCGCATCATCGGGAGGACAACCGCATAACCGCGCGATAAAAAATAATCCGCCGAGAATGTCGCGCGGTAACGCGGTTCGTCTTTTGGTTTTCCGTCGGCGGCTGCCCCGTGGTTCAGGACCGCCAGTGGGAATGGCCCGGCGCCATCGGGGATGAACAGGGTCACCTGCAGCGTCACCGGTCGCTGGGGGTCGCCGGGCAGCGTGAGCACTTGTTCGTTCATCGGCATCGGCGGCATCGTCGTTGCGTCGCTCGGGGGCTGTGGTGCCGCGAGAGCCGCGCCGCCTGTGGCGAGCAGGGCCACGACTGAAGCCACACCCAGGTAGTCGAGCAGTCTTCGCAGTGCGCCAGGCGCGCGATTCTTCATCGGCAGGCTCAAACCGGTTAAATGCTCGACAAGTGCGTTCCACGCATCCGTCCCCGAGCTCGTGTACGTTATGAAATTGCAACGCAGAACACAAGTCAATTGTTCGCTCGCCCGCCCTGGACGTGCAATCGATCCGCAATGGCGGTGAGCGTGCATTGCGGCCGTCGGGTGGTCGGCATTCGCCCTTCGGGTAGAAAATCAGCGTGACCGGAGATGTCGTATGCAGCATCGGATCGGATGTCTGTCGCTCGTCCTCACAATGCTCGCGTGGCTGGCGGCGAAGCTGGCGGCCGTGTAGTGATACGCACGGTGCAGATCGAAAGAGGAGGCGAAACATGGGCACGGTCATCATGCTTTCCGGCCCCGTTGGGGCGGGTAAGACGACAGTTGCCCGTGAGCTTGTCTCCATCCTGCCCGAGCCGCTCTCCTACATCGAAGGGGACACGTTCTGGTCCTTTATCAAGAAATCCAAGGGTCGGGATGGAAGAGAGAACTTTCGTATCATCATGCGCGCGATGACTGCCGCGACTTTGCCGTTCGCGCGATCGGGCTACGATGTTCTGATCGATTTTTCCATCCCACCCGAGTTCTTGAAGACCGCCCAGATTATCCTCAAGGATGTGCCGCTTGATTATGTTCTGCTCCGGCCGAGCCAAGCCGTGTGCGCGGCCCGAGCCTCCAGCCGAGCAGAAGGCAAGATTGCCGACTACACTTCCTATGCCGACTTCTATCGGCTCTTTGAGGGAGCGGATCATTACACTGTTCGTGATGACGAAGCGGATGCCTCGACTATCGCCAGACGTATCAAGGAACAGATCAGCATCGGCACGTTTCGCGTGTCGTGAGAAGCCTGGGTTCTCTGCTTTGGGTAACCAGGCACGACTGAAATAGTCGTAAGTGCCGCGGAGGCCGACGCGCAAGGATGCGTCGCGCGGCTTCAGGTCAGTTGGCAGCCCGCGGGATTTCGAGACGTGCGCCACCACAGCGCGGTCAGGACTCCTGCCAAGCTCTCGCCATCGGCGAGTCAATCGCATGTACACCTGGCCAACTGGTGAGTTGAACAGCGTTCGCTTCCGGCTGTAAGAGCGCGTCCTCATCGCTTCGAAACCGCTGTAAACGGAGCACGCCATGAAGATTGCGGTCATCGGTGCCGGAAACGTCGGGGGTGCGCTCGGAACGCTGTGGGCCGGCAAAGGACACGAGATCATGTTCGGCGTGCGTGATCCGTCAAGCCGGGTGCTTGCGCAGCTCGTGAAATCGAGCAGCGGTCAGGTACGGGCGGCAAGCGTGCGCGAGGCCGCGACGTTTGGCGAAGTCGTCGTCCTCGCCACCCCCTGGCCGGCGACCGAGAACGCGATCCGTTCGGCCGGCAATCTTGCCGGGAAGACCGTTATCGATTGCACCAACCCGCTGGCGCCGGATCTGTCCGGCCTTGTGGTCGGCACAAGCAACTCGGCCGGTGAGGAAGTGGCCCGATGGGCTGTCGGCGCGAGGGTAGTCAAGGCGTTCAACACGATCGGTGCGGGGAATTTCGCCAACCCGCGATTTGGCGCGGACGCGGCGAGCATGTTCATCGCCGGCGACGATGCGGCCGCGAAGGCAGTCGCCACACGGCTGGCAGCGGAGCTCGGCTTCGAGGTGGTGGACACAGGCCCCTTGCCGGCTGCCCGATGGCTGGAGCCGCTGGCCATGCTGTGGATCCACCTTGCGTATAAGCAGGGGTTCGGGCCAACCGGGCACGCTTTCAGGCTGCTGCGCCGGTAGCTGGCTACGCGCCTCCCGTTCCGCGGGAGCGCTGAATTTGTGCGCTCGCATTCGGAGACCTCGGATCATGGAGCTCGGGGCCATGGTGCCGAAGCCCGTGCACGGCCCCCTCCCCCCAACTTTGGTCTGCTTCGCAGCCCAAACCCGCAAGGGGGAGGGGGAGTCGCCACGATCTGCTCGCGCTGTTATTGTTGAGTTTGCACTGTGGTATGTCCGGCTCGGCGCCAGAGTCCCGCCTTGCTTCGTTCGAAAACAGGTAGGTCCTTTGATGGCGAAGACGTGGAGCCACTACCTCGCGCGACAACTCGTTCGTCCGCTGGTTGGCAGGCCGATCACGCCGAACCACTTGACCACGCTGCGCGCGTTCACCGGCGCGGCGGCGTGCCTCGGCTTCGCCTGGGGCACCCGCCAGGCGATCATCTGGGGCGGGGTGGTCTGGGTGCTGTCCGCACTGTTGGACCGCGCTGACGGGGAATTGGCTCGCCTCACCAACCGGTCGAGCCCCGCCGGTCATCGATACGACTATTCCGTCGATATCTGCGTGAACGTGGCCATGTTCGCAGCCGTCGGCGTTGGCCTGAGGCATGATTCACTTGGGCTGTGGAGCGTCGCGCTCGGGCTTCTGTGCAGCGTGTCCCTCTTTTTATGCCTCTTCTGGTCAGAGGAGATCGAGGGCAAGCTGGAGCCCGGAGCGGTCGTTCTGGGCGGGGTCGGCGGTTTCGATCCTGATGATCTGTTCTATCTGATCGGTCCGCTCGCTTGGATCGGTGCTTTTCCTTTCGTGCTGCTCGTGGGCAGCATTGTGCTGGTGCCGGCGGCGACGGTGATCGGGATTTGGCTCTGGCGTGCCAGATCAGGGACCCGGCACCGCAACGCTCAGACCCGGAACGTGTACGTCCGCCCGGGCTCGCGTTCGATGTCTGGCGGAAAGTCGCGCCGCTTGTCGGCGAAGTAGCGCGTGCGATGGTCGCCGTGTCTGGCCAGAGCATAGGTGACGTAGAGAGTCCGCCGCGGCGAGCGCGTTTGGTTGGGACCGGATGCATGCGGCACAAAGCTATCGAAGAAGATCGCGTCGCCGGCCTTTGTCGGCACGGGTTCGAGGCTGAGTCCCTCGGGTTCCAGCGGCCTCCATTCGTCACCGATCAGCCCCTCCTTGTGGCGACCGGCGGCGATTTCCAGGCAGCCGTTCTCGATAGTCGAGTCGTCGATGCTGAGCATGGCAGTGAGGAACAAGGGCGCGTAAATGGTCCACCCGGCCTGCTGATCCTGATGCGGCCTGAATCCGCTGCCACCCGGCAGCTTGAAGTTGATCTTGTCCTTGAACAGGACTGCCTCGGCGCCGAGCAGTGCACCCGCCCAGTCGCGCAGCGGGCTGCGACGAAGCAGGTGGTCGAAGCCTGAATGGAACGGACAAAAATTCTCGATGCGTTGCACGATACGCTGGCCGGGACGGGTGAGGCTGTCTTCGTAGTAGACCATTTGCCGCCCTGGAACTTCCGGTTCCGCGGCGATCTGATCGGTCCAGCGCCTGATATCCGCGAGGTGCCCGGGCGCCAGCAAGCCGCGCGCCACGAGGAAGCCGTCCTGCTGGAAGGCGGTCAGTTCGGCGACAGTGGGATCGGCTCTCATGCAAGCAGTCGCGGCACGACGGCCCGGCGCGCCGTTTCGACATCGGCGGGAAAGTCGATTTCGATCCAGGGCAGGCCGCTTATGTCCTCGTAGCCAAAACCAGCCCCTTCTCGAGCAAGCAGCAGGTCACGGATCGGTTCCTCGTACTCCACTCGGATTCGGCCTTCGGCGATGTACTCTTCCACCCGGTCCGCGAGTTCCGCCGCAATAGCCGGTGAGAAGCGAAAGAAGCCTACCGACTCGCCATGCCATTGATGTTTGATTTGCGGTCGCTTGTGGAAGTCGACGATGCGTCCCCGGTCGATGCAGAGCTTCACCGGCTCTTCACCAGGCTCGACGAAGCGGTCCAGGAGAAAGCAGCTCTCATGGGTCGAGCCGAGCAGTCGAATGATCAATCTTCTATCATACAGAACGTCGGCATCCATCAGGATCACCGGCATACCGGAACGGAGCACCGCGCAAGTCTTCCAAAGAGAGACGATGCTGCCGTTTCGAAAGGATGGGTTCTCGATAAGGTCAACCCTGAGGTCGCTTTGCAGTCCGGCCACTTCAGCCTGCAACTCCTCGGCGCGATAGCCGATCACGACGGTGATGTCCCGCAATCCGCAGGTGCCGAGGATGCGGATATGTCGCGTCAGCAAACTGCTATCTTGGAACTGCAGGAGCACCTTGGGTGGTGCATTCGCACCGAGCCGCCGGCCCTGTCCGGCAGCCAGGACAACGACGCGGCACGAGGCAGGATCGACGGGCATTCCAGGCATTCGCCATGAACTGGTGGGACGGAGCACCCACACTGCCAGTTCCGCGACGTTCATCAAAGAGAAACATTCGGGGTTGCAAAGACGTGGATGGCCGGCCTTCGCCTGCCATGACGGGGTGGGGTGGGCGTCACTCGGCCAGATCGGCCAATGCGGCACGCAGCTCCGCCAGTCCCAGGCCGGTCATGCTGCTGGTACTCACCACCTCTGGGTGCGCCGCGCTGTGCGCGCGCGCGAGCTTGCTCGCCTCCCGCTCCTTGGCGGCCAGCGCCGTGGGGGGCACTCCATCGGCCTTGGTCAGCACGAGCTGGAACGTCACCGCTGCCCGGTCCAGAATCTCCATTGCCGCGGCGTCGGACGCCTTCACTTCGACCCGGGCGTCCAGGAGCAACATGACGCGCCGCAGGTTCGGCCGCCCCCGCAGGTAGTCGAACATCAGCCCCTGCCAGTCCGCCTGCACCGATTTCGGCGCCTGAGCGTAGCCGTAGCCCGGGAGATCGACCAGCATCAGCCGACCGCTCAGGTCGAAGAACACGAGCTGCTGCGTCCGTCCGGGCATCCCTGAGACCCGGGCCAGTGCGTGCCGTCCGGTCAGGGCGTTTAGCAGCGAGGACTTCCCGACGTTGGATCGACCGGCAAACGCCACCTCGGCGAGGCCCACGGGCGGCAGAGCCTCGATGCTCTGCACTGCCCGGACGAACCGGCATTCGCCGGCAAACAGAATCCGCCCGGCTTCCAGCGCGGTGGCGGGGCCCCCTCCCCCCAGCTTTGGTCTGCTTCGCAGCCCAAACCCGCAAGGGGAGGGGGGGTGTGGGTGGGTCACGTCGTCCGGGCCAAGCCCGGTCGGCTCAGCCGCGTGCGCCGCAGGATCACCCATTGCTGCGCCACCGAGAGCAGGTTGTTGCAGGTCCAATAGATCACCAGCCCCGCCGGGAACCGCGCCAGCATAAAGGTGAAGATCACCGGCATGAGCTGGAACAGCTTGGCCTGGGTCGGATCGGGCGGCGGTGGATTCAGCTTCTGCTGCAGCCACATGGAAAAGCCCATGATCAGCGGCCAGGCACCGATATGCAGGAACGGCGAGATCGCCGTCGGGTCCCACGGAATCAGCCCGAACAAGGTGAACAGATTGGTCGGGTCCGGGGCGGACAAGTCGTGGATCCAGCCAAAGAACGGCGCCTGCCGCATTTCGATGGTGACGAAGATGTCCTTGTAGAGCGAAAAGAACACCGGGATCTGCACGATCATCGGCAGGCAGCCGGAGGCCGGGTTCACCTTCTCGGCCTTGTAGAGCGCCATCATCTCCTGCTGCTGCTTCTGCGGGTCGTCCTTGTAGCGCTCACGCATCGCCTGGATCTTCGGCCCCAGCAGCCGCATCTTGCTCATCGAGCGATAGGAGTAGTTGGCCAGCGGGAAGAACAGCAGCTTCACGCCAATGGTGAAGCAGATGATCGCCAGCCCGAAGTTGCCCAGCAGGCTGTTCAGGTAATCGAGGCAATAGAAGATCGGCTGGGTCAGGAAGTAGAACCAACCCCAGTCGATCGCTTTGTTGAAGCTTGGGATATGATATTCCGCTTCGTAATGGTCGATCAGATTGACTACCTTTGCGCCGGCAAACAGGCGTGATGGCGTGCTTACGGTGGCGCCACTGGCGACCGTCTCGGGATCGGTGGTCACATAGTCCACCTGATAGTGTCCCTTCCCGCCGGGAATATAGCGGTATTGCACGGTGGTCGGCACCGACTGATCCGGTATCATCGCGGTCAGCCAATATTTGTCGGTAATCCCGGCCCATCCTCCTGTAGCCGTCGCCTCATAAGCGACATCATTCGGCTTGTCCTTCGAGGCACTGCGTGCCTTGGCGTAGGTATATTCCTGCAACGTCCCGTGATCGACGCCCAGCAGGCCCTCGAACAGAATATAATAACCCGAAGTCTCCGGCAGGTAGTCGCGCCGTATGCGCTGCCACGGAAACAGCTTCACCGGCTGGCCCGTGCTGTTCTGCACCTGCTGCTGTACCGAGAACATGTAATGGTCATCGATCGACAGCACGATGTGGAACGTGAGGCCCTCGCCATTGGCCCAACTCAGCGTCACCGGATGGTCGATCGTGAGTTCGGGGGCGGAAGCGGTCCATAGGGTGTCATCGCCGGGCAGTTTGACGTTCTCGCCCGTGGGGGCGGACCAGCCCCATTGCACGTAATAGGGGGTCGGACCGGTCAGCGGCTGCAGCAGCGGCACGTTTGGCGAATCGGGCTTGATCGTCTCGCGGTAGTCGTTCAGCACCACGTCGTCCAGCCGGGCGCCAAGCAGGCTCATCGCGCCGCGCACCGCCGGGGCGGCGATCTTCAATTGGGGCGCATTTACCAGGGCGGCCGGCGGCGGTGCCGGCGTGGCGGGCGCGCCACCAGACGGGGCGGGGGTCTCGGGCGGCTGGGTCTGCTCGGTCTGCTCGGTTTGCACCGGCGCGGGCGGTGGCTTCGGCAGGTAGCGGGCGACGAAGAGCTGCCAGCCCAGCAGGATGGCGATCGAGACGATGATCGCGGTGAACAGGTTCTTCTGGTCCATCAAGGCCCCGTTGGGCTACCCCGCGTAGTCCCGTCCGAGTTGCAGTCGTAGCCGGGCACCGGGTCGTAGCCGCCCTCGTTCCACGGATTGCAGCGCAGCACCCGACGGCCGGCGAGTCCGACACCGCGCAGCGCGCCGTGTCGGCGCAGCGCTTCGACGGCGTACTCGCTACAGGTGGGATAGAATCGGCAGTTGGCACCGATGAACGGGCGCAGCGTCCATTGATAAACCCGCACCGCCCCGATGCACGTTCGCGCCGCCCAGCTTTCATCCCGCGTCACGAGACGCCCGCCCGCACCAGAGCGCGCCGCAGATCCTCCTGCAGGGCCTTGAAGGGGCGCTTGCGTGTCGCCTCCCGCCCGACCAGGACAAGATCGACCCCGCTGAGGCTGCCGTCGGCCAGCACGAGCCGGGCCGCCTCCTTCAGCCGCCGTCGGGTGCGGTTGCGCAGCACCGCGTTTCCAATTTTCTTTGTTACCGTAAATCCGAGCCGTGCGGGCCTGCCATCGTCACGCCCCAGCGTCTGCAGCACGAGGCCCGGCGTTGCCACCTTCCGCCCGGCAGCGACGCGCAGGAACTCGGCACGGCGTTTCAGCCGCGGCGGCGGAGACGCCATGGCCGGACTCCCACCGGGCTCCGTCGCCACTCAAGCCGACAAGCGCTTGCGGCCCTTGGCGCGACGCCGGGCCAGCACCTTGCGGCCGCCAACGGTGGCCATGCGCGCCCGGAAGCCGTGGCGGCGCTTGCGAACCAGCTTCGAGGGTTGGTAGGTGCGCTTCACGGCTCGTCTCCGCGTGAGGGTGGCCGGCGCCCTTCGACCCACGGCGCCATAGGGCCTCGGCCGCGCCATTCACGGTGCGGGGGCCCGTTACAGGGTGGCGGATATAGGGGCGGGACCGATCGTGGTCAATCCGGCGTTAGCCCCGTCATGGCGAGCCTTGTACTCGTTGCTGTTAGCTCACTCCGTGCCCCAATCACGGTGCCCTCCCCCATCCCCTCCCGCAAGGGGAGGGGGAGTATGGGTCAGGCTGCCCGGCGTGCCAGGTTCATCAGTCGTGTGACCAAGCCAGGTGAACGAGTGGGTGGGTAGTCGAAGCCATTCATCCAATCGAACAGTCGGGCCTCGATCCGGGCGATTTGGCCTTCGCTGAGCGTGCGGCGCCACTTGCCGATCTCCCCGGTGCGGCCGGCGTGCAGCTTGTGCCACTGCGTTTTGCTGTCATACACGTCCTCGCCGATACGTTCGGCGCTGGGCAGATGCTCAAGGTTGCTGATCAACTTCTCGACGTTCTCACGGCGCGATTCCTCGAAGATCCGATCGCGGTCATGCCGCGGCAACTCGCGCCCGAAGATCCGGGCGATCCGATCAATGGTGGCGGGGTCTTCGGTGAACCGGGTCTCATAGCGCAACACGATTGCACGCGGGTCGGCGGCGAAGCGCGCGCAGGTGGCGGCGGCGCGTTCCACTTCGCTCGATGCCTGCTTGAAGTTCTCACCATGGTACAGCATCAGCGAGGCGATCGCGTCGCGCGGATCGCGTAGCGAAATGATGATCGATGTTGCGCGTTTTCCCAGTTCGGCCTCGGTCGGCGCATCGACCCCGTGCGATTTGACGATGTGCAGGCCGGGATCGTCGAGAAAACCGAGCTTACCACGGTATGCAACGTAACGCCCCTTGGCGGGCGCGTCCGGAACCAGAATCGGAGCGATCTTAAGGGTGGCGTTGTAAATCCACGTCGAGGCGCTGGCCTGCATCCCAAGGCACCAATGCAAGTCGAGGCTCCCTTATGTAAAGCGCCGGCCGGGAGGCGCTGGACGCGATGGAAATGTTCTCTATTTGCACGCCAACATAACATCTGCCCAAGCGTACCGCAACAGTATCTGTCACCGGGCGTTCGTGATTTCCGCGCAAACGCGGTGGCTTCCCCCCGCTTCGCGCAGCGGCCGCGGCCCGCTATGCTCGAATGCGGCAGGGAGGCGACGCATGATGGAACTGCAATCGCTCGGGTATGTGGGGATCGGCGGGGCCGCGCTCGACGATTGGTCGGACTTTGCCACGCGGTGGCTCGGCATGCAGCAGGTCGAAGCCGGCCGCACGATTCGCGCGTTTCGCATGGACGACCGCCGCCAGCGGCTGGTGATCGACCGCGAGTTGCCGGAGGGCGCACGCTATTTCGGCTGGGAGGTCGCGGACGCCGCGACGTTGGACGCGCTCGCGACACGGTTGGAGGGCGCCGGCGTGACGGTTCAGCGGGAACCCGTATCCATGGCCGACCAGCGCCGGGTGCGTGGGCTTATTTCCTTCGCGGATCCGGCCGGCAACCGGCTCGAGGTGTTCCATGGCCAACTGGCAGCCGACGAGCCGTTCCGGCCCGGGCGTGCCATCTCCGGGTTCCGCACCGGCCCGCTCGGCATGGGCCATGCGGTGCTGACGGTACCCAACATAGAAGAGATGGCGGGATTCTATCGCGACCTGCTGGGTTTCCGGGTGAGCGATTATATCCTGCGCCCGTTCAAGGCGTTCTTCTTCCACATCAACCCGCGCCACCACAGCATGGCGCTGATCGAGACCGGCCGGCACGGGCTGCACCACCTGATGGTGGAGCTCTACTCGTTCGACGACGTGGGCCAGGGCTACGACATCGCGCTCGGCGAGCCGGAGCGGATCGCCACTACGCTGGGCCGCCATCCGAACGACCTCGTGACCTCGTTCTATTTGCGCTCTCCCTCCGGGTTCATGCTCGAATATGGCTGGGGCGGGCGAGAGGTGGACTCGGCAAGCTGGGAGCCGGCCGAGGTTACGGTGGGGCCCAGTCTTTGGGGACACGATCGGCTTTGGCTCTCGCCCGAGCAGCGGGAAACGTCCCGGGCGATGCGTCTGCGCGCCGCCGCCGAGGGCCAGCGGGCGCCGGTGCAGGTGATCGAGGGGAACTATCAGCGGATGGGTGGAATCTGCCCGTGGTGGGAGGGGCTGGCCGGGCGGGGGTGACGGCTGCGCGTCGCCCCCTGGTCAGCACACGCGGCCACGGGCAGTATCCCGACGACCGGTCCCGTTCCTGGAGGCCAACACCCGCAGAAGCCGTACAGTTCGCCACCGCTGTGCCGCCCGAGCACGCTCGAGGACCGCAACCTGAGTGGCATGAGCGATGCGGAACAGAGCGCGGGATCGTGCTTCAGGTCGATAGCCCAGCGCGGTCATCAGGTGATTTACCTGGGCCTCGACAAGAAAGGTGTCGAATTCGGAGAGGACGTTGCGCCAGGACGCGGCCTTACCTTCGCGATAGAACCCGTGCGGCTCGGTAGCAATGTCCCAGGGCGTATCCGTCACGCTCCCTGAACGCAGCTTGTCGATGCTGGTGTCTTCCAGCAATGCCAGACACTCGCTCGACGAACTCTCGACGCCAATCCATTCGAAGATGGAGAGCAGAGTACTCACCCCGTGTTGCTTGAGGTCTTCGTAACGGACCTCCAGATAGTTGCGTGTCGCGCCACCAATCGCCCTGCCTTCCGCGACGCTCGTTGACCACACAGCACAGTTGTCGATCAATCTCGACGATACCCAGGATGCGCCCCAGGACTTGCTTGCCGCCTTGAGCGAAGCAACCACCGCGCGAGGATCGCGAATGAGGTGAAGGAATTTGGCTTCGGGGTACAGGTCGAGAATGTCGCGCCAGCACTTCGCGTGGCTTGGCGTTTTCTCCAGGATTACATCGGCGTTTGGCTTAGCGGCGAGAATGCGCGCCAGCACGGTGGAGGAAAACTTGCGAACGATATCTCTGTACTCGGCTTCGCTGAAAAGCGGTGCCAGGCCAATGGCGCGCGGGTTTCCTCGGAATCTCTCATTGCCTTCTAGCAAGGATCGCATGTAGACTGCGAACAAGTGCGTCTCGTTTACCGTGGCAATGCGTTTGGAGCGTGCCAACATCAGTTGCAGCCAGGTCGTGCCGCTGCGGGGCGCCCCTACGAGGAAGACGAGGCGCTTGCCGTCGATCATCTCAGCTGAGTCCAGCATCAGGGCTCGTTCCTCGGTCAGCGGCCTTGCGGGGGCCGGGGCGGCGTTCGCTTGAGCAATCGGATACGCGCCTCGCCATCCTGAGTGAACTGAAGCCCATTCTCCCCGAAGAAATTGTTAACCACCGATGCCTGCTTGGCCCCCGGTCCTTTCAGAGGGGTTCACACGGCGTGCCGCGAAGGACTACGCGGGAGTTCATGCGCCGCGTCCTGCATTCGGGAGAAGGTCGACGGCCCACTCGACCAAAGCCACCGACATCATCATACGTTAGTACTTCATGGCGCCCGTGTGAACGTTCCGCCCTATCCGTTCTGACCGACCCATTCCAAGAGCAGTAATTGACTGTTAATCCTCCATCGATAACCTCTCGCGATGGAGGTATCCGATGGCCAAACCTGGTTCCCCCGGCGCGGAAGACCAGACGACCCCCACTCAAACTTTGGTCGAGCGTCGCCGGCCCGGCCGCGTCGAGTTCACCAATCCGCATGTCGTCGCGATGCTGCGCGACCCGACCGCGCTCGATCCGGCCGCGGCGGCGGAGATCTCCGGCCCGGTTGAGGATCTGGGTACAACCAGCGACGAGTACGATAGTCTCGCCTCGGCCAGGGGCATCGTGACCGGCGTTCTATTGGCGCTTCCGCTCTGGGCGTTGATTGGCGCCGGGGCGTGGTTCCTTCTGCGCGGTTGACCCGCCGCGCCCCGCCTGGCCGATCCGTTGCCGTTACTGCACCGATCCCGGTCCCTGTAGGGGCACGACCTTACCACTGAGCACGTTGCCGCTGAGCTGCGCCGGGTATGGTGCCTCGTTGCGGACAAAGACCGTCTCATGCTCGTTGTCGTTGGTGAACTTGTTGTTTCGAATGATCAGCCCTTTCGAGGGCAGGATTTTGCCTTCCTCGCCGATCGCAATCGCCCTGGTCCAGTTCTGCGCCTTCGGTCCCTTTTCTATTGTGTTGCCCTCGATCAGCACGCTGCCGCCGTTCGGCACGTCGATCTCGTAACTCGCTGTCCCGTCCGGCCCGTCTTCGATGCGATTGTCGATCACCTGCGTGATCAGCGCGCGCGATTTCACGTGGTGCCCGACCTGCTGGTCGAAGAAGCGGGAATATCCAACGTCCAATTCCTGGATATGGCCGACATAAATTCCGTGGGCACAGCCGCTGCCGGCGCAGGTGCCGTTCCGCTCGAAGTCGCTGTTGATCACGCGGATCGTGCTGCCGCGCTTGTCGCCGGCGAGGATTCCCTCCTGGTTGTCGAGGAAGTGCACGTTATCGACTGTCAGGTTGACGCCCTCGGAGCGGATTCCCGCCCCGTTTTGGTCGCGGTCCTTCGCACGTTGCAACGTCAGGTTGCGAATTGTGATGTCGTCGCCCCTGGTGACCAGGATCGCTTTGCCGCCGCAAGTCTTGCTGGTCAGCACCACGCCGGGGCCGGCGCCCTGGATGGTGACATTGCTGCCCCGGACCAGCGCGCAGTCCGCATAGACACCTGGGTCGATCAGCACAGTATCGCCATCGGACGCCTCGGAGATCGCCTGTGCCGGCGACTTGACCTCGTGTGTCGGCCCGACCTCGATGACCTCCGGCGCACAGGCGGAGAGAGTGGCGGCGACGGCTAATCCGAGCAGGAGACTGGCCGCGCGCGGCGAGGTGCCGGTGAGGCGTCGAGTGGGCGGCATCTGTTGTGGCTTCTGCTTTCGGCACGTTTCGGGCATTGCTTCCTCAGGATCGTGCGATCGTGGGGTGTTTAGCGGCCGGGCGTTGCTACGGCCAGGGATCAGCCAAGGCCGACCGCTCCCGTTCTGCGACTCCGGCCCGACTCCGGTCTGATTGGGGGCTGGACTCTGGCGAATCAGTCGAATAGTGTCGCATCTTCGAGACAATAAGGTGGGACAGACTGGTCCTCTTGATGAGTATAGCCACATCGAATGACGCTACCAGCATTCTGGTGGTCGAAGACGACGAGTTGGTCTCCGAAGTGCTGGCCCAGGCACTCCAGGGTAGCTATCGTGCCGCATCGGCCGGCAACGCTGCGGCGGCGCTGGAGCGGCTTGCCGATCGCCGCTACGACCTGATCCTGCTCGACTGCCTGATCCCAGGGGGAGGCGCCGACCTGGTCATCGAGCGCGCCGGGCGACTGGGTATACCGGTCGTACTCATGAGCGGCGTTGCCGAGCGTGCTGCCGCGGCCAGCGCGGGGCGGCACAAATTCATCACGAAGCCGTTCAGCATCGACGAACTGCTGCGGACCGTCGAGACGACACTGCAACCCAGAGCAACAGAGCAAGAAGAAGGGAAGAAAGGTTTAGCACGGAGGCACAGGGATACAGAGGTTGATTCTAGAACTTCAGCGGCGGATCCCTTCTTGGAGCAGGACCGAACCAAAGTTTAGAATTAGCGTACGCTCGCCTCATGCATACCTCTGCGTCGCTGTGCCTCTGCGGTCAAGCTTTCTTTCTTATCCCGAAGGTCGCTGGCCAAAGCGCGGGGCGCCGACGACTACCAGACGCACGCCGGTTTACGCGCGGTAGCGTACGGCGGGGTGTTGCTGCCGGAAGTTCGGCAACATCGCCAGACGGGCTCCGGAGAAGGCGCTCCACTGTCCTTCATCCGGTAACGACGGGATGGTGATAGCTTCACCCCGATCGAAACCGACGAGCGCTGCATCAACTAGCTCCCCAACATCCATCACGTTAGGGATGGCATCAACGTTCCTGCCGGAGCGCTCCCAAATCTCGGTCCGTGTCGCGGCCGGAAGCACGGCTTGGACGTAAACGCCGCGCGGGCCAAGCTCGGTCTGCAGCGACTGCGAGAACGTCAGGACGAACGCCTTGGTGGCTGAATAGACGCCAGGCAGAAGCTCGGGCGCGAGGGCCAGCACGGAGGCTATGTTGATGATCGAGCGGCCACCCTCCGCGAGAAAGCGGGGTACAGCGGCGCCGGTCAGGCGCACGAGCGCGGTGACATTCAGGCGGATCAGCTTATCGGCGGCGTCGAGATCAGGATTTGCGAAACCGCCGAAATCGCCCGCGCCGGCGTTGTTCACGAGCAGACCGATGCCAGCGTCCTCGCGAAGGCGCGCCTCGACACGGCCGAGATCGCTCTGGTCCGTCAGGTCGGCGGGAAGCACGTCGATTGCAACGCCGGCCTCGGCGCGAAGACGAGTGGCGATCGCGTCCATCCGCTGCCTGTCGCGGGCGACGAGGACGAGGTCGTGGCCCCGTCGGGCCAGCCGGTCGGCGTATGTTGCGCCGATGCCGGAGGAGGCGCCGGTGATCAGCGCGGCGCAGGCGGATGATGTCTGCATGTTCGGTGTCCTTCGGTCAGTGAGCTTCGGCTTGTCGCGATGTCGGCGGCACGACTTTGCGCATGAACAGGACGAGCGGCGTGGTGATGACGAAGGCAACCATGATGGCGCGGAAAGCATCCGCATAGGCCAGCGTGGAGGCTTCGCGGTAGGCGATGGCGCGGAGCTGCTCCAGCGCGGCGAGGTGTCCCGCCCCAGCGGAACCGAGGACGTTCGTGAAATGGGTGCCAAGGTCGGCCAGCCACGTGTTCATGGCCGCGTTTGCCGGGGTCAGGGTCGAGGCAATGTTCAGGAAATGCAGGTTGGTCTGGTCATTCAGCACCGCGCCACAGACCGCGATGCCGACTGCACCGCCGAGATTGCGCATCATATTGAACAAACCGCTGGCATATTTCAGGCGGGCCGGCGGCAGGCTGCCGAGACCGAGCGTGACGGCCGGCGCCACCGCGAAGACCTGCGGAAAGCCGCGAAGGACTTGCGGCACCAGAAGCTGGTCGCCACCCCAGTCATGCGTGATAAAGCTGAAGCTCCACATGGAAAGGCCGAAACTGGCCAGCCCGAACATCATCAGCCAGCGGAGATCGATGCGGCGGCCCAG
>Ga0335074_10003082_pt1 | contig 22688 bp, 24 predicted proteins | sample Lox_Sample_23_FD_206715 | JGI IMG/M metagenome (GOLD analysis project Ga0335074, IMG submission 206715) | Soil microbial communities from Loxahatchee National Wildlife Refuge, Florida, United States - Lox_Sample_2.3 | ecosystem: Environmental > Terrestrial > Soil > Wetlands | place: USA...
GCGCAGGGCGCCTCTGCGCATTTTGAGCAGGAACCCACAGCACTGATTGATTATGGCTCGTCGTCGTCTTCACATGAGATATCTGAGCCGCTGAAAGCGTCGCCCACCGCGCGCCAGTGATGATGTGAGCCACACGGCTCACCAGGTCGCGGAGCATTCCAAGTGTCGCGCATGTGCGTCCAGATGCTCCAGGTCGCGAACAAAATACCCGCCACGAATAGCAGTACTTCTCCCCAGTCCCGCATACGTCGAAAAAAAGACCTCACTGGCAAGTCGTGTAGGGGGAGCCAGGGGGCGTGAAACAGTTGATCGGTGCGTTCTGGTGCATCAGGCCTTGCATCATGATCGCGTGATTGCGCTGCGCCTCGTCGGACAAATGCTGGTTAAGTCGTAGAACCTCCTGCATCTGTTCGGACTTTTCGGGCGTCATAGGCTGGCTCGAGCAAGCGGTTAGGCTGAATGCGATGAGGATCGCAGCGATGAGGGGTTTGGACATGGCTCGTTCAACTCCACCTGGCGATCGGGGAGTTAAGAAGCCTCGGTTAGGGGGCCGCATCGGCCTTTAGACCTTTCGGTCCTGAACATGCGCCGATGCCTCCCCGACCATAGGGTCGAGGAGTGCTGTTGCGGCCGCACAAGCGCCGCTAACCGAGGAGGTTCTTACGCCCCAGGGCGGTCAATGGACCGACCTAGTGCCAACGTAGCGCCTGAGCGTAATGGAGTCATTAAGGTAGGGACCACACGATCGGGTAAATCTGGCGGAGCCACTGCGCCACACCCATGAGCCCGGCTCTCGTCCGGAATCCGCGAAGACGCTGTCGTTCAGCAATGTGCGGGCGCTTCGCAAACCAATACAGTTGGCGCGAGCTTGTCGAGCTCTACCGGATCGCCGAGCTTTACGTCTCGTCGATCTCGAATCTTGAGCCGCGCTTCAACTTCGCACCGACCGACACCGGGCCGGTCCTCCGCGGCGCGCGTGCGGCGACGTTCCCAAGGATTAAACGAAGATCACGATGGGCCTGATGATGAGCCGCCGGAATGGTAGCCCGATCGGCGCCAAGGCAAGAGCCCTGGCGCCGAATTTGGTTGCGGCGGGGGGACTTGAACCCCCGACCTTCCCGCCCATACTAGGGGTGCTCCGCCTAGAATGTAGTAAGCAGGGACGCTCTTTCCACTGAGCTACGCCGCAGGGACACCGTAGCGTCACGACGCCCGGAGGCCCTATATCGAACCTCTATTTCGGCACCACGCTGAGCTTGGGTCGCTTCCTCGCGAGGCGGTCCTGCTCCTCCTTTTCACGCTTGGCCCGTTCGGCCAATTTTTCCTGCGCATAAGGCGTGGCCGCCTTAATCAATCCCTCGAACCCGTACAGATTCGTATCGCTGCCAAACCGCGTCTTGCGGCGCTCCTTGCGCGAAAGCAGGCCGAGCTCGTGCAGGGCCTTGATGCGTTTCTGAACGGTGCGGGGCTGTACGCCGATTGCGTTGGCGATGGTCTCCACCGAAGGGTGGGGCAGGTTGTCGGCCGTCCACCAGTAATTCGACAGATGCACGATGATGTTCATGTCGAGAGCATCCAGCCCAAGAGCTTTCTGCTTCTCGATTATGATGCTCGGGATGGCATTCCACCCGGCCTGCATAAGCGGCTTCGACCACTTTACTTCGTTCTTGCGGAGCGCCTCGGCGTCCGCGCGCTTAACAGCGAGCTTGATCATTCTCTTCTTTCCTGCACATAACGGCAGCGCTTATATCGTCGTTACGACGGCGTTTTTTCAATACCCAGGGACGTGTTTGAGGGCGGCTCCACGTTCGCCCGCCGGGCGAATGAATAGACGTGGAGCGGGCGTTTCTGAGGGCGGGGGCCGGGCGTGCTAAGGGACGCCCAAAACAGGATCATCGCTAATCAGCATAGCCCAATAGCACGATTGCTCAGCAGCAATATGACTAAAGCGGGGGACGTATCCCCGTTCGCCCGGGCAACCTCGGCTGGCCTCATCGAGAATTTCGCGGGCGATCGTTCGGGCGATCGGCCCCATCGTCTCCATAGGATGCCCGTTGCGTCCGTAATTGGCGGAATCGTGTTTGCTGCCAATACCGTGGACATGAATTTCCTGCGTCAGGACGCGGGAGCCAGAGACTACGCGCGTGCAAGAGTATGGCTTTCCCTTGTATTCGATCTGAAATGGCTCCCGGTACTGCTCTTGTTGTTTCTTAAGCATGTGGGCTGTTCCCGAGCCTCGAAATCGTGCTGTGGCTGACATTGTAGCTGCGCGCGATCTCGCGCACGGCTTCGCCCTTGTCTCGTCGCCTGCCCGCCTCACGCTGCTGATGCACGGTCAGTTTTGGTTTCCTTCCCATCTTCACACCACGCGCCACGGCACGGGCGCGGCCTTCCCCCGTGCGCACGCGGATCAGCTCGCGCTCGAACTCGGCCAGGCCGCCTAGCACAGTCAGCATGAGGCGGCCGTGCGCGGTGGTGGTGTCGGCCCATGTGTCGCCAAGGGAACGGAAGCCGGCTTTCTTGCCGGCGATCGTCGCGAGGATATTGAGAAGATCACGCGTCGAGCGCGCCAGACGATCGAGACGTGTCACCATGAGCACGTCGCCCGCGTCGAGTTGGTCGAGCACGCGGCGAAGCTGCGCACGGTCGGTCTTCGCTCCGCTCGCTTTCTCGCGGCAGATTTTTTCGCAGCCGACCGCGCGGAGCTGGCGCACCTGTGCGTCAACGCTCTGGCCGTCCGTAGAGACTCGCGCATAACCCAAAATCATGGCCCGATTCTGCACCGGATTTGTGCACCGGAAAAGCGCAATCGGATCAGGGGTCTAGTTTTGGTGCGAAATTCTTGAATTTTGCACCAATACCGAAACTTGCCAACTGCTGCGCACCGAATTCGGCTCAACGTGGCCATGTCCGTTAATGACTCGAACACGGACGGCATTCCAGCAGAGCGGTCCTATGGCCGTTCTGGGGCATGAGAAGCCCTACACCTGACGGCGTTGTGCAGCCGTCACCCGACACTCCTCGACCTATGGTCGGGGAGGCCGTAGCGCGTGTTCAAGGCCGAAAGGTCTAAAGGCGGCGGCGACCGCGCTGAGGTGTGGGTTTATCAACTCCCCGATCGCCAGGACGAATTGAGATGATACTTAGTATGATTTTTGGGATAGGCGTGCTCGGACTTGGCGCATGCTTCTCGCAACCCATAACGCCGGAACAGCAGGCGCTCATCATCCAAATGGTGCATGGCCAACATTGCAGGCGCGGCGCGACAGAACGCGCCTGTGAATTGCATCACGTCCTACGCTTCAGGATCAGCGTACACAACGTGTCAGTGAATTGGTCGCGCGGGCTGTTTCGGGTATGGGCCTTCGCGCCCATATGCTGGATATCCCTAGTAACGTGGGACGCTGGCACCACTCTGTCCAGGCTCACCCCTTTCGTCAGCTCACTGATGCCGCAGGATTTGACGAAGGGAAAGGTCGTCAATTTCGACGACCTCATCCCGCCACACCGGCCCCCCGCTCGTGCCGAGCCTAGAAAAATATGGCGAACTCGCTGTACTGCCCGTCGGTGGAACGCTCACGCTGTATTTCGTGATACGCTGGACTCAGAGTGGTTTCAGCGGACCGCGGTCGCGAAACCATTGTGGAAAATCGTCTACTTCGGTGTAATAAGAACGACTCAACAGGGGTGGGGGGTAGCCCGAGTCTGAAAGGAGAACATAGGTACCATCGTCCTCCCGCGCGGACTAGCCGGCTGATACTGCGTCTCGGGTGCGATGCCTCTTGGCAGCCAGACCAATCCGCTACAGAGCGTGTCACTCACCATAACCCGCCGGCGTGATGACCGAGTCTTCGAGGCGAGGCGAGGCCAGACCAGCCGGCTAAAATCCAGATCGATCGTCGGGAGATAAAGCGCACAATTCTTGGGCCGCACTTTGACACCGGCTACATAGTTCAGAGTCGAAATTCAGCGATTTCAAGGGCTGAGAGCCGAAAGTCCCGCCTGTGCTATTTCGACATCATGTTCAGGCGTGTCAAAACTTGCGCCGATTGCGCCGATGACTTCGCCATCCACAATGATCGGTAGCCCGCCCTTCATTTGAACAAAACCCGGCGCCGTGACAGCTGCGAAGCGGCCGTGGTTGATCGTCTCCTCCAGTGCTGCAGTGGGCTTTTTAAACAGCGCTGCCGCGCGAGCTTTTCCAGGCGCAATTTCGACGCTCGCCAGATAAGACGCATTGTCCATGCGCTCAAGTATAATCAGCCACCCTCCGTCATCGACAATCGCAATGACACCACGCAGTTTTTTCCGTCGGGCCTCTTCTTCTGCGGCCGCAACTATTTTACGGGCCGCCTGCAGCGTGAGCACCTTCTTCTCGGCCAGTTGAGCCGCCGCAGTATGAGCGGTCAATATCGCAACGCTAGCGGCGACTGCAAATAAATTTACGGCGCGCATGTTGGTATTCCTCCTGGTTCATGTTGGCCGCGGCTTCCCGGATCCGCACAGTACTAGGGCCGCAGCCTAGTTCACGATAATTGTCTGATCGAACAAATAACTTTGTTTGGCATAATTCCTATCGCTAGTGGCACCAATATGTGCTGGCCGAGGTAAGTTTCTGCCGGAACACCCCTGCAAGTCCAAAAGCAATCGGCCTCAGAGCCACATAGGGTTGTGAAGCGTTTTTGGGATTGTTGCGCTTCTGTATCAAAATTCAACCCGCCACATATTCCACGATGGAATGGGGCATATCGCATCTTGGGGGCTGCCGATACCTGCCACCCGCTGTAACCTCTAACCTGTGCCCGGGTCATATCCGGCCCTTCATCGGATGCTCGTTAGGGGCACAACCGCCAATCGCGAGTGTCACCGGTGCGGCGGTACGTGCGCGGTCGACTGAGGAGGCACCGATGACCGAACAGACGTCCAAAATCGCCCGTCGCTCGGTTCTTTTGGGCAGCGCCGCGCTTGGAGTAGCCGCGGCCGCTGCGAATACAGTCCATGATGGGGAATTGGGCGCTCCTCCTCGAGACTTTCGTGGAGAGGTGCCATGGGACGAAGGTGCCGCGGATTCTCCCGCCGAGGCAACGGGCTCGGGGTTCAAATTCTTCAACGCCGAGGAGCGTGCGTTTATCGAAGCGGCGGTCGACCGTTTGATTCCGCCAGATCCAGTGGGACCAGGCGCGGTCGAAGCAAACGTTCCATTCTTTTTGGACCGTCAGCTTGCCGGCGCGTTTGGGCGCGGCGACCACTACTATCTCGCCGGACCTTGGAAGGAAGGCATCCCAGAACAGGGATACCAGCTACGTTTTTCTCCAGCGCAGTTGTATCGGGCCGCAATAAAGGCAATCGACAGTTACACAACGGCTCACTTCAGGGGAGTTCCTTTCGCCAAGCTCAGCCTTGTACAGAAGGAAATGGTACTAGAGGGCTTGGAGACAGGCAGCATACAACTTCGCGGCGGTGTGAATGCAAAGGTGTTCTTTGCCATGCTGCTACAGAACACCAAAGAGGGTTATTTCTCCGATCCTGTCTACGGCGGCAACAAAAACATGGCCGCATGGAAGATGATCGGCTTCCCCGGCGCCCATTACGATTACAGCGAATGGGTGGATCGCCATGGCGAAAGAGTCCCCTATCCGCCGGTTGGCTTCAAGGGTCGCCCCGGTTGGTCGGAGGCCTGAGACCCATGGTTCACACCCTCAAACCCGTCGACGCCGTGATGGTCGGGTTCGGCTGGACCGGCGCCATCATGTCTCAGCAGCTCTGTGATGCTGGTTTGAATGTACTTGCGCTGGAGCGAGGGCCCTGGCGTGATACATCGACCGACTTTGCGACGGGTTTTGCGCAAGACGAGCTGCGTTACATGTGGCGCCACCATTTGTTCCAGAATCTTTCCGACAGCACACTTACGATCCGCAACAACGTGAACCAGGAGGCGCTTCCCATGCGTCATCTGGGATCTTTCCTCCTCGGAACGGGAGTTGGGTCTGGCGGCGTTCATTGGAACGGACAGATTTGGCGTTTCCTCCCCAGTGATTTTCTCACGAAGAGCCACAATGCCCAGCGTTATGGAAATAAAGCGGTTACCGACCACGACCTGACAGTGCAGGACTGGGGAATCACCTACGACGAACTGGAACCTTATTACGACGAATTCGATAAGTTGTGTGGGACAAGCGGCAAGGCTGGCAATTTGCGGGGCCAGATACGGCCCGGCGGCAATCCATTCGAAGGGCCGCGTTCGAACGAATATCCTACGCCGCCCATGAGGCAGACTTATGGTCCCACACTGTTCGGCCAGGCGGCGGCAAAGCTGGGGCGGCATCCCTTCCCCCATCCCACAGGCAATCTGAGCCAGGCTTACACCAATTCACTGGGTTGCCAGCTTGGCAAATGCACCTATTGTGGCTTTTGCGAGAAGTTTGGCTGCGGCAACTATTCCAAGGCTAGCCCTCAAACTACAGTGCTGCCTTATCTAATCCGCAAGCCCAATTTTGAACTCCGCACCGAGTCTGAAGTCCTGAAAATTGAGCTCACGCCCGACAAGAAACAGGCCACCGGTGTCACCTACGTCAACAGTGCCGGCGAGGAGTTTTTCCAGCCGGCCGAGATCGTGTTCGTTGGCGCATATGTCCTGCACAACGTGCGTCTGCTGCTGCTCTCCGGAATTGGGCAACCCTACGATCCCAAGACGGGCGAGGGCGTGGTTGGCAAGAACTACGCCTATCAGACCATGTCTTCCGTCAATGTATTTTTCGACGACAAGATTATAAACCCGTTCATTGGCGCGGGCGCCTTGGCGACAGTGGTCGATGACTTCAATGGCGACAATTTCGACCACTCCGGCTTGGGTTTTATAGGGGGCGCTTACATCGCGGGCATGATCACGGGTGGTCGCCCAATTGAGATGATATATACGCCCAAAGGCGTGCCGTCCTGGGGCCTGGGGTGGAAACACTCCGCGGCAAAGAATTATCTGCGTTCCTTCAACATCAGCGTCCATGGTTCCAGCATGAGTTGCCGTGGCAATTATCTCGATCTCGATCCGACATACCGAGACGTTTTCGGCCGGCCCATGTTGCGGATGACCTTCGACTTCAATCAAAACGACCTGAAGATGTCGAATTATCTGACGGACAGGGCCGCCGAGATCGCGCGCGCGATGAATCCGAGAGAAATCAAGGAAAATCGCCGCGTCGGGTCGTGGAGCGTCGTCCCTTACCAGACAACGCACAACACCGGGGGTGCGATCATCGGCGATAGCCCCAAAACCAGCGTCATAAACAAGTATCTGCAATCCTGGGACGTATCGAATGTATTCTCAATGGGAGCAGGCGCCTTTCCACAAAATGCGGGCTACAACCCGACGGCCACGGTTGCGGCCCTGACCTATCATGCGGCTCAGGAGATCATCGGGCAGTATTTGAAATCACCTGGTCCGCTGGTGCACGCATGAGCCGCCGATCCTCATACGCCGCGGTCGCAGCATTTGCAGTCGTAGGCGTCTTTGCTGCCAATTGGGCGATGGGTCAAACAATTGGTTTCAATCGGCATCCCTTCACCGCCGTCACGGCCTTTTCGATGCTCTCGGGGCATATTCCAGACGGGTCGAACGCAACGGTCTTGCGCCGTGGTCAGGAGCTGCTGCGCGAGGGCGACTGCGTCTCGTGTCATATGCGCAAGGGTGGCGAACCATTATCCGGCGGCTTGGGCCTTCAGACGCCGTTCGGCACGATCTACTCCTCGAACATTACTCCCGATTCCGAGACAGGCATCGGCCGTTGGACCGCAGACCAGTTCTACTTGGCCATGCATGACGGGCGCGGAGCTCATGGCGAGAATCTCTACCCCGCCTTCCCATACCCCTGGTTTCGCAGAATGAGCCGCGCGGATGATGACGCGCTTTTCGCTTATATCCGGACCACGCCTGCTGTTCGTTATACCGTGCCCGCGAACCGTCTGGCGTTTCCTCTCAACTTTCGGATCTTTGTCCGCTTTTGGAACCTGACTTCACTTCGCAGCCATACCTTTGCTCCTCAGGCCGGCAAGTCCGAGATTTGGAATCGAGGCGCCTATCTTGTCGAGGGTCCCGGTCACTGTGGAGGCTGCCATACACCTAAAAACTTGTTTGGTGCCGACAAAGGCGGTCACGCCTTTTGGGGCGGCGTTCTGGACAATTGGACCGCTCCGGACCTGACGGCGAATGCGAGGGTCGGGCTGGGCGGCTGGAGCGCCGCCGACATCGCCGAATATCTGAAGACGGGCCGCAACCGCCACGCCGGCGCGGGTGGCCCGATGGCAGAGGTAGTGACCTATTCGACATCGCTTATGAGCGACGCGGAACGGGCGGCGATTGCCATCTATTTGAAAGGGCTGGTCGCGAGTTTGCCCGCGAAGCTTGAAACCGTCCCCGACCGAGCGTCGATGTTGCGCGGTGCGGCGATCTATTCCGACGCATGCACTTCCTGTCACCTGGAGAATGGCGCCGGTCAACCGCAGTATTTCCCGCCACTCGGTCGCAACGCGGTGGTGCAGCAGAGCGACGGAGCCGGCATCGAGCACATAATCCTGGCCGGAACGCGCATAGCAACGACACCGACTCGCCCGACCCCACTCAGCATGCCTTCTTTCGCATGGAAGCTGACGGACCAGGAGATAGCCGATGTGGCAAGCTATATCCGCAATAGCTGGGGTAACCGCGCCTCCCCGATCTCTGCCGGCGAAGTAGCCGCATTACGTAAGCGGCTCGGGTTGCAATACCCTCGCTTCACGGACAACTCGGGCGATCAAAAATGACGCCGGGCCTGCGAAACCAAAGCGATCGGCACAGAGGCACCACGCTATCGAGCGGGGATACAAGACATGACGAGAGATGAAAATCTTGATGCGGCAAATCCCGATGCCGGCATTCCGTCGATATTTGTCTTCGACGTAAACGAGACACTTCTCGACATCGAATTCATGAATCCCATCTTCGAGCGTGTCTTCGGAGATCCCAAGGTGCTCCGCGAATGGTTTGGCCAGCTCATCCTCTATTCAACCGCTATAACGCTGTCGGGCCCTTATGTTCCATTCTTCAGTCTCGCCCGGGGCGTACTGAAAATGCTTGCCGAAACGCACCGGGTCAAAGTTAGTCCTTCCGATATCGACGAGCTTCGTACACGGATGCTGACGATGCCAGCCCATCCCGACGCATTCGTCGGACTGCGCCAATTGAGGGAAGCGGGATTTCGACTTGCCAGTTTCACGAATTCCCCACCAGATCCGAACGCCAACCCTCTGAAACATGCCGGGCTCGCTGACCTGTTTGAACACTCCTTCAGTGTCGACCGAGTCCGCCGATTTAAACCCGCTCCTCAGGGCTACCACCTCGTAGCGGAGGAACTCGGGGTTGCCCCTTCATCTCTTTGCATGGTCGCCGCCCATGTGTGGGACACGATCGGGGCACAGTGCGTCGGCTATTCAGCCGCCCTGGTTACCCGGGTTGGGAATGCCCCTCTTTTCGCCGGCGCGCTGCCGCAACCTCAGATCGTTGCCCCGGATTTGATTGGTGTCGCTACGGAAGCCATCAAGCGATGGCGGATTTAAGGAGCATTGTCGTGAACCGATTGGACAAATTGATTTTGACAATTTCCAGGACGACACTGTTTCACGACGGTCCAGTCCAACACCTGATCCGCGCCGCCATGGTCTTTATTTTTTTCGCGTTCAGCATCCAGAAATGGAACTCATACACCGCAACCATGCTCGTTCCGCTGATCAGCCACAGCCCTGTGGTCTTCTGGATCGAGCCGGCATTCGGCGTCCGCGGCGCCGGCTACTTCCTGGGAACCAGCGAAATGATTTTTGGGACTCTCATATTCCTTGGCTACTGGAGCAGCAGGCTAGGTATCCTTGGAGCGATCGGCTCAATCATAACCTTTGTCGGCACCACGGGCATCATTCCCTTTCTCCCCGGTGCATGGGCAAAGGAAGCGGGTGGATTTCCCATCATGACTTTGCCCGTCGGCTTCCTGACAAAAGATGTCCTGTTTGTCGTTGTGTCGTTCTATCTGCTCCAGCTGGATCTGTCACGAACCGCGCGGGAAATAGCGAAAACATGATCTGAGAAAGGCACTATTATGAAATTCTGTCGTTTCCATGTCGCGACGGTCTTTGGGGGTCCGATCTGTACCGAACGAGTTCACGCGATTACACGATCTGACCTCCGGGACCATCCCAATGACTAGCAAGGCAATCCAAACTGAGCGATTGGACGACATAGCGATGATGGTAGACCTTTCGGTCAAGGAGGCCAATAAAGTCCGAATTGCGGCGCTGCTGTTTTCGATCAGAAAAGGCGTCCTGCAGAAGGCCTCCTGCCTGCCGCCCGAGAATCCACCAGTTCTTATATTCGATCCGCGCCGGCAAATTCCGGAAGCTCAATAGTATTGGGATGGAGGCCGGAGGTGTCTGATATTGCAGACCTCGACATCACCGCTGCCGCGGCGGCAATTTCCTCCGGATCGCTAACTTCTTTGGATCTGACCGAGTGGACACTGCAGCGGATCGCGATGGTGGATACTCACCTAAAGGCTTTCATTGAAGTGCTGGCAGACGAGGCCCGGACTTCCGCAGAAATGGCCGATGCAGAGATCAGAGGTGGAACGTATCGCGGGCCTCTTCATGGAATTCCTATTGCCATAAAGGCTTTGTATGATGTCAAAGGAGTAAGAACGACAGCGAATTCAAAAGTCCGCCAAGACTATGTACCGCAGACTGATTCCACTGTGGTAGAAAAGCTCAAGGATGCTGGCGCGATAATTTTGGGTATGCTGTCCTGTCACGAGTTCGCATTCGGCTTTGATTCCGCACCCACACGGAATCCGTGGAACACAGGTCATATTCCTTCCGGCTCGAGCGGCGGAACCGGAGCAGCAATTGCGGCCGGTTTGTGTTTTGCCGGGACTGGGACTGACACAGGAGGTTCGATCCGTGCTCCATCGGCTGCCAACGGAATTGCGGGAATCAAACCGACCTATGGGCGCGTGAGCAGGGCTGGTGTCGCCGCTCTAAGCTGGTCGCTTGATCACGCGGGCCCGATGGCCAGATCCGTCCGAGACCTCGCAATCCTGCTTGGCATCGTAGCCGGACCTGATCCGCGAGATCCGCATGCAATAGATATTGCTGTCCCTAATTATACCGACGCCTTGAACGGTGATATTCGCGGATTCCGCCTGGGTGTGCCCACCAACTACTTCTTTGATGATATCCAGCCAGCGGTCGGCGATGCCGTGATGGGTGCTGTAAGACAGTTTGAGAATCTGGGAGCCGCCATCGTTCCGATCGCGGTGCCGTTCGACGATCGGGTGATCGACTCGTGGGTGGCGATCGCGATGTCCGAGGCAGCAACATACCATCAACTGAGTCTGCGCTCCAAGGCTGACTTGTATGGCGAGGACGTTCGTCTTCTGCTCGAGGCGGGCGAATTGACGCTCGCCACGACATACATTAATGCCCAGAGGGCGCGCCTATCTTGGAACAGCTCTCTCATGTCTGCGATACGCGACATAGATGCAATTGTTACACCGACGCTGCCAAATACCGCTATGAAAGTTGGCGAGACCTCTATTAGGATCGGCAGGAAGGAAGAGACGGTGTTTGAGGTTTCCGCCAGGCTCTGTGCGCCATTTGATATGGCAGGCCTACCGGCTGCGTCCATACCGTGCGGTTTTGCTCCGAACGGACTTCCAATCGGGCTCCAAATCGTTGGCAAGCCATTCAATGAGGAAACGGTCCTCAAAGTATGCCATGCATTCGAGAGCGTAACCGAATATCATCTCAGGAGACCGCGCCTTCCCGGTCTCCAGAATTGATTCACAGCCGTCGTAACGACACAGCAACTCATTATAGCCTCACCAGCGCGCTCTACCACCGGTGAGTATGCAGCCTAACTGTCACGCGCCAGAAACCGGGTTCCACTGCTAATGCGGACACTCGCCTATGCGGATGGTCCTAGGGATAGTTGGGTCATGCTCCGGCCGATGTCGTTCTTCCACGACATCTAGGATCTTTGCGTTTGTGTGACTTGGAGCCTGCTCGATGTGACTGCACGGATGCCGGAACGGGATCGGATGGAGTCCTGCTTGCAATCACGACAAACAAGCCTGCGCTGTTTCCATATCCCGTTCACATAACTTTTTTGCGTCGGCAGACAGAATCCAAAAATCTGAATCATAGTCTCCCTCGGCGAGCCGTACCTTCGTTCGGCAGGAAGGTGACTCGCGCACCGTCTGACGGCTGGTTCTTGAGCTCCCGGATGGTCTGCGCTGGTGCAAGCCTAGGTAATGTTGCGAGCAAAGCCGCCATAACAAGGCCCGATCTCGTGAATAAAAGCCAGGTCGTTTTTCTTCTCGCTGAGGATGCCTCGGCCGATACGCCATGGGTACAATCTGTTGCGGACTAAAGTCTATTCCCTTGGAGATGGAAGAAGTATTGCGAGTCCGCGGCCGAGCTTGGTTCATGAACACGAGGGGCGGTCTTACGGCTGCTTCTCGGGAACAAGTGCAATTCCAGTTCGCCCTCTGCACGGACCACTACGCACGGGCCATTGTACGGGCTTGGCGCTCTGCACCCCAGCTGCTGGGGGAGTGCCGGCTTGGTCGGCCCAACCCGGTCAGATGATGACAGAGGAGATTTCAATGGAGATCGCTAGCTATGTCTCCAACCGCGTCCTTCACACTTTGCCAGGGCTTCATGCCTGCAACGTATTTAAACTCGATGGCAAGTCGTGGAATTATCTAGTTGTTTCCATGCGTATCGCCGTGCTTGGCGTGCTTCCTTTCAGCATGTCTGTCTATGTTGCTGCAATATTCGATCTTGGTTGTTTGAGTTTGTTGCTAAGCGCTATTTCCGAATTGCCGCTCGCGAGAGCCCCAATCAAGTTTCTGAGTGAGATATTCTCCAGAGTTGGCACGGGCGCAAAGGTAACAGAGTGGCGCTAGAGAAATAAGTTGTGCTATGACCGCTTTGTTGCGGATGCGCTGACACGGACTTGGCGTTCACCTCAGAGGGGGGTGCATTCTCGGCTACGGGATGGTCCGCTGCACAAAAGTTATTGGAGATCACGGGAAGAAATGCCGTGGGCGCATGATCGACCGCGGTAGTGACAGGAATACGTTTATCCATACGGCGCGTGGCTGTAATTATTCTTCGGACCGCGAGGTTCATTAAACATAGAATTGTTGTAACGCGCGGATGCAGTATTTCAACGTCGCTCAATATTTGCAGATAATGCGCTCACAAGCTGATAGCTGGAGCGGCAATAACTTGCAGGTCAGAGTTACCTCGAGAAAGATGTTATGAGTGCAAACAGCTTTCAACAAATGTGACAAAGGCTCGAGCCTTTGCGCTTGCGCGCCGGCCGCTTGGGAATATTGCCCACACGTTCAGCGGCGGTAGCGTCCAATCAGGCATGGCCGGGACGACTGTTCCGCTTGCCAACTCGGGCCCGAACATGGCTTGGCTTGCCACAGTGAATCCGAGGTTGGCCATAACCGCTTCTCTTACCGCCTCCGCCGCGGTGGTTCGAATACGGCCCTGCAGCGCGACGGTCTCTTCGGTCCCATTTTTTGCGAAGGTCCAGACGTTGCCTCCGCCCCGGAGCGCATAAATCACCGCCTCATATCTGGACAAGTCTGCAGGCTTTCGCGGGAGGCCAGCACATACAAAGTATTGTGGGGTTGCCAGCACCAGACGCCGCAGGCTGGCAATTCTTCGTGCTGCAAGTGTCGAATCTGCCAGATGGCCCATGCGCAATGCTACATCAATACCTTCGCCCACCAGATCGACATTGCGGTCATCAAGCACAAGCTCGATTTCGAGTTGTGGATGTTCTTCCAGAAATTGGCCAAGCCGGGGAACGAATTTGAGGCGTGCGAATGTGACCGGCGCACTCACGCGGAGCCGGCCTGTCAATCCGGCGCTGGCTCCGCGGGCAGCCAACTCAGCCTCATCGGCCTGGGCGACGGCGAGCTTGGCGTGTTCGTAGAAACTTTGTCCCGCTTCCGTCGGGCTGAAGCTGCGGGAGGACCGCAGCAACAGGGGCGCTCCGATCCGCTCTTCAAGTTGGGCAATGGTCTTCGACACAGCCGACTGGCTCACGCGCAGTAGGCGCGCGGTCCCGGAAAAGGAGCCGGTCTCCACGACTTTGACGAAGACCTGCATAGCAGCAAACCGGTCCATGCATTACCCGCTGGAATGGAAACTATCGCATTCCGCTATCTACTCCCAATCATGGGGAATGAATACTCTCCGGTGGGGACCGAACAGGAGCCAAATGATGTCGCTTCAGGACAAGCTCAATGCGTTCCGAACGAATTTTGAGGCTGGCGGCGCACCCTATCATGCTCCGGCCTGGGTGCATGAACCGATGCACCGGGCGACGGCCGCACTCATCGCTTCGGGCCTCGCCGCAAGAGCGCTCAAGGCTGGAGACAAGGCGCCATCGTTCGTTCTGAAGGATGCCGAAGGCAACACGGTGTCCTCACCGGCGCTCCTGAAAGAGGGGCCACTCGTGGTGACCTTTTATCGGGGTGTTTGGTGCCCCTATTGCAACATGGATTTGCAGGCGCTGGAAGCGATAGCATTTGAAATAACAAAAAGGGGCGCGCGCATGGTCGCGATTTCGCCGCAGACCGCGCCCAATAGCCGACGCTCCCAGCGTGAGAACAGGCTCTCCTTTCCGATCCTGTCAGATCCACACAACGATGTCGCCGCGAGTTTCGGAATCCGATTCGGCATGCCGGATTACCTTATCGACCTCTACAAGAATACCTTCAAGAACAATCTCGAAGTGATCAATGGAGACGACAGCTGGACGCTTCCCATGCCGGCAAGGTTCGTGATCGGCCAGGATGGCATCATCCTTTATGCCGAGGTCAGCCCCGATTACACGCGGCGTCCTGATCCGGAGGCGTTGCTGCCCGTGCTAGACCGCACATTAGCCCCAGCTCGAAGATCATCAGAGACCTTACCGATCGAAGGCTGATCTCTTTCCACGAGGGATTTCCGTGACAAAATTTGACGATTACCGCGAGGCTTTTGCGAACGCCCACTTGACACGCAAACCAAATGGCGTGCTCGAAGTGCGGTTTCACACGAATGGCGGAAAATTGGTATTCAACGGACATACTCATGAACAATTCGTCGAACTTTTTCATGTTGTCGGTGAAGATAGAGAGAACCGGGTCGTAATTCTTACCGGCACAGGCGACGCGTTCATGGACACGATCGAGCCCGCGGGTTTCGACTTCTTTTCGCCGCAGGGCTATGACAAGATTATGCGGGAGGGACGCAAGATCCTTTCCAACATTCTCGACATTGAAGTGCCGATGATGACTGCCCTTAACGGACCGGTGCTTGTTCATTCCGAATATGCGCTGTTGACAGACATCGTCCTCGCTACGCCCGAAACTGTGTTTCAGGACAAGCCGCATTTCGAATTCGGCATTGTTCCTGGAGATGGCGTAAATCTGCTCTGGCCGGAAGTGATTGGCCCAACCCGTGGCCGCTATTTTATCCTGACCCAGCAAATTCTCGACACCGAAACGGCCAGGGCCTGGGGCGTGGTCAATGAGATTGTTCCGGGTGATCACCTTCTTCACCGCGCGCACGAACTCGCCGATGGCATTGCAAGGCTACCACCGCTCACTAGCCGCTACACTCGCATTGCGTTGACCCGGAGATTGCGGCGGATCGTGGAGGAAGGCGCGGCTTTTGGCTTAGCCCTCGAAGGCATTAGCGCAGCGGACGTCGCGCGTACTGCATCGGTCGGCTGAGGATTTGACCACGGCGTTCCATACTCGAATTCGCAACATTTCGAGGCTGCATCACTTTCGAAGAGGGTTCGAATGACCCTGGCTGAACTGCTTCCGCTGATCGGCGTGCCAATCATGGTGATTGGATTCGTGCTCAGGCTCAACCCGATGCTCGTGGTGACCGGGGCCGGAATCGCCACTGGACTTGCGGTCGGTATGTCTCCGTTGGATCTTCTAGAGCTAATAGGCGAGAAGTTCCTCGATGCCCGTTTGTTGGTGATTTTTGTGTTGGTACTGCCCATAATTGGGCTAATGGAACGCCATGGACTGCGCGAGCGGACACGCCGATGGATCGTGCGATTTCGAGGCGCAAGCGCCGGCCGAATTCTGATTGCCTATTTTATCGTGCGGGAAATAGCGGCTTCCATTGGGCTTCCAGTTGGCGGCCAAGTCTCAACTGTGCGGCCACTGCTGGTGCCGATGCTTGAGGGAGCGGCGACGGCTCACCTCGGTCAGCTTTCCGACAAATCGGTCAACCGGATCCGGGCACATGCCGCCGCGGCGGAAAATATTGCTCAGTTTTTTGGAGAAGACATATTCATCGCTTACGGTGCGGTTCTGTTGATTGATGCGTTCTTGCGCGAGAATGGGATCGTCAATGTCGATCCGCTCACGATCGGATTATGGGGCATCCCTCCAGCGATCGCCGGGCTCGTGATCCACAGCATCCGGCTAACCCGGCTTAATGCAGCGCTGGCGCGTGACGCAGACGAAGAGGCTGGTCCGTGAGTCCGCTCATTTCCATCGATCGCATTATCCATGCGATTGGGTTTCTGCTTGCGCTGATCGCGTTGATAACGATACGCGACCGAAGCAATCCGAAGCGTATCACCACAGCGCTGTTCTGGGCATTGATGGCCGGATGCTTGATTTTCGACCGGACAATGGTCGACTTGTGGGGTGTAAGGATCGCCCACCGCATTGTCGGTATCGTCGTTGTGCTGCTGGCATTGGTCGCTGGACTTGGTGGCGTCGGACGGGGACGGCTCATATCAGGAGAAGCCGAACGCTGCGCAGAGCCGCGCGGCAATATTCTTTTTTTGCCGATGCTCGCGATTCCCATCGTCGCTGTTGCATGCTCGCTGGGGCTTAAGGGCGTATCGATCGGCGGAATTATGCTCTTGGACAAACAAACATCTCTGGCAGCGCTCGGTGTCGCTGTTATGGTCTCGCTCGCTCTTGCGTTCTGGGTCACGCGGAGCACGGTCCTTGAAGCGATCAGGGAATCGCATCGACTGCTGGATGCGCTCGGCTGGGCAGCGATCCTACCCATGATGCTCGCCATGCTGGGAGGCATCTTTGTCGCCGCCAAAACCGGCGATTCAATAAAGCTTCTGATCTTGATGCTGGCACCGGAGCATCAGCGATTTGTAGTCGTGGCGCTATATTGCGCAGGTATGGCTGCCTTTACGATGATCATGGGCAACGCGTTTGCCGCCTTTCCTGTGATGACGGCCGGGCTGGCCCTGCCGATCCTAGTTAAGGGCATGGGCGCAAATCCAGCGCCGCTGTTGGCCATGGGTATGTATGCCGGTTATTGTGGGACACTCGTGACGCCGATGGCTGCAAACTTCAACCTAGTGCCGGCTGCGCTTTTGGAGCTCCGCGATCGCTACGGTGTCATTCGTGTTCAAGTTCCCACTGCGACCGCAATGTTTTTCGCAAACTTTTTGCTTATGTACTTGCTGGCGTTCTCGTGGCACTGAAAAGATTTGTGCTACGAAAATGCTGTCGGCGGCTCAAGCGCAGGAAGCGGGTGGGTGGGTACGCAAAATTACGTTTTGAACAAACGCTATAGCCTCGGTAGTGGCCCATCGCTCCCCATCCGCCTTGAGAGAAACAAGCTCGTCGACCGAAAACTTCTGCCCGAGCCGGCTCGAAAGCTCACCGTATAGTCTTTGCTCCTGAATCCCAAGTGGCTGTCCAGTTCTCATCCGCTCTGCGTCGATGAATCCGATCAAGCGTGCAGCCTCGTTCAAACGCCCTTCAAATGCACTCAGCACCGCGCAAATCTGCAAAGCCCAACAAGCTGTTTCGTCGCGCGCGACAAAGCCGGGGAAGGCCTCCTCGACAAGACTGCGCGCCTCAGCTGTTTCGCCCTCAGCAAGGAGGAAGGCGGCCTGACTCATCAAGGCGAAGCCGAGGCGACGTTGCCCCGGCGTCCGTCTCGAAAGACTGATGGCCTCCTTGCCGCGTTCGATCGCGCCAGCGACATCGCCCGCCAAATATTCCGTTAAGGCGAGATTTGTAAGACAAGTCGCCTCGGTGACAGACTTCAGCGTCCGTGCCATGTCGAGCACTTGGAGTTGGTACGAACGGGATCTGCCATGTTCCCCAATGTTATACGTTACCAATGCGCTGGAATGCAGCAAATTGAGCCGAGTCTTTCCGACGCCCCCGTGTGCGATCAGTTTCCAAGCTTCATCGATGGCGGACCTGGCCTCAGCAATCCGCTGCTCCCTCATATAAAAGACACTGGCACTGCGGAGAGCGGCGGACAGCCGTGGCCGGTCGTCGAGCGCGCGGTAGAGCTGCACTGCGCGCTCCGCATAGGCCATTGGTGCCTGATGAATCGCGTTCTCCCACACGCCGCTCGCTTCCAGCAACAGGGCGGCTTCTACGGCAGCTGGCGTATTCCTGTCGATCAGAGGAACAAGGCGCTCAGAATAGTGTTGCGCCTCGGCGATTAAGTCGAGCACGTGGAGGAGATGAATGCCGGGCGCTCCAAGCTTCAACGCAGTCTGAGAACGCTCGGGCGCCGCAAGGGCCCAGTCCAGCGCCGTCCGCAAGTTGTCCAGCTCGGGCAGATAAAGCGCGATCCAATCGATATCCGGCATCGTCTCCCAAGCGAGGCTGGCTCGGCGGAGTGTCGTTGCCAAGTGCCATGCGTGCCGTTCTCTGATGTCTTCGCTCTCCCCACTGGCGTGAAGCCCCTCCGCCGCAAACAAGCGTAGTGTCTCCAACAAACGATATCGAACTGGGTCGCGGCCTTCGACCATGATCAGAGATTTCTCGACAAGGCGGCCGACAGCGTCCAATACTTCCCAGCGATCGGTCTCGTCTTTGCCGGAGACGGCGACTGCCCCATCGAGCGAGAAGCTGCCTGGAAAAACCGCGAGGCATCGGAACAGATGCTGGTCATGTGGCTCCAGCAATCCGAAGCTCCATTCCAGAACCGCTCTGAGCGACTCGTAGCGGGTTCCGCCCGATCGCGGCGCCCCTTTCAGAAACTTCAACCGATCGTCGAGCCCCGCGCGCAGGCCCCTTACGCCAAGCAAGCGCAATCGTGCGGCCGCCATCTCCAGCGCCAGGGGCAATCCGTCGAGACGTCTGCAGATCTCCGCGACGTCGTCAGCGACTCCACGATGGACGTCGAAGGTGGCGTCTGACGACCGAACGCGATCGACGAACAAATCGACAGCGCCGAACCCGGTGATCTCGATCGAGCCGGACGGCGGCACTGCAAGCGGGTGAACCGGATAGAGTTGTTCCGAGGGTATCCGCAGGGCCTCCTGGCTGGTCGCGAGCACTGTTAGACTTGGCGCCCGGTCAAGCAGCACCTTGATCAACTCCGCCGCGGCCTCGATGAGGTACTCGCAATTGTCGAAGATCAAGAGCCGCGGCTTGTCACCCAAGACCATGGCAATCGCCTCGACCGCAGCACCCTTGCCGGCGAGGACCGCCCCGATGACTGTGGCCGTCGCACTGGCGACGGCAGCGGGTTCTGTCAACGGCGCCAGATCAACCAGCCAAACACCGCCTGGATACTCGCCAAGCAGTCGCCATCCCAGTTCTACCGCGAGCCTCGTCTTGCCGACGCCGCCTGGCCCGATGAGCGTGACGAGACGAGTGTTGTGCAGGTGCTCTTGCACTTCCTCCATTTCCCCGTCTCGTCCGACGGCGCGAGACAGATATTGTGGCAGATTTGTGCGCGGGCTACGCCCGAAGTCGGCCTGAAGCGGCACATCGGTACCCCCTTCCGAGCGAGTAACCGGCGCGACGAAACAATAGCCACGCCCCTGTACGGTCTTGATGTAGCGTCGGTCCTCCTGACCATCGCCAAGAGCTCTTCGAACCGCAATCATCTGAACACGGAGATTGGCGTCCTCGACAGCAATGCCGGGCCAGACCCGTTCCATAAGAACATTTTTATCGACGACCTGGGGCGATCGAGCGACGAGGGTCAGAAGGATATCGAACGCTCGACCGCCAAGCGGCACTTGCCGGCCGTCGCGCATCAAGAGCTGTCGCGCCGGCAGAAGCCGGAACGGGCCAAACTCCAAAACCTCGTCCACATCTGTCTTTTGAGTCAACGGCGTGCCTCTGTCGACTGCCGGTATCCGAGGTTTATCATGCTATCGTCGGTTCGGCCGATAGAGAAATGCTGCAATGTGAAACCGATTTCTCAACGCAAGTCTTTGTCAAGTCTGCGTCGGTCGTGATCATCTTGGACCAAAGAGGCTCGGCGAAGGCGGTGCGGTATCGCGGGCTGTCCGCAGAGAAAAGCGTGATGTGGTGCCTGCGCCCACGAAAATTAGCAAACGCACTCTCGGCTCCATTTGGATTGCAACGTCGATGGAAGCGTTATGAGCTAAGACACGCCCGCGGCATCGAAGTGGATGGCCCCTGCCGGAACGAGGATACCAGGAGGGCTCCGTAAATGCAGACCATCAAGGCGACCGAGATGCAGAGGAGGCCATAGGCCCAGAAAAAAAACCGTCTGCGCACCCCATTGATGCGCGACAACCGCTGAAGCATTTCACCGAGTTGAGCTTCCGTCGGATCTGGGATTTCCAGTGCCCAGGGGAAATATTTTGGAGTCATCATCAGACATCGCAGACATAGGCCTGCGCCGAGTATCAAGAAAAATTGAAGCGTCGCTTTTGCAACAAGCGACGAATCGAATGTTTGCAATAGATGTAGTCTTTTGAGGGGATGGAAGTCGGCAAAACTTACACCTGTAAAGAAAAGCGCTGTCGCCGCTATGAGAGAGTTGGCTTTCTGATCCAAACTGGTCAGCTGCCTTATTCGTTCTCCAATCAGGGCTTCCAGCGAGCGCGCGTGCCCATTATCGCCTGGAAGGACGCTTTCCTTCGTAGCCTCGATTACCATCGTAGTCTTCCCGCTCGTGGCCGCACAAATTAAAAATTCTGCGCCTTTGCTTGAGTTGGTTGATCGTGTGATTAGCGTATTTTGGAGTGTGCGTTTTACATATGCATTGCAATCAACTGCTCGGCAACGTCGTTCAGATCCTTACCCACGATTGCGGGCTGTGGTCCGACGCCCAAAACATCGTTGCCAACGCGCTTGATCAATGCGCCTCGCCAACCGGCAGCGACGGCACCGATTATGTCCCAAGTATGACAGGCGATCAGGCAGAGCCGAGTGGGCGCCACGCCGAGTTCGCGTTCGACATAGCCGTAAGCCTGTGGCGATGGCTTGTGATGCTTTACGCCGTCAGCACTGAAACGGCGTTCGAACAGATCCACAATACCACCGTGTGAAAGCTGACGCGTCTGCACTTCAAGAAGATTGTCTGTGAGCGTGAACAGCCGGAAACTTGCGTCGCGCAGTTTCCGCAGCGCGGACGGCACTTCAGGATGGGGCGGCATCGAAGAGAATCGCTCAGTGAGCTCTTGCCTGTCGGCGTCTTTGACCTCGATTCCATGTATGTCGGCCATCATCTTCATTACGGCGCCCCCAATATCCGTGAACGGAACGTAGCGACCGGCGACCGTGAGAGCTTCTGAATAAAGAATGAGATTTTCGAACCAGCTGCGCATGGTGACTTTTTGTCCGAAAATGCGCTCAAAAATCGGCTCCATAGCTCCGAGATCGAGGAGCGTTTCATTGACATCGAACACAATCAGTGGGAGTTTATCCATGGTCGTTGCTCTCCTGTTTGCTTCTGCCTGCTTTACAACCACCGTGCGCGGCGCCAAATTTCGAAATAAGACGACCCTGGGGACACGCCAGCAGATCCCAGGATCGCTTCCCGCCGTGTTATCTTGCCAAGGGTGTCATTCCAGCTCTTCCTCCGTTATCGGTAGGGGAGAAGGCAACGCGTGTTATAAGGGCTGAAGCTGATCGACCCCAGGGGCATGTGCGGGCAAAACCGCATTCCCCTTTAGCTTTTCCAGCTGGCGTGTCAGCTCATTGAACGTACTGCTACGCCGTTTGTCCCGCCTTTGCTTGAAAAGAATATTTCCTTTCGACATGGAGTCGACCGCGCGGCGGGCGCGAGACAATCTGCTCTTAACCGCGGTTATCCGGCAATTCATTATTCCTCCGGCGTCCGAGATGGAAAACCCGCCAACCCCAACGAGCAATAGTGTCTCACGCTGGCGATTCGAAAGCTGTTCAATTGCGCGCGCTGCATCCTCCAGCTCGAGTGCCCAATGCTGTTCGCCGTCCGGTGTCGGAATTTGCTCGGCGGACGCCTCGTCCAATGGGACCATGCGCCTGGGCCGGCGCATTTCGGAAAGGTATTGATTTCGCATGATGGTGCTTACCCAAGCTCTGAAATTCGTGCCGGCCGCAAATGAAGCGCGCGCTTGCCATGCCTTCATCAGAGTTTCTTGAGTGAGGTCGGAGGCGCACTCATCATTTCGCGTCAGTACCTGGGCGAAACTGCGCAGGGCTGGAATGTGCTTGGTAAGTTCAATTGAGAAGCTGTCGCCATCGCACCGACTGGAACCGGATTGAATGGGCCCCATCTTTTCCTCCACGTAGTTAAAGCGCACAAGAGCAACGACATGCCATAAAGTCGGTATTTTTATAGGAATGGGAAACAACAATGCCGCTTGCCATGAAAGCCGCCCCGTCTGCCTT
>Ga0335074_10003083_pt1 | contig 22686 bp, 14 predicted proteins | sample Lox_Sample_23_FD_206715 | JGI IMG/M metagenome (GOLD analysis project Ga0335074, IMG submission 206715) | Soil microbial communities from Loxahatchee National Wildlife Refuge, Florida, United States - Lox_Sample_2.3 | ecosystem: Environmental > Terrestrial > Soil > Wetlands | place: USA...
CGCCCTCGAATCGTACCGCCGAGATCGTGTGGGAGGTCGGGTCGACCTTGAGTCGCAAGGTGATGTGGTCCCCGCAGAGGGGATTCGACTCCTCCCCCGCGCGGTCCGCGTCCTCGAGGGGTCCGAAATTGCGCGGGGCGCGATAGTGCTGAAGGATGACCTCCTGGTACATGTCGTAGGCCATGAGTCGGTTCGCCCCATCGAGAAGCACCGGCGAGCGATATAAATCGGAGCCGGCCCGGATTACGCGACCGCCGCCGGAGGGACGTCGGGGCCCGCGCCGAGAGCATCCGTTATAAACACACCCGGGTGTCTAAATCCGATGGCCGTGGCCGTCCCCCGATTCGACGCCTGGCTCTCCGAAGACCAGGTCAAAGATCTTTCCCATTCGCTGACGGACCCCGCGTCGTTCGTACGTGCGCGCGAAGATTCGTACGAGCGGTTCCTGAGATTTCCGATCGAGCCGAACCCGCTGTTCCGGGGCTACGGCTACTTCACCAACGTCGACCTCTCCGGCCTTCAACCAACCGCCCACGGGACCCCGGTCGCGCTACCGGAGCCGATTCCCGGGTCGATCCGGGTCGTGCAGGATGCCGCCGGTACGCGTGTCCACCTTCCGCACGAGCTCCGTGCGGCCGGCGTCAAACTCCGGACCTTGTCGGACATCTGGGGGGGACCCCGCGACGAAGTCGACCGATTCCTTCGGGGGGCGGAGGAGCCGACCGACAAACTTTCCGCGCTCGCGAGCGCGCTCCTGAACCGAGGGTATCATCTCGAGATCCCCGACCGGTTCCCGACGCCGATCCGGGTGCAGGACCTGACGGTCCTGTCGAACCCGCACGAGGCGATCTCGGTGCGCCGCTCGATCCGGACGGGTGCCTACTCCCAACTCCTGTTCACCGAGGAGGTGTATTCGACTCCTCAGGTCCCGGAGGGTCAGCGATTGTACGCCAGCAGCACCGACCTCGAACTCGGCGAACGAGCGAAGACGATCTACCTCTCCGTGCACGCGCCGGACCTGCGGGCCGTTTCGATCTATCGGCGCACGGCGACGACCGGGGTCGAGTCGCGCCTCGGCTGGCTGTGGAACGGCTTCGGCGGGTTCCGGACCAAGATCCGGAACCACTCCCAGTTGACGGGCACGGGCTCCCATGTCGACGACCTTCAGACGTTCTTCGGAACCCAGGACCAATCGTTCGACAGCTCGGTGGACTTCACGCACAGCTCGACCGATACCCACGCCCAGTCGATCACGCGCGGCGTCTTTCGCGACCGGTCGCGCGGGATGAGCCGGGGGCTCGTGCGGATCCAGCCGGACGCGGCGAAAACCGTCGTGTTCATCTCCGAGCACGCGATGCTGCTGTCGAAGGGCGCCCGCTCCGACACCATTCCGATCCTCGAGATCCTCTGCCGCGACGTCAAAGCGACCCATTCGACCTCCGTCGCGCCGGTCGATCCGGAGAAAGTGTTCTATCTCGAGTCGCGCGGCATGAGCCCGTCGGACTCGATCCGGATGATCGGCGAAGGGTTCCTCTCCTACGTGCTCGACCGGGCCCCGATCGCCGGTCTGCGGGACGTGATCTATCCGACGCTCGCCCGCCGATGGGACGGTGGCGAGGTGTCGTGGACCCCGGACCAGTTCCCCGCGCTCCCCGCCCTCGACGTGACCGGCACGGAAGGGGCGCCCGAGTGGCGGTTCGATGCCAAGCTCCGGTGATACCGCCGTGCCTCTGATCCTCGAGCCGTCCCAGTACGACCGCTCCGCGCTGCAGCGCCTCGCCGAGGAGATGGCGAGGGGACTCGACGAGCTGCGGCCGATGACGGTCGCCCCGAAAGCGAAAGTGCTCGACCCGCAGAGCCTGCTGACGGCCCGCGAGCTATTGGACTCCGCGCTCGCCGTGATGCGGCGGGCGGGCGAGCGGACGAACGCCGAGCTCGCCGCGGACGCGAACCTGGGCTACGCGACGAGCGTGGCGGTGCTGGACCTCGTGAAGTCGCACACCGACGCGCCGAAGGTGCCCCCGCCGCGGAAGTCGACCGCGTCCCCCTGAACGGGAAACCGTCGCCCTATCCGACCGCGCCGGTCATCTCGAGCTGGATCAGTCGGTTCAGCTCGAGGGCGTAGTCCATCGGGAGTTCCTTGGCGAACTCCGCGAGGAAGCCCATCAGGATCAGGTGGATCGCATCCGACTCGCTGAGTCCGCGGCTCATGAGGTAGAAGATCTGCTCCTCACCGATCTTTCCGACGACCGCCTCGTGGGTGATCGTGGCATCCTCCTCGTGGATCTCGTTGTACGGGTAGGTGTCCGACCGGCCGAGAGCATCGGGAAGGAGCGCGTCGCACCGGACCGCCGCCTTGACGCCCGTGGCGCCGGGGGCCACGTGCAGGAGACCGCGGTAGCTCGTCTGGCCGCCCCGGATCGCGATCGACTTCGCGATGATCTTGCTGGAGGTGTCGGGGGCCGAGTGGACGGCCTTGGCGCCCGAGTCGATGATCTGGCCCTCGCTCGCGAACGCGACCGAGAGGATATCGGCGCGCGCGCCGCGGCCCTTGAGGTAGACCGAGGGATACTTCATCGTCACCTTCGAGCCCATGTTCCCGTCGACCCATTCGACGAGCGACTGCTCGTAGGCGACCGCGCGCTTCGTGACGAGGTTGTAGACGTTCTTCGACCAGTTCTGGACCGTCGTGTACCGGACCTTGGCGAACGGCTCGGCAACGACCTCGACGACCGCGGCGTGCAGCGAGTCGGTGGAGTAGACCGGCGCGGTGCATCCTTCGATGTAGTGGACTTTCGCGCCCTTGTCGGCGATGATGAGCGTCCGCTCGAACTGGCCGACCGACTTGGCGTTGATGCGGAAGTACGCCTGCAGCGGGATCTTGCAGTCCACGCCCGGCGGGATGTAGACGAAACTGCCGCCCGACCATACCGCGCTGTTGAGCGCCGAGAACTTGTTGTCGTTGTACGGGACGATCTTGCCGAAGTACTTCCGGACGATCTCCGGGTGCTCCTTCACCGCGGTGTCGGTGTCGCAGAAGACGATCCCCTGGGCGACGAGGTCCTCCCGCAGCTTGTGGTACATCGTGCCGCTGTCGTACTGGGCCCCGACGCCGCCGAAGTACTCGCGCTCGGCCTTCGGAATGCCGAGCTTCTCGAACGTGTTCTTGATGTCGGCCGGAAGGTCGTCCCAGCTCTTCTTCGTCTCTCCCTCGAGCATCGGGTTCGCGTAGTACGTGTACGCGTCGAAGTCAATGTCGTCGAGGCTGGGGCCCCAGTCCGGCATCGGCCGCTGGACGAAATGCTCGAACGCACGCAGCCGGTACTCGCGCATCCACTCCGGCTCGTGCTTGAAGTCGGAGATCTGCTCGACGACCTCGCGGCTCAGCCCCTTCGCGATGCGGAGCCGGTAGGTCTCGGGATCCTTGAAGTCGTACCGCGAGTAGTCGAGCGGTGTGACCTCTTGGGCGGTCTGTGCCATGAATGCCTCGGTCAATTCCAGCACCCCGGTGTATTTAAATGAGAGGTCGCGGCCGACGCGACAGTCGAAGTTTCTATCGGTGGGGGCCGCCGCGGGGCCGCCCCTGTAGGCGGTCGGGCTACATACAGTTCAGCTGGGCAGAGCGAACACGCGGGCGGCGTTCTCGAGCGCCTCGTACAACCGGTCGATCTCCGCCTCCGTGTTGTAGACGTAGGGGCTGGATCGGGTGAGTGCCGGCACGCGGAGCCGTTCCATGAGGGGCTGACAGCAGTGATGACCGGCCCGAACCGCTACCCCTTCCGCATCCAACAGGGTCGCCACGTCGTGGGGGTGGACCCCCTGAAGGGAGAACGACTGGAGTCCCTGGCGTTCGTCCGGTGAGGAAGGACCGTACACGTGCAACCGATCCCCGAACCGCCGTCGGGCCTCCTCGGCCGCGTGCCGGTACAACCTTCGCTCGTGCGTGGCGATCTCGTCCCAGCCCAGCTGCTCCAGGTAGTCGATCGCCGCCGACAGGCCGATCGCGCCGGCCACGTTGGGGGTTCCGGCCTCGAATCGGGCCGGCGCTTCGCGGTACGTCACCCGGTCCTGGTGCACGACCTCGATCATCTCCCCGCCCCCGGCGGCCGGTGGCATGCGCTCGAGGAGCTCCTTTCGGCCCCACAAGACACCGATGCCCATCGGGCCGAGCATCTTGTGACCGGAGAATGCGAGGAGGTCGGCGCCGAGCGCTTGGACGTCCACCCGTCGGTGGGGCACCGACTGGGCGGCGTCAACCACCACCACCGCCCCGGCGGCGTGGGCCCGGTCCGCGATCTCCCGGACCGGGTTCACGGTGCCGAGCACGTTGGATGCGTGGGTGACCGTGACGACCTTCGTTCGGGGCCCGAGGAGGGCGTCGTATTGGTCGAGGTTGAGCCGCCCCTCGTCGTCGACGTCGACGAACTGGAGGTCGATCCCGCGCTGGACGCGAAGGAGGTGCCACGGCACGATGTTCGAGTGGTGCTCCATTACGGTCGTGACCACGCGGTCGCCGCGCTCGAGAAGGAACTGCCCCAGGCTCGCGGCCGCCAGGTTGATCGCCTCCGTCGTGCCTCGCACGAAAATGACCTCGGACGGGTCGCTCGCGCCGATGAAACGGGCCACTCGGGCGCGGGCGGCCTCGTAGGCGTCGGTCGCTTCGACACTCAGCGCGTAGACCCCGCGGTGAACGTTGGCGTTCGTCTCGCGATAGTAACGGTCCTCGGCCTCGATGACGGCCCGGGGCTTCTGCGACGTGGCGGCGGAGTCGAGGTAGACCAGGGGGTGCCCCTGGAACGTCCGGTCGAGGATTGGAAAGTCAGCCCGGACCCTCGCGACGTCCATGAGGGAGGTATTGGTCCTTGCCGCTACGAGACGCCGGGAACGCCGAACTTGACGAAGTCGTACCCTTTCGCTTCCAGCTCCTCCGCGAGCTGGCGGCCGCCGGACAGCGCGATCACGCCGTCCACCATTACGTGGACCGCGTCCGGCTTCAGGAACTGGAGGATCCGCTGGTAGTGAGTGATCACGAGAATCCCGGCGTCGGGTTGCCGAAGCTTCGCGACGGTCTCCCCGACCGCACGGACCGCGTCAATGTCGAGTCCGGAGTCCGGTTCGTCGAGGATCGCGAACACCGGCGAGAGCGTCGCCATCTGCAGCACTTCGACGCGCTTCTTTTCGCCTCCCGAGAAGCCCTCGTTGAGGGATCGCTTCAGCAGCGACTCGTCCATCCCGAGGTAGGAAAGGTGCGTCTTCAGGTCGCGGTCGAATGCCGCCACGTCGGCGGTCTGGGCGGTGTGGCGCTGCATGTAGGAGGTCCAGAGGAACTTCGAGAGCGAAAGGCCCGCGACCTCTTGGGGATACTGGAATCCGAGGAACAGTCCCGCCCGCGATCGCTGATCCACCGGCAATGCGAGCAGGTTCTTGCCGTCGAGCAGAGCCGTGCCCGCCGTGACCTTGTACTTCGGGTGGCCCATCAGCGCGTAGGCGAGCGTGCTCTTGCCGGAGCCGTTCGGCCCCATCAACGCGGTGAGCTCTCCGCTGCGCAGAGTGAGATTGACCCCCTTGAGAATCTCTTTCCCAGCGACCTCGGCGTGAAGGTTCTCGACGACGAGCGTGTGGGAGTGCGGCGACGCGGCCATGTTCGATCGACGATATCGAGCCGATACCGTTATTTAAGCATGGCGCGGTGTGTAAATCCCGGCGGGCCCTTGGGGGCTCGGCGGCGGGGCGAACCACTCCCATGAGCGCGGTCGAGAGCGGCGCATTGGAAGGAACTCGGGGACGGATCCTCGAGGAGCTTGCGACCGCGCCTCGGACCGCCCGCGACCTCGCCAAGACCCTGGGCATCCAGGAGAGCGCGGCTCGGGGTCATCTCGGCCGCATGGAAGAGCGGGGACTCGTGGCGCCTACGTTCCGGCGCGAGGGCGTCGGACGACCCCGGAAGCGGTACACCCTCACGGGCCAGGGGCAGGACCTGTTCCCGAAGAAATACGACCTGATCCTCGACACCGTGGTCGACGAACTCCTGGCGCGCGAGGGCGAGGGGTTCGTGAGCGCCCTGTTCGCCGAATCGGCGCGACGGATGGCCGCGGATATCGCGAAGGGACTTCCCAAGGCCGTTACCACGGAGGAAAAGGCGCGGAACCTCGTGTCGGCCCTCAACCAGCTCGGCTTCCGCTGCACCATCAGCAAAACGGCCGATGGGCACCTGCGCATCGTCCGGACCAATTGCGTGTTCCGCCACAGCGCGCTGGCGCACCCGTACCTCATGTGCGACGTGTTCGACAAGAATCTCACCGAGGCGCTTCTCGGGGAGGCGGGCGTCGACCTCGAAGATTCCATCGGTCGCGGAGGGATGCGGTGTACGCATCTGATCCAGCTCCGGTAGGCCGGGTCCCGGTCTCCCTTCGAGCACGGAACCTCGGACCGGGACCCCTCGACCCTCTCCTGCATGCGATCGGCGGGACGCCGCTGCTGCCTATCGTTCGCCTCGCTGAGCTGGACGACGCTCCCTTCGAGGTGTGGGCGAAGGCCGAGTTCCTCAATCCGAGTGGCTCGGTCAAGGACCGCGCAGCGTTCGAGATCGTTCGGACCGGTGTCGAGAGCGGGGCGCTCGGGGAGGGACGGACGCTTCTCGACGCGTCGAGTGGCAACACCGCGGTCGCCTACGCCATGCTCGGCGCCCGACTGGGGTTCCCGGTCGAGTTGTGCGTCCCCCGCAACGTGAACCCGGAACGTCTGGGACGGATCCGAGGCTACGGGGCGGAGATCGTGTTCACCGACCCGGCCGAAGGTTCCGACGGCGCGCAGCACGAGGCCCGGCGACGGGCGCGCGAGCGCCCCGAACGTTACTGGTACCCGGACCAATACAATCACCCCGCCAACCCGCTCGCGCATTATCGGCACACCGGGCCGGAGGTCTGGCGCCAGACCGCCGGGCGAGTCACACACTTGGTGGCCGGCGTCGGGACGGGCGGGACGATCTCCGGTACGGGCCGCTATCTGAAGGAACAGAGCGATTCGCTGAGGGTCGTCGGAGTGGAACCGAGCGGACCCCTGCACGGGATCGAAGGGCTGAAACACATGCCCTCGGCCCTCCGGCCGTCGACGTACGACGAGCGGCTGGTGGACGAAACGATCCGGATCGAGACGGAGGTCGCGGAGGCGATGCGTCGACGCCTCGCCCGTGAGGAAGGCCTCGCGGTCGGGATCTCCTCCGGGGCCGCCATGGCGGCCGCTCTCGAGGTCGGCCGTCGGCATCCCGGGGCCGTCATCGTCACCGTGTTGCCGGACGCGGACCGGCGGGTCGAAGGGGGATCGACGCAGTGAGGCCGTTGCACCTCCCTCCGTCCGCGCTGGAACAGATCTCCCGTCACGCCCGGGAAACGTACCCGGACGAGTGCTGCGGGTTTCTGATCGCGGCCGCCGACCCGGACGACCCTCGGGCCGCACGGCAGGTTCTGGAGGTCCGCCGGGCCTCAAACGAGTACGAGGGCGAGCGTCGCCGACGCTTCGTGATCGGTCCGAACGAACTTCGAGCGCTCGAGCGGAGCCTCGAACGATCGTCGAACGTCGTCGGCGGATTCTATCATTCGCACCCCGACCATCCCGCGCATCCCTCGCAGTTCGACCAGGAACACGCGTGGCCCTGGTACACCTATCTCGTCGTGTCCGTGACGTCGCAGGGGATTCCCGCGGTGGGGGCATTCGAGCTCGACGCTGACTCGGGCACCTTCCACGAAGTGACGTTGGAGGTCCCGGATGCGGCTTCCGTCGGGGTTACCGAGAACCTAAGAGCCGCGGGTGGAAGGTAGGGCGATGGCGCGAACCACGGTCAAGATCCCCACCCCCCTCCGTCCGTTCGCGGACGGGAAGGCAGAGGTCGCCTCGTCGGGTTCGACCGTCGGGGCCGTCGTCCGAGGTGTCGCGGAAACCTACCCGCGCCTCGAGAAGCACCTGTACTCCACTGACGGGACCCTGCGGAACTTCGTCACGGTGTATCTGAACGACGAGGACGTCCGGTACCTGCAGCGCGACGCTACCCCCGTGAAGGAGGGCGACGTCGTCTCGATCGTCCCTGCCATCGCCGGCGGGGCACCCTCGGAGACCCGGTCGATCACGACAGGTCCCCCGCTCGCGGTACTGCCCGCCGCCCCGTCCGATGCGATGTCGCGGGACGAACTGCGGAGGTACAGCCGCCACCTGCTGCTACCCGAGGTCGGCGTGGCCGGCCAGAAGACCCTGCGTCGCTCGAAAGTGCTGCTGGTGGGCGCCGGCGGGCTGGGAGCTCCGACGGCGCTCTATCTCGCGGCCGCCGGCGTCGGCGAGATCGGACTTGTCGACTTCGACGAAGTCGACCTCTCGAACCTCCAGCGGCAGGTCCTGTACACCACGGCCGACCTCGGTCGACCGAAGCTCGAGGCAGCCCGCGAGCGTCTCGAAGCGCTCAACCCGGAGGTGCACGTCGTGCCGCTCGGCGGTCGCCTAACGTCCGAGAACGCGCTCGACGTCCTGCGCCCCTATGACGTGGTCGTGGACGGGACCGACAACTTTCCGACGCGGTACCTCGTGAACGACGCGTGCGTCCTCCTCGGCAAGCCGAACGTATACGGGTCGATCTACCGGTTCGAGGGGCAGGCGAGCGTCTTCGACGCGAAGCGCGGACCGTGCTATCGATGCTTGTACCCGGAGCCGCCCCCTCCGGACCTCGTCCCGTCGTGCGCGGAGGCCGGCGTGCTGGGCGTTCTGCCCGGTCTGGTCGGCATGATCCAGGCGACCGAGACGATCAAGCTCCTGCTCGGAACCGGAGACCCCCTCATCGGGAGACTCCTGCTGTACGACGCGCTCGCGATGCGCTTCCGCGAGCTGAAGCTCCAGAAGAATCCAGAATGCGTCCTGTGCTCCCCGAAGGCAACGCAGAAGGGGCTCATCGACTACCCGGCGTTTTGCGGGGTCGCACCCCCCGGGTCGACGACGACCACCTCCCTGCCCGAGATCACGCCGGAAGAACTTCGGGACGAGCTCGCGGGCGCGGACCCCCCCCTCCTGGTCGACGTACGGGAACCGAATGAGTGGGAGATCGTGCACCTCCCGAACGCGCACCTCATCCCGAGGGCCCAGCTACCGGATCGGCTGAACGAACTCACCGCGGCCCGGCGTCTCGTGGTCTACTGCCGGACCGGCGGGCGATCGTCGCAAGCGACGCAGCTGTTGCTCGACCTCGGCTTCTCGAACGTGCGGAACCTCACCGGTGGGATCTCCGCCTGGGCGCAGCGGGTCGACCCGTCGCTTCCCACGTACTAGGGGCGGTCCCGTGGCGAAGCGCCCCGCACCGCACGATGCGACCCCCCGCCGGATCGATTTTCATTCCCATTCCTACCTGACGGACGGCCGGGCCTCCCCGACCGACATGTGGAACGAAGCGGAAGCCCTCGACCATCGGGCCCTCGCTCTCACCGACCACCTCGCCCGGGAGGACCCTCGTCCGATGCTCGACCGGCTCCACCGCGAAGCGACGGCGTGGGAGGGCGCGGCGTTCGTGCCGCTGGTCGGGGTCGAGCTGACGATGCTGCGGCCGGCCCACATCGCGCCGGTGGCGCGGCTCGCCCGGCGGGCCGGGGCCGAGATCGTGATCGTGCACGGCGAGTCGATCGTGGAGCGAACTCCCGTCGGCACGAACCGCGCGGCGCTCGAATCGGGCGAGGTCGATGTCCTGGCACATCCCGGTCTCCTCACCGAAGCCGACGCCGCCCTCGCCCGCACGAACGGGGTCGCGCTCGAGATCAGCGCACGTCCCGGTCATTCCCTCACGAACGGACTCGTCGTACAACGGGCGGTCGCGGCCGGCGCGGACCTCGTCGTCGACTCGGATGCGCACGAACCGTCTCAGCTCGTGCCGCTCGCGCGGGCCCGGCAGCTCGCCCTCGGGGCCGGCGTCGACGTGCCGCGGCTGGACCGGGTCCTCTTCACGACGCCGGAGGCGCTGCTCCGACGCCTTCGACGCGACTGATCGGGCACCCCGGACTGTACGACTATATCCCCCGACGTCTTGCCGACACCGTGTCCACCGCCGAGAACACCGCCGCGTCCGGACCCGCGGTCTCGGCGGGCCAGGTTCGAGAGTTCCTCGCCCAGCTCTCCGCCGGCGGCTCTCCGCCCGCCCCCGCGCCGCTCTGGGACGCGCTCTCGTCCCAAGGAGCGATCTCGGGTACGGCCGACCGCCCCGAACTGACCGCGGTCGGACGCCAGGTGCTCCGAGAGCTCGAGGTACGGGCCTATCGTCTCGATCACGAGACGCTCGACCGGGCCTCCGAGGAGGTCGGCAACGGCATCGCGGCACTCGCCGCGATGTCGGAGACCGCGGAGTACTTTCTCTCGGAGCTCGGTCCGGTGCCGCCGGTCGAGGTCGTGCCGCTCATGCGGCTCGCCGCCGCCCACCTCGCGGTGCGCCACGAGTCCCCCGAGGACCTCGTCGCCGAGTTCACGAACGGCTGGGGCGAGGCCGAAGTGCTCGGTGGCTCTCCCGCGGACCGCCTGCTCGCCGCCGAGATCCTCACCGGCTCCGACGTTCCGCAGGGAGAGATCTACGCTTCGATGATGCTGACCGGCGACGCGCTGCGGGAGGCCGGCTGCGCCGCACCGGTCGCCACCGCGGCGATCCTGCACCTCTTCCCCGAAACCCAGCACGATCCCCCGCTGGAGCGGTGGACGGCGGTGCGCAAGGGGGTCCCGAGCGATGAGGGGGCGGCGCTGCTCGCCGGATTCCCCGACCTCGATGCGACGCTGGGACGCTGGCAGGGATACCTCACGGCGATCGGCGGCACCAACGGCCCCGACGAGAATCGCACGGCGATCTACCTCACCGCGGTGCGCGGTTCGGTGGACCCGACCCTGGTCGCCGCGATCCGAGCCGCCGCCCCGATGTTCGCCCCGTCCTTCGCGTCCCCCCTCCTCGCGGCGGCGGTCGCCCTCTCCCACCTCGGACTTTCCCCGGAAGAAACGTACGACTGGCACCAGAAAGCCGTACAGCAGGCGCGCGGCCACCAGCTCGCGCCGGACGGACCGGAGCTCGAGGCGCTGGGTTTGGCGTTGCTCGAGGGGCTCGACACTGGTTCGTTCGCCGGGCGCCCCTCGACCGGGGGCTCTGCGATCTCCGAGGCCGCCGAAGGCGTCCTCACGCGTACCGCGGTCCACGCGTGGATCTATCGACACCTGGTCCTGCCGCCCGCGGTCGCGCCCCGAACGTAACCCCGGACGACGGTCCGGTACGCGGTCCGACGACTACGCCGGCCCGGCGGGTCCCCCACCGCTCGGCGGACGCGCCGGCGGGAGGCTCCGCGTACCGGACGGCCGGGTCGTCGGAGGAGGAGGACGCGCTCGGGGGGCTGCCGCGGCGGGGGGCGGCCGTCGCCGCCGTGCCATGAGGTACCCTTCCGCGACCCCGACCCCGAGCAGGACCGCCACCACCAATCCGACCCCCACGTAGTCGAGGAGGGGCGTGCTCGCGGTGTTCGACGCGCTGGCCGACCCGGCAGGGACGAACGAGGCCGTCTCGCTCACGGGGCCGAGGGCGAGGAACGACGCGTTGAGGGTCATCCCCGAGTAGCTGCCGGCCCCGGAGCCGCTCCACCCGTCGAACACGCCCCCCGTCGACGTCGCGCGCAGGGAGACCATCGTCTGGTACCCGTACCAGCCGCCGCCGCCCGCGGTCCCGGCGCCCGAGGCGGCGACCGAGACGAGCACCTGCTCCTGGAACGCGACCGTGACGGACGTGTTCGAGGTGACCGGAGTGGACGACGAGGAAACGTTCAGGGGGACGTACCGGACGCCGGCGGCCCCGTAGACCGTCGGAACGACGACCGTGTACGAGCCGTTCAGTCCCCCGAGCGTGAGGGCGGACGTCGTGCCCGCGGCGCCGAGCGTGGTCCCGTTCAGGTCGAACTCCCAGGCGGTCCCGGACGGAAGGCCCGACGATTGGACGGTCAGGACGTACGTCGCCGAGGTCACCGGCGGGGCCGGCGAGAACCGCGCCACCGCGTTGATGGAGCCCGTGAGGGTAACGGAGAGCAGGGTGGTGTTGGTCAGCAGCGACGACGGCTCCCCGTCGAACGATCCGCTCCAGCCGGCGAACACCTGACCCGCCGCGGGCGTCGCGAGGACGTCCAGGGTCGTCTGGGCCGACTCCCAGTAGGTGCCCGGGCCGAGGGAGACGGTGCCGGACCCCACGACGGTGATGCTGACCAGGTACTCGGTCGCGTAGACGGGGCTGACCGTGAGGTTCTGGTCGACCGTGAGCTCGGTCCCGCCGGTGGAAAGCCCCGTGCTCGCGGTCACGCTGACCTCGGAGGCGCGAGCGATCGTCGAACCGACGTCCGGGACGGTCGGGAATCCGAGCGGGTAGGTGCCCGACGAGAGGTTGCCGATCACGAGCGAACTGCCCGCGCCCGAGTACGAGGTCCCGCCGAGGGTCACCGTGTACGTCGCGCCGGTCGGGAGCCCGCTCGGGGTGACGGTGACGCTCCATGTCGGCGCTCCGTTGACCGCGAACGTCGCGACCTCGGTGACCGGTCCGCCGGGCTGGATGACCACCTGCGGCAGCGACGCCTGGGGACCCGACGTCGACCCGAGCCCGGTGCCGACCCATCCGAGGAAGTGGTAGCCGGTGTCCGCATACGCGTGCAGGGTGATCGTGTCGCCGTACGGCACCCAGCGGCTCGTGGGCGAAGCCGACCCGTCGGCCCCGGCGCCGATCGTGACCCAGTCCTCCGGGGTGAAGGCGATCGTGACCGTCGACGACCCGCCGAGCACGACCGCCGCCGGGGCGAGCGCGCTCTGGTTCGTTTCGTTGACGAGGGCGCTCGTCATGTACACCTCGGCGACGGAGTACGAGACCCCGTCGGTCGTCAGGATCGCCGAGGCGTTGACCAGATACTCGCCGCCGGGCAAGGTGGCGTTGATCCCGGCCGAGCCGACGCTCCAGGCGTAGGTGGTCCCGGTGTTGAGGTCCATGAGGGAAAGGTTCCCCGCGAGTCCGCTGGGGAGGCCGAGGGTCCGCAGGTCCACCGGTACGGAGAGCGCGGTGTACGAGACCTGGGTGTAATTCACGAGCACCGTGTTCGCCAGCGGTAACGCCACGGTCGAGGCGACATCGGAGCTCGCCTTCCAGACGACCGTCGGGTTCGCGGTCGGCACGTTCCACGGCACGATGCCGCCGAGTCCCACCCCCGCGTTGTTTTCGATGATCTCGTCCGGCGCCGTGGCGACGGTCGAGCCGCGCCCGGCCGCGCCGGAGAGCGATACGCCCCACTCGGTGCCGGCGGGCAGCCCGTGCTCCGCGATGTTCAGGGGAGCGGAGAGATTGACGCACCCCTCGTAGTAGAGCGGCGGGATCCCGAAGCTATCGTACTCCCAATTGCACTCGCCCGTGAGCAGGAAAGTGGCCGTCTCGGTGACCGGCCCGGTCGGGTTGAACGTGATGTTCCCGTTGGGGCTCGAGACGCTCCCCGGGCCGACCCCGCTCCACCCGAGCAGAGTGAGGTTCCAGATCGACATGTCGCAGAACACGAAGGCGCCCGTCGTGGCATTGCAGTTCAGCAGCAGCGGGTCGATGCCGACCGAGATCGGCGCATCGTACGGCATCCACTCCTCGCCGGTGGGCGGTACCGGAGAGAGATAGATGTTGTAGCACCCGTAATCCTCCTCCTCGCTGAACGACCAGCAGCTGGGGGCGAACGTCGGGCAGATGTCGAGCTCGGTGAAGAACGCGTACGGGTTGCACGCCGGCCCCCCCAGCGACGGCAGGATGAGGGAGAACGTCACGGGCACGAACTCGTAGAACTGCGTCAGGACCGACAGCGGCCGGTGCAGCACCCCGGGCGACGCGGGGGTCGTTACGCCGTTCGCGTCGTAGTGGGCCGTCGTCAGGTTGAGGTTCGGAACGGACCAGAGGATCTGCGTTCCCTCGGGAACTCCCGCGACGGAGAGGGTCGATCCGCTCAGCCCCGAGCGGTCGTTGCCCATCACCGACGCCGACCAGGTGAGTCCCGACGGAAGCCCGGACTCGTTGAAGAAAATCGTGGTCGTGTCGGAGCCCGTGAACGGACCGGACAGTTCCACCTGCGCCACCCCCAGGTTGCTCCCCGGGTATCCGGTGCACGGCGTGGTCGCCCAGGTGGGGCAGGTGTTCGTGGACCAGAAGAACAGCGGAGTGCCCGCGAGGTCGAGGGCCGAACCGTACTCGCCGTTCCACGCGGTCGCGTCGGGCGTGTAGGTCGCATCCACCGTGATCGGCTGCGAGAACGAGAATCCCTCGTCGGTCGTGTTGAACACCACCTCGGTCGCAGCCCCGCACGCCGTCCCAAAGCAGACGGACCCGTTGTAGAACATCGCTTCGAGCTGAACGTTCCCGGCGCCGTCGGTCGCCATCGCCACGCTGAGCACCGAATCGGTCGAGTTGAGCGCGGTCGTGGCCGGGTTGACGAAGGCGGCGTTGAGCACCGTCGAACCGATGTTGCCCTGTTGCCAGTAGACGCCGGTCTCGTCCGAGGAAAAGAAGAACAGGTCACCGACCAGGCACTGGTTGGGGTCGAAGTAGTTGCAGACCGTGCTGCCGTTCGCCATCTGACCGGCGGTGAACGCGACGAACAGCGCGTCGTCCGCGGCGGAGTACGCGATCTGCGGCGCGGGTGTCTGGAACGGACCGAACGACGTCGGGTTGAGCGACTGGTCCCACCCGGGGGTGTACAGCGGGATCGAGTCGGCGACCTCGCTGTAGTTGAAGTACGTCCCGTTGGTCGCCGACGAAGCGACCCACACCGAGCCGGCCCAGGTCCCCCCGTCCAGGAACTCAAGGAAGCCCTCGGTTCCGAAGAAGAACGACTGGTAGGAAATGTTGGACGTGTAGGCAATGAACAGGTTGCCGTTGGGCGTCACGAGGGCCTGGGGGTCCATCGAGTACTCGGCGCCGTACCCCGTGCTGACCTGGATCGTCGGGGTCCAGGTCGCCCCGCCGTTCAGAGAGTCGATCAGGGCGATGCTGCCCATCGAGTCTTCCGACGAAAGCGACATCCAGGTGACGTAGATCGTCTGGCCGAACGCCGTGACCGACGGGAACGCCGGGGTGTACTGGACCCCGGGCGGGGCGCCCGCGGGGTTGGAGATGTTCAGAACGGTCGGACGCGTCCACGTCACGCCGTTGGTGTAGCTCTCGGTGGCGACAAGGCGCGATTGCGTCGGCGGCCACGCCGCCGGCGTCAGCGGCGGGAGGGCACCCGCGCTCAGGTTGAACTCGACGTAGACGAGGACCAGGGTCCCGTTCGCCAGGGAGGTGATCGACGGTTGCCAGGCGTCCGGGTAACCGTTCCCCGCGGAGGCGCAGTCGGAGTTGCCGAGGTACCGGACCGGGGTCCAGGTCTGCCCCCGGTTCGTCGACGTGACGAACGCGATGTTCGCCACGCTGTACGGTCGGTAGCCGGCGCACGGGCTCTGGTCGGTGAGGGTGGTGTACGCGGCCGCGAGGATGCCGCGACTGGTGTAGTTGGTGGAAACATCGTTCGACACGTTGTAGCAGAGCCCGGCCACGCAGGCCTGGTTCGCCACGGAAGCGCTCGGGAGCGCAGCACTCGAGAAGAACGTCCCCGCGCCAGAGCTCGGGGCCGGCTGTCCGCCGAGGAGCGCGACCGCCGACGACGGCGACGGAACGGCCGACGCGATCGACGCGAGGGGGGAAGTCGACCGTTCCGGAGCGTGGGTCGTCCCCGGGGCGTTCGTCGAGGACGACGGTGGGACCACCATCGGCAGGAGCGCGAGCACGGCGACCACGAGAACGACCGCGAAGAGCCCGCGGCGGCTCCGAGGCGGCCGAGCGTTCATCCGGAGCCTCCCCGACCGGCAGTTCCCGTCGTGGGCGGGCCCGATGGGCGCGAGGGCCGACTCGCGGGACGAGCGAACCAGCGGGCGCCGACGACCCCGGCCAGGATCCCCACGATCAGCCCGGCGGCGCCCAGCCCGACCCACGTCGCCGGGTCCTGCCAGATCGAGCCGGCCGCGGCGGCGCCCGAGCTCGGCGAGAACGTAGCCACCTCGGTGATCGGACTGTTGACGATGACGGCGGCGGTGCCGTTCGTCCCGGTGTAGTTGCCGGGGCCCGAACCGGTCCAGGAGGTGAACGAGTACGTCGCGTTGGGAGAGGCCACGAGGTACAGGATGCTACCGGCCGCGTACCATCCCGAGAACGGCTGGGTCGACCCGCCGACCGATCCCGACACGGCCACCCAGTAGTAGTTCGAATAGGCGACCGAGACGGTCGCGTCCCCCGTGACGGTGTACGCGACCGGGTCGGTCGCGGTGGCTCGGTACTGCGTGAGGCCGTCCGGTGCTGTTGCGGGATTCAGCTGGATCCCGTACGTTCCCCCGTTGACGTCGGGAACCGTCAACGTCGCCCCCGTGCTGGAGTACCCCTGGCCGCCGAACGTGACGCTCCACTCGGTCCCCGGGGCGATAGGGGTCGTCAAGGAGAACGTCACAGTGTATCGAAGGAGGGACGGCGGAGAGACCGGGGAGAATGTCGCCACCTCGCTGACCGGCCCCGTCGCGTTGAACGCGACGCTGGGAAGCGGTCCCGTGTACGCGCCGGACCCGGTGCCGACCCAGCCGTCGAACGTGTAACCGGGCTGGGGCACGGCGCTTGCCTCGACACCCGACCCGAGCGGGATCCAGACCGAAGTGCCCGCGGGGGAGCCGTCGTACGTCAGTTCGACCGTGCCTCCCGAAGATCCCGACGCCTGCACCAGGACCCGGGGCCCGAACGTCAGCACGACGATCGGCGTGGCGGTGCCGTTCGTGCCGACCACGGACGGATAGACCGCCGGAACAAAGCGCGTGAGGTTGGTGCTGTTGAGATAGACGTCGGGCACGCTGAGACTGTACTGGCCCGTGGCCCCCGAGGCCCACGGCCACAGATTCGTCACCGTGAGTCGCGAGAGGTTCGTGGAGTAGTCCGTTCCCCCCAGGTCGACCGTCCACCAGGTACCCGTCGGGAGCCCCTCGGCGGCGAACGTCAGGTTGAACCGCGCGCTCGGCAGGGGCGCGAACGAGGCGGTCTCGACCACGGGGCCGTTCACGGTGAGGGTCGGCGAAACGGTCGAACCGTTGTACGACCCCGCGCCGGTACCGGACCAACCGGTGAAAATGTACCCGGGCGTCGTCACCGGGGTGAGCGAGACGGGCTGGCCCGGCGAGGTCCAGAGGGTCTGCTCGTTCGTCGGGGAGCCGCCCCCGACCGCCACCGTCCCGCCGACTCCGCTCAGTACCTCCAGCTCGTTCGCGGTCGAGTAGCTGACGGTGACGGTCCGGCCCGTGGTGAGCGTGATGTTGCCCCCCGGCGTGGTCGGCGTGTACCCGGTGGTGCCACCGGGGTTGGACGCGTCCCCGGGACTCCACTCGTACGTCCCGTTCCGTGTCGTGACGTAGATCCAGGGGGTGGACGAACTGTACGACGTACCGTTCACGACGATCGACCAGGTCGTACCGGTCGAAAGCGCCGGGGCGTGGAACGCGACCTGGCCCGGAGGCTTGGCGACGTCCACCAGCGAGGTAAAGTTGAGTTGCACGGCCGTTTCGATCGGAGTGACGAACGGGTTCGGGCCCGCGGCTTGGCCGAAGTACTCGTACCCGGACCGGGTCGACGTCGCGGAGACCCGGGAGATGGAGTGGGCGCCGGCGGCGACATCGGAGACGAGGACCGGCGAGGTCGCGGACGCGGAGTACGGCGTGCCGTCGATCGAGAAGGCGTACTGGGAGCTCGCCGGGAGCCCGGAGGCGGACACCGTGACGTTCGAGCTCAGGTTCTCGGGGGAGTCGCCGAGCCAGGCGGTCTCGTTGATCGGGCCGTCCATCGTGATCGGCCCGCTCTGCAGGAAGCAGCCGAAGTCACAGAAGCCGAGCACCTGTCCGGTGTAGTTGCCGTTCCCGACCCCGCTCCAGTAGATCGGGGGCAATTGCATGTACGCCGTTTGCTCGAAATCGAGCTCCACCGTCGACCCCAGGGGGAAGTACCACGGCGTGGGGTACCCGCATTGGTAGTAGAGGCACTGCAGGTCGTAGTTCGCCGCCGGCGAGAAGTACGAGATCTCGCTCTCGGGGTAGATGGTGAAGTTGATGAAATTGAAGGTCCCCTCATCGATCCAATCCGTTTCGACGTACGTCGGGAACGGCGAAGCGAGGAGCTGGGCGGACACGTCCTCGAACCCCTCGAACTCGGTCAGCCACGGCCCGAGACCCCCCGGGAACTGATAGAACTCGAGACCCACCCAGATCTGGAAATTGAATCCGTCGGACTCGTTGAAGTAGAAGCTCTGGACCGTCGCGTTGAAGTTCGTCGTGACGATCTCCCAGAAGCTGGTCTGGAAGTTGGCGCCGACGATCAGGTTGGCTCCGGCCGGGAGGTCATCGAAGTACACGCCGACCTGGTTCGTCGTGTACGAGATCCCGTTCAGGGTGAACTGCCAGTTCAGTCCGCTCGCGATGCCGGTCTGGTAGAACAGGACCGCGACCGTGCCCGGCGCGTTGTTCGAGAGGCCCACACCGACCGCGATATCCGTCTCGTACGTGGTATTGGTGTAGTAGTACCCGACTCCGTGGGAGATCGTCACCGTCGGCGAGAGGGGAATGGCGAAGGCGACGATCGGTTCGCTCGTCGTCGCGTTGAACACCACCGCGGACGCATCGCCCGCGTACGAGCTTCGCGTCGAGTTCACCGCACCGCCCGTCTGGACGAACGAGTCGATGTTGAGCGCGTTCGGTGGGGCCCAGCTCATCGTCGTCCCCGTGGGGGTGCTGTCCCACCACTGGGACAGGGAGTTCGCGAACCCGTACACCCCGTCGGTCGCGTTCATCTGAAGGTACGTTACCGCTACCTCGTGGGTCGAGACCGCGAGTCCCGGGTCGAACGACCGGACGAGCGTCTGCCCGGGCGGGGCGACGATCGTATGCGTCGTCCACGTGGCTCCGCCGTTCGCGGACTCGTCCGCGAAGATCCCGGTCGGGCTGGAGGGCGTGAGGGGCACCCCGCCCCCCTGCGAGTAGACGGCCGAGTACGCTACGTACAGGTGGCTGCCCGACGTCGAGTAGGCGATCGCGATCTGGGGGGTGGACTCGAAAAAGCCCGGGAGACACGTACCCGAGTAGCAGTCCGTCTCCCCGGCGTCCCGACCGACGGTGACGGGCCCCACCCAGGTGGACCCGTGGGTCGAGGAGGTGGCGACGACCACCGAGTCCCCGTACTCGTAGCAGCTGCTGGAGGGGCCGGGAGTGAGGCAGCTGCGGTCCGTGGCATACCCTACTGCGACGGATCCCGTGGAGTTCACCGCGACCGCCGGGCTCATCGCGTTAAAATCCGCGGTAGCGTTCAAGCCGGGCAGCACGTAGGGACCCGCGAACGTGCCGCCGCTGTTCGCCGAGTAGAGCAGGTTCACCGAGATCGGAAGCACCCCACCGGCGATCGCGTGCGTGGAGTTCGTGAGGCGATCGTAGGCAACGTAGAGGTTCGCCCCCTCGGCTCCGATCGACGGGCGCGCGAACGGGTGACCGGTCTGGATCGTACGCACCGCGCTCCAGGTGGCGCCGGAATCGGTCGACTTGACGAAGCCGATCGCGTCGCCGGAACGGTTGATGTAGTTCGCGGCGAGCAGGCTCGAGTCTTCCTCGATGAAGACGCCGTAGATGTCGGAGCCGACCGCAGTGAACGACGGTTCGATCGAGTTGAGGTAGGAGCACGTGTCGTTCCCGAGCGTCACGGCGGGGGCGAAGGACGCCCCGCCGTCGGTGCTGAGGGCGAATCCCACCCGAGCGACCGTCGCCTTCGCCGCGTTCGAGCACGTATCGCTGGTCAGGTTCGTGTACATCTGCGAGACGAGGCCGACCCGGCCGTGCGGCAGATTCAGCAGGGTCGGGTCCTGCGCCTGCGGATAGCAGTAGTTCTGGTAGAACGGAGGGCTCGCGACCGAGGTGCACGCCGCGTCGGAGTCGTCCAGATTCGAGAGGACGCTGGGGTTGACGCTGAAGAACTGGCCCTCGCCCGTGATCGCGTAGCCCCATAGGACCGTGATCGAAACGCTGTCGAACGCCGACTGGCCGTTCGAGGCGTTGGTGTCGGTGACATCGACGGTGATCGAGAAGTTCCCCGGGAACAGCGCGTCGCACACGAGCTCGCTCGTGTTCTCGCTGGGGCATCCGGGAAGGCCGAAGTAGTTGTAGTTCAGGACATCGCTGCCGTTCCCGATCGCGAAGACGGAGAGAACGGTGGTGTTGCCCGGGTACAGGTACGTGGGGCTGGCACTGAAATCGAAGATGAACGGTCCCTGCGGCGTCCCTTGCGCCGGCAGGACCGCCGCGGCGGGCGAGCTCGACATCCCGGGAGCCGGGGCGGCCGGAGCGGTCCCGGCGAGCGAAATGAGACCCGAGCCCGCGAGCAGGACGGCGAGAAAAACTACGGCCAACCACGCCCCGGGAGGCCGCGAATCTCCGGCGAGGGGGCGCCGGCCATAGAGCATGGGCGCAGCCACCGACCGCCCCCTTAAAGCCCCTTCCACGCCGGCGTCTCGGCGGCGGGCGCGTACGGCCTCCGGCGGCTCCGGACCGGGCCGACCCGACCCCGTTCGCGAACCGCCGGGCCCCCATTTCTCCTCGAAAAACGGCGACGATCGGTCCCCGGCGAACGCCCGACGGACCGCTCGACGCCCCGCCGGGGGGCGGGCCAATTTCGTGTCTCGGACGCGACAGCGGGGATGGGCCCTGTCGGCGAAGCGAGGGGTTCGACGTCCGCCGCCCGGGCGCACGGCGTCCCGGTCCGGCGCGGAGAATCGTCGAAGACGCTAAAGTCGGTCGATGCGCTGGTATGCGCATGCCGACCGCTGTACGACGCGCGCCCGCCCGGGGCGTCGTGCTCTCCTCGTGGCCGCCCGAAGAGCGCAAGGAGAGCGTGGCGGACGAGACTCGTCGCTACATCGAGAGCCGGCCCTCGATCCGTGACTGCCTGCGGTACGACATCGTCAACTTCACCGCCCTGGCGCGCCGCATCCGGGCCGAGACGGGGCTCGAGAGCCAGGAGGCCGTCGAGATCGCCTGCCGTCGGTATCGTCGTCAGATGCAGGAGGGAGCGACCGAGGAGGAGAAGCTCCGCGAGGTCCTGCGCGCGAGCCATATGGAGATCCGGACCCACGTGGCGGCGGTCACCGCACGGGGGGACCTCGAGTTCCTCGAGCGGCTGGTGATGGGCGCCGAACGGATCCTGTCCAAGCGCGACCGGCTGGTGCAGCTGTTCCAGGGCTCGGGCGCGGTGACGGTGATGTGCGACGAGGAGATCCTCGGCCCGATCCTGAACGCCATCCCGCGGCCGGCGCTCCTCGACGTCCAGCGGCGGCTCTCGGCCGTGATCGTCCGAAGCTCCGAGGACGTGCTGGTCACGCCCCGAGTGCTCGGCTTCGTGGCCGAGGCGATCGGACGGGCCGGGATCAACTGCGTCGAGATGATGAGCGTCTACACCGACACGCTGTTCGTCTTCCGCGCGCCGGACGCCGTGCGGGCGTTCGAGGTGCTCTCGGAACTGTCGCGCTCGCTCGATCCCCCCGAGCCGGGCCCCTCCGGTGCCGGGGCATCGCACCGGCCCGGCGACCGCCCGACCGCGGGGGCGGTCCCGGTGGGGGCCCGCCCCGCCCCGCGCCTTCCGGCGCGACGACCGTAGCGGACCGCGCGGTCCCTCAGCGGAGGGACGGCGGGTCCTCCTCGTAGTTCGGCGGGGGCGCCGCGTCGTCGTAGGTCTCCGACGGGGGCGCTTCCGACTCCGAGGGGGGCGTGCGGCGCCCCCGGATCAGGAGCAGGAGCACGAGCAGCGCGAGCGCGGCGACGACCGCGAGGAGGAAGTAGACGTCCTCGTACGGCACGCCGCTCGATCCCGCGGTCGTGTAGGTCGTTCCCCCGTAGACGACCAGCGTGGACGCCGTCACGGTGTGACCGTAGCTGTCCTGCACCTCGACCGTGACGTTGTAGGAGTTCGGCGTCGCGAACGTGTGAGAGACCGTGGCGCCCGCGCCCTGCGAACCGTCGCCGAAGATCCACGTGTACGAGAGGTTCCCGTACCCGTTCTGCACGAGGGCGGAGAATCGGTACGTCCCCGGACCGCCGTTCGCGGTGACCGCGATCTCGACGGTCGGGGGGGCGAAGACGCTCACCGGCACCGTCACGGTGGTCGCGCCGCCCCAGACGGAGTCGGTCACCACGACGGACACGAGGTAGGTGCCGGCGGACGGGAATTGGTAGGTCGTGTTCCCTCCGCTCGCGACCGGGGTCGTGTCGACCGACCAGGCGTAGCTGTACTGACCGGAACCGCCGGTGGCGGTCGCCGAGAGACCGACCGACGCGTTGACCCACACGGGCGTGGGGGCGATCACGACCGACACCACCGGCGCCGGACCCGGCGTCACGAGCACGCTGGACGCGACGACGTCGAGGTCCGACACGCTGTCGAGAGCGTACAGCGTCACGGCGAACAGACCCGGCGAGACGAACGTGTACGACGCGTTCGCCCAGGCGGATCCGTCCCCCGCGAAGATCGTCGCGGGGACGAACGCGCCGTTCGAGAAGCGGTACGTCGCGTTCGACAGCGTCGTACCGGGGCTCATCGTGAAC
>Ga0335074_10003084_pt1 | contig 22683 bp, 26 predicted proteins | sample Lox_Sample_23_FD_206715 | JGI IMG/M metagenome (GOLD analysis project Ga0335074, IMG submission 206715) | Soil microbial communities from Loxahatchee National Wildlife Refuge, Florida, United States - Lox_Sample_2.3 | ecosystem: Environmental > Terrestrial > Soil > Wetlands | place: USA...
AATGAGCTCCCCGGCGGCGTCGAGCATCAGCACGAGCATCAGGAAGTCGCCGCGCTCGTAGACACGCACCGGGATCTGGCTGCCCACGGGCGTGGACAGCTTGCCCTCAGTGCCTCCGACATTGAGGCGGATGACCTGGCCGGTGGGCTCGGGTTCGGCGGTCATGGCTCGGTTCGTTTCGGCCGGTTGCAGTCTCGGCGCTACGGGAGCAAGCGGGCGGCCAGCGCCGACGGATCGGCCGCCGACAGCGCGCCGTCGAGCTCCAGGCCCTCGTGGATGTAGGCGACCGGCATGCCGCTGATCTGCGACAGCTCCGCCGCGATCCCGAGCTGGTCGGCCTCGTCGGCGTGCGTGACCGCGATCCCGTCCGCGCCGAGCGCGGCGAAACCGTCGATCAGCTTGCGGGCGGCGTGCACGCTGAAGGTGGCGGGCACGGCGATGTAGACCGCGTCGAGGTTCAACGAGCGCAGCTCGACGGCCAGCGCGTCGACGGTGGCCGGGTCCCGCGGAGTGGCCGCGGTGGTGTCGATCACCACCAGGCCGCCGTCGCGGCCGTGGGCGACCGGCGGGCCCGCCTCGGCGCCGTTGGCGGCGCCCATCACCCACACGTTCTGGCCCTTGAGCAGCTCCTTGAGGTCGCCGCCCCAATCGTCGGAGCCCAGCGACACGACGCTCGCGGCGAGCGTGGAGCCCTTGGCGTAGGCCGCGGCGAGCGCGGCGGCGCAGCGGGTCTTGCCGGCCCCACCGGCGCCGACGAAGGCGACCGCGGCACCCGACGCGGGCAGCGGGGCCGGGGCCGGGATGATCGCGGCGAGCGTGGCCCGGACGGCGTCGCGCAGGCTGCCCTTGGCGAGCGGCGAGCGGTGCGCCGAGGCGGCCACGAGCAGCTGCTCGGCCCAGCTCTCGCTGATGCCCTGAGAGGTCAGCTCGGCGACGACCGCGGCGGCCTCGCTCGCGTCCGGCCCGCTGGCCTGCTTGGAGACCCAGGGGCTGGCGGCCGGCGGCACGGTGCTTTGGATGATTAGGGGTTCGGGGGCCGAGGGCACGAACGGGTCGCCATCGAGCGAGGGCGCCGTCACGGGCGCGGGCGCCGGAGCCACTGCTTCGGGCGCCGGAGCCGGGGCCGGGGCTGGGGCCGGGGCCGGGACGGGCTCCTGAGCGGGGGCGGCGGCCGCGGGCGCGGCGTTCGCGAGCACGCGGCCGGTGGTCACCAGCTTGACCAGCTCGTCGATGTCGACGTGGGCGGCAGCCTGCTCGAGGCGGCTGACAAATGACTCGGCGCTCAGCTCCTCGCCGGCCGGGGTGGCCGGGGCGAACGGCGCCGGCGGGACGATGGGATCCGCGGCCGCCTCCGGGGCCTGCGGAGCGGCGAAGGCGTCGGCCTCCTGGGCCCACCGAGCGGCGGGCTCGGCCGGCGGCTGGATCGGCTCGGCGAACGGCTGCCGGATGGTCTCGGCGATCGGCTCCTGGATCGGCTCGAAGACCGGCTGGACGGGCTCAGCGGCGACCGGTGCGGGCGGCAGCGCGGCCGGCGGCAGCTCGGCGGCCGGCTGGGGTAGCGCCGGGGTCTGGTCGATGACTTCGTCGCCCGCCCGCCCCGGCTCGGGAGCCGCCGGAGAGGCGAAATCCTCGAGACCCTCGTCCCAGCCGTTGACGGGCTCGTCCTCGTCGTAGATGTCGACCCGCGGCTGCGGCGTCCCGGCCTGAGCATCGACCTCCACGCACTTCTGGGCGAAGAAACCACCCACGCCGCCCATCAGGCCCTCACGCTGGCGCAGGATGATGGCGTCGGGGCCGAGCTCGGCGCGGATCTGGGGAATCAGATCCTCGAGCTTGCGGCCGCGGTAGGTGCGCACGCCGTTCAGCTCGCGGTCGTGGCCGTTGGTGTGGGGCTGAGTGAGGGTGCTCATGCGCTAACTACTCCTATGGTTTCGACGCTGATGCCTGGGGCGACTTCGTTGTAAGAACAGACGGGGAGATGGGGGGCGGCGGACTCGACCAGACGCCGGAGGTGGCGGCGCACGCGGGCCGAGCAGAGCAACACGGGGCGGAAGCCACCGCGGGCGTTGGCGTTGTCGGACTGGGTCTTGACAGCGGTGAGGACGGCCTGGGCGCGGGTCGGCTCCATGGCCAGGTACTCGCCGTCGCTGGTCTGGGTGATCGAGGTGGCCAGCTCCTGCTCGATGTTCGGGTCCAGCGTGATCACGCGCAGGGTCTGGCTCGGGTCCAGATGGGGCGCGGTGATCGCGCGGCCCAGAGCCTGGCGGGCGTACTCGGCCAGCAGGGTCGGGTCGCGGGTGATGCGGGCCTTGTCCCCGACGGCTTCGACGATCGCGCCCAGATCGCGGATCGACACGCCCTCCGACAAGAGGGACTGCAACACGCGCTGGATCTCGCCGAGGGAAAGAACGTCCGGCACAGTGTCCGTAACGACAGCTTCGTTGATTTCCTTTAGCTGATCGAGCAGCTGGCGTACGTCTTGCCGCGTCAGCAGGTGGGCGGCGTGGTTGCGAATCGTCTCCGTGAGGTGGGTGACGATCACCGATTCGCCGTCCACGACGGTGTATCCGAGCGCCTCGGCCTCGGCGTGACGGGCCTCCGGAATCCAGATCGCCGGCAGGCCGAAGGCGGGCTCGGTGGTGGGAATGCCGGACACCGTGCCCACCGCATCGCCCGGGTTCATGGCCAGGTGGTGGCCGGCCATCACCGACCCGCGCGCGACCACCGTGCCGCGTACCTTGACCACGTACTCGTGGGAGTCGAGGTCGACCTCGTCGTGGATCCGGACCGGCGGGATCACCATGCCGAGCTCGGAGGCGATCTGGCGGCGGATCATCGAGACGCGGCGGACGAGCGAGCCGCCGGTACGGCGGTCGACGAGCGGCACCAGGCCGAAGCCGATCCCGAGCTCGAGCGGGTCGATCGGGAGCTCCTTGAGGACCTCCTCGCGCGGAGCGGCCGGCTTGTCGGCCTGGGTCTGGGCCGGGAGCGCGGCCGCGGCGGCCGCGGCGGCCAGCTCGTCGGGCATGCCGTTGCGGACCGACCAGCCGATCGCGGTCATGATCCCTCCGATGAACAGGAAGGGCAGCTTGGGCAGCCCTGGGATCAGCGCGAACGCACACACCACGCAGCCGGCCACCAGCGGCGCCTTGCGCTGGCGCAGGATCTGGTTGGCGAGGTCGGTGCCGAGGTCCTTGTCGGAGCCGCCCGAGCGGGTGACGAGGATGCCGGTGGCGACCGAGATGAGCAGGGCGGGGATCTGGGCGGCGAGGCCGTCGCCCACGGTCAGCATCGAGTAGGTGTGGGTGGCCTGCGAGAAGCCGACGTGCTTCTGCAGCATCCCGACGACGATCCCGCCGATCAGGTTAATCGCGGTGATCAGCACGGCCGCCATCGCGTCGCCCTTGACGAACTTCGAGGCGCCGTCCATGGCCCCGTAGAAGTCGGCCTCGCGGGCGATGTCCTTGCGGCGCTGGCGTGCCTCCTCGTCGGTGATCAGCCCGGCGTTCAGGTCGGCGTCGATCGCCATCTGCTTGCCCGGCATGGCGTCGAGGGTGAAGCGGGCGGCGACCTCGGCGACGCGGCCGGCGCCGTTGGTCACGACCACGAACTGGATCACGACCAGCACCAGGAAGATGACCAGGCCGACGATGATGTCGCCCCCGACGACGAACTGTCCGAAGTCCCGGACCACGGTGCCGGCGTCTCCCTTGGTCAGGATCAGGCGCGTCACCGACACGTTGATCGCCAGCCGGAACATCGTGGTCAGCAGCAGGAGGCTGGGGAAGGCGGCGAAGTCCAGCGGCTTGTTCAGGTACATCGTCGCGATCACGACCGCCAGCGCGGCCGAGATGTTCATCGTGATGAACAGGTCGAGCAGCATCGAGGGCAGCGGGATGATCAGCATCGTGACCACCACCACGACGGCCACCGCGGCGAGCAGGTCGGTGTGCTTCAAGAGCCTCTTGATGGCGTCCTGGTTCATGCTGAGGCCCTCCTACGACCGGCCATCCGGTAGACGAATGCGAGCACCTGCGCCACGGCCGCGTACAGCTCGGCCGGGATCATCTGGCCGATCTCGACCGAGGCGTGCAGGGAGCGCGCCAGCGGCGGGTCGGGCACGATCGGGACGCCTGACTCCTCGGCGATGCGGCGGATCTGCCTGGCGACGAGGTCCTGGCCCTTGGCCACCACCACCGGCGCCGGGTGGCTGCCGTCGTAGCTGAGGGCGACCGCGAAGTGTGTGGGGTTGGTCACGACCACGTCGGCCTGGGGGACGGCCGCCATCATCCGGGCGCGGGCGGCCTGAATCTGCCGGCGGCGGATGGCTCCCCTGACCTCCGGCGGCAGGTCGGTCTGCTTGAACTCCTCCTTGACCTCCTGCTTGGTCATCTTGAGCGACTTGGCCAGCTTGCGCCGCTGGTGCACCAGATCGATGATCCCGATCAACAGGTAGGCGATCGCCGCGCGCTCGGCCAGGCTGTAGGCGCCCGAGCTCATCATGCCTCCGAGCGCCACCGGGGTCGTGTCGACGCTCGCGCCGAGGTGGGTGAGCTGAGGCACCAGCGCGATCGCCACCACCGCGCCGACGGCGGCGACCTTGCTCAGAGCCTTGCCGCCCTCGAAGAACATGCTCGGCCCGAACCGGCTCTTGAAGCCGTTGATCGGGTTGATCTTGCCGAAGCTCGGCCTGATCGCCTGAGCGCTCGGCTTCATCCCGACCTGGGCCACGTTCGCGATGAACGCGGCCGCGACGCACATGCCGGCGAGCGGCGCCACCGTGGTCAGCACCGTGTGCAGCCCGATCTGCTCGAGGCCGTGCAGCCCGGCCGCGCTGGTCACCTCGCCGGGGTTGGAGATGTCCGCGAGGATCGCGCGCATCGCCCCGGCGATGCCGCTCACGAAGTTCGGTCCGAGGAACATGATCCCCACCAGCCCGACGCCGACGACGACCGCGCCGTTGAGATCGGTGCTCTTGGCGACCTGACCCCGCTTGCGGGCCTCCCTGCGGCGCTTGGGTGTCGCGTTCTCTGTCTTTGACGGATCGGGCATGGCGGGCTAGAGCGCGTTCAGCGCGGTGGCGACCGAGCCGTACATCTGGTTGGACATCCAGCCCCCCAGGAAGGGCAGCGACGCCATGACGACGAGCATGCAGACCCCGACCTTGAGCGAGAAGGCGACCGAGAACGCGTTGATCTGGGGAACGACCTTCGAGACCAGGCCGAAGGCCACGTCGGTGATCAACATCGCCAGGATCACCGGCGCGGCGACCTCGACGCCGGCGACCAGGATCGAGGCGAACGCCGCGTTAGCGGCGGCGACCATCGAGGAGATCTGCGGCCCCTTGGCCAGCGGCACCAGGTCGAAGGTCCGCGCCAGGCCGTGCAGGAGCCATGCGTCGCCGCCGATCGCGATGAACAGCATCACGCCGACCAGGCCATACAGCTCCGCGAACGTGCCGCCCTGGTTGCCGTTGACTGGATCGACGGTGGCGCCGAAGGAGAAGCCGGACAGAATGTCGGCCAGGCCGCCGGCGGTCTGGACGGCGGCGTACACCGCGGCGACCGTGAAGGCGAGCAGCAGCCCGACGAGCAGGTTCATGACGACCAGTCCGGCGACCGGGAGCGGGTCGCCGGGGATGTGCTGACCGTGCATCGCGATCCCGGTGAGGCCGATCGCGAAGCCGACCGCAACCACGCCCTTCACCGGGTTGGGGATCATCGGCGAGGAGAACAGGGGCGCGACCACGAACAGCGGGGTGATTCGCGCCAGCACGAGGAAGAAACCGGTGACCGGCTGCCCGCCGCCGAGCGCCGTGATCACATGACTGAGCGTCATGCTCATCCGATCAGCGACGGGATCGACATGTACAGGTTCTGGGCGTAGCTGACCAGCTGGTCGAGCATCCACGGTCCGAGCACCACGATCAGCACCGCCACCCCGATGATCTTCGGGATGAAGGACAGGCTCTGCTCCTGGATCGAGGTGACGGCCTGGAAGATCGACACGAGCAGCCCGATGATCAGCCCGAGGATGAGAATCGGCCCGGCGATCTTCAGGGCCAGGGTCATGGCCTGGGTGGCGAGGTTGACGACGGTGTCCTGGGTCATGGCTAGTGGAAGCTGACGACGAGTGAGTGGGTGACCAGGGCCCAGCCGTCGACGAGCACGAACAGCAGGACCTTGAACGGCAGGGATATGAGGGCAGGAGGCAACATGACCATCCCCATGCTCATCAGGGTCGAGGCGACGATCAGGTCGATCAGCAGGAAGGGCAGGAAGATCAGGAAGCCGATCTCGAACGCCGTCTTGAGCTCGGACAGGATGAAGGCCGGAATCAGGACGTAGGTCGGGACCTGCGCGCGCGTCTGCGGCGTCTTGATCTTGGCCAGGCCGATGAACAGCGACAGATCCTCGTTGCTGGTCTGCTTGAACATGAACTCGCGCAGCGGCTCCTCGGCGCGCGTGATCGCGGTGGCGGTGCTGATCTGGTGGTGCGCGAGCGGCTCGTAGGCGTCCTTCTTGATCGCGTTGATCGTCGGCATCATCACGAACAGGGTCAGGAACAGCGCGATCCCGATCAGCGCCTGATTTGGGGGCGTGTTCTGCAGACCCAGGGCCTGGCGGATGAAGCCGAGGACGATCAGGATCCGGGTGAAACCGGTGACCGTGAACAGCAGCGCCGGGATGACTGACAGCCCGCCGATCAGCAGCAGGATCTGCAGCGCGTTGCTCGAGTTGACGGTCACGCGCGCGCCGTCATCCTGCGCAGGCCGTCGAGCACCCGGCCAAGGGGCTTCTCGACGGCGGGGTTCGCGTTCTCAGACTCCTCGGATGGGACGTCGATGCCGAGCGCGATCGCTTCGGCCTCGGTGTAGCTGCGGATCGGCGTGACGCCGTTCTCGGCCACCCCGACGACCAGGATCTCCCGGCCGGCGCGGACGACCGCGACACTGCGCCCGCTGCCCAGGGGCAGGTTGGCGACCTGCGAGAGGCCGTGGCCCGTTGGGCGAACCTTGCTCTTCTTGGCCTGCTTCATGATCCACGCGATTCCGTAGATCACGGCGATGACGATGAACAGCCCGACGATCGTGCGGACGATGCTCGCGCCACCGCCGCTGCTCGCAGCCGTGTGACTTGCCACCGTGTGGCCGACGTTCAACGGCGTGTTCTCGCCGCTCGCGGCGGCCAGGGCCTTGGTGCCCTTGGCCTGGAGGGCGGCCGATTCGGTGGCGTGGGCGTGCGTGGTCGACGCATGCGTGGTCGCGCCGAACGCGGTGGCGGCATGCGTGATCGTCAGGGCGCCGGCAAGTGCGACGCCACGAGTAAACGTGAGCGACTTCATCGAGGGAAAGGACTCCGAGGGAAGAGTCCTCCCGGTAATCGGCCAGGGGGTCTCGGTCCTTGAATGGACGGCTGTTCGGCCATCCACGGCTAGCTACTCCTACTGACTCCGCGCGCTACGCGTGCGGCGGCGGTCGCCGGCGCTCCGGCTATAGGGGGGCTAACCGCGCGCTCGCCGCTCGGAGGACGTCGAATGCGCGGTTAGCCACGCGATCGGGCTTGGTCGCGGCCCCCGAAGAAGTCGATCAGCAGCTCCGAGACGCGGTCGGGCTCGTCGTGCTGGATCCAATGGGACGCGTTGGAGAGACGAACGACCCGCGCGAGGTTCGGGACGTCGGCGGAATAGGGCTCGGCCAGCTCGGCGCCCAGGTGTCGGTCGCGCTCGCCCCAGATGACCAACGTCGGCGCCTCGATCGGCGGAAGCGATCGCCCGCTCACCCCGCCCGGCGGCCGGCGCATCGAGGCCCGGTAATAGTTGAGCATCGCGGTGATCGCGCCCGGCTGTGACCAAGCCCGCTTGTAGCGCTCGATGTCGGCCGGCGTGAACGCGTCCGGGCGGGCCTCCGCGAACGGTCGCCGGAGACCTCGCCAGTCGCGGGCGGCGAGCAGCTGCTCGGGCAGCCACGGCGCCTGAAAGAAGAACATGTACCAGGAGCGCAGGAGCTGGCGGCCCGGCCGGCGCAGCGCCTGCACCATGCGGCGCGGATGAGGGACGTTCAGGATGGCCAGCCGCTCGACCGCCTCGGGATGGCGCATCGCAGCCAGCCACGCCACCGCGGCGCCCCAGTCGTGGCCGGCCACGAACGCCCGCGCAGCGCCGCGCTCGGCGATCAGGTCGCGGACGTCCGCGGCCAGTCGCGACGGCGCGTAGGACCCCACGTCGGGCGGCCGGGACGACAGGTTGTAGCCCCGCATGTCGGGCGCCAGCACGCGGAAGCCGGCGCCCGCCAGCGCCGGGATCTGGAAGCGCCAGCTGTACCAGAAGTCCGGAAAGCCGTGGAGCAGGACGACGAGCGGCCCGTCGCCCGCCTCGACGTAATGGAGGCGCACCTCGCCTAGGTCGGCGTAGCCATCGCGCAGCTGGACATCTTTCAAAGCAGTGATGACTGGGTAGGAATACCCCAATGGAACCCGTCACGCTCAGTTGGTCGGACGCCGAGGTCAACGATGGCGAGCTCACCGTCCCGCTCGACGGTGAGGTTCCGAAGGGCTGGAAGCAGAGCTTTGAGCGGACGCTCGTGCTCCTCGGCAGCGGGGACTGGGGCGAGGTCGCGTTGAAGAAGGGCCGGGTCGTGGTCGCCGATGTGGCGCCGGGCTCGGAGGAGAAGCTCAAGCATCACCTGGAGTCGGTGGTCGCTCAGGCGAACACCACGCTCGAGGATCCTGAGGAAGAGTCCGAGGGCGCCGGCGAGGGCCAGCGCAGCGATCCGGACGCCGAGATGACCGAGCGCTTCCGCTCGGACTAACGGCGCTACGCCAGCGCCTTGCCGACCGCCTCGAGCAGCTGGGCCGGCTGGAAGGGCTTGACGACGAAATCCTTGGCGCCCTTCTGGATCGACTCGATCACCTTTGCCTCCTGGCCGAGCGCCGAGCACATGAGCACGCGCGCGCCGGGATCGATCGAGATGATCTCGCCGAGAGCCTCGAGGCCGTCCTTCTCGGGCATGGTGATGTCCAGGGTCACGAGCTCCGGGGACAGCTCCTGGTAGCGCTGCACGGCCTCGGTGCCGTTACCTGCCTCGCCTACCACCTCGTGGCCGCCGGAGGCGAGGGCGTCGCTCACCACCTTGCGCATGAACGCGGCGTCGTCGACTACGAGTACACGGGCCATCACGTCACGGCTCCTTCCACTTCTGGTTGCTGCTGATTGGGGGCGTTGGGTGCTTCGGGGTCAGCTGAAGGGGTTTCTGGGTCAGCTGAAGGGGCTTCGGTCTCTATCGGTTGATCGGACTGCAGGTCGACAGGTTGAGCGTCGGCCTCGACGTCTGCCCGAGGCTCGGGCGACGCCGAGCGCACCTGCTCGAACACCCGCATGCCCTCGCTCTCGAGGGCGTCGAGCGACACGGCCCACTCACCGTCGTCGGTCACGAACAGCTGGCCGCGCGCGAAGCGCACGCCGTTGACGTACAGGTCGACCGGCGCGTCGGCCGGCCGATCGAGGTCGAGCACGGCGCCGACGGGCAGGCCGAGCGCCGAGCCCAGCGGCATGCGTGAGCGTCCGAGCTCGGCCCAGACGCGCAGGTTGATCGCGCCGAGCGCCTCCTCGAGGGCCACGCTGTGAGGCGTCGTGTCGGCACCGGCGGCGCCGCCCGGGGCGGACGCTCCGCTCCCCGAAGGCTCTGCGCCGGCACGCTCCGCGCTGAGCTCGTCGATCGCGCGCGCCATCCGGACGACGAAGGCGGCCGGGACCAGCTGGATCAGGCGGCAGGCCTCGGTGTCGATCAGGAAGGTGGTGGAGATCGCGTGCGGCGCGCTCCCGTAGATGTCGGCGGCCGAGGCGGGATCGTCGAGCACGCGGGTGTCGGGCGTCGAGATCTCGATCTCCTGGCCCAGGACAACGCCGATAGCGGCCGCCGCGGCCGCCATGGTCTGGTTCGCGGCCTCGGCGATCGCGGACATCTCGAGCTCGGATAGCTTCCCGCCGGTGCTCTCTCCATCCTCGGGCGCGGGTGCGCCCATCGCGCCGGCGAGGCCGCGCGCGCCCGCGGGCGTGAGCACGAAAATGTTGGCGCCGGTCACCCCGTCCACGTAGGAGACGCTCGAGGCGATCGAGCCGCGGGCGACGTTGGAGAACGGAGACTGGCCCTCGGGGAGGACGGTGACCTCGCCCCGCTGCACCGACCCCGGGACGAACATCTCGAGCACCTGCGCAACGGCCTCGGCGGTGGAGGCGCCGAGGCGCGTCAGCGCTTCGCGGGGCGTGATGTCCTGCGAGGTGCTCATCCAAACCTCCGTTCGGTGCCGGACACCTGCACGGCGCGGCGCGGGCCGTTACAGCCCGGCTGGGCGCGGGCCAGCTTGACGTTCTCGGCGAACAGCGTCACGCCGTGCTCGGCGCTGGCCCCGAGCTTGATCACGCTGCCGGGACGGAGGGCCAGGATCTCGTCGATCGGCAACTCGATGGCGGCGACCTCGGCCCGCAGGGTGACCGGGACACCGGCCACCGCTCGCCCGATTTCGGCGGCGCCGAGCAGGTCGGACTCGGGCTCGTCGGTTTCCTTGCCCGACAGGCGGTCGGCGACCGGGTCGATCGCGAGCCAGGGGATGAGCAGCGCCATCGACGCCGAGTGCTTGTTGATCCGGCTTTCGATCACGACGACCAGGGTCGGCTCGGAGACCGCGGCGATCGCGCTGGCGTCGTTGAAGGTCTCGATCTCGACGAGCGACAGCGTTACCCCGGCGAGGTCGTGCCAAACCAACGAGAGCTGGTGGACCATGGACTCGATCAGACGCTGGGTGAGCATCGTGTCGATCTCGCTGAAGCGACGCTCCCTCGGCGGCTTGTCGGGGGCGCCGCCCAGCAGGCAGTCCAGGCACATCAGGATGAACGACTGCTCGACGGTGAACAGCAGCCGGGTGCCGAGGGGCTGGACCTCGAGCGTCACCCACAAGGAGCCGCCCGGAAGCTGGGCCTGGGCGCCTGACCAGGTCGCCTGCGAGGTGTTGATCGTCTCGAGCTCGACCGGGGTCCGCAGCTCGGTCGAGAGCCGGGTCACCGACGTCTGGCAGAAGGTGTCGATCGCGCGGGCGATCCGCCGCTGGTGATCGGCCGTGAACTTCGTGGGGCGCGAGAAGTCGACCGTGCGCAGGCGGTGGCCACGCCGCGGGGCGGCGACCTGCTCGGGGACCTGTCCCTGCTTGGCCGCTTCAACCAGCGCGGCAACCTGCTCTGGATTCATCGGGCCTTTCCTCCGCGGGAATCGTTCTTGGGCTGTCGGCTGCGGTCGGCGTTGAACAGCGTGGTCGGCTTGCCCCCGGCCTCCTTGACGCGGACCGTGAACTCACCCACGGTCACGCGCATCGTCCGCCCTCGGTTGCCCCCGGTGTCGGCGGCCCGGACGGTCACGCCGGAGCGGGCCAGGCCCTCCTTCACCGCTTCCGCGTTTCGTGCCCCGATGTCCATGTCGCCGAGTTCGAACATCCGCGCGCCACCCGCGAGCACCGCGTCGAGCCGGCGGACGGTGGCTCCGGCCCGCTTCATCTGCGAGATCAGCTCGGGCACGGCCAGGTCGGCGAACTTGCCAGGCTCGGGGTCGCAGTCGCCCGGGGCTTCCGGCAGCACGATGTGCGCCATTCCGGCCACGCCGGAGCGGCGGTCGATCAGCGCCAGGCCGATGCAGGAGCCGAGGCCGCGTGCCACCAGTTCCTCGCCGGTCTGCGAGGACACCTCGATCTCGCCCATGCGTACCGTCCCCATCACTAGCCGATGGTCTCCGCGAGTCCGAGCGGCTTGAGCAGGTCGGTCACGGCCCCGTCCGTGGGCAGCAGGACGAAGGAGATCGAGCACGGCTCACCGGCCACCGCGAGCTCGGAGTCGAGCACCAGCACGAGCTCGGCCGACGCGGTCTGGCTCAGCGCCAGCGAGGACACGATCGCACCGAGCATGTCGGTGGTCAGGTGCGGCGGGCGTGGCTCGAGGTCCAGACCGGTCATGGAGGCCAGCGCGTTCAGGCAGGAGGTGCCGAGCACGTTGCCGATCTCGCGCAGGGCTGACTCGCCGATCTCGCTCTTGGCCTCGACGCCCAGCAGACGGCACAGGGCATCGGCGCCCTGCAGCGAGATCAGCAGCAGCACGACTCCTTCGAGATCGCCCCGGAGCGGGATCACGACGCCGGTGATGTCATCCTCGGGGCCGCCGCATGCCTCGACGGCGTCGGCGAGCGGGAGGGCCAGGACGCGGGGCACGCTCAGGCCGACCTCTCGCCCCAGCATCTGCGACAGCGACGTCGCGGCGTTACCGGAGGCGATGTTCGCCAGCTCCCGCAGAGCATCGAGTTGCAGTTCCGTGTAGCGAGGGGTCACCGGTCGGGCTCCTGTGGTCGATTGGTTGTCCTAGGCGGCGAGGCGCAGCGCGGCGCGGCCGCCCGGGTCGGCGGTGGTGACGCCGCCCGTGATTGCCTTATCGGCCGCGAGCGCGTCACAGTCAACGATCAACGCAATCCGGCCGTCGGCCAGGGCAGCACCCCCGGATACCGGCTGCCCGTCGGAGACGATCTCCGGGAGCGGCCGGGTGACCAGCTCGCGCTGGCCGACCAGGTCGTCGACGGCGAGCGCCAGACGCCGGTCCTGGGTGCGGATGATCACGACGAACTCGTGCCGTCCCGTGGCCTCGCCGCCGAACACCCAGCTCCCGTCGAGCAGCGGCAGCACGCCGTCCTCGAGGACCAGCATCGGCCGGCCGACCACCGACCGGACGGTCTGCTCGGACAGGCGCAGCGTGCGCTCGATCCGGTCGAGCGGGATGGCGAACGGCGCCCCGGCGACGTCGACCTGAAGCGCGGAGACGATGGCCAGGGTCAGCGGCAGGCGGATCTGCGCCAGCGTGCCCTGGCCCTGGGTGGAGTCGATCAGGACCTCGCCGCCGAGCTGGCGGATCTTGGCGCGGACCGCGTCCATGCCCACGCCACGACCCGAGATGTCGCTGGTCGTCTCGGCGGTCGAGAACCCGGGGCTGAACAGCAGCTCAACCGCGCCGCGCATGTCGATCGCGGCGGCCGCGTCGGCGTCGATCATGCCGAGCGAGAGAGCCTTGCGGGCCACGATCGCGGGGTCGATCCCCTTGCCGTCGTCGCGGACCTCGATGACGACGCTCCCGCCGGCGTGCCGGGCCGTGATCTCGATCGTGCCGTGACGCGGCTTGCCGGCGGCCACGCGGGCGTCCGGCAGCTCCAGGCCATGGTCGACCGCGTTGCGGACGAGGTGGACGAGCGGGTCCCCGAGCGCGTCGACGACGGTGCGGTCGAGCTCGGTCTCAGAGCCGACGAGCTCGAGCTTCACATCCTTGCCGAGCTTGGTCGACAGGTCGCGAATCAGCCGCGGGAAGCGAAGGAAGACGACGTCGACCGGGATCATGCGGACCTGCATGACCATCGCCTGGAGCGCCTGGGAGCTGCGGGTCAGCTCCTGCACGGCGTGCTGGAGGCCCTCGACCTCGAGGTTCGCGGTGAGGGCCTCGACCGCGGTGCGGTGGATCACGAGCTCGCCCATCGAGTGCATCAAGGCGTCGAGCCGCTCGGCGTCGACGCGGACGGTCCGGGTCGCCTTGGTCTGGCTGTCGGCGGGCTTCTCTGGAGCGGGGGTCGGCTCGGGAGCGGTCTGGACCGGCGTGGGCTCGGGAACGACCTCGACCGGCGTGGGCTCGGGAACGACCTCGACCGGCGCGGGTTCCGGGGCGATCTCGGCCGGCGCGGCCGGCTCCTCGGGCTCGGTGACGTCGGCGACGGTGACCGTGGCGACCTCGGAGACGCCGGATAGGTTCTGGATGATCGGCTCGTCCTCGTGGTCTGAGGCGACCCAGGCGCTGATCTCGCGGCCCTGGAACTGCTCGAGGCCCTCCGGGGCGGGGACGCTGCCCAGCACCTCGCCGTGATCGGAGAGGGCGGCCAGCACCATGTGCGCCCGGACCGCCGGCATCATCACGTCCTTGGTGAGCGCGACGCGGACGAACAGGACGCGGGCGCCGGCCGCGCGGGCGGCCTCGACCGCGGCGCGGCTCGGTTCGTCGACCCCCCCGTTACGGGCCATCTCCTGCTCGGCGGTGCGGGGTCGCACCAGGCTGCGCAGGCGGCTCACGAGCGGGGCCGGATCGAGCGCCTCCTGCCCGTCGGCCTCGATCGACTCAGCCGCGGCGGACAGCGCGTCCAGGCAGGCGAACACGGTGTCGATTGCCTCCGAGGGCAGCCCGCTGGTGCGCTGGCGCAGCAGCTCGAACACGTCCTCCATGTGATGGGTCAGCTCGGCGATGTTGGCGAAGCCCATCGTCGCGCTCATCCCCTTGAGCGAGTGCGCGATGCGGAAGATCTCCTCGACGGTGGCCCGGTCGGTCGAGTCCTCCTCGAGCTTGACGATCGCCAGGTTCAGTTGTTCGAGATGCTCGCGCGTCTCGGCAAGGAACATCGGCATGTACTCGGAGGTGTCCATCACGACTTTCGGTAGATGAAGGGCTGTACCGGGCGCAGGCCAAGCGCCGCGGGCTCGCTGACCCGCTCGGTCCCCCCGACGACGAGCAGGCCACCCGGTCGCAGCGCGTGGGCGAAGGAGGCGTGCAGCTCGTCCCGGATCGCGTCAGCGAAGTAGATGACCGTGTTGCGACACATGATCAGTTCATAGCTCGACCCGCGCGGCCGAAGCTTGAGCAGGTCTCCGACCTCGAAGGTGGCCATCGCGAGCAGCGGGGGCTTGGCCCGCCAGCCGGCCGGCATGCGCTCGAACCAGCGTTCCATCGCCGCGCCGGGCGCGCTGCGGGCGTCTGCGTCGGAGAACTCGCCGACCTTGGCGCGGGCGACCATGCGGGGGTCGATGTCAGTTCCGAGGATGGTGACCGACGCGTTCGGGATGGCGTCGCGGCACACGGCGGCCAGGGTGTAGGCCTCGGCGCCGTAGGAACAACCCGCGCTCCACGCCCGCACGGGCCCGGCGGCGGCGAGCTCGGCCAGCAGGCCGGCCTCGAGCTGCATCCACTGGTCGGGGTGGCGCCAGAGCTGCGAGACGTTGATCGTGACCCGGTCGAGCAGGTCATCGAGCTGGGTGGCGTCGCGGCGCAGAAGCGGTAGCGCGTCGGTCAGCATCGAGATACCGAGCCGGGCCCAGTAGGACCGCAGGCGACGCTCCATCTGCGGCCGGCGGTACTGGAGCAGGTCGATCCCGCAGATCAGGCGCAGGCCGTCGCAGAAGCCGATGTAGTCGTCCGCCGCGACCAGATCGGAGCGAGGGCCCTCCAACCCGGCGTCGTGCCCTCGGTGCCTGGGCAGCGGGGTGCGGTTGCGCAGTCGCGTGTCGCGCTCGTTCACGCCAGGGCCTCGCCGGCAATCGCCTCGGGAAGACGTCCGAGGTCGATCACGCCGTCGGCCAGGCCGCTCTCGACGATCGCGCGCGGCATGCCGTAGACGGTGCAGGACTCCTCGGACTCGACCAGGATCCGCCCGCCGCGGCGCTTGACCTCGCGCGCGCCGCGCAGGCCGTCATTGCCCATCCCGGTGAGCACGACGAGGAGCAGCCGATCGCCGTAGATCCGGGCGGCGTCCTCGATCAGCAGGTCGGCCCGCGGCCGCAGTCCGCCGATCGCCGGCTCCTCGGAGAGCTCGGCGCGACCGTCCGGTGACAGGCGCAGGTGCAGACCGCCGGGCGCGAGCAGGGCGGTGCCGGGGTTGAGCGTCTCGCCGCCGGCGGCTTCGATCACGTTCAGGGCGCTGCTCGCGTTCAGCCGCGCGGCGAGTGATCCGGTGAACCCGGCCGGCATGTGCTGGACGATCAGGGTGCCGACGCCCAGCGGCGCCGGCAGCTTCGGCAGTAGGGCGGCCAGGGCGCGGGGCCCGCCGGTCGAGGTCGCGATCAGCACGACACGCGCCACCTTGCGCGCGACCGCGGCCGGACGCGGCGTGAACACGGGCGGAGCGAGCCGCGGCTTGGGGCGGGAGGCGGCCGCGGCCTTGACCTTGGTCCCGAGGTTTTCGATGAACGAGTCGAGCCCTTCGTTGGCGGTCGGCTTGGAGACCAGGTCGAAGGCGCCCTCGGCGAGCGCGTCGACCGCACGGGCTCCGTGCGCCGCCGAGAAGGCGGAGACGACGACGACCCGGATGTTCGTGTTGGTGCGCTCCCGCAGGGCGCGCAGCACGCCGAGGCCATCGAGGCCCGGCATCGTGAGGTCGAGCGTCATCGCGTCCGGGCGCTCGCGCTCGCACACGGCGAGCGCCTCGTCGCCATCGCGGGCGCTGCCTACCACCTCGACCCCCGCCCGGGTGAGCGAGCGGGTGACGATGTTGCGCATCAGCGCGCTGTCGTCAACGACGACGACCCGCGCGGGGGAGGTTGTTGACATGTCGGCCGCGGCGGTGGGTCGGTCTGCGTGGAGCTCAGGCGGCCACGGCGAGATCAGGAGCGGTGAACACGGCGGCGGGCTTGAGCAGCACGACGAGGCGGTCGCCGATCTTGGCGATCGACTCGATCAGCGTGGTGTCGGCGCCGGGCGCCTCCTGGAGCTGCCCGTCCTCGACGGTCAGGACCTCCTCGACGCCGTCGACGATGACGCCGGCGGTCTCGTTGCCCGCCTCGACGATCACGATCTTGGTCTGCTCGGTGAGCTCGGAGGCAAGGCCGAGCCGGGCGGCCAGGTCGTAGACCGGGACGATCCGCCCGCGGAGGCTGATCACGCCGCGCACCCAGTCCGCACGCGAGGCGACCGAACGCGGCTCGGCGTACCGGATGATCTCGTGCACCTGCTGGATCGGGAGCGCGTACTGCTCGCTGCCGAGCGTGAACACGACGAGCTGGCGGGGGTTGTTGGGGGCGTCTGGCATGACGTGGTTGCTCCTTGCAGTTTCGGGCGAGCCGTTCCCGTCAGTGGGATTCGGTACTGGGGTAGTCGTCAGCGGCGGCGCGTTGCTTTAGCTTCGCGCGGGGCCCTACGCAGCCGCGACGTTTCCGTCCTCGCCGGGTGCCGCGGCGGGAGGATTGGGGCTCTCGCCGATGGGTGAGGAGCCGAGCACCTCGGTGACGCGCAGGCCGAACTGCTCGTCGATCACCACCACCTCGCCGCGGGCGATCGGGGTGCCGTTGACGAGCAGATCGACGGGCTCACCCGCCATCCGGTTGAGGGTGATGATCGAGCCCTGTCGAAGCTCGAGCGTCTCGCCCACGGTCATCCGCGTGCGTCCCATCTCCACGCTCAGGTCGACCGGCACGGCGCTCAGCCGGCGCAGATCACCGGTCCCGCCGGTGGAGACGGGGAGGTTCTCACCGGCCACGACCGGAAGCTGCTCCAGTTCGAGTCTCTCGCTCATGGCGTCTCCTCTACTGGACCGCGACGTCGGTGAAGTAGACCTGGTCCACCTTCACGTCGGTCTGCGTCTTGATGTCGGACAGGATCTGCTCTTCCAGGCCGGTGCGCCCGCTCATGCTGACCAGCGTGTTCTCGGTCTGGTCGGTGATCAGGTTGGTGACGATCGCGCGGATCACCGCCTCCTCGGGCAGCGTCCCGACCACGCTGGTGGACGAGACCGTGCTGTCGGCGCTCGCTCCGTCGCTCTGGCCCGGGGCGAGCTCGAGCGCGAGCGTGAACGTCGCGTAGTGCCCATCCTGGAGGTTGCACATGAACTGGTGGGGGAGGATGTAGATCTCTCCGGCGATCTTCGGCTTGACGACCTTGGGCGGCATCAGCTTGGCCTTGGCTTCGTAGCCGCCGCCGAGCAGGATGATCGGGAGGATGATCAGGAGCTTCTTCTTCATGGCTGGGCTCTCAGGATGTCGGGGGTTCGGGGTTCAGGCGCTCGATCACGATGTCGACCCGGCGGTTGAGCGCACGTCCGGCCGCGGTCGCGTTGCTGGCTACTGGGTGCAGGTCGGCGTACCCGGCAGCCCCCAGCCGGTTGGCGTTGACGCCTCGGCTGATCAGGTACTGCACGACGGTCGTCGCCCGCGTGGTCGACAGCTCCCAGTTGCTGGGGAACTCGGCGCTGTGGATCGGGACGTTGTCGGTGTATCCCTCCACAGTGATCGGATGAGACTGATCGACATTGAGCAGCTGCGCGACTTCGTTCAGCAGCGGCCGGCCGGCCGGCTGAAGCGTCGCCTGTCCGGACTCGAACAGCAGGTTGTCGGTGAGCACCTGAACGACCAGCCCGCGGCGGTTGACGACCGCCTGGACCTGGTTGGCGAAGCCGTGTGCCTTGGCGTAGGCCTGGAGCTTGCGCTGCAGCCCGACGAGCTCGTCCTGCTCGGCGATCGACGCGCTCATGCTGTTGAGCGCCGCCTGGAGCTGGGCGCTGGTCATCGGCTGGGCCGCGGCTGCGGTCTGGGCCGTCGTGAACGCGTTCGCGGAGCCGGTGCTGCTGCTCGAGCGCGACGTCGGCGTCGGTGTCAGCGGCACGATCGACGGGACCACGGCCGTGGCCGGCGTGTGGGCGGCGGTCGATTCCGAGCCCGATTGGAGGATGGCCTGGCCGCCCGGCAGGATCGAGCCCGAGAACGCGGCCTTGAGCGACTGCTGGAGGACCTGGTACTTGGAGATGTTGACCGAGGAGATCGAGAACAGGACCATGAACAGCGCGAACAGCAGCGTGAGCATGTCCGCGTAGGTCAGCAGCCAGCGCTCCTCGTTCTCGTGCTCGACGGGCAGGCCCCGCTTTTTGCCGTGCGAAGCCATGACGGTCTCCGACTAGGCGGCTTCCGCCTCACGCTGAGGCATCTCGGTGACGTTGTCGGCGCCGTCGCCGCCGCGCTCGGCCGGAGGCACGAACGAGGTCAGCTTGTCGGCCACGACCCGCGGGTTATCGCCGGCCTGCACCGACAGGATGCCCTCGAGGGTGAGCGTGCGTAACTCGACCTCGCCGGCCGACAGCGCCTTCAGGCGGTTGGCCACCGGCAGGTAGATCACGTTGGCCGAGCCGACACCCATCAGCGTGGCGATGAACGCGGAGGAAATCGAAGGACCGAGCGTCGCCGGCGCGGACAGGTTCTGGAGCACGTGGACGAGCCCCATGACCGTGCCGATGATCCCGATCGTCGGCGCGAAGCCGCCGGCCTTCTCGAACGGCAGGACGCCGGCGTGGTGACGGGCGGCCATCGCGTCGATCTCGGCTTCAAGGATCGCGCGCACCAGCTCGGGGTCGGTGCCGTCGACGACGAGCTGCAGGCCCTTCTTGGTGAACTCGTCATCGATCTCGGCGATCTGACCGTCGAGGGCGAGCAGACCCTCGCGCCGCGCCTGCTCGGCGAGTGAGACAAGCAGGTTGACCCGCCCCTGGATGTCGAGCGGCTCGGCTCCGATCACGAGCTTGTACAGGGAGGGGATCTTCTTCATCCCGTCCATGCCGACGCTCGCCATCGTCACGCCGCCGGTACCGGCGATGATCAGGATCAGCGCGGTCGGGTTCATGAACGCCGCCGGGCTGGTGCCGTCCATCATCGCCCCCATCAGGATGCCGACTACGGCGACAGCGATTCCTATGCCGGTTGCGGCCTTCATGACCCGGTCATCGGCCGGGCTATGGAAACCTGGAGAGTGAGTGTCATCACTCTGCCGCGAGCTCGCGACGACCGAAATCGGCGACGTTGTCGTGGCTGCCGTGATGACCCTCGTGGCCGGCCTCGGCGGCGATGCGAACCGCGCCGAGACGCGGGTTCTCCGCGCGGCGCTGCTGGTGACGGAGCTTCAGGGCGTCGGACAGGATCTCGACGCGGTACTCGCGCACGGCCTTGGCGACGCGCTCGGGTGTCTCGGCCACCACGATCTTGGCCCCGGTGGCGAGGGTGATCACCGTATCGGGCGTGGCCTCGACGGTGACGATGAGATCCGGATTAAGGCGGAAGATCTCGAGCTTGTGCCCGAGACGGTGAAGGGTGATCATGGTTAGTTCCTCATGGGTGAGAGAGGGATGCTGAGACTGGAATCGGGAGGGGCGGCATTCCCTCGATCACCGCCCCTCCCTTACCAGCCCTCAAGCCGGAGCTACTGCTTCATCTGCACCACGGTCTGCATCATCTGATCAGCAGTGGTGATCGTCGAGGCGTTGGCCTGGTAACCACGCTCGGCCTCGATCATGTTGGTGAACTCGGTGCCCATGTCGACGTTGGACTGCTCGAGCTCGCCGCCGATCGTCTCGCCGAAGTTGCCCGTACCGGGCTGGCCGACGGTCTCGGCGCCGGAAGCGGCCGTGGCGCTCCACAGGTTGCCGCCGTCGCGCTGTAGACCCGACTCGTTCGGGAAGGTCGACAGCGAGATGTAGCCGGCGGTGACGGCGGTACCCGAAGCGTTCTGGTAATTCACGCTGCCGTCCGGGCCGATCGTGACGTTGGTCGAGCCCGGCGGGATGATGATCGGGTTGTCGTCGCCGCCGGCCGTGTTGATCGAGTAGGCGCCGGTGGTGGCGCTCTGCGTCGCGCCGTAGCCGAGCACGTACTGCCCGGTCTGCGTGCACAGGTAACCCGACGAGTTGGTCGTCAGGTCGCCCGCCCGGGTGTACTGGGTGGCATCGAACGTCGGCGGGGTCGTGCCGACGTCGCCGTCGGCGACCCGCAGCCACCCGTTGCCCTGGATGGCGACATCGGTGGAGTTGCCGGTCGTCTCGACGCCACCGGCGGTCATGTTGTTGTCGATCGAGCCGACCTGGACGCCCAGGCCGACCTGGACCGGGTTGGTGCCGGCGCTGTACCCGTTCGGGCTGGTGCCGGCCTGGATGAGCTGCGAGAGCTCATCGGAGAACTGGACGCTCTGTGCCTTGTAGCCGATCGTGTCGACGTTGGCGAGGTTGTTGGCGGTCACGTCGAGCATCGTCTGGTGAGCGTCAAGGCCGCTGATCGCGGCGTACATGCCTGACATCATGGGAGCATCGTGCCCTTCTGCGGCCTCCTCGCAGAGGTCCAGCCGCTGTTGTTGTTGACCGTTTCGCTCACGCGATCACGGCGCTGTCGATGTTGGTGAACACCTGCTGTCGCATGTGCTCTGATCCCACCGCCGTGATGACGGTGTTGTTCGCGACTGACACCACGTAGGCGGTGCCGTCGACGAAGACCACTGAGTCGCGCGAGCCCTTGCCGGCGGCGCGCTGGACTCCCTCCGTCAGCCGTCCCAGCGTGGGCTGGTCCAGCTGTATCCCGCGCTGCTGCAAACGCTGGAGCGCGTGACGGGAGAACTGAAGAGTGCTCGTCTGCTTGTCGAGCAACTCCTGAAAGGACGGACCATTCGCGGGCTGTGTGCCGGCAGTGCCGGCAGCCGGCGTCGCGGCCGGCTGAGCCGGTCCGACCGGGCCGGGCGCGATCAGCGCCGCGTTGGGCAGTACTGAGCTCACGGGACCTCACGAGACCTCGGTGACACTCGAGGGAGCGATACCGGAGGTACCGTTGACGGTGAGGGTCGGACCCGAAGAGGTGATCTCGACACTCTGTACGGTGCCGGTGTCGGTCGCGCCGCTCGTCGGGTCGGTGTAGTTCACGGTGGAGCCGATCATCTGGAGCGCCGCTGAGGTGCTCTGACCTGTGGCGAGCGTGGACGTGTTCTGCGCGGTGTCCGTTTCCTGCTCGACCGAGGTGAACTGGGCGAGCTCGGTGACGAAGCTCATCGGGTCGCTCGAGTTCGGATCCATCGGGTTCTGGTTCTGGAGCTCGGTCATGAGCATCTGCAGGAATTGGTTCTCGTTGATCGGCAGGCTGCTCGAGCTCGAGTTCGTGCTGTTGGTCTGAGTGGTCGAGTTGGTGCCGGTCGTCTGAGTCGTGCCGGGGGTGCTGATGCTCATCGTTTGTCGTCCTTGTCTTGGAAGGTGCGTCAGGCGAGCACGTTCACCAGCGCGCTGCCTGAAAGCGCGGAAGTGGTCGGCTCGACTGCGCCGTCGTCGCCGACGGCATCGATCTGGTCGGAATTGGCGGTGGACCCGGAAGCGGACCCGGTGTCCGAGTCGGAGTTCTGCGACTGGCCGTTGCCGCCGCCGCGACTCTCGATGTTGAGGCTCAGAAGGTTCACCCCGGCGTTGGCGAACTGGCGCTTGAGGTCATCGCCACCCTGCGAGAGCGTGTCCGCCGTCGCGGCGTGGTCGGCGACCACGTGGGCGGTGACGCCGCTGTCGGTGCGCTGAATCTGGATCCGGATCGTGCCCATCGATGCGGGCGAGAGTTCGATCCGCGCCTGCGTCACGCCCGGGCCTGCGCTCTCGATCATGGTGCGGACGTTGTCAACGGCGTCCTGGAGCGAGACGCCATAGCGCGTCAGGGTCGTGGCCTGCGGAGCCTGGGTCGCCTGGGTGGACTGGGTGGGCGCGGGCGTCTGCGGCGCGACCAGGTTGGCGCTCGGGGTGGTGGACGAGGGGGCCGGCGAAGCCGAGGCTGAGAACGAGGAGTGCTGCTGTTGGGAGCCGGTCTGTGACTGTGACTGTGACTGTGATTGAGACTGTGATTGAGACTGTGACTCTGACTGTGACTGTGACTGTGCGGGGGTTTGCGCGGTGGACGCGTCGGCCGCCGCCGGCGCCGGGGTGGCGGTGCTTGCGGTCGCTGGGCTCGCCGGCTGTCCCGTGGACGACTGGCCTGTCGCCTGGGCCTGCGCCGCGCCGGGCGTTCCCGTCTGTGCCTGTGTCTGGGTCTGGGGGGCGGGCTGCGGGGCCGGGGCCTGAGTCGCGTTCGGCTGAGAAGAGGA
>Ga0335074_10003085_pt1 | contig 22682 bp, 28 predicted proteins | sample Lox_Sample_23_FD_206715 | JGI IMG/M metagenome (GOLD analysis project Ga0335074, IMG submission 206715) | Soil microbial communities from Loxahatchee National Wildlife Refuge, Florida, United States - Lox_Sample_2.3 | ecosystem: Environmental > Terrestrial > Soil > Wetlands | place: USA...
AGCCGTGATCCTGCCAATAGGGCGAGAGCGGCAGCCCGGGACCCGCCGCAGTACCGGTCGCCGGCATCGCGTGCGGCGCGGCGGCCGGCGCCGCCGCCGCGGCATGGCCGCCCGCGGCCGACTGTTTGGCCGTCATCGAGCGGAACAGCAGATCGGCGAGGCCGAGCCGGTCGCCGGACATGGCGGTCTGCGCGATCGTACCGGCGAACATCGAGTTGACGACATTGGAGCCGACCCCGCTCGCCATCGCGAGCGCCGACCCGTCGGCATTCTGCAACGCACGCTCCATCAGCAGCGTGCCGAACTGTTCGGCGACCGCTTTGCCGACCGCCGGATCGCCGCTTTGCTTCTGCAGCGCCATGATCGCGTTGGGATCGCTGACGCCGGCGATGCGCTCGGCGGCTTGCAGGTCCATGCTACAAGACCTTGATGCGCGCATGCAGCGCGCCGGCCTGATGCAGCGCCTGCAGGATCGCGATCAAATCCGACGACGTGGCGCCGATCGCATTGAGATTGCGCACGATGTCCGACACCCGGGGGGCATTATGCAGCTCGACGATCTTGAGCTGCTTTTCGGCCGCCTCGACTTGGGTGCGCGGCACGCGCTGGGTGCGCCCCTGACTGAATGGCGCGGGTTGCGACACCTCGGGCTTTTCGGTCACTGTCACCGCCAGCGAACCGTAGGCCACCGCCGCCGGCCCGACCTGGACGTCCTCGCCGAGCACGACGGTGCCGCTCTGCGCATCGATGACGACTTGCGCCGGCGGCGGCTCCGGGTTGACCTGCAAGTCGAGCAAGGCGGCGATGAAGCGCACCTGCTCGTCGGACGATGACGGGGTTTGCACGGCAACCTGGCCCGGCCCCAGTGCGACGGCGATCGGCCCGATACGTTGATCGATCGCATCGACGATGCGCGCCGCGTTGCCGAAGGAACGGTCGTCGAGATTGAGCAGAACCCGGTCGCCGGCGGCGTAGCTGCCGTGCGGCGTTCGCTCAATTGTCGCGCCGCGCGGAATGTGCGCGACAGTTGGAATGTTGACGGTCGTCGACGCCGCCTGGCCGCCCGCCTCAAAGCCGCTGACCAGCAGCGATCCTTGGGCGATGGCGTAAACCTGTCCGTCGGTGCCCCGCAGTTCCGTCATCAGCAGGACGCCGCCGCGCAGGCTTTTTGCATTACCCAGCGCCGACACCGTCACGTCGAGTTTTTGCCCGACCTGCATGAAGGTCGGCAGATCGGCGGTGACCATCACCGCGGCCACGGCGGTCGGCTGCATGAAGGTGCTGGGATTGAGCGTCAGCCCCAATTGGCGCAGCATGTTCTGCAGCGATTGGACGCTGTACGGGATCTGCGTCGTCTGATCGCCGGTGCCGGCAAGTCCGGCCACCAACCCATAGCCGATCAGCTGGTTGTCGCGGGCGCCGGCGACCTGCACAAGATCCTTCAGCCGCTCGGCGCCGGCCGGCAGCGACACGAGCGCCCAGGCGAGCGCCGCCAGCGCTAATCGCCGAACCAATTGCCGGGCCATACCGTGCTGACCGTCAGAAACAGGCGCTGCAGAATCCCCATCTTCGGCGCCAGATAGGTTTCGCCGTCGCCGCTGAATTCGATATGCGCATCGGCCATCTGCGTCGAATCGATGACATTGCCGGTCTGGATGTCCTCGGGACGGATGACGCCCGCTATGCGGATGTATTCCTTGCCGCCGACGAGCTTGATCTCATCCGCGCCCGCGATGACAAGATCGCCGTTGGGCTGGATCCGTCGAACCATTGCCGATACGGTCGCGGCAAAGCTGTCGCTCTGCGCCGTCGCACCGCTGCCGGCCAGGGTATTGGCGCTGTTGTAGGCGATGTTCGGGTTGAACTGCGTCGTTTTGCCGGAGTGACCAAACGACGTCGGCAGCCCGAACAGGTTGCTGACCGTACTCGCCACATTGTCGCTGCGTCCGAGATTTTGGCTCACGTTCTTTGTCGCCGTAGCATTCTGCGTTATCGCGATCGTCACGATGTCGCCGACCTGCCAGGCGCGGTGATCGGTGAACAGATCGAGCCCGCCGCCGCCCTGGGGATTTGCGGCATAGATCGCACCGTTGCTGACCGGCAGGTTGTTGGCCTTGTCGCCCGGCAGATGCTGCAGCCCAGCCAACAGATCCTCCTGGCTCGGCGGCACGTGCTGGCAGGCCGCCAAGCTGCCGCCGAGGGCCAGCAGCACCGCTGTGGACGACGCCCACGGGTGCATGACTACTGATTGACCTCGTTCAGGTAGCTGAGCATCTGATCGACATTCTTCGCCGCCTGGGTATCGAGTTCGTAGGCGCGCTGGGTAGCGATCATGTCGATCATCTCATCGACGACCGACACGTTGGAACCTTCGAGATAGCCCTGCGCGACGGTGCCGAGGCCGTCCTGCGACGGCTGGCCGGTGGTGGGCGCGCCCGAAGCCTGCGTCTGGATCGCCAGATTGCTGCCGGCGTTTTGCAGCCCGGCGGGATTGATGAAGTTGGCGAGCTGCAGGACGCCGATCTGCGACGGCTGCGCCTGACCCTGGATCTGCACGCTGATCGTGCCGTCGGTGCCGATCGTGATGCTCTGGGCATTGCGCGGGATCGTGATCGGCGGCTGCACCAGATAACCCTGCGCCGTCACCACCTGCCCCGTCGAGCTGATCTGGAAGCTGCCGTCGCGCGTGTAGGCGATCTGGCCGTTGGGCTGCAGAACCTGGAAATAGCCCTGGCCGTTGATCGCCAGATCGAGGGCGTTGCCGGTCTGCTCCAGGCTGCCCTGCGTCGCGACCGGCTCGGTAGCGATGACATTGGCACCCGTCCCCTGCTGCAGGCCGGACGGGTAATTCGTCGCCTGCGACGTGAAGCCGCCGGCCTGCGTCGGGTCCTGATAAAGCAGATCGGCAAACACCGCCCGCACCTTCTTGAACCCGGTTGTGTTAAGGTTCGCCAAGTTGTTGGCGATCACGTCCATCTGGGTCTGCTCGCCTTCGAGGCCGGTGCGAACCACAGCCAGGGACTGCATCATCGAACAATTCTCCCGAAGCGGAATACGGCGCTCAGCTCAGCGTCAGAACGCTGCCCTGCCCCTGGTCGGTGTTGAGGACGTTGCGCATCATTTCGGTCTGCATTTGGAACGTCCGCGTGTTTTCGATCATCGACAGCATCAGCGACATCGGTTCGGTGTTGCTGCCTTCCAGCGCGCCCGATTGCAGCCGCACGGCCGTGCTCTGCTGCGGCGTGCCGGCGGTGTCTTGAAACATGCCATCGCCGCGCCGCTGCAGCGCCGCGGTCGGCGGGTTGGTCAGTGCGATGCGGTTGAGCGTCGCCACCTGATCGGGCGTTTGCCCCTTCAGGACTCCCGAGATCGTGCCGTCTTGACCGATCGTCACCTTCTGCAGCGGGGGCAGCGCGATCGGCGCCATGCCGCGCCCCAGCACCGGACGGCCGTCGCTGGTCTGCAAGATGCCGAGCGGCGAGACCGACAGCGCGCCGTTGCGGGTCAGCGCGATCGAGCCATCCGGCGCCTGCACCGCGATCCACCCGGGCCCGCTGATCGCGACATCGAGATTGCGGCCGGTTTCTTCGATCGGTCCCTGGGAAAAATCCGTGCGCGATTGCCCGCCCGAGACCGCCACCTGGTCGGCCGCGCCGTCACCGTACAGCGGTTCGGCTTGAAAGGCCGGCTGCTCGGCCTTGTAGCCGATCGTTGCGCGATTGGCCAAATTGTTCGCAGCCGCGGTCGAATTCTGTATCGACGCGTCGAGCCCGCCCATCGCCAGGTAGAACAGCGATTCGCTCATCGCCAGCCGCCCGCCGCTCGCGCTACTGGATCGTCATCAGCTTCTGGAAGTCCTGCTGATCGACGTTGATGCCTTCGGTATTCGCCTGATACGCCTGCTGCGCGACGATCAGATCCACCAGCTGGCTGGTGAGATCTACGTTGGAGCCTTCGAGCGCGCTGGATTGCAGCTGGCCGAGCGTGCCGCTACCAGGCCTGCCGGATATCGCCTGTCCCGAAGAGTAGGTGCTCGCCCACATGTTGCCGCTGAGCGGCGTCAGCCCCTGCGGGTTGGCAAAACTGGCAAGCGCGATCGTGCCCAGAACCTTCGTTCCGCCGTTGCTGTATTGGCCGGTGACATGGCCATTGGCGGCGATCGTGATGCCGGTGAACTGGCCGCTGCCGGTACCGTTGTTCTGAACCGCGTTTACCGCAAAGGCGAGGTTAGACAGGCTCGACCCAGTGTAACTGAGGGTTATATCCAGCGGCGCCGCGCCGTCGGGCAGCGTGTTGACGGCGATCACCCCGCTGCCGCTCACCAGGTGGCCGCTGCTGTTGAAGGTCAGGGTCGGCCCGGCGCCCGACGCGATCAAGCTGCCGCTGGCGTTCGTCAACCCCCAATGGGTCTGCCATTGCGGCGGCGATCCGGAGCCGCTGACCTGCGTATAATACGTCGTCAGCGTATTGCTTGTGCCCAGACTGTCGTACACCGCCGTCGAGGTGCTCTCGTTGTAGGTGGCCGAATTGCTGATCTTGAAAGGGGTCGTTGTCGTATTGATCGGCGTATCGGTGGTCGGCAGATTGAGGTTGAGCGCCAAATTGCCGGTGGCGCTGGCGGCAATGCTGCCGGAACTGATCGTGATCGGTTGCAGCGACCCGGCCACCGCGGCACCCGAAGCGGAAGGACCGTAGCCGAGAACGAGGGCGCCGCTGGCGTTTACCAGATTGCCGCTGGTATTCACCTGGAACGCGCCGTCGCGGCTGTAAGCGATGCCGGACCCGGTTTGCAGCTGAAAGAACCCGTTGCCGCTGATCGCGACATCGAGCGGATCGCCGGTTTGACTGATCGTGCCTTGAGCAAAGGATTGCGCCAGGCTGTTGGTCGCCACCCCCTCGCCCGGCGTCGAGGGCTGCGCTGCGCTGGCATAAAGGTCCCCGAAATCGGGGGTCGATGTCTTGAACCCGGTCGTGTTGGCGTTGGCAACGTTGTTGCCGACCGTGTCGATATAAGTCTGGGCGGCGTTCACGCCCGAAAGTTCGGTTGCGAGCGACATGGCTGCGTCTCCGCTTGATTATCAAAATATCTGCTGAACCGCGCTCAGCGCGACCGGCGCCTGGCTGCCTTCGAGGTCGAGCGTCGGCCCGCTCTGGCCGCCCAGCGTCACCGCGGTGACCGGCAGCACGGCATAGGGCGTCGCCGACAGGCTGCTGCCGCTTGCGCCGACCGCATTGACCGTGAAGGTGTACGTGCCTGACGCCGCCTGCGAGCCGCTGCTGCCGGCGCCGTTCCACACGAACGGCTGCGTTCCGGCGGGCATTGCCCCGAGATTGAGGGTTGCCACCGGCGTGGCGCCGCCGTTGCCGATCGTTACGGTAACGTCGGCCGCGGCCGACGGCAGGTTGAGCGCGCCCACCGCGTTGCCGTTCGCACCCAAAAGCAGCGTGTTGCCGGCGACCGCGACGTTCTGGCCGACAAGACCGGCGGCCTGCATGCCGGACAGCGTGCCGCCGACGCTGGTCATGCTGGTCTGCAGACCCTGCACTCCCTGCGCGGTCGAGAATTCCGCCAGTTCGGCGGCGAACTCGGTCCCGGTCATCGGGTTCAGCGGGTCCTGGTTTTCCAGCTGCGCAGTCATCAGCTGCAGGAAATCGCTCTGGTTCAGCAATTGGCTCGACGACCCGGATGCGGATGGCGTCTGACTGCCTTGCGGCAGCGTCGTCACCGTCGCCGGCATTGCACTTGCTGCGCTGACCACCGTTCCCTCCTGCTCGCCCGCCGCTTAGATTGACAAGGTTCGCAACGCCAGCGTCTTGGCGACGTTGAACGCTTCCAGATCGGCCTGGTAGTCCTGCTGCGCCGAGATCATGTTGACCATTTCCTCGACCGGATCGACGTTGGGCTGCCGCACATAGCCGCTTTGATCGGCGTAGGGGCTGCCCGGATCGTAGGTTTCGCGGAACGGCTCGTCGCTCTGCACGATTGCGGCGACCCGCACACCCGACACGCCGGCGGAGGCGGCAGACGCATCACCGCCCTGCAGCGACACCGCCTCGAATACGGGCTCGCGCGCGCGGTAGGGTTCGCCTTCAGGACCTGCCATGCTGTTGGCGTTCGCCACATTGCTGGCAATGACGGACAGGCGCTGCGATTCCGCCAGCATGCCGGATCCGGCGATCGGGAATACCGCAAGCAGCGACATCGTCAGCTTCCGCCAGACGCCTGGGCGCCCGAACCGCCGACCGCGGTCGTCAGCATCCTGAGGATCTGGGAAGCGAACGTACCCGCCGCTTCATACTGCACCGCATTTTCCGCCGCCGCCGCCTTCTCGCGGTCCAGATTGACGCTGTTGCCGTCGAGCGTCACCGCGACGTCGGCCTGGTATTTGACCGCCGTGGCGGCAGCCGCCGGCGCGCCGCCTGTCGACATGGGGAGTTGGCGCGGGTCATCGACGAGCCACAAGCGTGCGGCCTGCGGCTGGTTTGCGCCGCCCGTCGCGGCGCCGAGCGCCTGCTGGAAATCAAGGTCCACCGCCTTAAAGCCGGGCGTGCTGGCATTGGCGATATCGGCCGACAAGATCTGCTGCCGGTAGCCGCGCAACGCGAGAACCTGCCGCAGAAATTCCAGCCCGGTGTCGATTGCGGCCGTCATTATGTATCCTCGTCCGCTCCTGCCGTACGTCGCCGCCGCACAATTCGCGACTTGCGAAAATTTCACTTTCGCGCATAATAATGGTGTCGAAGCAAACCGCAAGGAGAAAATTCCGATGCGATGGAGGACAGCCGGTGTGGCGGTGGCAGTAACGGCACTTGCATTGGCGGGCGGGACCGCGGCAGCGACGATCGGCGGCGTCGAGAGCGCCACGGCGATCCGAACGGCCATCACCGATGCGATGCATCCACGCGTCGGCACGGCCGATGCGACGGTCGAGGTCGGTGCGCTCGACAGCCGGCTGCGGTTGCCGCCATGTCCGGCGCTCGCGGTGAGCTTCGATGGCACGAGCGGCGCGATGATGACTGCCAAAGTCAGCTGCCCAACGCCCGATTGGACGATCTATGTGCCGGTGCGGGTGCACGCCTGGGTCGACGCCGTCGTCGCGGCCGCCAATATTGCACCCGGCACAACGCTGACTGCCGATCTGCTGTCGCGCCGGCGGGTCGACATGTACGCGGCGGACGGCGCGCTCGTGACCAATCCGGAGCGCATCGAGGGCAAGGTCCTGCGTGTCGGGTTGATGATCGGCGCGCCGATCCTCGCATCGTTTCTGCAAAACCCCATCATCATCCACCGCGGCCAGCGGGTTCTGCTGACGCTGACCGACGGCGGGATGGTGATCCGGGACAGCGTCATCGCACTGGAGGACGGGCGGGCCGGCGACAGCATCGCGATGCAGAACCCGGAGAGCCAGAAGGTCATTCACGCGACGATCGCCGACGACGGCAGCGCCGTGATCCGCTTCTAAGGAGGGAAGGCACGCCCATGGACGAGACTTTTCGGCTGTTCGCCCGGTTGCAGCAACTGCTGGAGGAGGAGCGCGCGGCACTACTCAGCGGCAGTCCCGAGCGCGTCATGGCCGCTGTCGGACACAAGCTCGAACTTGCCGACAAGATCGAGGCGCAGGCGGCGCGGCCGGAAGCAGCGATGAGCATCGCGGCGCTGAACCGCATCGCGCGCTACAACCGCGACAACGCGGTGATCTGCACGGCCATGTTGCGGCACCTGACGCAGGCGCTCGACAAGCTGCGCCGCGCCGAACCGCACCGCTCCTATCTGCCGGACGGCAGCGAACGCAACCCGCCGGCGCGCCATACGCTCGGCGCCGCCTGATACCGCCTACACCGCAAATTCCGCCGACGGCTCGAAGCGTTGCCGCGGCGGCACCGGCGGCGGCGCACCGTTGTTGCGTGCCGTGCGCAGGCGATAGACATGCGCGAGGACCTCGGCGACCGGCGGGTAGAGGCCAACCGGGATCTCATCGTCAAGATCGACATAACGGCAGATGGCGCGCGCGAGCCGCGGCGCCTCGACGATCGGCACGGCGTTTTCATCTGCGACCTCGCGAATGCGCAACGCGACAAGCCCGGTGCCCTTCGCGACGAGGCACGGCGCGCGCATGCGGTCTTCGCGATAGCGCAGCGCCGCGGCGAAATGTTCCGGATTGACGATGACAACGTCGGCCTTTGGCACTTCGCTCATCATCCGCGAGCGGGCCAGCCGCAGGCGCAGCGTGCGGATGCGGCGCTTGGTTTGCGGGCTGCCCTCCAATTCGCGCAGTTCGTCCCGCACCTCCTGCCGCGTCATCTTGAGGCGGTCGCGAAACGCCCAGACCTGATAGGGAATTTCCAGCGCCGCGACGGCGACCATCGCCAGCGCCAGCGTGACGAACATCCGGCTCCAACCCGCCGCCGCATGGCGCAGCGCGCCGGGCCACGCCTCGGCCGCGAGATGCAAGAACGCGGGTGCCCAAGCCCGGCCGAGCCAGCACGCGACGACGCCCACCACGGCGAATTTCGCGAGCGACTTCACCATCTCAACGGCGGCGGCGCGCGAGAACAGCCGACCGAAGCCGGCGACCGGGTCGATGCGCGTCGGATCCGGGACGAGCGGCTTGCCGGAAAACACCCAGCCGCCGACGGCAATATCGGCGACAAACCCGGCCACCGCGACGACCGCAAGAAACACGGCAAGAATGCCGAACCCGGCCGCGACAACGGGCGCAGCGGCCGGCAGCAGCCGCGCCGGATCGCCGACCGCCGCAGGATCGGCGGTGAGGCCGAGCCGCAATACCAGTTCGAGCCGTGCGACAATCGACCCACCGGCAAACGCGAACAAGGCCGCGCCGGTCAGCAGCACCGCGGCCGCCGCGACGCCGTGGGCGCGCGCGACATTGCCTTCCGCGCGCGCCTTCCGCAGCCGGTGCGGCGTCGGCTGTTCGGTGCGACCGGCGCGCTCCTGCTCGTCGGCCACCCTCAGCCCCCGTGCAATGCCGCGCCCGCGGCGGCGATGCCTACCTCGATCATGTGCGAGACCGCCGGCGTGAAGAACGGCACCAGCGCGATCGTCGCGGCGAGCCCAACCCACATGAACAGCGAAAACCCGACCGACATGATGTTGATCTGCGGTGCGACCCGCGAAACGACGGCGACGGCCAGATTGGCCGCCAGCAATACGGCGACGACCGGCAACGCCAGCCATACGCCCATCTGGAACAACAGCGCGCCGGCCGCCGCCACTGCATGCCAGCCGAGACGCGGAATCGCGCTGCCGGCGGCAATCGGCACGACGGCAAAGCTCTTCACCAACACGCCGAGCAGGATTAGATGACCGTTGAGGGTGACGAACAGCAAAAGGCCGACGAGGCCGAACAGGTCGGAAATGACCGGCACCTGAAACCGGGTCTGCGGATCGAACAGGCCGGCAAAACCGAACCCCATCTGCACCCCGATCAAGTCGCCGGCAAACGCCATCGCCGCCAATGCCAATTGCATCGCAAAGCCGATCGCCAGTCCGACCAGCACCTGCTGCACCGCCAGCATCATGGCTGTCCATGACAATGTAAGGGGCGCCGACTGATTTATCGCGGCCGCAACGGCGATGGCGATGATGCCGGCGATCGCGACGCGCGCCCGCACCGGGATCGCAACAGCGTTGAACAGCGGCGCCGCCGAAAACAACGCCAACGTGCGCAGAAACGGCCAGAAGAGCTCACCGAGCCAGCGCGCGATATCGGCGTCGGTAAAGCGCAGCACGCGTCACCCGCCCAGCCCGCGCGCTGCGATGATCGATCGCTCGATGTAGGCCGCAAGGTGCGTCACCGCCCAGGCTTCCGCCAGATACGCCGCCAGCAGCACGGCCGCGAAACGCGGCACAAAACTCAGCGTCAAATCGTTGATGCGGGTCGCCGCCTGCATGACGCCAACGATCAGGCTGGTCAGCATCGCCGCCGCCAGAAACGGCGTGACGACAAGCAGCGTCAGCATCAGCATGCCGCGCACGGCATCGCTGATGTCACCGACGCTCATCGGACGAACCCCTCAGCCAGCGAGCCGATCACCAATGTCCAGCCGTTGACCAGCACAAACAGCGCCAGTTTGAGCGGCAGAGAGATGCTGATCGGCGACAGCAGCATCATGCCGAGCGACATCATCACCGCTGCGACGATGATGTCGATGACCAGAAACGGCAGGAAGATCATAAAGCCGATCTGGAACCCGGTCTTCAGTTCCGAGGTGACGAATGCCGGCACCAAAACGCGGAACGGTACGTCGGCCACGCTGGGATAGGTCTGGCCGCCCGCCAGTTTGAGAAACAGCCCGAGATCCTCGCGCCTGGTCTGCTTGACCATGAAGGCGCGCAGCGGCGCTTCGGCCCGCTCTGCCGCAGCCATCGCCGAAATCTGGTTGTTGAGCAGCGGCTGCAGCGAATCGTTGCCGATCTTGGAGAATACCGGCCCCATCACGAACATCGTCAGAAACAGCGCGAGACCGATCAGCACCTGATTGGGCGGGGTCTGCGTCAGCCCGAGCGCCTGCCGCAGCAGCGACAGCACGATGATGATGCGGGTGAACGCGGTCATCGTCAGCAGCAGCGCCGGGACGAAAACGAGGCCGGTCATGATCAGCAGCAGTTGAACCGGCACGGTATAGGCCTGCCCGCCATGGCCGTCCGGGCGCATGTCGAGCGCGCCGATCCCGGCCGCCTGCGCCGCATGCACCAGCAGGCAGGCGACGGCAAGCCCGCCCACCAGCGCCGCGGCCGCCCGCATCAACCGTCGCGCCATGATTTCACCGCTCTGCCAATCGCCGCCGCGAAATTGCCGCCGCCGTCCTGCCGCGTCAGCGGCGGCGCAAGGGGCGGCCGCCCCGCCGCCAGCGGCGTTTCGAGTTCGCACAGCAGCGACACCGCCGATGCGCCGACGCCGACGACAAGCTGCTTGTCGCCGACCCGCACGACGAGGAGCCGCTCGCGCGGCCCCAGCGCCAACGCGCGGATGACCGCGCAGTCGGCGCCGCCCGCCCCGCCGCCCGGCCGCAACCGCCGCACCGCCCATACCGCGCCCCACAGCAGCACGACAATCAGACCGATCGTCAGCGACAGCGAGGCAAGCCCTTCCGGCTCAACCGGCATTGCCGCTCTCCGGACTGACGATCGGCTCGTTCATTCGATGATCAGCTGCGAGAAATAAATGTGTTGGACTAGGTCCTTCTGGCCGAGATTGACCTGCATGATCCGCTCGGCGCCGAGGCGCCGCAGCAGCATGCGGTTGAGATCGGCAACCATGCGGCTGCGCATCTTGTCGACGCCGGACGGCGTCGTGATGTCCTCGACCTTGAACGACAGCGCCGTGAGCCGCAGCGAATCGTCGACCTCGGGCATCATCGCGCTGACGAGGTTGCCGGCGGCCGCGCCGGACAGCGTCAGATTGACCCCGATCTGCACAAAATGCGTTTCGCTGCCGTCGCCACTCATGCTGACGACGAGCGGCTTGACCTCGAGGTAGAACGGCAGCGGCGGTTCTTGTCGCGCCGCCTGCGGACCGGGCGGGGGGCGCCGCATGACGAACTCGTAGTAGCCGCCTCCGGCCGCGGCCGCCAGCACCGCCAGTGCCAACGCGATGATTTTCCAGCCGCCCGGGAAGCCGCGGCGCCCGGCAGACGCTGCGCTCGGGTTTGCTCCACCGGCCGGCGACGCAGTGTCGCTCATCGGAAATTCCTGTTTTCGTCAAGTGTCAGCGCAGCGCAGCGGCGCGCTGGATCAATTCGTCAATCTCCGCGTGACGGCGGCGCAGCGCCGCCTCCGCCTCGCGCGCCGCGACACGCTCGCTGAGCATTTCGTAGGTGCGCTTCTCGCGCCGCGCTTCGACCAGCGCCTGCCATTGCCGTTCGCAGGCCTGTTCGATCGAACCGAGATCGACTTCCTGCCGCAATACGACCTCGTCGATCTGGCCGATGAATTCGAGGTAGGCCATCGTCGCGGTCGCCGGCATCCCGGCTTCCAGGCCGTCGCACATCAGGCTGCGATAGCGCTCGCGGTACTCCTTCAGCAGCGACAGCTTGCGGATTGCTTCGCTGCACTGGGCCTTGAGCTGCTGCCAGGCGAGCAGCGCTTCATCGCTGCGGCGGCCGGCAATATCGATCAACTTTTCCACCTGTGACATCGTATCCTCACGTAGCGACAAGAGTTCTGAGCGCGCCGACGCTGTCGGCAAAGCACACCGCGCTTGCCAGATCCTGGCGCAGAAACTCGTCGATGGCCGGCCGTAGCGTGACGGCGCGGTCGAGTTCGGCGTCGTGACCGGGACGATAGCCGCCGATCGACAGCATGTCGCGATGCTCCTCGAGCCGGGCGTAAAGGCGCTTGAACTCCTGCGCGGCGGCAAGATGCGCCGGTGGCACGATCGACGGCATGACCCGACTGATCGACGCGCCGACATCGACCGCCGGGAACAGCCCGGCATCGGCCAGCCGCCGCGACAGCACGAGGTGCCCGTCGAGAATGCCGCGGGTCGCATCGCCGATCGCGTCGTTCATGTCGTCGCCTTCGACCAGCACTGTATAGAACGCGGTGATGCTGCCGGCGCCCGCCTCGCCGTTGCCGGCGCGCTCGCACAGGGCGGCGATCCGCCCGAAGACGGATGGCGGATAGCCGCGGGTCGCCGGCAATTCGCCGACCGAAAGCCCGATCTCGCGCTGCGCCATCGCAAAGCGCGTCAATGAATCCATCAACAGCAGAACGTGCCGACCGCGATCACGAAAGTATTCGGCGATCGCGGCGGCCCGCTGCGCCGCATGTACGCGCTGCAGCGCCGAGTCGCTGGCCGGCGCGGCGACGACGACAGCCTTGGCCAGCCCTGCCTGTCCGAGGATGCGTTCGACAAATTCCTTGACCTCGCGGCTGCGCTCGCCGACGAGGCCGATCACCGCGACGTCCGCCGCGGTGTAGCGCGTCATCATGCCGAGCAGCACGCTCTTGCCGACGCCGCTGCCGGAAAACAGCCCGAGCCGAGCGCCGCGGCCGACCGACAACAGCGCATTGATCGACCGCACGCCGACATCGAGCGGCGTTTCCACCATCGTCCGGCGCATCGGGTTGAGCGGCTGGCCGAACAGCGGCACCCGCTCGGCACACCACAGCGGGCCGCGCCCGTCGATGGCGGTGCCGCTGCTGTCGATGACGCGGCCGAGCAGTTCCGGGCCGACCGCGATCTCGACCATGCGGCCGGCCGGGATCACCCGCGCGTTCGGCGCCAACCCGTCGACTGGGCCTTCGGCCATCAGCAATACGCGCTCGCCGTCAAACCCGACCGCTTCGGCCGGCAAAAGCCGGCCGGCCTCACCCTCAATAAAACATCGCTCGCCGATCGCGGCATGAATGCCGTGCGCCTCCATGACAAGCCCGACCGTGCGGACGAGGGTGCCGTAGACAACGATCGCGTTGCAACGCCCGCTGATCCGCGCGCGATAGCGCTCGATGCTCTGCACCAACCGGTCGCGCGTCGCCGCGTCCGGCGCAAATCCCGGCATATGCTCACCGTCGGCGCTCATGTGGCTTCGCCGTCGAACAGCGCCAGCATCGCGGTGCGCCAGCGGGCCGGTGCCGACAAGTCGATATGCGGCCCCGTTTCGCCGGCGCGCGGCCGCCAGCGGCGATCCTTGACCGGCCCAGCGCCTTCGTCCAATGCGATCATGCAGCCGCCGGCCTCGACCTCGTTGTCGCCGGCGAGCGTTGCACCGCCCTCTTCAATCTCCGGCGCGAGCCTGCGCACCAGGTCGAGATCGGCGGGATTGAGCGCAATCCGCAGGCCGTTAAGGCTCACCGGCGCCTTTGTCAGCGCCTCGCGGATCAGGTGCACGAGGCTGTCGGGGGAGCGTGTGATCTCGACGCCGATCACGCAGCGCGCCAGTTCCAGCGCCAACCCGATAATGGCGTCCTCGATCACCCGCTCCACCGCCGGTATCGGCGCGGCGAGACGCTCGGCAAGCGCCGCAATTCGGCGAGCATCCGCCGCGAGGGCCTGCTGCGCTGCCTCGTGCCCGGCGGCAAATCCGTCCTGATAGCCACGCTCGCGGCCGGCGGCGACACCGCGCTCGACGCCTTCGGCGTAGCCGCGCGCCAGTTCCGCCGCGACCCGCTGTCGATCCGCCTCGGGATCCGGCTTGTCTGCGGCAGCGGCGGGTTCCTCGGGCGGCGGCAGTGGCGCCGCCGCACCGATCGCCGCGGCGACGCCGGCGGTCTCGGCCGGCGGGTCGAGTTCCGGGAAGTGCCAGCGCCGCAATGCCGGCTCGACCGGTTCGCCGCGGCGCCTCATCCGCTCCCCCGCCGGCGCTGCAGCTGCCAAGTGGCGATCGCCAGCCGAACCGTCGCCAAACTCAGCCGGGCGAGGGCGACGACAAGCGCAGCGCCGACAAAATCGGCGAACACCCGGCCGGCCAAAATCAGCGCGATGCCCCAACCCGGCACGCCGCTGGGAAGCGGGCCCGCCTGGAATTCGACAAACCACATCAGGCCCATCCCGCCGGCCAACAGCATCGGCCGGACGCCGGATTTGTTGCGACGCTCGCGCGGGGCCTGAGGCGGTGCGGCCACCGGTGCATCCGCTTACCGCGACGGCGCCGGCCGACTGGGCGTCGGCTCGGTCACCGCCGGCGCGGCGGGCGCCCTGTCGGACGCCGGTTCCGGGCCGCCGACCAACGGCGTCTCCATGATGCTGCGGCTGTCCATCGGCGACACGACGACGATCGAGACGCGGCGGTTCATCGCCATTCCTTGAGGCGTGTCGTTTGACGCCGCCGGGTGATATTCGCCGTAGCCCGCTCCGACCAGCAACGCCGGGTCGATGCCGGCCTCGGCAAGGCGCTTCACAACAGCGATCGCACGCGCCGCCGACAGATCCCAGTTGGAATTGTATTGCGAATTGTGAATCGGCTGCGTGTCGGTGAAGCCGTTCACCTGGATCGGATAGTGCAGGTCCTTGAGGACGCCGGCGACCTGATCGACGAGACCCAGGGCCGGCAGTGTCAAATCGGCCTTGCCGCTGTCGAACAGCAGCACGGAATTGATGTCGACGACGACACCGAGCGATTGCAGCGATACCCGCACCTGCCCGCCCTTGATCATGCCGCCGAGCAATTGCTGGAGCTTTTGGTACGCCCGCTGCAGTTCCGCAGCGCGGTGCGCAACGGCTTGCGTCAACGCCGGCGGCAGATGCTTTACCTGCTCGTCGCGGGTGATGATCGGCGTGTGCACCGGCGACGGCATGAAATCGAATGGCGCCTTGTGCGCGGCGGCGAGACCGGTGGCCTGGATCTTGGTGATCTTGCCCATGAACGCGGTCGAAAAGGCCTCTGCCATTTCCTGAAACTTCGAGGAATTGATGCTCGAGACGGCATACATGACGACAAACGTGGCGAGCAGCAGGGTCGTGAAGTCGGCGTAGGAGATGATCCACCGCTCGAGGTTCACGTGTTTTTTCGGCAGTTGCTTGCGCATTTCACGACCCCCGCTGTGCCACGTGCCTATTCCGCTGCCGCCGCCTCACGCGGCGCCGCCGGCGTTTCCTCATCGTCGGCCGACCGCGCGCCGTGCCCCTCTTCGTCGAGAAAACCGCGCAGTCGCATCTCAAACTGCATCGGCGCTTCCATGATCGCCAAACCCACCATTCCTTCGGTAATCATCTCCAGACGGCGCATGCGGCGCCGAACCAGCACCTTCAACTTGTTGCCGATCGGCAGGCAGATCAGATTGGCGGCGCCGACTCCGTACACCGTCGCGACGAACGCGGTGGCGATGCCGCTGCCGAGCTTCGACGGATCGTCTAGGTGCGACATCACGGTGATGAGGCCGAGCACGGCGCCAAGAATGCCAACGGTCGGTGCATAGCCGCCCATTGCCTCGTAGATCTCGGCGGCGATCGTCTCTTCGTGTTCTTGCGCGCTGATGATGGTCTCCAGCATCGTGCGGATGTGCGGCGCCTCGATGCCGTCGACGACCATGCGCAACCCCTGACGGATGAACGGGTCCGTCTGCTGGTCGGCGACCGGATCAAGCGCCAGCACGAACTGACGCCGGATCAGGCGCAGCCAACCGAGGATTTCGCCAAGCAGTTCGGCGCGATCGTCCTTGGGCGGGAAAAAAACCCAGGCCAGCATGCGCAGACCGCGCAGAAATACCGGCAGCGGCGATTGCAGCAACACCGCGGCGATCGTGCCGCCGCCGACAATGATGAACGCCGGGATCTGCAGCAGCGCAGCGATGCTGCCGCCGTCCAGCGCCATTGCCGTCAAGACGCAGGTGACGCCGGCAAAAAACCCGATCAGCGACAGGATATCCACGGCTCAATCTCCTGTCGTCCGAGCCGCAGCCTCGCCCGGGCCCGGTCCGCGATCGGCGAGCGCGGCGCGGAGATGCAGCAGGGCGCGACCGTGCGCTCGACAGACGCTCGATTTGTCGAGACGGAGTACCCTGCCGACCTCTTCCATGTTGAGTTCGTGCTCGTAGTAAAGCGACACGACGAGCTTTTCCCGCTCGGGCAGCGCCGCAATCGCCTCCGCCAGCAGCGTTACGAGCCGGCTGCGGTAAAGGCCCGTCTCCTGGCTGCCGGCAACCTGCAGCTGCGCCTCGGCGCGCTCGTCGAACTCGTCGAGCTGCAAGAGCCGGATGCCGGCGATGTCGATCAGCACGCCGTGATAGTCGGCGAGCGTCACTCCCATTTCGAGGGCGATCTCCTCGTCGCTGCCGTCGCGCCCCAACCGCCCGCGGACAGCGCGCATCGCCGCGACCGCGGCGCGCGCCCGTCGCACCGTCCTGACCGGCGCCCAGGTCTCGCGCCGCGCTTCGTCGATCATCGCGTTGATGACGGCGCGCCGCAGCACCGCCTCGCTGCCCGCATCGGCGGCGCCGCTGCGCAACAGACGCAGCACCGCGATCAGCCCGGCCTGAATGAGATCGTCGGCCTGCACCGTGTCGGGCAGGCGCCCCTTCATGTGCAGCGCCAGCCGTTTGACGAGCGGTACGTGGCGGCGCACGGCCGCCGCTTCATCGCTTGCCGACAAGGACACGCCATAGCCGTCGCGGATGCCGGCAATCGCCGGTGGCGCGTTAGACGACGGCGCCGGATCGGGGCACGCCTGCGCCATGCTAGCCCGAGCCACTGTCCACCGCCGTGCGGCCGAGCACCTCGACCACCTTGATGCGCTTTTCCGACGGAATTTCCTGGTAGGAAAGGACGCTGACCCGCGGCCGCACGCCCCGCAGCAGGCGGGCCGAGACCTCGCGCAGCTCCGGCCGGGTCACGAGCGCCGCGACCGGCGCCTGCGTCGCCAGACGGGCGCCCGCGAGCGAGGCGGAGGCGCGCATCTCGGCGGCGAGCCCCGGTTCGATCCCGAAGGTGCCGCTGCTGGCGGCCAGCCTGACCGCATCCCCTAGCAACTTTTCAAGGCCCGGCTCGAGCGCCATGACCTTCAGCTCGTCAACTGCGCCGAAAGCATTCTGCACGATGAAGCCGCCAAGCCTGACGCGGGTGAATTCGAGCAGGACGCGCGGGTCTTGACCGGTCGCGGCGCCGGCACTGAGGGCGGCGATGATCGTGCGCAAATCGCGGATCGGAACCTGCTCGGCCAACAGCCCAGCCAGCACGGCGTGCACGGTCGCGATCGGCAGCAGCTTTGGCGTCAGCTCTTCGACGAGCTTCGGCACCTGTTTTTCGAAGTAGGCAAGGATGCCGTCAAGTTCGGTGCGCCCGAACAGCGCCTCGATATTGTCTTCGACGACCCGCTCAAAATGCGTCGCGATGACGACCGGCGCGTCGAAGACGGTGTAGCCGACGGCACGCGCCTGTTCGGCAATGCTCGGCTGAATCCATTGTGCGGGCCGCCCGAACACCGGGTCGCGGGTGACGATGCCCTGTATCCCCTCGGCCTCAACTCCTGCCGGCAGCGCCAAGAGCTTGTCGGGATAGACCTCGCCGGTCGCCCGCTCGACGCCGTGCACCAGGATCCGGTAGACGGTCGAGCGCAAATCCGGGTTGTCCCGCACATGCACGGCCGGCACCAGATAGCCGAACTCGCGCGACACCTGACGGCGCACCGCCCGCAATCGGCGCAGCAGACCGTTCTCATGCTCTTTGCTGACAAGACCGACGAGCCGGTAGCCGAGCTGGATTTCGAGAGGCTGCACCAGTTCGACGACGCCGATGTCGATCTCGGCCGGCTCGGCCGCCGGTGGGGCCGGCGCCGTCGCCTGGCGAGCCTGGCGCTGCTGCGCGCGCGCCAACTGCCAGGCGCCGACGCCCAACAGTGCGGCGAAGGCGAGAAACGGCAGATGCGGCATGCCGGGCACGACGCCGAGCAGGCCGACGATACCGGAGGCAACCCACCACGCTTTCGGAAACGCAGCAAGCTGGGCGATCACCTGGTTGCCGAGATCGTGGCCGGTCGAGACGCGGCTGACGACGACGCCGGCGGCCGACGAGATGACGAGCGCCGGGATCTGGGCCACCAGCCCGTCGCCGATCGTCAACAGCGTATAGGTTTGCCCGGCTTCGGCCATGTCGAGGCCGTGCTGCCATACGCCGATGACGAGGCCGCCCAGAAGGTTGATGAACAGGATCAGGACGGCCGCCACCGCGTCGCCGCGCACGAACTTGCTGGCGCCGTCCATCGCGCCGAAAAAATCGGCTTCGTGCGACACGTCGCGGCGCCGGCGCGTCGCCTCCTCCTGATTGATCAACCCGGCATTGAGATCGGCGTCGATCGCCATCTGCTTGCCCGGCATGCCGTCAAGTGCAAAGCGCGCCGCGACCTCGGCGATGCGGCCGGCGCCCTTGGTGATGACGACAAAGTTGATGATGACAAGGATCGCGAAAACGGCGATGCCGACAGCGTAATCGCCGCCGACGACAAACGCGCCGAACGCCTCGATGACGCGGCCGGCGGCGGCCGAGCCCTGATATCCGTTGAGCAGGATGATCCGCGCGGCGGCAACGTTCAGCGACAGCCGCATTAGCGTCGTCAGCAGCAGCAGCGTCGGAAACGCCGAGAAATCGCTCGGCCGCGCGGTGTAGAGCGCCGCCAGCAGAATCATCAGCGCAAAACAGATGTTGAAGGTGAACAGCAGGTCGAGCAGAAACGGCGGCAGCGGCACCACCACCATCGCCAGGATCAGGACGAAGGCGGTGGGACCGGCCAGCGACGGCAGCTGCCGCCGCAGCCCGCCCAGGTTAAAACCGGAAACCGGCGGCCGTGCCTCGATCGTCACTGCAATATCCGGGGCAATGTCGCGAACACGCCGATCGCGAATGCTTCAAGCTGGTGCAACAGCCACGGGCCGAGCACCGCGATGGCGGCGACAGTGGCGAAAAATTTCGGCACAAAGCTCAAGGTCGGCTCGTTGACCTGGGTGACGGCGAGGAACACGCTGACGACGACCCCGATCGCCAGAATGACGGCCAGGATCGGGCCGGCGGTAACAAAGATCGTAAGCAGCGCGCCGTGGCTGGCCTCGGCCAATCCCGCCATTCGCCCATCCTCCGGTCAGGTCAGTCCGCTGACCCGCTCCGCTCGGCTGACGACATCGATGAAGCGCAGGCCGAGCCGCTCTTCGTCGATGACAACGATCTCGCCATGGCCGATCAGGACGCCGTTGACACGCACGTCGAGCGGCTCACCGACATTGCGGTCGAGTTCGATGACCGAACCGCGGCCGACATTGACGACATCGCGGATCGGGATCTCGGCCCGGCCGAGTTCCACCGACAGCCGAACCGGAATGTTCATGACCAGATCGAGCCGAACCGGATCACCCGGCCGGCGTGCGGCAGCCCGGTTTGCCTCGTCCTTCCCGCCGGCCGCTGCCTCGTCGTCGACGCCGGGGAACGGCGACGGTTCGGCCATGCCGGCTTGCCCGGCGGTGAAAAAATCATCCGGCATCGTCACCCCCTTTGTCGATTTGCGCCGCCGCTGCGGCCGGGCCGGTCGGCGTTGGCCGCAACTGCCGCTCGACCCGCACCGCGATTTTTCGCCCGTGGCGGCCCCAGCGGCCACCGAACAGCGGCTTTCCGCCCGACTGCACGGTGACCGTATCGGGGCGGGCAATTTCGAAAACGCTGCCCGGCTGCAGGCTGAGAAAATCGCGGACCGTCACCTCGATTGCCGCGAACTCCACCGCGACTTCCATTGCCGCACTGCCGATACCGATCTGCAGCTCCTGCGACCAGCGGGCGTCGCGGCTGACGACGCGTTCGGGGCCGAGCGTCACCAGACTGTCGTTCAGCGGCCGCAGCATTTCGTACGGGATCGCAATCAGCAGCTTGCCGCTGCCGCGGGCGACCGTGACGTCGAAGCTGTTGACGATGACAAACTCGGTGGAACCACCGATCGTGGCGAACGCCGGCTTCACCTCGTGCCGCACGACCTGCGGCATCACCGTGGCGATCGGCTTCCAGGCCGCCGCCCATTGATCGAGCAGCCGCTCGACAATACGGCTCATCGCCTGCTGTTCGATCGGCGCGAATTCGCGGTCGGGCACGGCGACGACGGGCATGCGCCCGCTGCCGCCGAAGCGGCTCTCGACGATGATACCGACCAATGCCGGCTCGATTGCGATCAACGCGGTGCCTTCCAGCGGCTTCAGCGCGACCAGGGTCAAATGGCTCGGCACCGGCAGCCGATCGATCAGTTCGCCGTGCCGGATCACCTCGATGGCAAATTGCGCGGTGACTTCGACAGGCGGCTGCAGGTATTGCAGCAGCGTCGCGCGGCAATACTGCGCAAACCGGCCATTGATCCCCTCCAGCGCGGGCATCCATGCCCGCTTCGGCCGACGCTCGTCGAAAAACAGATAGGGGCGGATGCTCGGCGCCGGGCGCAGCGCGTCAGACATAGAGGCTCACTCCGGCGCCGGCCGCCGGCGACAAGGCAGCAGGCTCGGTTGTGACCGCCGGGCTGCCGGCGGCCACCAGCGCCCGCCGTGTCGGCGATGCCGTCCCGCCGCGCGGCGTCCAGGCATCGCCGCCGATCCAGGCGTTGTTCAGACTGTAGCCGACATCAGCCAGCCCGGCGCGCAACTGCCCCATGCCCTGGCTCAACGCCAGTTGCACCTGCGCCAGCGGCGAATCGAACCACGCCGATACCTCGTGCCCGCTGACCTGCACGCGCACGTTCAACTCGCCCAATTCCGGCGGATGCAGGTGCATCACGATATCGACGTTACCGGGGGCGAGCGCCCCGGCCATCCGGCTGACGACCTGCGCGGCCAGATCCGCCGCATCGGCCGGCCCCGCGGATGCGGCGGGCGTCGCGGCGCCCGCCGCCGCGGCCGCTGCGCCCGGGAGGGAAGTCGAAATCGCCATTGCTGCAATACCGGTGGCGCCGTCATCGCCGGCGCGTGCCGTCGACCGATCCGCCGCAGCCGTGGCGGAAACCGGCTGAACCGCCGAACCCGGCACGACATTTGCGGCCGAGCGGGTCTCCGGCGGCGCGCGCAGAGCCGACAATTCACGGGTCGAATCGCGGGAAGGCGCGGCACTCGTCGCGCCGCCCGCACCGTTCGCGGTGAAGGCGGCATCCGTGTCACTCGGGGTGCCAGGCGCGCTCGCCGCCGCTCCGTCGACGGCGCCGGGCGTGCCAGCGGCACCATCGCCGCCGACCGGCGACGCGCCTCCGGCCGCGTCCGAAATGCCCGCCCCCCATCCGCTGAAACTGCCGCGATCCGTCGCCGGCGCCACCTGGTCGGCCAACGGCAACGTCGCTTCCGGTGTTTCTCCTGCCGGCTGGCCGGACGCGGCAGGGATCAATACAAGCGGTACCACCAACGACATCGCAGCCGCCGCACTGGGCGTCGGCGGCGGCCGATGCTGCGGATCACCGGAGCCGCTGTCATTGGCGCGGCGGTGCGACGCCGGGGCGGCATCCGGCATGCCCTTGCCGCCGGCAACCGGCGGCCCCGCGGTGGCCGCATCGCCGTCGTCGAGAAGCGGGAAGCGACGGCCGTTGGCGGCTGTCGTTGCGGCCAGGAGGTGGGGATGGGGATCGCGAGCGCGATCCGGCGCCGGCGCCGCCGCAGCGTCGCCTGGCTGCTTCGAGGCGTCGCTGGCCGCGTCGAGCACGGCACCGAAACCGCTGCCGCTCGCTTCCCCGTTCCCGGCCGTGCCGCGGCGCGCCGCTTCGCCGACCGAACGGGTTGCGACGATCGCGCGCGTCGTCAACATCCCCGCCTCACGCGACCAGGTCGCCGGGGGCGCTGCGCAGGATGACTTTGCCCTCGCGCTCGAGGCCCATCGCCGTCGTCAGGATCTCTTTTCGCGCCGCCTCGACTTCGGCAAGGCGCATCGGCCCGCGCGCCTCGGCTTCCTCGCGCAGCATCTCGCCGGCCCGCTGCGACATGTTGCGCAATACTTTGTCCTGCAGCGCCGAACTCGCGCCTTTCAGCGCCGCCACCCACAGCTTTTGATCGACCGCGCGGAGCAGCACCTGGAAGTTGCGGTCATCGACCGACACCAGATCTTCGAACACGAACATGCGGTCGGCCAGCGTTTGGGCGACATCGGCGTCGATCTCGCCGATCACCTGCAAGACGCGCTGTGCCCGGCTGTTGCCCATCCTGTTGAGGATCTTTGCCGCCGCATCGACGCCGCCGATCGCGACGGGCGCGCGGCCGACATCGCCCGACAGCAACTGTTCCAGCG
>Ga0335074_10003086_pt1 | contig 22681 bp, 19 predicted proteins | sample Lox_Sample_23_FD_206715 | JGI IMG/M metagenome (GOLD analysis project Ga0335074, IMG submission 206715) | Soil microbial communities from Loxahatchee National Wildlife Refuge, Florida, United States - Lox_Sample_2.3 | ecosystem: Environmental > Terrestrial > Soil > Wetlands | place: USA...
AGGTGTTGCCGATCTCGATCGCGCTCCCCTGGGGCCTCAACGTCGGCGACATGCTCGGACACATCCCGCTGCCGTCGAAGATCACGATCGAGACGCTGCCCGCGATCGACCTCAGGCGCGAGTTCGGCCCGAACCCCGACCTCGGCGAGGTCTACGACCACGTCGTCAGGGTGATGCAGGAGACGCTCGACGCGCTCGCCGCAGAACGCCGCCTGCCGGTGATCGGATGAGGGTCGGCGCGAAACTCGTGATCGCCGCGCCGGCTGAGAGGGTCTGGGAGAGCGTCTCCGATCCCCGGCAGGTCCTTGGGTTCATGTCGGGGGTGACGCGCTGGGAGGTCGTGAGCGAGGAGCCGACCGGGCTCGGAGCCAGGTACCGGATGCTGATCCGGGTGGGCTCGGCGGAGATCGGCGGCCTGATCGAGATCGTCGAGTGGGAAGCTCCCAGCGACCTGGCCTGGACTTCGGTGACCGGGATCGATCAGCGCGGCCGCTGGCGCCTGCGCGAATTGCCCGGCGAGCGCACGCGCGTCGAGCTGCGCCTCGCCTACGGCGTCGCTGGCGCAGGGCCAGCCGGCTGGATCGCCGAGCGTGTCGCGGCCCCCGCGGTGAGCGCGCATCTGCGCCGCTCGCTACAGCAGCTCAAGCGGCTCGTGGAGCAGGATCGCCTGCGCGAGCGGGCGGCCGAGCGTCGGCAAGCCCGCAGGTCAGCAGCCTGATCAGCGCTTCCCGAGCGCGCTCGGGCCGCCAGCCGTGGCCCGTGCGCATGTGACGGTAGGTGTGCGTCGTCGCGTTGAACAGCAGCGTCGCGGTCTCGGCGGTATCGCGCCCAGCCGAGAGCGACCCGTCGGCCGCGCCGTCGAGCAACAGCCGCTCGAGCGGCTCGACGAATGCCGCCCGAGTCATCGATCCCGACCCGGCGTCCTCGTCGTGGCAGATCTCCTCGCGTGCCTGTGCGCTGAGCGCCGCGTGTAGCCCGAGGTTGCGCTCCGTCACCTCGCACAGGCCCGACAGCGCCTCGATCAGTCGCTCGCGTCCGCTCGCGGTCGATACGAGCGCCGGCCAGTATGCGTCGCGGTAATCCGCCTCGAGCCGCTCGGCGAGTGCGATCAGGATCCCCTGCTTCGAGACCCCTCGCCGATGGAGCGTCATCCGCGAGACGCCGGCGGCCTCCGAGATCCGCTCGAGCGTCGCCGCCGCGAGGCCGTCCTCCGCGAGCACGTGACGCGCCGCGTCGACGATGTGCGGCGGGATCTCTGCTTCAGCGCTCACGCCACGTCGGACGCCGGCGCCACCGCCGGCTTGCGCGTGCGCCAGCGCATCGAGCGGCCGGCGACGACCTGCGGGGCGGAGAATCCGGCCGCTACCAGCCGGCCTCCGAACGTCCCCGGATCCACCAGCTGCAGGATGTCGCCGATGTGGATCAGCTTGAACAGGCGACCCTTGCCGACGCTGTCGGTGCCCGCGAACAACCCTCCGGGAACGAGCACCCGCGCGATCTCGTGCAGGGCCTGGTCCTGGAGCTCGGGCGACGGGATGTGGTGCAGCATCGTGAAGCAGACGACGGCCGAGAAGCGGTCGTCATCGAATGGGAGCGCGGTCGCGTCTCCGTGGACGACCTCGACCTTGTCCCCCACCGCCGCGCGTAGCCGCTTGCAGTAGCGCTCGCTTAGCTCCAGCGCGGTCAGCTTCGGCAGACGCTCGGCGAGGATTCGCGTCGTCGCGCCGAACCCGGGTCCCACCTCGAGCACGTCGTCGCCGAGATCGAGGCCCTCCAGCCCCCAGGGCAGCAGGTTCTCCTTGACGTTTGTCGCCCACCAGTCCGATGAGCAGAGCAGGTTGTGGGCTAGGTTCATCGTGGTGCGGCACCGTATCAGAAATGTGACGGCTATGTAACACGCATTCGTGCGGCAGGGCCGGCCTGCGCACGAACCCGCGTGCCGGCTGACCGCAGCACGTACTACTAGTAGCCCGTCACGGGTGGCGGTGCCTTCCCCTTGGACACGCCGAACGTCTTCGAGCGCCCAAGCACGCGATCGTGCGAATCGAGCGCGTCGACCGAGTACGACCGGTAGTTGTGAGCGAGCTTGATCGCTGTCTCGAACCCTCCCTTTGTGACGGTCGCGACGGTCTTCAGCGAATGGCTATTCGGGCCGCCGAGCACGCGCCACTTCACGACCCGCGTTGCGCCGTTCCAGCTGGCATAGATCGTCGTATGGCCGCTCGTCTCCCGTCCGGCCCCGCTCGGCGGATAGGTCGGCGTCCCGACCCATGACTCGACGTACGTCCGGTAGGTGATGTCGGGTCCGGGCATGGTGGCGTCGAGCAGCACCTTCCCGGTCTTCGAGTACTCCGTCAGATACGGCTCGGCACCCCAGCCGATGACCACGTCTCCATCGGACAGCAGCTGTGTGTTGCCCTGCGTGGAGGTTTCGAGCGACGGGTTGTGCGTGTATTGGCGCACGACCGTCGCGGTGTGCGCCGTAGTGTTCAGCGACAGCACGAGACCACGCGACTGGCCGAACGGAGACGTGAACTGGCTCCCACCGAGCGCGCAGCACGCGTCGTCGAACAGGCTGACCTCATTCCCCGAGTGCAGCTCCATATCGTGCTGCCACTCGAACGTCGCGCCCGAGCCGAACGCGAAGCTGTTGTTCGCCCTCGTCCCGAGCGTCCACACGATCTGCCCCGTCGATGCGTTCACGAGGTAGCCGCCCCACGTGTTACGCATCGAGACCAGGAACTCGTCGTTGCCGGCGAGGCTGATCGAGTTGATGTGGTAGGCGTCCCAAGCTGTGGCGGTCGATGTGGCCGTCTTGGCACCGGCCGTCGTCGCCGCCTCGGACAGCGGAATGTGGCTGCCGCCGTACGCGGCCCAGTTGTAGAGCAGCTGCCCCGTCTTGAGGCTGTACTCCTGCACGGCTGAATCGATGATCACGCCGCTCGCCGGCCCCCCGAACTGCGTCAGGTTGACGCCGGACACGAACTTGTTCGCGGTCACCCATGCGTTGTCTCCGCTGATCAGGAACTCGTGCGGCGTCAGCACCCATCCATCCGCGCCCTTCAGCGTCGCGACCGTCTTGTATTGCTGGTTGACGACCACGTCCTCGCCGCTCGAGACGACGCCTTCGTCGTTGAGCACGCCCTCCCACCAGCTGAGCGCGGGCTTGCCCGCGAAGGTCTGAGTCCGCAGGTTCAGCGAGTAGTCGCTCGTCGGAACTGGTTGGAACCACACCGGCCGAAGCTGGTTGTCGAGGATCAGCGGACCACCCTGGCCATCGATCTTGGCGCTCGAGCCGATGTCCTTGAAGTTGGAGATCATGAAGTAGCCCGGGGCCAGCTTCTTGGCGCCCGCGGAGCTGAGTATCGAGAGCTTCGGTGGGTGCAGGCTGGGCGCGGAGACATAGCTGAGCGCGCCCTTTGTGGTCCATGCCCCGATCGCCCCCGCCTGTGCCGTGGCGGCCGCGACCGAGGCCACGATCGCCACGAGCAGCAGCGCGACCCCGAGCTTTGTTCGAGCCATGAGTTCCTTTCCTCTGCTGGTCATTAGCCGCTATTGCGGTCGCTCGGCCTGCGACGTGCCGAGCACCTCTCCCTTGGACCCGAGGGCCTGCACCTCGACGTATGCCTCCGGTTTGATCCGGATTGCGGTTTCGAAGTTGGCCATCTTCGCGGTCGCGAGCGTCGTGAGCGACGTCGCGGCGGCGCCACCGAGCACGCGCCAGGACGTGACCTGCGTGGCGCCGTTCCAGCTCGCGTAAGCGGTCTCAGCACCGTTCTTGAGCGTAACCGCAAGCGCCGGTTGGGTCTGAGGCGTTCCGATCCAACGGAACCGGTACGCGCGGTAGCTGTCCTCAGCGGTCGCGAAATGGCCGTCGAACACAAGCTGGCCGCGCGAGTTGTACTCGCTGAAGTACGGCTGCTCGCCCCAGCCGATGAAGCTGTCGCCGTTGTACAGAGCCTGATCGTTCCCCTCGAACTGGGCCAGGAGGCTCGGCGAATGGAACTGCTGGGCGGCCAGGGTGGCCGTCCTCGCTTTGGTGTTCAGGCTCAGCTCGAGGCCGCGCGAGGCGGAGTGCACGTCGGGCGGCCCGGCGCCGTCGTCGAACATCGACACCTCGCTGTCATTGCTGGCGCGGACCTCGACGTCGTGCTGGAACGCGAACGATGCACCCTTGCCCATCTTGAAGCTCGAGTCCTTGCCGCCAAGCGTCCAGATGATGTTGCCCGTGCCGATGCTGACCTTGTACGCGGCCGACGTGTTGCGAGCCGAGATGATCAGGTTGCCGTCGTCATCCTGGACGACCGAGTTGATGTGGAAGTAGTTGTACGGGTGCCCGGGGTTCTTCGGTGGCGCACCGGTGCTCGCGTTCAGAGGCACGTGGTCCAGGCTGTCCCACTGAAAAACGACCAGACCGGTGGCGATGTCGATCTCCTGCACGACCGCGTCGAACACGATCCCGTTCTTCGGTCCACCGACCGAGCTCTCGTTCCATCGAACCGGGTAGTACGCGGTGATCAGCGCGTCGATCCCGTTGCGCGTGATCTGGAACTCGTGCAGGTCGGCGTCCATCCCGTTCGCAGCCTTGACGTACTTGATGACCTCGTAGGCGGAGTTGCTGATCACATCCTCGCCACGGCCGATCCCGGCGTTCCAGCCCCCTTGCCACCAAGTGATCACCGGCTGGCCGTCGTAGGTCTGAGCACGAACGTCGGTCGCGAGCTCGTTGCGCGGCAGCGGCTTGTACCAGACGAGATGACCGTCGGACCCGATGATCATCGGGCCGTCCGAGACCGGTCCCTCCTGAGGGCCGAGGAAGATGTAGCCGTGCGCTGTGCTCTCGTCGTTCTTGGTGATCTTGACCGCGGCCGGCTGAAGGTCAGGTCGTGACTGGAAATGCATCACGTCGCCCGGTCTGCGTGCCGAGAAGCCGGGCTCGGCAAGCCGGATCGGAGGCAGCGGCTGGGCGACCGTGAAGTGGTACGTGCCGCTCGAGGCGCCGCGGATGTCGAGGTCCGTCGTGACCGTCACCGTCTCGCCGGGCGTGAACGGCTTGGTCGGCAGGAAGCTGCCCCCGTAATTGTCCGAGTCGGCTTGCACCGCCCCGGTGTGGACGCCGCTCTCAGAGCCGCGCACGCTGATCGTGCCGAGCTTTGAGCTCGGGAGCCCGCGGAATACGAGCTGCGCCTCAGGCGATGCCACCTGGTCATTCGGGATTGGATAGACGCTCACGAGCGGCCCGGTCGTTGCGGCTCTGCTCGTCGTCAGCTTCGCCGTCAACACAGCGCCAAAACAGAGCACCAAGAAAGCCGCGGCAACCAGCAGCGCGCGGCCCCGCGGCAAAAACAGCAGCTTCATACACATCCTTCTGCGGGAACGTCAGCTAGCGAACTGGCGTGCCGACCTCACGCAGTTGCGCCCTTAACGGTACGTAAAGCGCCGTCAACGTGATGTAAAGGCCTTGAATTGCCCGAAACGGCGGATGCCCGGCATCGCGGCCAGTGACCTGACGTGCATCGCCTTCCAGCACTCGAGCCCGCGGCATCGCTCGAGCTTCTCGAGCTCCGCGTGGAGCATCGCGCTCTGGATCGGGGTCAACTCGTCGGCGAGGTTGTGGAGCTCGTACGGGTCCGTCCGCAGGTTGTAGAACTCGCGCTCGCCGTTCCGGTACTCGACGTACAGGAAGTCGTGCGTTCGCATCGCCTCGTACGTCGTCGGGTTGCCGGCCGGCCACTCTTGGTAATCCGGATCGGAGTGATACAGGTCGGGCCCATGGTGCTCGACGAGGATCGCGTTCCGCCAACCCGACGGGGTTCTCCCCGCGAACAGCGGGACGAGGCTGTGACCGTCGCCCGGCATCGTCGTTCCACCGATCTCGGCGAACGTCTTTGCGAGATCGACATTCTCGGCCATCGCATCCGTGTGCGCCCCGGCCCGGATGCCGGGACCAACGATGATCAGAGGCACCCTGATGTCGGTGTCGAACGCGGTCAGCTTTCCGGTCGTCAGCCGGTACTGCCCCATGTGCAAGCCGTTGTCCGAACTGAAGACGATGTACGTGTCGCGGCTGACGCCGTCCAGAACGAGGGTGCTCTCGATCGTACGGATCATGTCGTCGATCGACTGAACGTCCTGCACCCGGAGCCGGAAGATGTGGTTGAGCCTCTGTATCTGGGTTTGGGTCAGAGGCGGGTGCCCGGCCAGCCAGGCCGGAGCGTTTGTCGGCAGCACGTCGAAAGCCGGACCCTTCGGAACCTTTACGTCCGGGAACAGGCTCGCGTCCCGCGGGGCCGGTACGAACGGATGGTGCGGCGAGAAGGTCGCCAGCTCGAGGAAGAACGGACGTCCCGTGCCGGCGACTTGGTTGATGAAGTCGGCGCCTCTCCGGGCCAGCACGTCGGTCAGGTAGTCCTTCGGCTGGTCTCCGAACCAGTGCAGCGCCCCGTTCTCGTTGAGGTAGTAGTCGAACTCGCGATAGCCCTCGCCGGCGACGTCCCACTGGGTCCACCCCGGCGGGATGTAGGTCGGCGCTACATGCTCGCTCGGCTCCAGGTAGCCATTGAGGAACTTGCCCATCATCGCCGTGCGGTATCCGGCCCGCTTCAGCGCGACCGCGAACGTGTCGCGATCCTCGCCCCGGGAGTAGAACTGGTTGAACCCCCCCTCGGGGCCGGAGTTGCCGAACACGTGCGTGTTGTGCGGAAAGTTGCCGGTGAAGATCGAGGAGCGCGAGGGGCAGCACAACGAATCGGACACGAAGTAGTCCTTGAACGTCAGCCCGTTGCGCTGCATCGCCCGCACGGTCGGCATGTACCGGAGTAGGTTCGTGGTCAGGTCGTCCGTGAGGACGAACACGATGTTCGGGTGCGCCGTGGGCGCCAGCGGCCGCGTCGCTCGTACCCCGCCGCCGCGCGCGCCGGGAGCGCGTGCGGATTTTGACGGGGTGGGGTCGGAGTTGCTGTCGCCGACGGCGTTCAGCGCGACCAGGCTGATCGCGGCGAGCGCGACCGCGCAGGCGGCGAGCACAAGCAACATTTTCAGTCTGACGGTTCGCATCACAGACCGCTCAGCCCTCGATCGCACCAGTCCCCCACCGGGCTCAGATGCTAGCCGACGATGTGCCTGAATCACCCCGTAGCGTCGCGATCGCGAGCGAGGCGGCCCCCTCTCCTCGGCCCACGAAGCCCATGCCCTCGCCACGCGTCGCCTTGACGTTCACGCCCCCGAGGTCGATCCCCAGCGCCCGTGAAAGCCTCTCGCGCATCGATCGCTTGTACTCGGCGAGCTTCGGCCGCTCGAGCATGACGGTCGCGTCGACGTTGACGATCTCGAACCCGGCGCCCGTGACGAGCGCGACCGTCTCGCGCAAGAGCTCGATCGAGTCGGCATCCCGATAGCGCTCGTCGGTGTCGGGAAAGTGCTCGCCGATGTCGCCGAGCGCCGCCGCGCCGAGCAGCGAATCGATGATCGCGTGCGTGAGGACATCGGCGTCCGAATGCCCGAGCAGACCAAGCTCGCTGGGAATCTCGACGCCACCGAGGATCAATCGCCGGTCTGCGGCGAGCCGGTGGCAGTCGTAGCCGAGTCCCGTCCGGATCGTCATCGGCGTCGCTCGCGCTCGGCCAGCAGCAGCTGGGCGACGTGGAGGTCGGTCGGGGTGGTGACCTTGATGTTCTCCGCGGACGCCGGCAGGACCCGCACCTTGCCCCCCGCCCGCTCGATCAGCCAAGCGTCGTCGGTCGCCTGGGCAAGTAGCTCGGGGCTCGCATTCGCGAGCACGCGCTCGAGCGCGGCGCGGCGGAACGCCTGCGGGGTCTGGACCGCCCATAGACCGGTCCGCTCGAGCGTGCGAGCGACCTCGCGACCGTCGCCCGCGCTCCGGGCCTCCTTGATCGTGTCCGTGACGGGCGCCGCCGCGATCACGGCGTCGGCGCCGGAGGTCTCCAGGTCCTCAAGGGCGCGCTCGAACAGCTCGCGATCGGCAAGCGGCCTTGCGGCATCGTGGACGATCACGGGGTCGCCATCGGGCGCCGCTCCCAGCGCGTTCCTGACCGACTCCGAGCGGACGGCCCCGCCCGCGACCGCGATCGTGCCGGCAGGCGCCTGATCGAGCACGTCGGCCGGCAGCGCGACCACGATCCGCTGCACGGCGTCGACCGAGGAGAGCACGTCGACGCTCCATTGCACCATCGACTTTCCAGAAAGCAGGACGAGCGCCTTGGGCCGGCCGGACCCCAGGCGCTCGCCCTGTCCTGCGGCCACGATCAACGCGACCGCCATCTCAGTCGCTGGCGCCGGCCTACTTCGCGGCCACCGCCAGCTTGCCGTTGCCGTTGCCGTTCATGTGCCCGGATTCGGAGAGCAATCCGTAGAGGTGCGCCTCCACCTCTTCCTCATCCATGTCGAGCGCGTACATCAGCTCCGAGGCGAGAATCCTCTTGGCGCGCGTGTACATCTGCTTCTCGCCCGTCGAGAGTCCCTTTTCGGCCTCGCGGATCGCGAGGTTGCGTACTACCTCCGCGAGCTCGTAGATGTCGCCAGTCTTGATCTTGTCGCGGTTGTGCTTGAACCGCCGGTTCCAGTTCTTGGGCATCTCCGAGCACTCGTCCTGAAGCACGGCGAGCACCTTCTTGACCGTCTCCTCGTCGATCACGCGACGCAATCCGGCGAGCGCGGCGTTCTCGGTCGGGACCATCACGGTCATGTCGTTGTGGAGGATCTTGATCGTCAGGTACTCGCGTTTCTCGCCGAGCACCTCCTTGTCTTCCTTGCGCAACACCTTGCCGGCGCCGTGGTGCGGATAGACGACGCTGTCCCCGATCTCGAACTCGATGAACGGCAGCTCCTCAGCGGTCTCGAGATCCTCCAGGTGCTCTTCCGTTAGCTCTGTGATGGTGTCCTCCTCTGTCCGTGCCGGGCGAATTGAGCGCTCTCAGCTAGGTCTGCAGATATCGGTCCACGAGGTTGATCTCTTGCTGACGGCGAAGACCCTCGCGGATGTCTTTCGCCCTGATCTCGCCGATTCCATCGACGGTCTCCAGCTCGCCATCCGTTGCGGCGAGCAGCTCCTCTAAGCCCCCGAACTCCGACACGATCCGATACACGACGAGTTTGGGCAGCCTTGGTATGCGCCCCAGGATTCGGATCCCTCGCGGAGAGACGGGGTAGTCAAGCGTGTTCAACTTGCGGTCGAAGCCGAGCAGCTCGGCGAGCCGCCCGAAGTCGAGTATGTCCTGATGCGGGAGACGGACCAAAAGGTCGAACGCCTCCTGGAAGCTTTCGTCGGTGTCCTCGATCAGGTAGTCGTGGACGAGCGCGGCCTTGTCGGCGCCCACACCGACCATCGTCTCGTCGAGCTGCATCTCGATCAGGCGGCCCTCGGTCCCGAGCTCGACGATGTAGCGCTCGATCTCGCCCGCCATCCTCGTAACGAGCTCGGCCCGCTGCAACACCGTGAGGACGTCGTGCAGCGTCGTCCCGCCCTCGAACTCGAGCGCAGTCAGCCGCGTCGAGACCTGGTCGAGCCGGCTGCGGTACTTGTCGAGTGTCGCCAGCGCCTGGTTGGCCTTGGCGAGCACGACCGGGATGTCTTCGAGGATGTATTTGACGCCGTCGACGTACAGCGAGACGACCTCGCGGCGCTCGGACACGGCGATGACGAGCGCGTCGGTCTGCTTGGACACGCGTTCGGCGGTCCGGTGTCGCGTACCCGTCTCGTTCGTCAGGATCGTCGGGTCCGGCGTCAGCTGGACGTTGACGTGAACGATCTTGGTCGCGTTCGCGTTGAGGATGATCGCCCCGTCCATCTTCGCGAGCTCGTACAGGAACGCGGGCGAGTAGTCGTGCTCCAGCCTGATCCCGCCGGAGAACAGAAACGCCAACTCGTCGACGTCGCCGATCACGATCAGCCCACCGGTATGGGCGTGAAGGATGTTGTCCATCCCCTCCCGCAGGGCCGTTCCCGGTGCGACCATCTCGAGCGCCCTTACCAACCGGGACTCCTGTCGAGACTCAAGCTCCTCTTTGAGCTCTTCCCCGGAACGAGGCGGCATCAAAGGGAATTTTAGCCCAGAAGCGCTGCAAACCACCCCCCCGCGGCAGTCAGGCGGCGACGGCGTGCTCGCGCCTGGCGCCGAGCGCGGCTGCCAGCGCCGAGCGCAGCGAGCCGTGCGTGGCCGGCTCGATCACCGGCGAGAGGCCGAACTTCCGCGCCTCCGCGCTGCGCCTGTCCGCGTGCGCCACGTTGCGCAGCTCACCCGTCAGCCCGAGCTCGCCGAAGCAGGCCAGAGGCCGATTCGCGTCGGACCCCGTCAGCGCAGTCCGCCTCGCGGCGCTCGCCACCGCCAGCGCCACCGCCAGGTCCGCGCCAGGCTCATCGACCCGGACCCCCGCGACGACGTTCACGAACACGTCCGCCGCGCCGAGCCCGATCCCACCGTGCCGGCCGAGCACCGCGAGCACGAGCGCCACCCGCTTGGAGTCGAGCCCCGACACCACGCGCCGGGGCGGCACCAGCTCCGACTGGGACACGAGCGCCTGGACCTCGACGAGCAGCGGCCGCGACCCCTCCATCGCGCAGAGCACGACGCTTCCGGGCGCGCGCGTCGCCTCGGCGACGAAACGGGCCGAGGCGTCGAGCACCTCGACGAGACCGTCCTCGCGCATCTCGAAAACGCCTGCCTCGTTCGTGGAGCCGAAGCGGTTCTTTATCGCTCGCACCGTCCGGTAGGTTCGCTCCTGCTCGCCCTCGAACTGGAGCACGCAGTCGACCAGGTGCTCGAGCACGCGCGGCCCGGCAAGTGCTCCCTCCTTGGTCACGTGCCCGACGAGCATCACCGCGATTCGCAGCTCCTTGGCGACTCGCATCACCTCCCCGGCCACCTCGCGGACCTGAGCGACCGACCCGGCGGCACTCGACAGCTCGGCGCAATGGAGCGTCTGCACCGAGTCGATCACGCACACCTCGGGCCGCTCCCGCTCAAGCGTCGCGAGCACCGCGTCCAGGTCGGTCTCGGCGATCACCGGAATCCGCAGCGTCCGCGTTGGCGAGGCGCTGCGCGCGCAGCCGGATCTGTGCCGCCGACTCCTCAGCGGAGACGTAGAGCGTCTTGTGCCCGGCGTCCGTCAGGTGCGCGAGCGCCATCGTCGTGAGCGTCGATTTGCCGATCCCGGGCGAGCCGCCGATCAAGATCAGCGACCCGGGCACGATCCCGCCGCCGAGCACGTTGTCGAGCTCGCCGATCCCGGTGCTCAGGCGGTCGTGCTCGGCCGCAGCCACGTCGCCCAACGCCACCGGCGTGAGCGCGACGCCGCCGCGGCCGCGCCGCCCGCCGCCGGCAGCGGCGCCACGCCCTCCCGAAGGGGCCGCGCGCCGCGCCTCCTCGACGAGCGTGTTCCACTCGCCGCAGCCGGGACACTGCCCGGCCCATCGAGGCGATTCGTGACCGCAGGCGCTACAGACGTGAATCGTGTTCGAGCGAGCCATCTGAGCTCCAGGCTACGCGGCGAGGATGACGGCATGACCGGATCGGCCCGTTCACGTGGACGTTCGTTGCGTTTACGTCACGCGTCGTTGCAAACCGAGCCTCAGAAGGGGCAACGATGCGCGGACTGGCCTCGGAGGAACGCCGCGTAGTCCTGCGCGAGGTTGAACACGTCCGGGCTCCCGAGCCCGGTGGCGAAGTTCCACCCCGGCGCCGCATCGTAATAACCGTTATCCCCGTACGTGATCTGGTGGAACGGGGGCACGGGCTGGCGCTTGGCCGCCAGGTCGTAGAGGATCGGGGCCGCGAAGCAGCGCGCCAGCGAACCGGCGCCGTGGGCGGCGGCGTACTGCTGAACGAGGAGCATCGAGGCCGCCCAGAACGGCGCCGCCGCGCTCGTGCCGCCGTAGCCGCTGCTGCAAGTAGGAGAGGATGCGCCGGGCTGGGTCTGACAGACCTCAAAGCCGCTCGACGGATCGGCCGGCCCGGAGACGTCCGGCACCTGGCGGGTGCCGTGCGGATTGGCCGCCGGTTGGCTCACGCCGGGCCCCTGCTGCCACACCGGGCGCGGCTCGGAGATCGAGACGCCGCCGCCGCCGCCCTTGCGCTCGAGCGGATCAGACCACGCCGACTCGGCCAGGTAGCTTCCATCGGCGCGCACCTCGAGCCGGGTCCCTCCAACCGATACCGCGTACGGGCTGCTGGCCGGGGTCTGGACCGAGAGGCCGGTGTACTGGGCGGGCAGGTTGGTGTTCGGCTGGATCTGGGCGCCTTGCAAACAGGCGTAAGCGCCGGTGTCGCCGGCGGCGATGAAGACCGTCACGCTGCTGGCCTCAAGCGCCTTGAGCGAGTTGTCGGTCAGGGCCTGGTCTCCGGGACTCGCCTGGCTCTCACACCCGCCCCAGCTGGTCGAGACGATCTTGGCCTGTCCGTCCTGCTCGATTCGGTTGTAGATGTCGGCGAGCGAGTGGCCCAGACTGAGCCCCTGGCTTGAACCGTAGGAGCCCTGGTAGTCGATGATCCGGGCGTCCGGCACGAGGCCGAGGATCACTTCGAGGTCGAGGTCGGTTTCGGTAAAGGAGCCGGCGGTCGGGTCATAAGTGCTACCGCCGTCGACCGGGTCGATCTCCACGTGGAACGTCGGAATACCGTTGATGCGGGCGTACATCTGCAGGTCGGCTGGGTTGATCGCTCCCCCCGCGGTCGCGACCGCGATCGTCTGGCCCTGGCCGCGAATCCCCTCGCCGTAGAGCGGCGCGATGTCGTAGGCCTTGGCGGTCAGCGCCGGGGTCAGGCCGCTGCTGGGGATGTCGTCGGCGGGGATCGGCCGGTCGGACAGATCCCCCAATCCGGTCACGTAGGGGGCCAACACCGCCGGGATCTGTGGTTGTCCATCGGGCGAGAAGTAGCGCTGCCCATCGGGAAGTTCGTAGCGTTCGAACCGCAGCGCGAACAACTTGTCGACCTGCGCCACGCTCGAACGCACCAGCATCGCGGTGCGCTGCGGGTACAGATGTTCGCCGACGATGCCGAGCCGGGCCAGGACTCGCCTCAGCCGGGCCAGCTCGGCGTCGCTCTCGCCGAAGCGAGCGCCGAACTGGGCCGCCGTCAGCCCGCCCTTGCCGCTTGCCGCGGGGTCGACGTGGCGCAGATACGCGTCGAGCTGTCGCTCCCGCAGCCGCAGACTGAGGGCGAAGCCGATCGTGCCGGACGAGAGCCGGCCCGTTCTGCGCGCTCCCCCGAAGCTGGGCGATGCCTGGGTCGCCGGGCGTCCTCCGGAGAGCGCTACGCCGCCGGCGATCGCCGCCAGCAACGCTACGACTGCGAGAGCGGCGCGAACGCGCCGGCTCCAGATCGACGTCATCTCTGATGGCGAAGTCATCTCACGCCGCTCCGTCGCTGGGGAACCGGACCGTCTCGAGCACCTGATCTCCGAACTGATCAAGTGGCGTGTCAGGATCGCTCTGCTGCTGTTGACCTTGTTGTACCGGGTAAACGACGGCGGCGGCGATCGTGAGCCCGCCCGACTCGGCCGACAGCACGGCGACCTTTTCAAGGCCGCCCGGCCCTTGGGGTGTGCGCACGTTGCCTTCCACTACCGCGCCGATGCCGGGGTGAAAGCCCAACACTGGATTTGGGAACAGCTGATCGGAGCTGGGCGCGGTCGCTGCACCGACCAGATTGGACGTCAGGCTGCTGAGCAGGCTCTGACCGGCCGCCTGTCGCGAGGTCTGGGCGGCCCGGAATGCGCGGACGAAGACGGTGATGATCTGGCTGCCCGCGGGCGCGCCGTTGTCGCTGTCCCAGGCCCGGCTCTCGTGCAACACGAGGTCGTTCCCGTTGGCGTTCGCAACCGCCGGCGTCGCCATCTGCGAGTCGTACTCGACCCGCCACCCGAGCGAGCCGGTAAAGGTGGTGAGCGCCCGCAGTGGCGGGGCGGTGGAAGGTTTGTGGCAGATGAAGCCCTGCGCGCAGCCACGGGTTCCGAGTGGAGCCGCGAGCACCACGGCGCCCACCGCGACCACCACAGCGGCCGCGAACACAGCCGCGAACGCCGTGACGAGCCGACGGCGCGACAGCCGCGCTCCCGCCGCGCCCTGAGGCTGAAAAAGGGGCTGTGCGGGTTGGCCGGCGGAAAACGGATGGCCCGGGCCCAGCGGAGTCGCGCCCAGAGGGGGCGCCGGGCCTGCGGCGCGAGGCGCGGCTGGGGCCGGCGCCGCGAGGCCCGGCTCTGCATCCCGGATGGCGGTGCGCTCCTCCTCCTCCTCGACGTTGTCGGCCAGCGGGGCCCGGGGCAGCCCGTGCGTTTGCAGCCTGGTGGAGCCGACCTCGATCTCGTCCCCGTCCTTGAGTGAGTGGGCCCGACGAAGCCGGACGTGGTTGAGCAGCGTTCCGTTGGTGGAGCCGGTGTCCTCAAGCAGGAACACCCCGCTCGGGCCCAGCGCGATCCGGGCGTGCCGGCGCGACAGCTTCCTGTCGCCCCCGAGCGAACCCGGCTCGTCGTAGCTGCGTCCGATCAGCAGCTCGTCCCTGAGCGGTATCTCCTCCCCCTGGGTCGGGCCCGCGAGAACCAGCAGCCGGGGCCCCGAGCCCGCGACAGCCGTGATTGTCGGGGAGGCGGCGGTGGGCTCGTCCACCTGAGTGAGCGCCGGTGGGTCCTCGATCCCCACCGTGAACGTGCTCTGCCCGACCCGCAGCCGGTCCCCATCCGCGAGCCGCCGGATTTCGGTCAGCCGCTCGTCGTTGACCCAGGTCCCGTTCGTCGATCCCAGGTCCTCGGCCAGCGGACGGCCACCGGAGTCGATGAAAACGCGAGCGTGCCGGCGCGACAGACGCGGGTCTCCGCCGAGCCGACCCGGTTCCGGGGCCTCACGTCCGATCACCAGCTCCGCCTCGATCTGGATCACCTCCCCCGCGGTCCGGCCCTCCGTGCAAGACAGCTTCACGCCCACGTGCGCCCCGTTTCTCCCCTCAGCTCCTGCGGCCTGCCGAAGACCCGGTTGGATTTGCGCGGATCGACGAGCGGCTCGCCGGGAGCGCGGCGAAGGCGATCCCGCAGCTCTCACAGAAGGTCCCGTGTCGCGTGCGGTTCCCGCAGTTGGCGCACGTGATGATCGGAGCGTCCTCGATCAGCAGCGCCTCCTCCAGCAGCCCCACGTGGATCACCTGCCTGAGCCACAACAGCGACAGCACGGCGAGCGCCAGGATGATCACGAGCGCAAGGCCGCTCGCCACCGTGATCTGCACGACGGCGGAGATCACGAGGGCGGCGGCCCCGAGAGGCACGGCCAGCTGCGGTCGGCCAAGCCGGCCGAGCGCGCTTCGATCCCGGATCGAGCCGCGAACCTTGAGCCAGATCGAGCCGGCGCCCGCCGCCATAGACGCCATCGTGACCAGCGGCAGCGCGACCGCGATGATCATCAGCTGGACGAGCCACGGCACCACGGTGCCGGGAGGACGCAGCCCATGACCCAGGACCGACAGAGCCTGCACGATGATCTCGGCCCCCACGAACGCGGACGCACTCGAAGCCGCGAAGGTGGCCCCGTCGAGCACCGTCGAGAAGCGGGGGAACCTGAGCAAGACGAGCGGCCCGAGCAAGATCAGCACCACGCTCAGCGCCGGTATCAGAACGCCGCGGGTCAGGATCATGCTGCTGTTGCCGTGGACGAACACCTGGGAATCAGAAGGCGAGATGCCCTTGGCGAGCAGTGCGGTGAGCGCTCCCGTGACCGCGCCCCACAAGAGCGTTGCGCCGATGATCGTTAGCGGCTGCTCCTCGAACACGTTGACTTCGACCATGTAGAGCACGACGAGCATCGGCAGCAGCACCGCTCCCGCGATCAGACCCACCGGGTAGAGCTTTGCAACGCCGAGCACGAGCACGGTGGCCACCCCCAGCGCCAGGCAGGCTCGGAACACGCCCATCGACGGCCTGGGGAGCTGGGGGAAGATCGTCGAGATGATCGTCGGGCGCAGGACGCTCTCGTTCGGCGAGGCCGCGAACGCCCGCCGGACGCCCGAGAGCGACGTCGGGTCGATCTTCAGCACTCCGGAGACGCCGCGGCCGACCGCAGAGGCGCCCGGCATCCGGCTCATCCGCGAGAGCCCAGCCTCGCCGCCCTCCTGCTCGTACCCGCAGCGGATGCAGAAGCGGGCGGACGGCACCTCGTTTCCACAATTTGCGCATTTCCTGAGCGCCATCGTTGCGATCCTAACTTGGGCGCGTGGTAAACGCGAGGGGGCTCAGCACCAGATCCGCCGGGCTCGACGGCGGCCGATTTTCCTCGTTCACTGCTCGAGCCCCGACCCCGGATCAGGCCCGGTCCCGGCCCGCGACCAACCGTACCGGGTCATCTCGGTGACCGGCTCGAGCTCGCCGCCCCGTGCGCCTCGGCGCACGAACACGATCGGCGCCGGAGCGGCGCGCGCGATCGCCCGGCGGGTCTCGCCGAGGCCCTCCTGGCGCCAACGGTCCGAGAGCCCGATGAACAGCAGCTCGGCCTCGGACGCGACCCTGAGAATCCCTTCCCGGCCAGGCTCGGCGAGGACCGGCTCGGCACGGATGCCGGCGTACTGCCGTACGAGCACCGCCGCGTTGGCGAGCAGCCTGCTTGCGTCGGGTGCGCCCTCGGTGGTCGCGGCCGCTCCCAGCAGCTCCAGCCGCGCCCCGGTGGATGCGGCCGTCGCGGCGGCCATCTCGAGCGCCGCCCAGTCGTGATCGCCACCGCCGAACGGAACCATCACGATCCCGTCGGAGTCCGGCGATACGCGCGCCCGCTGGCGGGCAACGAGCACCGCCACATCACACGGCGCATCGCGCAGGACCGCGCCGACGCCTTCGCGGGGGACCCCGTCGCCCAGCAGCGGCCGCCGGCCGTCGATCAGCACCAGTCCGACCTCCTCGCTCTGAGCGAGGCGTGCCAGGTCCTCGTCCGAGTCCACCGATGTCAACGTCACCCCGCGCGTGGGAATGCCATCGTCGAGCAAACGGGCGCGAGCACGTGCGACCTGCTCCTCGGCTTCACCCAGCCGCCGCGCTTCGCTCTGCAGCCCGCCGCGAATTGCCGATCCGCGCGGCGGGCGCACGAGCCGAGCGATGATGATCTCACGGGGCGGGTCCGAGCGCGCGAGCGGCACCGCGAGGGCGAGCAGTTGATCAAGCGCCGAGGCGTTCTGAGGCGCGACGAGGATCGCTCCGCCGACCGGCGCGATCCCCGCTGGGCGCTCGGGTACCGCCGCCGCCAGCTCGGCCTCGGGCGGCGCGCCGAACTCGTTGCGCGGATCGATCAAGCGCAGGATCGGCCCGGCCATGAACGTCGTGACCAGCGCCATCACCACGAGCGCGGCGAACAGCGCCGAGGAGATGACGCCGAGCGTCAACGCCAGGTTGAGGACGATCAGCTCAGTGAGCCCGCGCGTGTTCATCAGCGCACCCAGTGCGGCCGACTCACGCCACGGGAGGCGCAGCACGCGCGCCGCGATCAGCGTGCCGCCGTACTTGCCGAGAACCGCGATCGCGATCAGCCCGAGCATGATCAGGATCAGCACGCCGCGATTGAGCAGGCCGACATCGGTCCGCAGCCCCGTGTAGGCGAAGAACAGCGGCAGCAGCAGGATCAGCACGAAGTCCTCGACGCGGCGCGTGACCTCCTCCGAGAGGCCGGCGTGACGTGGCATGACCACGCCCATCACGAAGCCGCCGAAGATGACAGCGATCCCAATCTTGTCGGTGGTGATCGCCGACAGCAGCACACCGGCGAAGATCGCGGTGATCCAGGTCCCGGGGACGCGCCCGAGCTCGTCGTAGGCAACCGCCGCGCGCGCGAGCAGGGGCCGCACGAGCAGGCCCATGACGAGGCAGAAGACGATCGCCAAGCCGACCGTGCCGAGCACCCCGAGGAACGTGCCCGCCCCGGCCACCGCGGTGGCCAGCGCGATCAAGAACCAGGCCGACACGTCGTCGACGGCGGCGGCGCTGACGGCGAGCGCGCCGAGCGGGCGTCTGAGCATCCGGCGCTCCGAGACGATCCGGGCCAGCACCGGGAACGCCGTGATTGACATCGAAACGGCGACGAACAAGGCGAATGCGAGGAACTTCGTCTGCCCGGGAGCGAGCAGCCCGTACAGCGGGACCGCGGCGAGCAGGCCGAGCATCAATGGCAGTGCGAGCGCGGTGTTGGAGATCGCGAACGTCATCCGCAGGCGTCCACGTAATAGCCCGAGATCGACCTCCATGCCGATCAGCAACATGTAGAAGATCAAGCCCAGGTTCGCGGCGACATTGATGTAGGGGATGATGTCCGGCGCGAATATCTTGGTCTGTAGCCCCGGATCGATCGCGCCGAAGAACGTGGGTCCGAGGAGGATTCCGGCCAGCACCTCTCCCATCACGCGGGGCTGGCCGATGCGGGGCATGAGGCTGCCGCACAGTCGAGCGAACAGCATCACCACGAAGATCGCCAGGAAGAACGCGAGCACGGTCTGGTCCGGCGTGCGCTGTTTGGTCGCCGAGACGTTCTCCGCGGCCGTCGCTGGCGCCGGCGCTATCGGTTCCAGCATCAGATCGAGCACCAGCCCGGCCGCGGTTCCGGTGACGATCCGCCGACCGCCGCCGTGCTCGCAGCCGACGGCGCCAGCGAGGTTGCCGCCCCGGTAGACCAGCGTGCCGCGCGCCGTGCCCCCGCTGTTCACCCGCACCGCCGAGCCCGGCCCGGTGAGGACGATCGATCCGCCCAGACACGCCGACGTTGGCGCGAGTGCGTAGGTTCCGTCGACCGACCCGGGAGCGAGCGGCTTGGGGGCGCCGGGCGCCGGAGGATCGCGCGTCAGCAACGCCGCCAGCGGCAGCCCGCCGATCGTCCCGGCCAGCGTCCGAGCGCCGGCGCGCGCGTGAATCGGTCGCTCGCCCCCGTGCAGACAGTCGACCTCACCGGTCAGCACCGCATGCTTGAGCAGCAGCGTTCCAGCCAGCGTCGACTGGGCGTTGGAGAGGTCGACGTACTGCCCTGACTGCTCGACGTCGAACTGCGAGCCGAGACACAGGGCCCCGGCTGAGACGTCGTAGCCGCCGGCGATGTTCGGCTCAGCGTGCTTGCCGTCGCCGAGGGTGATCGCCGTGATCAGTACTGACACGAGCAGCACGACCAGGATCGCGTAGTGCAGCCCGAGCCTCCGACTGCTCGCCGTGCGGCCGAAGCCGGTAGCCTCCGATCCGCTCAGCTCGGCGTCGTCAGCCACTGGGGACATCCCGTTCCCTCTCTGCCCCGTTGCCCGGTCTCAGCCTCTCAGGTCCGGTCGCCGGCGAACCGCCGACGGGCTCGGCAGGCGACGCAACTCCTCGGGCAGCTCGCGCACCGAGGAGAACTCGCGAGCCAGCGGAGGTGGCCCGGATCCCTCCTTCGGCGGCGCGAACGCCGTCACTGCGAGCGGCTGATACTCGGGCGCCACAGACCAGCCCGTCTGGCGAAACTCGCCGGCATTCTCGATCCAGCTCAGGGAGAGCAGCGGCAGGATCGCCACCTTGGTCCAGATCGCCATCACCCACGCACCCCAGTACAGGAGCACCGCATCAAGGTTGGTCAGTCCCACTTTGAGCACGTGCGCGAGGATGTAGACGAGCACGAACTCACCGACCGCGAGCGTGAATGTGAGCCACGGCGGCTGCCAGCGGATGATGAACGGGTAGAAGGCGGTGTCGAGGGCGACTCCGAGGACGAAGTAGACCCCGATCAGCACGATCCAGCCCGCGTTGTGGGTCAGCAGCGAGATCACGGCGGCGATCACCGCAGGGCCGATGATGATCGCCCAGCGAGTCTGCACGCGGCCCAACGTGGTGGGGCACATCGTTCCCGACCCTCCCTAGGCCAGCTGCTGGGTCTGGGGAACGGTGCGCAGGGCCCGCGCTACGTCGCGACCCATCGAAACCTGCAGGGCGAGACGTGACGCGAACGGGCGGCGCTTGAGCCGCTCGGCCCGCGCGACATCGGACACGAAGCGACGGGCGATGAACTTCAGGCCGGCGATCGTGTCGCCGTGCGGGATCACGTTGTTGGCGATCAGACCCATGCAACACAGCCGCGAGTCGGCTCGGTCGAGGCCGGGCACGCCGCAGTTGGTCTGCAGCTTGATCTTCCCGTTGACGACCGGCACGTTGTAGAACTCGACGATCCTCCGCAGCAGGGGAATCGTCAGGACCGACTTGTTGAAGCCGGTGCCGGCGGTGACGCCGGTGACGTCGAGCCGGCCGAGGTCGGCGGCGTGCTGGCTGGTCACGGTCACCGTCAGCCCGGCCGCCCCCGGCTCGACCGCGCTGATCTCGCCGATCGCCGTCGCGAAGCGGCCCTCCTTCTGGCCCTGTTCGATGCGGTCGATCCACTGCTTGCGGTCCGGCCTCGTGCCTTTGAGGACCTCGCCGAGGAAGCGGATCCGCTCGTCGAACGGAAGCGAGACGTACGCGTCAATGCCCAGCGATTCGAACAGGCAGCGCGGCACGTTGAGATCCTGGGTCTCCGGTTGGGGATTGCGGGTCAGGGCGAGCACCGAGCCGCCGACGTCGAGGATGTTGGTCCACTCGTTGACCGATGCGATTCCCGCACCGAGGACGATGTAGCGGCCCCCGGCCGCATACTGCTTGGGCTCGTAGCTCTGGACGATGCGGTCGCGCAGCGCCGGGTCCTCACGCGCCTTGGCGAGCACCGGCGGGAAGGACAGCGGTCCGTGGCCCGGAGCGAGCATGACGTGCTTTGAGCGCCCGACGAAGTTCGCCTCCTCGTCATAGAGGACGAAGTGCGGCATCGGCTCCATCTCGCGCTGGACCCAGCCGATCCTCAGTGGGACCCGGGACTCCTCCCAACCCATGCGCCGCCGCACCACCTCTGACTCGGTGAGGATCTCGCGGACGCCGGGGTTGTACTTGCGGCGGGTCGAGCGCCACAACGGGGCCGGCGAGCGCCGCGACCAGGCGTCGATCTGGGCGAACGTCGGCCAATCGGGGGCGAGGAAGTGAGACTCGGACTCCGAGCGCAGGACGGTCTGACCGAGGTTGTAGGCGAACTGCTGGTAGGTGGTGACCGGGTCGTCGTTGGGCCCGAAGATCGTGATCTCGGTGTTCTCGAAGCCGAGATAGCGTGCCGTCGTGTGGACCAGCAGTGATCCGAAGCCGCCCCCGACGACCGCCAGCACCGAGTCTCTAGGGTACGAAGCCGCCACCGAGCGCGAGCATAAACGCAAGCATCGGAGCAGCGCAACCCCACATCAGACGCATTGCGCACGGGCGCCGATCGCGGTTATGCTTGCGCGCGCGATGGCGCCGCTGACGCTGGAGATCGTCGAGGGTCCTGGGGCCGGACAGCAACTTGTGCTCGACCGACCTGCGGTGATCGGGCGGGCTGCCGACGCCGACCTACGGCTCGACGACGGCCAGGCCTCCCGCCGTCACGCGCAAGTGAGCCCCGCCAACGACGGCTCAGCGGTCGTGGAGGATCTCGGCTCGGCCAATGGCACGTTCGTGAACCACCACGAGCTGCACGGACCGGCGCGGCTCGACCCCGGGGATGACCTGCTGATCGGGGTGACCGTGATCCAGGTTCGCAGCGCCCAGGAGGTCGCCGGCCAGCCGTCGGCGATCCGTGCCGTGCCGCCTGCGCTGGCGATCGCTCCGCGCCAGCCGGACTACGTCAACCCCCAGGTGATCGCGGCGGAGACCGGGACGGCGCCCGAAACGCCCGAGCTCGACCGCTACCTGGACGTCAGGGTCCGCCGTCGCGCTCAGCTCGCGCCGCTCGCGCTGCTGACGTTGATCGCACTCGTGCTCTGCATCTACTTCGCTACGCGGTGACACCGGTGTGGCTTGCCGGGCCATTCGGGGCCGACGAGTGAGCTGACGCTGAGGTTGTGGCCGAGTTCAGCGACGAACACGGTGCAGGGCCGACGCTGAGCGGCGCCCGTCTGACGGGGTCGGCCGAGCGCGAGGTCAGCGGGGTCTTCAGCGGTATCCACGAGACGATCGGCCAACGCGCGCGCATCGGGCGTGACCAGGAAAATGAGATTGTCGTCGACGACTTGCTGGTCTCCCGCTTTCATGCGGAGCTTCGAGCGCGACCCGACGGTCTCCACGAGCTGGTTGACCTGGGCAGCCGCAACGGTACGTTCGTCAATGGGCGCGCGGTCGACCGCGCGATCGTCCAGGAGCTGGACATCGTCAGTGTCGGGCACCACACGTTCCGCCTCGTCGGCCTCGGCCTGGAGAAGTACGTCGACGTGGGCCTGGTCACCTTTGCGGCGCTCGGGCTTGAGGTCAGCGCGGCCGACGGACGGTCGCTGCTCTCCGATGTCACGTTCAGCCTCGAGGAGCGCTCGTTCCTCGCCGTCGTAGGCCCGTCGGGGGCGGGCAAATCGACATTGCTAAATGCGCTGACCGGCTTTCGCCCGGCCACCGAGGGACGCGTGCTCTACGACGGGCGCGACCTCTACGAGCACTATGACGAGCTCCGCCTGCGGCTGGGCTACGTGCCCCAGGAGGACGTCCTGCACGGTGGGCTCACGGTCGGTCAGGCGCTCGACTACGCGGCCGAGCTGCGCTTTCCCCGCGACGTCGGTCGCGCCGAGCGCCGCCTTCAGGTAGCCGAGGTGCTGGGTCAGCTGGGCATCGAGGGATCGAGCGACGTCGTTGTCAATCGCCTCTCAGGTGGCCAGCG
>Ga0335074_10003089_pt1 | contig 22670 bp, 15 predicted proteins | sample Lox_Sample_23_FD_206715 | JGI IMG/M metagenome (GOLD analysis project Ga0335074, IMG submission 206715) | Soil microbial communities from Loxahatchee National Wildlife Refuge, Florida, United States - Lox_Sample_2.3 | ecosystem: Environmental > Terrestrial > Soil > Wetlands | place: USA...
AAATAGGCAATAAGTCCAGGCCAGGGCGAGATCGGGGTCCAATCACACCCGTCAGCGAGCCGCCATGTCAAGAGTCCTGAGCACACCACCGTCCTGTATCACTACGTCCGCGCCGACGGGGATGCCCGCGAGACTCGGTCAAAGTCGGGGAGCGTGTGAGACACCGACGGACATGCCCGACCGCCCCCGCAACCGCGTTAGGCGTTTAGGACAATCGTCTTGAGTGTCTCGGTGGACAGCTCCTCAGCCTGAACGGCGCAAATCGCTGGGAGCGTCTTGAGGCGATGCTGATTGGCCTCGGTGAGCGGAAATGACGAGATCAAGATGCCTCTGGCGGCGACTCCGCCGTAGAGCTTGACGTTGTTCTCCAACTTCTGAATTGCCTCTTGCCTGACCGGCCCGGCCTTGCATTCAACAATCCAAAGCCGCTTTCCATCGGTGAACACGCAGTCGAACTCTTGAGCGCGCTGGGCCGCCTTCGATGTCGAGTCCTCGCGATAGCCCACCTGGAACCCCACACGCACGTCTCTGATAACTCCCTGTTCCTCCAATGGACGCAACAACGAGTAGACATACTCCTCTAGCCACCCTCCCGAGAGGAACTGAAAGTAGCCACGGGCCGGCACGTCGATCGCAGCATCTTTGAGGACGAGCCGGGTGGCGCCATCCTGGTCAAGTGAGGCTTCGCCACCGTTCCACGAAAATGAGAACGGAGCGCGATCGCTATCCCATTGGCGCGCGAAGGTCAGAAACTCCCTTGTCTTGTAGAGACCGCGGAGGGAGTCCCGCCTCCTCCACAACTCCTGTGTTGCGGGCAAGCGAGCCTCTTGGGTTGAGTTCCATCGTCCAGCAGAAGCCGTGCCGAAGTCACCGGCCCTCAAGAAGTCTTCGACATCGGAGATGCCCACGAACGGGAGGTAGGTGCCATCGCGTAGAAATATCACGTTGTGATGCCTGATCTCGAAGTAGAAGGGATCGAGGCCGAGTTCCCAGCAAGCCGACAGCGCTCCGGCGAACATAAGTTTGGTACCGCCGGTCATGTTGACTGCGATCTTGGCATCGCTGGGACGCTTGTTGACCTGCTTGGTGATCGCCTTACGCGTATCCGCCGGTTTGAAGGGGTCCGGAACGATCACGGGGGTGGGTGCGATCCCGGCGACCTTGGCCAGACGGCGGGCTGCCGCCTCGTACTCCTTGGTGGTCAGGATGATGTTGTGCTCCGTTTGGAACTGGCGCATGCCGAAGAAGACGGGGATCGTTTGCTCGCCCAGCAGGTGAATCACGAGGTCGTACTCGGGCGACTCGGCCTCGGGCCTGGCGGAAGCGCTGATGGAAGTGTCGAGGAGCGCCTTCGGCAACTCGATCTGCTCAGGAGGCTTCCGCGGGTCTGAGCTGGAGACCACTGCGATGTGCAGCCGGGGGTTTGAACGAGCTATCAGCGCCCACGTGTAGGCCATGACCGGAGTGCCTGGACTGACGTAGGTGGTCACCCGCTTGTCGTCCGGGTCTTCCAGCGCGACCCGCACCGCCGAGGCTGCTGCGTTGTAGATGCCCGTAGCATCATTGAGCTGCTTGAGGCTCCGTGGCAGGACTTGGATCGCGACCTGAAGGCCCAAGGTTTTCAGTTCCCGTTGGAGCCACTGTCGGAAGATCTCGTGCCCAGCGTCTGTGTTGCTGACAGCATCCACGAACTCCTGCACCTTTTCGCGGGATAGAGGCGGTTGGCTTCCAGAGGGAGCGGTTCGCCACTCCTCCCATTCATCACGGAGTGCGCTATCGAAGCCGAGCTGCTCCTTGTCTGGATTGGTATAGGCGAGGATCACCACGTTCGAGTAGTTGCCCGTTTTGAGTGCGCTGAGTACTGGGCCCTCTGTGCCATCGAGCCCCAGGGCAGCGCGCAGGTCCGTCAGGCCGTACCAGGTCAGTAGGTAGTCCTTCATGATCGGTCATCCTCGGCGTCGTTGACACCGGTGACTTGGATGGCATTGGCTCCCACGTCACCGGTGAGGTAGAGCCGCAGGGCATAGAGGAGGTCGGGTGTGTCCTCGCCCTCTGGCTTCTCGGGGAGATTGACTTGGACTCGTGACTCCAATCGAACGGATGCCTGCGCGATGATGGCGGTAGCCCGTTCCACCTGCTCTGCAAGTTCCTTGGTGATCGCCTGATGCGGTTGCAACAGCATCCTGACTTCTTGGTCCTCCGAGTCTCTGCTTCTAAGGAGACCAAGCAGTAGCTCGCAGTACCGGGTGAAGGAGGCGACCTCGCGCTTGTTTGGTGAGCGTTTGCCATCGACGTCTTTGATTGCCGCGAGCGTCAGGCGTGTCACCTTGGCCAGGTCAGCAGCGCCGAAAGCACGGACAAACCCCTCGTCCCGCCAAATCGCTAGCGCGAAGACTCTGAGGGTCCGACGATTGATACTCGACAGGAGTGTTCTGAGGATGTCTTGTTGCCAAGGCTGAGACAGGTCACCGAGCGCAAACCCGAGTGACCTCTCGTCCATCGAACCTGTCTCCACGTCTGCGGCGAGTTGCGTGCTGACGGATTCAGGCATGTCCTTGTGGATACGGCAGAACAGGAACCTGAGTTCCTCGTGTACGGCTGGTGGCGTGTCCGCTGACTTAAGTGCCTGCGACAGCTTAGGAATAAGCTGAGTCATCCCTCGGCGGAACCACTCCGGGCACTCGGGATCTTCTAGTGACCGTCCGTCCGACCAAGTTCTGATGTACGGCACATACAAGGCCGCCCGGATGAATTTGATTATCTCTTTGGAGACGGCCGCTGGTGATTTCGCGACGTACTTGGCACTTGAGCGTCCGCCTCGTTCTTCGGCAACGAAGTAGACGACATCGCCTGCGGAAAAGGTGCTGTACGATGCTCCGCCCGCCAAGGCATTCTCGTGAATGAAGATGTCTCCTTCGTGGTCACGCTCTGCGAAGACATAATGCCCTCCATTTCTATCTATCCTCCAGTCAGTATTGATTCTTCCCTGGAATATCAGGAGCTTGCCGAGCAGTTCCTCGGTCGCCGTGGTTGCCCACTCCGGAAAGTTGTAGGTCTTGCCTTTCTCGGCGTTCCAGTACTGCTGTAGTTCCCCCCACGTTGCTGGGCGCGGATACTCGGGCGCCGGGGCGTCAGTGATTACTTCCTCGGTCTTGGGCCGCCACTTCGCTTGCACCGGCTTGAACGAGTTGTCTAGGGGCTCGAAGAGCAGTCGATAGGGATCGTCGGCACCGTACGTGTAGGTCATCACCAAGCGGCAGGTCGCGTCTGCCGACAACGGGAAGCTGGGTGATTCGAGCCTCGCCACGTACCCAAGGTCATCTGGGTCCTGGCCCTGGAAGAGCGGGAACTGGTAGAAGGCATGACCTGCCGGCAGGGTGAAGCGGTCACCGACTGGTATCTCAACCGGAACGCCACGCCGGGGCTTGATGGTTGTCCTTCTGTCGACGAGGTAGAACCGCTGGTAGCTGCCCTTCTTGCGGACCTTGATGGAGAGCTCGGGAATGTAGTCCCGCCAGAGGGGAATGTCCCTGGCGCGCTGTTGAAGGTCGTGGAGGCGGATGCCGCCCGACACTGGGGTCTTTGACAGGGTGATGCAGAGGTGAAACCCGTCAATCTGTGGGTGGTTGCGCAGCGCCCCCTGGTCGACGGGCTGCAACTTCCGTACTGGTGCCGCGTCGTTCCAGCGACCGTCGCTGTCGATGTACGGCATCTCAGTCAGCGGATTGCGGGCTTCCTTGTTGCGCTCGATCATCACGTGCGGCAAGCGCTCCCAGTAGAAGCCTCGCGTTTCGGGCACGCGCTCCTGCAATTCGGGGTCGTGGCGAGCGATCAGCTTGGTTGCGTAGGTGGCGCCTCCCGCTGCATCCACGACGAGCACTTGGAACCCAGCGTTCCTGATTCTCGAGTAGTCGATCCGCTCGAACACTGCAGCAACCGAGCGAGGTAGAGGCTCCGCTTCGGGGAACCTGGTGTTGATGTTGCGACGCGCGACCTGCAGTTGGAAGTCGTTGAGGAAGTCGGGGACAAGCCAGACAAGCACTGGGTTGGTGAACGTCTCGCTGAGCTTGCGGACGAACGCGTGAGCCGCCCAATCCAACAGCGGCTCGTCGGCGTCTTTGGGGAAGAACAGATCAGCGGAGGACACCGACGTCGAATCTGGATGGAGCCACGCGCAGTCTGCATCGAAGAGCTCCAGGTCGACATATTCGCGCCCATCTTCGTGGTGGTTCTTCCACCGCTGCCATAGAAACGCCTCGGGCAAAGCACGTACGGGGGAACCGTGTGCTGCGTATCGTGGCCGCAGGTAGGTCAGGTCAACACAAACGGGGGTGATTACGTCTGCTTTGCTGCGGACAGTTCGATCCACGGATGGGGCTGCCCTGGTAAGGGGCTCAAGCCACGGGGTGATGGTGAACTTGTCGTAGCCGAACAAGACTGGCATGTCACCGAAGAGTGTCTTCCCGTAGGAGTACTTCTTCCCGTAGCGGTTCCACTTCTGAACTGTTGCCGCACGCGCTTCGAGCTGTTGGAAGTCGCGGTCGATTGCGTCATCGAGCACCCGTAGCCATCGCCAGGCATCCCAGACGCGCCGGTAATCTCGATGCGACAGCAGTGTGTTGTTGGGGGGCAGGTTGCCCCAGGGGGAGATGGCCTGTGCCTCGTCGGTGCGAAGCCAGTGGTAGATGGTTCCGAGGAGCTCATCTTCGTGGCCCAGGTGCTTCTTCCTGAGCTCAAGAAGGTCGGCCAACTGCGTGACGAACTCTTTGACGAGGCGGTTCTGTGGTAGGTCTACGGACTGATACCTGCGGACGGCCTGCATGTAGGGCTTGCCGGCCAGCTTCTCGCGCACGTTCCGTCCAGGGCGACGACTCAACGCAATGAAACTGGCTGCGTTCAGTTCCCTGACATCGCGGATGGGCAGAATCGCCTGCTCGCGTCGGGGGTTCTCGCTGAGTGATCCGAAGATGCGTTCAATCGACGCGCGGCTGTGGTCAACGATTCGCCACAGCCGGTCGCGGATGTTGGTGGTCTCTACCCTGTTGGCCTGACGGCGCAAGACGGTGTCCAAGCCCAGCGGCAGGGCATCGCCAGTCTTCGGGTCAAACTCTGCGATGGAGGCGTACCAGTGCTGTTGGTCCAGTAGTTGCCGAGCGGGCGCTCCGGCTTCGCTTTCTTCGCCAAAGGCTTGGTAGACCTCACGCAGATTCATCGAAGTCTTCGACCTTGAGATAGTTCGCGGACTGCCAGATGAACTGGCCGTAACCGAGTTCAGTGGCGAGGTCGAAGTCTTCGGCGAGATTGAAGCCGTTGCCGCCGATGCCGGCGACGAGCTGGCCCCGGATCTTGTCAAGGCATTCATCCTTGGATTTGCCGCGGGTGTCGATGCCGCGCAGCTTGGGCATCACCTTCTGCACGAGCTGGTCTTCGAAGGCAACGTGCATGGCCTGCGCCTTCGCCGTGCTGCCGTCGCCCGCGGCCCTGACGTCGGGGTAGTTCGCCATGTAGTACTCGACGGACTGCCAGACACGGTGACCGATGGCTCGGCCGGCCACAGCGAGCGAGGCGTTCATGTCTTCGATGAACTTCTTGTAGGGCTTGACTTCTTCGTCGGTGAAGCCGCTGCCTTGGACCAGCCAGTTCTGCCACGAGACCTTGTGCAGGCTAGCGCCTCGGTTCTTCTCATCCAGGGGGGCCAACTTCAACCTGCGCTTGAGGTCCGTGGGACGCGGGAAGTGAATGATGATCGAACGGTCGAGCACTTTGTCGGACAGCGACTTGGTGGTCTCGTCCTGGTTCATCGTTCCTGTCCACAGAACGTTTCGGCCCAACGGGAGTTGGTAGGGCTCCATGCCCGCACCGATCTTCACCGGCAACGAAGGAACGTCTGAGCCCTTCATACCGCGACGCAGTTCAAGCTTGCTGAGGAACTCCGCGAAGTACAGCTCGGGATGGGCAAGGTTCATCTCGTCAAGCAGGACTAGGCACATCGCCTTGGCAAGGCCCGGGTAGCCCTCGCTGTCGTGCGTCTTGTTTGCCCAGGGCTTCTGGCTTTGCGCGAGGAACCGGAGCACGGGCTGGGCGTCAAACCTGTTGTCGATGGAGTTGAAGAAGCCAAGCATCGATTCTTGGCTGTCCCAGTTCGGCTGGACCGCAAGTGGCTGGAAGAACAAACCACCGAAGTGTGAATACAGTCGTGGCAGCTCAGACTTGCCGGTGCCTGACACACCAGCGAGCACGGTCAGCGGGGACCACTCAGCGGTCTTGAGCGACGTGTGGAAGGCCTTGAGAATGCGCGGGTTGAAGTGGAGGCCGTAGCTGTCGCAGGCCTTGGCGATGCCATCGAGCCATTCGAGCTCATCAACCTGTTTCCGCGCCGGAGGAGTGATGTCGGCTGCCTTGATGGCCGGCAACTCAATCTCCTTCCGGCGGGCCTCGATCTCCGCGGCCGGTTTGTACGATGCGCGGAGGCGGGTGAGTTCGGCCTCTGCCTGCTCCGCTGCGGCCGCGAAGATCTTGGCCTTCTGCTCTAGCGACTTGTTCTCTGCCTCAAGGTTGCTGTTTCTGAGCTTGAGATCGCTCGACTGGGCGGCCAGCGCCTCCTTCTGCTGGAGTTGATGTGCGAGTTCGTCGATTCGGTTCCGCAGGCTATGGTTCTCGGACTCCAAGACGTCGAATCGGCTGAGCATCTCCTTCGTTGGCCGGGTGGCCAGCTCTTCCGCTTGGCGCTTGATCTCATGACTCAAGGTGTTGAGTTCGACGATCACGACCCCCGGGTCGCGTCCGCCAAGCTGCTGCTGCAGGTGTTCAAACGCACCGAGCAACTCGGCTTGCGACTGGATGGATCCGCGCAGACGCTCGCATTCGGCAACGGCTGCTTGCAGGGAGCTTTCGAAGGACTGGCGTTCCTCAGCGATCCTGCGGGCGAGCTCATCGTCGAGGTTCTCGCTGCGGCGCTGCGCCTGGCGCATGAGGCGATCCGATCGCGCTTCGAGGTCGAGCTCGTTGCCGTCGAGTTCAACTCGCCGACCCTCCAGTTCGCTCTGCAGGGCGGACACGGCCCCCTTCTGCCGCTCCAGCTCGTCTTGCTGTTGCTGCTGTCGAGTGCGAATCTCGTCCCAAGCAGATCGCTCCTTCGCGATCTCTGACCGCACGCGCTCGCGCTCGGCGTTCTCCGCTTCTGCCACCTCGGCCAACCGGGTTGTCCTGAGGTTGACGATCTCCGCTTCCAATGCGCTGAGCGCGGACTGACGCCTTTGGGCAAGCTCTTGATCCAAGGCGGAGCGCTCATCCGCATAGCCTTGGTCACGCTCGTGCTCGGCCTGCGCTACTGCCCGCTCCCGGGTGACCAAGGCGGCCTTCTCGCGCTCAAGTTCCTGTCGCCCGGCGGTCAGAGTGTCTGCCGTCTTCTTGACCTCGGCCAAGAGATCTTCTGAGGTGGTCGCGAGCCCGTTCGCGCTCTGGATCCTGAGGTTGACGATCTCCGCTTCCAATGCGCTGAGCGCGGACTGACGCCTTTGGGCAAGCTCTTGATCCAAGGCGGAGCGCTCATCCGCATAGCCTTGGTCACGCTCGTGCTCGGCCTGCGCTACTGCCCGCTCCCGGGTGACCAAGGCGGCCTTCTCGCGCTCAAGTTCCTGTCGCCCGGCGGTCAGAGTGTCTGCCGTCTTCTTGAACTCGGCCAAGAGATCTTCTGAGGTGGTCGCGAGCCCGTTCGCGCTCTGGAGCTGAGACTTGAGCTGCTCGAACCCGTCACGGGCCTTGGCAAACCCATCACGGAGCTGCTCGTTGGCGCGCGCGACCTTCTCGGCCCAGGCGGCCGCCTCAGCCACCTCAGCCACCTCAGCCACCTCAGCCGGGCCTGCTGCCGGGTCGGCGGCTGTTTCCCCGGCGCGGTTCTCTTCGGGCGATTCCGTCATTTCCTCAGTCCTCTTGGATCAATTCGAGCAGCGTTCTAACGGTACTAATGGCCGACTTCCTGAGCTCTCCTGCATCTGCCTTTTGCATTGGCGCTGGCTGGTTGGCATGGCCTCGCTTTGCGAGGATGTCTGCGATAGCGGCCAGGAAATCCGGTTGCGAATTCGCGATTTCCTTCAGCACTTCCTGGCCTGCCGTCAGGAGCAGCGCGATGACCGAGGCCCCGACGGAGAGGTCGTTGCCCTGCAGCGTTTCGCGTATCCGCCTCGGGCGGACGGACGCGAGCTCGTCGGGGAGCCGCCCAAGGCCGGCCCGGTCTGCCTTGACCGCTGCCTGCTCCTTGTACTCGCCTTCACGAGCGCCCACGGGTGCGGTTCCGCTGAGGAACTCGCGAAGCACTCCTTGCAGGGCCGAATACAGGTTGCTGATGAACGCGCGAGCATCATCGCCGTCCTTGCAGACCAGCCAGAACTGCTCGGCAGTGAGTAGCGACGCTTGAGCGCTAAGGCCGAGCTTGTTGAAGGACCGGTAACCGAAGGCGTCTTGCAGGCTGGTACGGGCGTCCAGGAGAAGGTCCGCCTGCGAACCCGCGTCGGTGCTTTTCGCGTTGGAGTCGAATTGGATGGCTGGCAACAGGGCGCTGATGATCTCGCGCATGAACGGGTCGGATTCAAGCTGAGCCCCGTTCGCGACGGTGACGTGCTTGCCGTGAGCGCGATCACCGCGATCTCTTGCGAGGACCCGAATACGCCCGATGAAGTCGGGGCTGGCGCTAGCAATCCTGCGCAGTGGATGTTCGTGGTGGGCCTCAGCTTGGAGCAGACAGATTCCCAGGACGGTGTCCATCTCGGGTTTTTGATCCAGGTAATCGTCGAACTTCCCGTTAGGCACTGGGCGGAAGCCGTATCGGGGGACCTCGAATCCGAGCCCTTCCGCGATGCCAGACAGCCACTGGGAGTAGTTGTTACCTGTCTCCTGCTTCAGTCGCCTAATGGCAAGTTGCGGGTCATGCATCTCGCAGGTGTAGTACAACGCCCACTCGAGCGATGCGTAGATATTCTCGACAGAGCGGTGCTGCGCGCCTGGGGAAGGGATCAGCGCGCGAACTAGCCTGGGATACCTGCGCCGGATCTCATCGGTGTCGAAGGGCTCGCGTGGTCGTGACTCTTCGCCGTCGCGGGCCTTGGGAGTCGAGAGGGCCCGCCTCCAATTCGTCATCCATTCCTGGAGCTTCTCGTCTGTTTCCAAGCGAAGAGAGAACACGTCTTCGAGGACTCGCGAGAAGCCGGTCCCGAACGGGTCGGCAATGCGGAACTCCGCGTCGTGCGCCTGTACGGCGATGGGGCAGTCGAGGAGGTAGTACTCCGGCTCGCGTTCGACCCTGATCTGCTTGATGGCGGGGGTCCTTGTCGACTGTGCATAGGCCTCAGATCGCCGCTTCATCTGGGTGATGATGGAGATAACCTCTTTGGCTGACGGAGGTCCAAGACGGCTGCTCGCATAATCTCGACGCAGCAGCGTACGCCGATCAACCAGTTTCGTCTTAAGCGGGTTTCTGCCATCGAGAATCTGTACGAACGGGAGGAGCCTTCCCCCCACGAGCTCGCGGAACGCGAGTGCTGAGGTGTAGTTCTCTTCGCGTATCTCCTCTTCCCAGCTTCTGCGGTTCCTGTCGATGACCAAGTTGTCCTCGTTGATGAGGCCCTTGTCTCGCAACCTGAGGATCACCGTCCGCACAAGGTCCACCGGGAGGCACGTCTCCTGTGCAAGGGCGCCTTCATCTAGGCGACCGACGGCATCGATGACGTTGAGGATGACCCGCTCAAACGGATTGAGGAGATCCCGACCGGCACTGAGGGTGGCTGGGATGGTGATGCGGTAGGCATGGACCGGCCAAGCCAAGTGGCGAGTGCGGCCGATCACCCCGGAGAAGGGATCGTTGTCGCCATAGTCAAGTGTTCGTGTTGACACGGCTGATCACCCCGATCGTCGGTTGAACCGTCGTGAGAACGCTCTCCTTAGGGGCTGGCGAACTTCCGGTGCCGACGACTGCGCTGGATCTTCGGGCGGGTCCGCGACGGGTTCTCTGATCTCGGTTTTGGCTGGCTGGGCTTCGAAGTGCCACCCCACCTTTTCCGTTGCCCTCCCGCCCCGAACGCACGACTCTGAAGGTTGCACGCTAATTGGCGCTTCAGCCACCGGTATTCCCCTTCTTCGTCCTCGCGCCTCTGAAATTCCTGCGCTTCCTCGCGCCGCCGGTATTCCTCTTCCTCCTCCTCGCGCCTCTGAAATTCCTGCGCTTCCTCGCGCCGCCGGTATTCCTCTCCCTCCTCCTCGCGCCTCCGAAATACCTTCGCTTCCTCGCGCCGCCGGCGTTCCTCTTCCTCGCGCCGGGATGCCTGTGCCTGGGCCGACCTGGCCGCGGAGCGGTCTGGGTCGTCTGATGCCGGCCTGCGCAGCGCCGTCCCTGGGAACACCTCCTCGCACCATTGCTCGTACGTCTGATATCGCCCAGCAGGGTCTCGCCCGCGCACTCGGAGCATAGTGATGAAGAACTCGGGAGTATCGATCTCAGCCTGTGAAGCGAAATGGTAGAAGTTGATTCGCTTCGGCTCGTCCGGGGACGGAGCCGTCTCCTTTTCAACGTCCAGCTTGACGGCGGACGGGGACGTGTGCGTTCCAACTTGAGCACGGGTGCGTTTCGCCGGTCGCGAGCCGCGGGCGAGCTCATAGAAGTCAACCAATCCGGGGATGAACTCAGCAGCCAGGTCGTTGGTCACGAGCGCTGGGTCACCTACCGCGACCAGCAACTTCTTCTGCCGGCTCATCGAGACGTTCAAACGGTTGTACAGGCACAGGTGACCGAACAGGCTTCGCGCTTGTTTCGCAGGGTCCTGGTCGCGCGGCGTCCGGCCCCGTGGAGTCCTGACGACTGACAAGAAGACCACGTCGAACTCCCTGCCCTGGAAGGAGTCGACGGTTCCGACACGGATCTTCTTCTCATCGTCTGCGATCGCGCGGAGTTGTCTCTTGAGCTCATCCCGGATCAGATCGGCCTGGTCCTTGTAGAACGAGATGACGCCGTAGCTGAGCTCGCTGCCTTCAGGCGACTCAATCCAATGCCTGAGCTGATTCGTGATTGCGTCGGCTTCGGCCCGGCGAATCCAGCTCGTCCCGGATCGCTCGCAAGCACCTGCGGACGCGGGCACGCAGAGCCACATCGCGGGCTTGTTGTCAGAGCCGGGAAGGTTGTGGGCGAACACGCTCTCCGGCAAGCCTGACTCGAACCGCTCAGTGCGGTCGAACCGCTCATAGAAGTTGCGGCTCACGAAGCGCCCCAACTGGGGGTGCATGCGGAACTGCTTGTCCAGAGTCACGCGCCGCTGGATGCCGTCCTTCTCCTCAAGTGCCTTCAGCCGCTCGGAGAACAGGTACTGGAACATCGACTTCTTCAGCCAGTCACTCTCGTCTGAATCGTCCTGGCCGTCCTCCATGCGCCTGGCCACTTCATCATCGATGATGTGCGGAAGCTGGCGGTGGTCGCCCACCAGAATGACCTTCTTGCCCTGCGCCATCGGGATCATCAAGTCTCGTGGCGACACTCGTGCCGCCTCGTCGATGATGACGTACTCATACTCCAGACTTTCCCCGCTGTCCCCGCGCGAGATGCCCTTCCTGCGTTGCATCTCCTCGTTCACGCTCTGCTGGACGGTTGCCGAAAAGGCGTAGCTGAAGTCCGAGACCGCATCGACCATCCCGAACGGATTGTTCTCCAACTCAGCCAGAAACTCCGCCAACGCGGCAGTCTTCTTGTCGGTGGCAGTGAAGCCCTTCTCCCTGACTTGCTTCACCGCGGCTTCGGCAAGGTTGAGTATCTCGTCGCTGTGCTTCTCGACGCGGAAGACCGGGGGCGCGGTGAGCTGAACAAGCAGGGAGCGCTTCAAATCGGCAAGCTCGCTCAAGAATGGCGGAGTTCCCCTCTCGCGGCGCCACGCGCCGGCCTTGTCGAGGAGAGCGGACTGCTTCGTGTCGAGCACATCCTCCAGATCCACCCGGGCGTCCTCGGCGCGCTCCGGGCCGTCGTCGGCGAAACTCTCGGGCCGAGTTCTGATGCGCCGGGCGGCTGGGAGGTGCCGGCTCTGGTCTGACTTCAGCAGTTCCTCGGTTGCGAGACGCTTTGAGAGTCTGGCCGCTCGGCGTGACAGATCCTCGCCCAAGACGGACACGTTGACTGCTGCGATCCTCTCGACGAGAGTCGCGGCCAGCTTGTGCGTTGGCGTCCGAAGGTACTGCTTGTACAGGTCCCTGATGGCCGCCTCTTGTTCGAGCTCGGCGATCCGCGGGTTCTTGGCTCGAAGCTCCCGGGCAATGTTTTCGCACCACTCTTCGAGGCGCTTCTCAAACGCGTTCAAGTCGTCCTCTACGGTGCCCGAGCGCCTGCCGAACTTCGGTACAGGAATGCCGTTGAGCGAGATGCGGTCGATCATGTTCTCGACGGCATCGTGCTGGAACCCGCTAAGCAGGATCTGGCCCTGACTGCTGGCTCCGCCCTGTGTCGCGATCTCGTTGAGGCGCTCAAGGATCGCCGCGATCACGGTCGTCTTGCCGGTGCCAGGAGGACCCTGGATCACGGCGATGTCTGGCGTGTTGAGAGCTACGTCGATCGCCCGCTCCTGCATCGCAGTGGGCGGGTTCTTGAAGACCTTCTCACGGACGAATCCGGTGAGGGGCTTCACCTTCTGCGGAGAGCGGAGAGAAGTGATCTCTCCCTTCTCCTCAATCAACAGGCCCAGTTGGGGATTGGCCGACCTACCCTGCAGTATGGCCTTCCGCGCCTGGAGCCGACGCTTGATCTGTGCGCGCTCGCCAGCCATGGACAGCACGAGCCTGCCAACTTGGGGCAGGTTCTCGGTCTTGAGGGTCAGGGTCTTCGTCTCACGGTCATAGCGTTCAACTTTGAGATACTGGCCCCTGTTTCGACCCCTGCCCGGGCGCCCTGCCCCCGCTTCTGCCGCTTCGTGTTCCCGGACCAAGCCTTGCGAGAAGTCAGAGAAGCTGAACTCAGGATTTGTAACGTACTCCGGAACCGCGTCAACTGCTTCTAGTTCTTGGAGCTGCCCGTTCGACAGAGCTTCCAGTGCAGCCGGGGTTGCGTCGATGATCCGGACCGAGACCGTCTCGTCGCGGTTGGGCATCGGTCGGTCGAACTCCAGTGCCCCGATCTCGCGAGCCTTGGTGAGGAGGATCTCTCCCTCCAGGTCGCCGAACTCATCCCACTTCCTCAGGTAGCTCGACTCGTCAGTGGTGAGGGCGCTGAGCTGGGCCTTGGCCAGCGGCTGGATCCGGCCGGTCTTGGTCCAGTCGAGGAACTTCAGCTTGCCCCTGGCGAGCCGAATGGCCTTGTCTGAATCGTCCCTGCGTACTGTCAGCTTCGTAGCTACATAGATCGATTCCCCGCCGGGAAGGGATGTCGTGGTGGCCACGAAGCGCATGCCGCTGCCCGTGACGCAGAAGGAATTGCTGAAGGTCGGGTCAGTCCGCGGTCGGCTCTCTTCGGGCAACGAAGGCTGCTCGTCAAACTCGCCATCAGCCTCTTGTGGCGCGGATGCTCCGTTGCTGCTCGCACTTTCGGCCTGGCTGGTGTCTTCGGAGTCTGGCAGCAGCGCGTCCTCGATCGCAGCCCCTGCGGTTAGGAAGAAGTACGACTGATTGCCGAGTCTGAAAGTGCACTGCTCTTCAAGCCAGGCGTAGATGTCTCTTGACGAGCGCTTGCCGATCTCCTGGTAACGCTTCTCGACGTACTCGTCCACGCCGATCTCCACATCGCCCATCTCGGCCACGTGGCCGGAGAAGAAGGCAATCCGTAGTTCGACGCTGCCGTCCCCGGCCAGGTCTGACAACTGGGCAAGCATGGCGCGGCCAATGCTCAACTCCCTGTTGAGCCGTTGAGCGTCTGCTGCATTGGTCGGAGTGACCGACACCATCGAGTCGCTCAAGGCGAGATCGAACGTGTTCGGCGCTTCGTTCGGGACGACGTGAGCAACAGGCAGCGCGGAAGTAAGTTCTGCAAACGGCGATCCGTCGGTTCTCTTGATGCGAACGGATAGGGGTTCGGCGGGGATGTCCTGGAACTTCATCGCCCCTCCTTGAGGAACTCGAAGGAGAGGCCGGGGGGGAGCTGCTCCGTGCCGCGCGCATGGGTCGCCGACTCGTTCTGGAAGTCAATGACAGCTTCGTACTCCGTACGTCCGTTCAGTTCCAGTGAGAACGCGTGGAACAGACGATGCGGCAAGCTCGCCTCTGTGTCCCGAGGCTGAATGACCATGTGCCAGCGGTCGGTGGTCACGACGGCAACTGTTGGCCTGGGCGCATCGCAGTAGGGGCACGTCGTGTGGTCCTTCAGGTAGCTCATGGCGCAGCCGGGACATGCGACCGACTGGTCGTGGGCACGAGTCAGTTCCAGCGCCCAGAACGCCATCGACGGGCGCCGCCACGGTTTGGTGCGGCCAGCCCCGAAGGTCTCCTGGAAGAGTCTTGCGAGTTGAGGGGTCAGCACGAGCGGCCGGGGCAGACCGCTGAGCGCCCGGTTTGAGTCGTCATTCTGATCGTCAACGTAGGGCAGGTATCCGGCGTATGCCTGCTCGTCCAAGTCAGCTGGTGCTCCCTCGGCTACAGGCCCGGCGTCCCAGCTGCCCTCGTCATCGTCGGGTTCGAGAACCTTCTGGCCGATGAAGGGGTGCACAAGCGACAGCGTTTCGAATGCCATGACGGCGAATGCCCAGCAGTCGGTTCGCGGGCGCGACTGACCGACACCTTGAACGATCTCTGGCGCTCCGTACCTTGGGGTGTAGACGGAGGTGCCGCCCTGGACGCGCTCAAAGCGCAGGTTGTCTGCGTCGATGAGCCATACCTCCTGGGAACCGCCGTCCATGAAGCAGTTGTTGGGAGAGATGTCGCCGTAGACCAAGCCGGCTGCGTGGAGACGAGCAAGGATCGCGGCGGATTTCGCCAGTGCAAGCAGGCGACGCTTTGTCGAACCGGACTTGGCGTAGTGCAACAGCGTCAAGGCAGTGTTCTTGTCTTTCACGCCTGCAAGCCACTGAGGGATTGCTCCGTGACCCAGCTCATGCTTCGCTTCACCGCTCAACTCGAAGGCTCCGAACGGCTTCATCTCGCTCAGGAGCGGCATCACGTACCCCGGTTCATCCCGAAGCGTCGCCAGCGGGAGAGAGATGGGGATTCGCGGGGGCAGCGGCAGGCAACGGACGTCCTGGAACTGCTTGTGCAAGTCGGAAGCCCTGTCGACTTCTCCGTTCGCGGCCAGAGGTTGCTTGACTGCAAGGTCAGCATCGCTGGTTCGGTAGACGACACCTTGACCGCCTCTAGCCAGCTCGCTGGACAGCTGGTGCTGGTTGCCGTACTGGTCAGCGACCGTGCCCCTTCGGGTGAAGGTGAGGTCACTCATCGGGGACCTCTGCTCGGAAGAGACAAGCGATGGTCTTGTCGTCGTCGTGCTTGGGCACCGGCCAGTTCTCAAGCATCTCGTGAGCCTCGCGGGCTGCTGCCGTCCGGGCGAGTCCGCAGTACGCCTTCACGAACCCCGCCATGAAGCCCTCGACGTCCTCAAGATCGTCAAAGACGCCATCGGTACAGAGAACGACGGCCTTGCACTCGGTCTCAGGGACGTCCAAGACCATCCAGCTCGCTTCACTTGTGCTCGGCGACAACGCACTCGTCATGTTGGAGAAACCGGCGGTCTTGTCGGCTGAGAGCGACACTACGGCTCCGTCGTGCTTGACCGCCGCAGCACATCCATCGCCGAGCATGCCCATGCGTACCAGCCCGTCGCTGAGTCGGAAAGCAAAGAGGCAAGTCGCCGCGGAGTCTTCGGGGCCGAGGGGCGCGATCGAGTCAAGCCAACCGTCGAGTATGTCCGCCAGCAGGGCCGAGTACTGACCCTCGGCAACCGGTCCCGCGTTCTGCGCCTGCACACTGAAGCGGCGCACAGCCTGCTCGACGGCCCGGCAGGCAGCCTCGCTTCCGTAGTCGGACAACAACTTCGAGCCGAGTCCGTCGGAAACGACGATTCCGTCACCCCAGATGTGATGGAACGATGACCACGCGTCCTGGTTGGGTTTCCCTGCTGAAATGTGCCCTGGGCCGATGACGCTCGCGCCGAAGCTCTTCCATGAGGTCGCGGTAGTCACTTGTCCAGCCAGCCGTCCATGGCAGCGAAGAAGTCTTCGGCTTCGAACACATCGGGGCCTTTGAGCTTCGGGTTGGCGTCGGCACCGACCTTGATGACCCGAAGTGCGTCAAGACCGAGCCCTTCTTTCCATCGCTTGATGGCAGCTCGTGACTCGTCTGACCAGAAACCGTCCGTGAGGACGATGAACTTGTCATCGGCTTGGTCGCCGTGGAGCTTCACGAGGACTTCGCCATCGGCCGAGTTCTTGCAGTCGAACAGGTCGACGGGAATCTCGTCTTCGGGAGACCAAGCAAGGCACTGCGCATCGTTGTTCCAAGCGATGAGCTTGATGTCTGGCCTGGTCCCGTACCCAAGTCGAATGTACTGCTCGACCTCCCGCACGAGGTTACGAACAATGAGGCGCTTCCCTGCTTCGAGCATGCTCCCTGACACGTCGCAGACGAGCCACAGCGTGCTCATTACCAGTAGCTGTCCTCTTCGTCCGTTGCAGTAGCGGCGGCCTGTGCGGAAGCTGCCGGCGCTGCTTCAGGCTGGGGAGGCTGAAGTGTGGAGTCCTTGGGGACCTCGTTCGGGTTCTGCGACAAGCTGCGCGACACCACCGACATCGTGACGAACTTGAAGAAGTTATGGATCTCACCCGCGTCCTTGGCCTCGAAGACATGGTGCTCGGTGCCGGCGATGAAGCGCTCGAGCGTCGCACGGCCAGGACCGGTGTACGCCTCTCGGCCGATGCCAAGGGCCATGCGGTCGCACTTCGCTGAGCGACCGTCCTGGATGAAGTGATCCAACCGGCTCTCCCACGAGTCGGTGGGGACACCGTCGGACACCAGGACGACCAGCGGGCGGTAGGCGCGAGACGGCGTCTTCTCCCTGTCCTCGATGAGAGCCTTGGCGACGTCGATCGCCGCGCCCAGGGGGGTGCCCGCGTCGGCGCTCAGGTTGGTGTACGCAAGTTCCGACGCTGGGGTTGGCGAGTAGGCGAGGGATGCTGTTCCGCCGAAGGTGATGATGGAGACCAAGAATTCGCTTGCCTGAGACTCTTTCTTCCTAAAGGTTCCGAGCATCTTCCGAACCGCGTCGTTCAGCGAGCTGATCTTGTCGCCGTACATGCTGCCCGAGGTGTCGAGCAGCAGAACGACGGGCAGCGGCTTCGCCTTCGGAGCCGTGAACTCAGATACGTCGAACTGTGCCGCCATGATTGGTCCCCCCTCAAAGAAGCCAGATCTGTCTGCGAGAGTAGTGGGTAAGGAATCGGCCGTCATATCTATGGGCAAACCGCCCCGTGCTTGGGCTAATCGCTGACGCGACTAGGCAGCGAGCGATCACGGTGAGGTCTCCGCCGACGCGTCTCCACAGGACGGCGCTGGCAGCCAGGCTGCCGGGGCGGCGCGGCCACTGCGCGCAGCAGAGTGGAACCAGCGGAGCAGGGAGCCGTAGCCGACGAGCAGGGAGCCGCAGCCGACGAGCAGGAAGGACCACGACGGCCAAGGCCACGGCCGCCGATCCAGCCATCATTGGCCTGGTCAGGGACCTGCCGACGCTCAGCCAGGGTTGCTGCCACCCGGGCCTAGAAACGGTGGCCCGCGGCCGCGCAGCCGCCGCCAGGACCTCGGCGGCGGAGCGGCCGCAGACGAGATCCCGGGCGACCAGGGCGAGAAGGCGCAAGCCTGCCCGGCGAGATGGAGCGATACGGAAATAGTGAGACAAGAGGAACAGCGACATTAACGCATCCTGCTGGGGAACCCACCCGCGGTGGGACCGGCCACGATAACCAGTGCGTCCTGCGCGTAGCGCAGTCAGGAGCCCGAGACTCAAGTGCTGTGTGTAACACAGTCTACGGCTCACGCTCCTGGCGTCAAGTTCCCGCGGGATCGACGTGCGCTATCCGCTGGCAAGGTTTCGTCCGTACAGATCGCGCGGCCGGGCCGTTTTCGTTAACGTAGAGAGTGCTCCCGCCGCTAGCGCGTTCTCTGGAAACAGACCTTACGGCCACCGGCGGGGTTTTTAGGTCTCTTGCTTTTTGGGGTTGTTGGTATGGCATCGGGATGTCTCGTTCTTGTCGACGGCTGGAATCACTTCCTGCGGACGCAGGACTGCTTCGGCAACGAGGTTGCTGTCAAGTTCCCCGTCGACCGGCTAGCCGCCCGTGTGGCGGCGGTGATCGGCGAGGACACCGTAACCGATGTGGCGGTGGTGATGGCTCTCCCTGACCGCAACCGGCCGGAGGAGGAAACCGACTTCTGGGCCTGGCGCAGAAAGCTGAACAAGCTCGCCAACTACGGCGTACGGCACGAGAAGGCCAAGTTCAGCTACAACGACTTGGCCTGCGCCAACTGCGGCAGCTCATTGGAGCGGAAGGTGACGTGCCCAAACTGCCAGAAGGAAAACCCATTGCCAGGGCGGCGAAAGGAGAAGGGCGCCGATGTCATGCTGGCGACGCTGGCGCTTAACGCGGCCTGGCGGCAGGACCACTCATCGCTGGTCGTCTTCGCCCAGGACGCGGACTACGGTCCGATGGCCCGGCAGATCACAGCGATCTACCAGGAACAGGGCCGCCACAAGTGTCAGGTGTACTCGGCCTTCCCGAAGTGCCGCAATGCCGCGCACGATCACAGGGGAGTACCCAATACCCGGTGGATGCCAATCGACGCGGAGACCTACTCGACGAAACCGGCCTGTTGCGTGTAGAACGCTGACGCCCGGTCGACGTCGGTCACCGGCACGGTGATGACCTGGATCGCGTAGTCCATCATTGACCTGCCAGTTCGCGGTAGGCGCCCGCGTCCAGCAGGCTCGCGAGCTGCTGGCTCACGGTGGCCGGGTCGCTGGTATCGGGATCCAGGCGGGCCCACAAGTATCTCTGCTGTAGCGCAAGTCGTCTGGCCCGTTCGGCATAATTCCTCCTGTTGACACGCGGCCGTACCGCCGTCGGCGGTAGCCGGGCTGACGGCGGCGGGCGGGATTGGCCTGTTCATGGCGGGTCCAGCCGCTACATGTCCAAGACGATGTCGGTGCGGGGCCGGGCGCAGCATATAAGCACCTCGCCGTCAGCCAGCGGTTCCAGCGGATCCGGGGAGTAGCTCACGCCGCCCGAGAGCAGGGGGGTGACACAGGTGTGGCAGACGCCCGTCCGGCAGCTCCAGCGGGAGGGGACGTCGCAAGAGTCGGCGAGTTCAAGCACGCTGCGGCAGGTTGTGCCGAACGGCGCGGAGATGCCGCTGCGGGCGAAGGTGACCAGCGGCCCGGTGCCAGGCGCTCCGGGCGGCAGGTGGGCCGCCGGGCGGGCCGGCCCGGTCAGGCCGGGGTTGATCGAGGGCAGCGCGCCGAACAGCTCGGTGCGGATCCGGGCGGGGTCCAGGCCGGCCGCGGCCAGGGCGTCGCGCATGTCGGCCATGAACGGGGCCGGACCGCAGACGTAGGCGCTGGCGCCGGCCGGGACGCCGAGCGCGATCAGCTTGTCCTTGTCCAGGCGGCCGGCAGTGGCGCTGTAGAACACGTGCTCGTGGGCGTGCGGCAGCCCGGCGAGCAAGGCGTGCGCCTCGGCGGCCAGCGGATGCTCCCGCGGTCCGCGGGCGCCGTAGATCCACCAGATGTCACGCGTGCTGCCCAGGCCAGCCAGGTAGTGCAGCATGGCCAGCACCGGGGTGACGCCGATGCCGGCCGAGATGAGCAGGACCGGGCCGGTGTCGTGGTCCAGGACGAAGTCGCCGCGGGGCGCCGCGGCGTCCAGGGTGGCGCCGGGCCGCAGTTCGCGGTTCAGGTAGCGGCTGGCGATGCCGTGCGGTTCGGCCTTGACGCTGATCCGGTAATGGTCAGCGCCGGGCGCGGACGACAGGGAGTAGCTGCGGACCGGGGCGGGCTGGCCGACGCCGGTGACCCGCAGCGTGAGGTACTGGCCCGCCCGGGCCGCCGGAAGCGCGCTCCCGTCCGCGGCGGCGAGGTAGACCGAGGATACGTTCGCGGTCTCGGGGACGACCTGGGTCACGCGCAGCGGCCGGAACCCGGCCCAGGCCGGCTCAGCGGCCGGGGCCGCGCCGTCTGCGGCCTCGAGCAGGTCGCGGAACGAGCCCTGCCAGCCCGGGCTCAGCGCGGGGATCCGCAGCGCGAGGCGGAGCTTGGCCATGTCCTTGCCGGGCAGGTACAGCAGGGCGTCGGTCTCGGCCACGCTCAGCGCGCCGGGGCCTGTCCTGGTCTTGACGATCGGGTCGCCGGCCCGGACGTGGCCCTCGGTGATGACCCGCAGGTAGAAGCCCGGACGGTGGTGGGAGACCAGCAGCGCGGGCAGTTCGGGCTCGCCGAGGCGCAGGCCGACCCGGTAGCAGGTGACCCGGGGCTGGGTGACCTCGAACTCGGCCTCGCCGATCCGGTACCGGTCGCCGATGCAGACCTCGTCGTCGGCCAGGCCGGCCACAGTGAAATTTTCTCCGAACGAACCATGGCTCAAGTCGTCGCGGCCGAAATGCTGCTGCCAGTGCCGGTAGGAGTCGATCTGGTAGACCAGCACGGCCCGCTGCTCGCCGCCGTGGCCGTCGGTGTCGCCCTGGCCGTCTCCGTCGATGTTGAGCCGCCGGACCATGGCCGGGCCGTCCACCGGGTGTTTCCAGACCCCGGTGTAGACGGTCCGGCCCTGCCAGGCCACGTTCGTCGGCAGGCCGACGTTGACCGACAGCAGCCGCGGCGCTTCGGTGACGCTCATCGGGGGCGGCCGGGGCTGACCTCGTCGGTGGACAGGTCACGGTCGGGACCGTGCGGGACCACGGCCTGGCCGGGTTCCAGCCGGAGCCGGGTGCCGTCCAGGGACACGGCGACCCGGTCCGGCTCGAAGGAGATCAGGCCGGCGATGCGCCGGACCTCGGTCCAGGCCTCCTCATACGACCAGGCCGCGCGGTGCGCGCCGGCGATGTCGTAGTAGCTGCACAGGCCCTTGTACGGGCAGAACGTCTGGCCCTGCGCCGGGGTCAGCGCGGACTCATCGACGTCGGCGCGCGGGACGTACCAGCGGGGCGCGAACCCGGATTCGTACAGGACCAGCGGGCGGGTGGTGCCGGCGACGACCCGGTCCCCGGCGCGGACCACGAGGTGGCGGCTGGCCTGCCGGATGTCGATGCGGTGATAGGGGTCGGCGGCGTGACCGACGATCCGTTCGTCCTCTTCGTAAAAGGCGTCCATGGCCCGCCAGGCGAACGCGACCCGGCCCTTCAGTTCGCTGGCGTGATCGGGCAGCCCGGTGTGCCGCCAGGCGGCGCGCGGTGTGCTGCGCTCGCCAGCCCGGGCGGTGTACCAGGACGTCGGCCCGAGGTCCGGGTGCCGGGTGGCGTGCTCACCGGGTTGCAGCGCGCCCTCGGTGACGGCGCCGAGCGGGAAGTAGGCCACCGGGTAGCGGCCGGGCTCGTGCAGCAGCACGACGTCGTCGCTGTCGGCGATCCAGGCGCCGCCGAACCGGACCCGCATCCGGCGGCGCAGCGGCTCGGCGTACAGCAGCCGTCCGGGCAGCGGGCCGGGGACCAGGAACCGGCCGATCGCGCCCGGGGCGAGCGGTCCTTGCTGCCAGGCCAGGCCCATCGTCGTTGTCCTTTCAGCTGAGTGTCCGGTCCGGCAAACCGCCGATGGTGCCCACCGCGCGAGGTGGCTTTCAAGCAGGCAGCAGCCGGTCCTAATTAAGCCCGGGTAGTCATTTCTAATGGATAATGACGAGTCTGGTATGTTATTCAGGACCGTGGAAGAGTTCTAGGTTTCGAAGAATTCATAGCACTTATTGAAATCCCTGATACCGGTAATTCTGAGATGATCATTAATGCGGACTGCCGTACTGCCCGAACACAGGCGACAGCAACTTGGCAACACCTCGCCAAAGCGAGCAGGCGACGCGGGGCCCCAGTGGGCTGGTCCCGGCGAGCGCGCCGACCTGGTGCGCTGCATGCGCGAGAACGCCACGACGTCGGCCCGACTCCGCCGGGGAAGCGCTGGCTCTACTCATAGCGACCGTCAAAACGGTCACCGCGTCCGGCCTGGGTGAAGCTGAGCCCGCTGACCGCTCCGTCCTCGACGATCCAGCGGACGGCGTAGGTGGCGCGGTAGTCAGGTGGCCAGAATGAGGAGAACGCCCCGTCCCCTACGATCGACCACTCGCCCTGCGTCGACCCGCCGTGATCGAAGTAGGTCGTCGTGCCGTCTGCGCCGAATGTCTGCCGGGTGCCGTCCCCGAAGACCAGGGTGGCCGCGGTCAAGGCGTCCGGCATGTCCTTCGCCAGTACGAGATCGCCGTCGACGACCTTGAGATAATCCAGTCGGCGGGGCATCGTTTTCTCCTTGCCTGAGGTTGACCGGGCCCGGGTCGGCGTCCAGCGTGCCGGACATAGGCCCAGAATCACACCCGCCCTGCTCACTGCCTAGTCAGCATGACTCCGTTGACCGGTCAGACCCTGCCCGGCCCGGAACTCACCGAGCTCATCGACGCCCGCGTCGGCGCGTTCGCCGCTAACAACAGGGAATCCGCGCGGGACTTGAGGCGCTGGCGGCTTCGCGTGTTCGCGGCGAAGCCGCC
>Ga0335074_10003090_pt1 | contig 22670 bp, 17 predicted proteins | sample Lox_Sample_23_FD_206715 | JGI IMG/M metagenome (GOLD analysis project Ga0335074, IMG submission 206715) | Soil microbial communities from Loxahatchee National Wildlife Refuge, Florida, United States - Lox_Sample_2.3 | ecosystem: Environmental > Terrestrial > Soil > Wetlands | place: USA...
CCCGATGCCTGATTCGCACCATCCTGCACGGCGTTCAGCTCCTTCAGCTCGCGCTCGAGCCTGGGCAGCTCGCCGTACTGGATCTGCGCGGCGCGTTCGAGCTGGCCTTTGCGGGTCTGCTCCTCGGTCTCGAAGCGGAGAGATTCGATTTTCTTCTTCAGTTCGCCGATGCGGTTGATGGCCTCGCGCTCCTTGGTCCATCGCGCGCGCAACGCTGTAATCTGCTCGCGCAGTTGCGCTACTTCACGTTCCACTTCCTCGAGCCGCTCCTTGCTGTTCTTGTCGGTCTCGCGTTTCAAGGCCGCGCGCTCAATTTCGAGCGACGTTGCCTGGCGCTCGAGCTGGTCAATCTCGGTCGGCACGCTGCCGATCTGGATGGCGAGCGAAGCGGCGGCTTCGTCGACGAGGTCGATGGCCTTGTCGGGCAGGAAGCGGTCGCTGATGTAGCGATGCGAGAGCGTGGCCGCAGCAACAATAGCCGAATCCTTGATGCGCACGTTGTGGTGCGCCTCATAGCGCTCCTTCAGGCCGCGCAGAATGGCGATCGTGTCTTCAACGTTGGGCTCGCCCACGTATACGATCTGGAAGCGCCGCTCGAGGGCCGCGTCTTTCTCGATGTATTTGCGGTACTCATTCAGAGTAGTTGCTCCGATGGCCCGCAGCTCGCCGCGCGCCAGAGCCGGCTTGAGCATATTGCTGGCGTCGATAGCGCCCTCGGCCGCGCCTGCACCGACCAGCGTGTGCAGCTCGTCGATGAAGAGGACGATTTCGCCGTTCGACTCCTCGATTTCCTTGAGGACAGCCTTGAGGCGGTCTTCAAACTCGCCACGGTATTTTGCGCCGGCCAGCATGGAGCCCAAGTCGAGCGAGATGACGCGCTTATCCTTGAGGCTTTCAGGCACGTCACCGGAGACGATGCGCCGCGCGAGGCCTTCAACGATGGCGGTTTTGCCAACGCCGGGCTCGCCGATGAGCACGGGATTGTTCTTGGTGCGGCGGCTCAGCACCTGGATGACGCGGCGAATCTCTTCGTCGCGGCCGATCACCGGATCGAGCTTGCCGCGGCGGGCCAGCTCGGTCAGGTCCTTGGCGTATTTTTCAAGCGCCTGGAACTTGCCTTCGGGGTTCTGGTCAGTGACGCGCTGCGAGCCGCGCACGGCGGTGAGTGCTTTGAGGATGGCCTCTTTGGTCGCGCCAAGCTCGACAAGCGCTTCGCGCGCAGAGTCTCCTTTCAGGTGCGCGACGGCCAGCAGCAGATGTTCCGTCGAGACGTATTCGTCTTTGAAGTTGGCGGCTTCTTTGAAGGCCTGGTCGAGGGCGCGATTGAGCGTCTGGCTGAGGCCCGGCTGGTTGGCCGCTCCGGCAACCCGAGGCAGCTTTTCCTCGATGGCGTGCAGGCCGGCCTCGAGCCGCTCGATGGGCACACCGATCTTTTCGAGCACGGCGGGGATGACGCCCTCGCGGTCCTCGACTAGCGCGAGGAGCAGATGCACAGGTGCTATCTCGGGGTTGCCGAGCTCGGTGGCGCGGTTGCGCGCCTGCTCAATCGCCTGCTGCGATTTGACGGTAAATTTGTCCCAGCGAATGGCCATAAAAACTCCAGTTGTCAGTAATCAGTTGTCAGCCGCCAGTTATCCAGCATCAGCGAGCAGGTCGTGCTCAGTGTACGTCCGCCGTGTGTAACTAGAAAGATGCCGGGAGAACCCAGACGGCTCGCCCGGCACGAAAAACCGACCACTGATAACCGTCTCTTACGCCGCCAGCGATTTGCCGACGTTGACCTTGATCTGCTTGGGTTGGGCTTCGGGCTTCTTCTTGAGCTCGAGCTTGAGCACGCCGGCGTTGTAGCTGGCGCCGATGTTCTCGGTGTCGACGGTGTTGGGCAGCGTGAAGGCGCGGTAGAAGCTGCCGTAACGGCGTTCGATGCGATGGAAGTTCTCTTCCTTCTCTTCTTTGTCGAGCTTGCGCTCGCCCTTGACGGTCAGGGTGTGATTTTCCACACGCACATCCAGGTCCTTCTCTTCGATGCCCGGGACTTCGAGCTTGAGGACGACCTTGTCGCTGTCCTCATAGATGTCCACGGCGGGAATGAAGCTGGCCGTGGTCATCGCGCTCTCGCCTTCATTGAAGTCGCGGAAAAGCGAGTTGACGCGGTTCTGCAGAGCAGCAACTTCGCGGAACGGGTCCCAACGAGTGATTGCCATACTGATTTCCTCCAATTGAATCCAAGATTTGTGGGTGGGGCGGGAGGTTTGACTCCCAGCCGCTCAACCTATCTGACAAAACTATAGCACAAACGATTCATAAAATATGAGCATAATACACTAATATAATGAGAAAAACAGATTAAGACTTTATCTTTGTTTGGCTTACATGAAGAAACTTTTTTGATTCAAAGGGCTTGACACGCTTTTGCGGGAGGCAGAAGCGTCAATCGAAGCCGAATGGCGGGGTTCCGGCGATCAGGTGGAGGCTTACGCGTCCAGCCGGGTCAGTGTCAGAACGGTGATGTCGTCTTCCTGGCCGAACTGCAGGGCTTCACGGGCAATTTCCTGGGCTGGTTCGGTGGAAATTGCTGCGGTCCGTTCGAAGCCGAAGAGTTCACCGGCCGGATTACGGGCTTCGACGACGCCGTCGGTCATTAGGGTGAGGGTGTCGCCAGCCTGAAGGCGCAGGATGGTTTCTTCAAACTCAGCCCCGGCGGCAATGCCGAGGGGCAATCCCGATTCGAGTTCGATTTCACGGCCGTTGATGTAGGGCGCCAGGTGCCCGGCGTTGGCCAACGTTGCCACGCCGTCGGAGGCGACACGCAGCGCAAGGCAGGTCACAAATCCTCCCTGGAGGCTTTCGGAAAGGCCGCGGTTGAGCGCAGCCAGGATCATTGCGGGGCTGAGTACGGGCATGGCGCGCAATGCGCCGACGACCACCGAAACGATCATGGCTGCGCCGAGCCCCTTGCCGCTCATGTCGCCGATCACAATTAAGACCCCGCCATCGTCCACGCGCACGCGAAAGAAGTCGCCGCCCACCTGCTGAGCCGGCAGGTAGGCGCTCTCGATTTTGAAGCCGGGGACCGCGGGCGGGGCCGTTACCAACTGCTGCTGCACCTGCCGCGCGGCGTCAAGCTCGGCCTCGGCTTGGGCCTGTTCGCGGTTCACGCGCGTGAAGCGGAAGAACATCACCGTTGAAATGGCAATGAGGAAGAGCAGATTGGCGAGGTCGAGTGCCTGAAAACCCAGCAGGCCGATAGGGATGAGCGAATCGAGGAAATCGAACCGGCCCCAGCCAAGCACAATGGAGGTTGTGCCGAGGTCGAAAAGCCCGCCTACCGTGAGCGGCAGCAGGCTGGGAAAGATAAGCCACCCTGCTTCGCGGTTGCCCCGCCGATACCACACCAGGAGCAGCGTAGTGAGAATGATGGCGACCGGAATTGTGATTCCTGCTTCGAGCAATGCATAGGCGTGCAACGGAAATCGATTGGTCCAGCAGAGGCCGGCGAAGATCCACGGCAGGATCAGTACCCCCTGGTAGATCCGGAGCGCGCGGTTGGGGCGCTTACCGAGAAAGCTAAATGTGAACTCGATCTGGAGGACGGTGTAGACGTAGATGAGCGGATCGGACACGAGAACGTTGAACGAGGTGGGTGCGACCCCGACTTGTTGCAGGTTCCAAAGCCCATTGGCCAAACCGAGCACAAAGAGGTAGAGGCCCAGAAAGAGGTAGTCGCGGTGCGGGCGCTGGCCTAGATAGAGAAACAACACGCTGAGGCCTGCGGCGCAAAGCAGGAGATTGATGCCGATCGACGGCCACAGGTCGTAAAGCCTCGTGCCCTGGAGTGCGGCGCGCTGGTATTCGATCGCAATCTCAGATCCCACTGTGGCGGAGAGGAAGAGCGGGAACTGGTAATCGACATAGTTGGTGGGGGCGTGGGTGCGAAGCGCGATGGTGAAGTCGCCGTTGACGTCGTGCAATCGAAAGGCGCGCTCGGTGGGCCGGTAGACGTTGAATGACGAGTGCAGGTTTGCGCCTGGCAGGCGAGCGCCGTTTACATACACTTCGTAGGTGCCGTCGCCGCCCTCCAGCAGCAACCACGCGTCGGCGTGGCCGGGCCCCAGATTCACATGTTTGCGGTACCAGTGCCAGCCGATTTGAGACGGGCCCATCCCATCGAGGTCGACACTCTGCCACGCGCTCGCGTCAAAGCCCGGCTGGGCCCATGCCATGTTGTCGTCGTCGTGCTCGGCCCAGTTCTCGCTGATCTGGATAATCCCTGATCTCCATTGCGTAAGCGGCATTGGCTGCGCCGATCGAGCTGGTACGGCCTGCGCAAATGCATGCCCGCACCATGCGATCAAGGCCGCGATCAGGAGAAGCGCTCTACGCATAGAGGACCTCAGCGGGCGCGAATGCAAGAGTAAGGACCGTGATGTCGTCCTCCTGGCCGTGTTTCTGCGCGGTCTGGGCGATGTTTTCGGCAGAGAGTGTGGAGATGGACGCGGTGCGTGCGAATCCGAAGAGTTCGCCGGATGCATTGCGCGCCTCAACCACGCCGTCGGTCATCAAAGTGAGGGAATCGCCCGGTTCAAAGTGAAGTGTGGTGGTGGAGTATTGCGTGCCCTGGCTGATACCCAGCGGCAGGCCGGGGTCGATGAGAACCTCTTCGCCGTTGCGATAAGGAGCCAGGTGGCCGGCGTTGGCGAAGACAACGGTTCCGTCGGGGACGAGGTCGGCGCAGAGGCAGGTGGTGAAACCTCCCACGCGGCTATCACTCAACACCAGGTTCAAGTGCTGGAGAAGTTGGGCCGGTGAATCGGACATGCGGCCTTTGGCGGCGCCAATCAGGAGCGCGGCTGTCATGGCCGCAGCAGTGCCTTTGCCGCTGACGTCGCCAAGGATTACACGCTGACGGCCGCCGGGCAGCGCGCCGCAATGGTAGAAGTCGCCTCCTACTTCGCGTGCAGGCAGAAACGCGGCATCGACATTCCAGCCGGCAGTCGACTCTATGGTGGGTGGAACGAGGAGCTGCTGAATGCGGCGCGCGGCGTCCATCTCGCCCTGCAACGCGGCGCGATCGCGGTTGGTGGAGCGCAGACGCTGCACCAGCAACAGAGTCAGAGACACCACGACTGCCGCAATAGCCATGGAGCGATAAGGCTGAATCTTGAGAAACGTGGTTGTGATGTCGATACCCAGGAATGGGAATTGTACGAAGAAGTACGCGAAGTCCATCGCCATCCACACGTGGCACACGGCGGCAAGCGGAATCTGCCAGCCGCGAAGGTTGCGCAGCGGCCAGAAGGCAGCAGTGACGCAAGTGACCGATACAACCGATGCGATGATCTGAATGGTGGTCATCCAGAAGCTCACTTCAGTGTAAAAACGCACCAGCATGCTCAGCCGCAGCGGCAGAAGCGCAGCCACGGTGAGCGCGACGCCGTAGTAGCCGTCGATGACGAGAGCGATCCTGAAAAACACCGGCACCCGTCGCCTGTTCAGCACAAAGAAAAACAGGATGGTGAATACCTGCACGTTCTGGCCGATGGCGTAGAGGAAGAACTCAAGAAATGAGGAGTAGTGCACCGAGGATGCGATGAGGAATTCGTTGATGCGCAGGTCGGCGAGCGAAAGCCAGGTGAGGCTGATCCAAAGCAGGAAGCGCTGGGTGCGATCGAACCAGTAGAGCGCGAGGAAGAACAAGCCTGCCGATGCAATGAGCGCATAGCAGACCCAGGTGACCGCTTGCCCTTGGGTGCGTTCGTACACGGCGCGATAGTAAGCGTCGCGCTGGAGCTGTGCGTCGCCTAACGCGAGCGCGGGTAGTAACTGCGCGCCGTTGACCCCGGGCGTGTAGGTCATGCGCACGGCGACGAGGATGGGATGGTTGCGTTCGGAGAATTCAGGAGCCGGATAGTCGATCGCCAAGCCAGCGGTGTGATGGCCGGTGGCCAGGTTGCCCGACTCGCCGATCATTCGGCCATCGGCGAAGACCTGCCAGGCGAGATCACCGGAGACCTGCAGTTGGGGTTCAACCGCGGACGCAAGGCGGCCGGGCTCGAAACTGCAACGCAACCAGAAGAAGGGTGTGGGGGTTGCAAGTCTGCGCCACTCAGTTACAGGCTTCCAATCGGACTCTTCGAGCGACGGCGCGGCCCAGCGGGGATCGTCGCCCTCCTTCCACACGCAATGCTTCGGCGCAATGCTGAGGGCCGTTGGCGCGGCGAGAGACGAGGGAAATAACAGCACCGAGTTCGGAACTGAGCCTTGCGCAGCGGCTGAACGGCCACCGGACAGCAGCAGGAATCCGAGACAGGCGATTGCGAACCTACGCATGAAGCACCTCGGCTGGAGCGTACTGGAAAGCCAGCGGCCGGGGAATTGCGTCAGCAGGCGCTGGAGCTGTCTGTGCGGTCACGAGAAGTTGCACAGCGCACACAAATCCTAGCGTGGCAATCGCGCAGCGGGGAAGCATGGCAAGAGCATATCGCGTTGCCTTTTCAATGCGATAGCAATATCCAGAGTAGAACGAATTCTGGGCGGATGACTCTAAAATGAGGCCTGATGGTACACATTCAGAGCATCGCACCAGATCTGAACTGGCGCTGGATCTGGCTGGTGGTAGCTTCGTTTCTGGCAGGCGTGCTGAACGCAGTGGCCGGCGGCGGGTCGTTTTTGTCGTTTCCGGCGATGATGGGTATGCGCATCCTGCCGGTGCAGGCCAACGCCACCAACACGGTAGCGATCTGGCCCGGGCAGCTTACCTCTGTTGCCGCGTATCGCGACGATGTGAAGAAAAACCTGAACTCGGCGGTGATGATGGGGCTGGCCGGGCTGATCGGCGGCACGGCCGGCGCCGTGGTGCTGCTGAGCACGCCGCAGATGACCTTTCTGCACCTTGTTCCGTGGCTTTTGTTGGGCGCGGCTTCGATCTTCGCGGTAAGCGGACCGGTTTCGCGGGCGCTGGAACGGCTGAAGACCAAACGCCACGAGCACGCGAAGCCGGGCGAAGCGCACAAGCCGCACCGCGCGCCGCTGTTCATCGCCACCATTGTCGTGAGCTTTTATGTCGGATACTTCGGCGCGGGCGCCGGCTTCCTGTTTATGACGCTGCTGGCGCTTTTCGGCTATGAGGACATCAATGTCATCAACGCCCTGAAGGTCGTCGCCAACCTGCTGGCCAACGGAATCGCGTTCATCATCTTTGTCGCCTTGGGCCAAGTGGTGTGGCGCTATTGCCTGGCGGCCATGATTGCCGCGGGCGTGGGCGGCTACGTTTCGGCCAGCATTGCAAAACGGATTCCGCAGCGGGTGCTGAGGGCGAGCGTGGTTCTCATCGGGCTCAGCATGGCGGCGTGGTTCTTTGTGAGGCAGTGAGGCAGGGATCAGGGATCAGGGAACAGGAATCAGGGGTCAGGGAACAGGGAGATACACAGTGGCGCAAACCGCTCCGCTAACACTTCCAAGACCGCTCGATGTGGAGTTGATTGCTTCACCCCGTGACCCCAGACCCCTGACCCCTGTAAACTTTATTCATGAGCCACGAGGGCATTCGCTTCTCAACCGAAGAGGAGCAGGCGCGCGAGATTGAGGAAAACCGGCCGCTGCCGCGCATTGCCGTCACGCCCGAGAAGGTGCGCGTGCTTCTGACCGAGGGCAAGGGCCTGGAGATCGACTGGCAGGACGGGCACCGCAGCGCGTGGAGCTTTGCCTGGTTGCGCGAGGCCTGTCCCTGCGCCACCTGCGTTGAGCAGCGTAACCTCGAAGGCCGCAGGCCGGGCGAGGCCAAGCCGAAGAACGCGGCGCTGTTGCCGATGTATGCGCCGCCGCCCAAGCCGGCCAGCGCGCACGCCGTGGGCCGCTACGCCATCCAGTTCAACTGGCAGGACGGACACAATGGCGGCATCTACTCATGGGAGTATCTGCGCCGCGTGTGCCAGTGCCAGGAGTGCCGCATCAGCCAGGAAGAAGCTGAGGGTGCGCCGAACTGACGGCTGCGACCAAAACGGTTGGATTACACTGGTTAGCACGTTTTCCTTCATAGAGGCCGCGATGCTGAAAAGAAGCATTTCCTTTCTGGGACTCCTTCTTGTTTGTCTAACTCCGCAAACCTTCGCCGATATCGCCGCGATTCATGCCGACAAGCTCCCGCAGGAGACTGCGGTGCTTGCTGCATTGGACGACGCGCGACAACTTGAACCGTTCAGCGCGACATGGACGGCGAAATGGCAATACGAGATCAGCAAGGAAGAAGTGGCTACGCGACTGGGCAAGGATTTGGGATTCCTGAAGCTTGCGATGAAGAGCCATCCCGACAATGTAGAGTTGCTGCTGCTTACGGGACTGGTTGCGCGCTACGCGTATAACGTTGACGTTGATGGCAGCTATGACGAAGCGATGGATGCGTTAGGGCAAGCGCGAAAGTTCACACCGGGCGACTTTCGGGCGCCATGGTTCCAGGCGACGCTTGAGTGCCAGACCATGGAGCCTGCTTCGGGTGCTGTTAAGTTTCTGTCAATTGAGGCCAGTCATCAGTGGGACGAACTGCCTGCGGCATTCTGGGACGACTATATTCAATGCGCGTCCGTAACCAACATGCCGGCACATATTCTGCGCTCCGCGAGCTATATCAGTAAGCTTCATGCACCTGATTCTTCGATGCGGACGTTTCTGGTCGGTACCGCGCGGAATCGATTCGACGCCTACGATCCGAAAAAAAAGTACGAACCGAAAGAAGCGTGGTCGGGCCTGAACAACGGAGAGGAAACGGTATTTACCAGCACTCTGTGCGGGGTCAGGATGCACGCGCGAGGCGAGTGGGAAGTGAACCAGGTCGGATTCAATAATGGCACCTGCGTGGCATATTTCAGCACCGGACCGTACAGGGCAATCACGCAGAAATTGCGGCCGAGCGTGTTGCTAATGGTTCAGCAGCCCAAAGAGAACGAATCGCTGCTGGATTACGCAAAGAAATTCCTGAAAGATGGAGTATTTATACCCGATCCGCAATTGCACTGCCCGGTCTCTAACTGCATCGCGCTGAAGGGAATCCAATCCGGCATGTACAAAGCGGATGGAGATGGGCATGGGCGAATCGTGGTCTTCGAACGCGATGAGCCGGCGTTTCCGGGCCTGATCTTTGAGTCTCCATCCCAACCGCCAAAGGGAGGTCCTTCGAAAGGCACGCAGTATTACCGCCCAAGCCAGACACAGCAACGGATACCGGGCAAGCTCTATTACCTCGTATTGCTCGATGCGGCTGCCTCGATTGAAGGACCGGCCTTAAAGGACTTCGACTTTTTCCTGGAGAACCTTACGGCGGAGTAGTTTTCTTGTTCCCTTGTTCCCTTGCTCCCTCGTTCCCTGCTTCTAAGACCCTCTCGTGTGCAGATAGAACACCACCGCCGACGCCGCCAGGCAATACACGCCGAACCAGTGCCAGCGGCCCGATTCGAGCCAGCTGCTGAGCCACTTGAGCGCGAGCAATCCGGCGATGAATGAGAACACCATGCCCAGCAGACTGGTGACTACAGCGCCGTGCAGATCGATGGGCGTGCCGGCGGCGCGGGCGTCGTGCGCGGCGTGAACCAACCGCATGGCCTCAATAAACACCACGGGCGGCGTCAGCACCACGGCCAGCGCAAAGCTGAAGCGCTCGGCAGGTTCTTTCGCGGCGCCGGTCAACATGCCCGTGGAGATGGTTGATCCGGAGCGCGAGAATCCGCGAAACGGCAGCGCCAGGCCTTGCACCAGGCCCATCCAGGCGGCTTGATAGAGTGTTAGCGTTCCTTCGCCGGAGGACCGGTTGCCGGCAATAACAGATTCGCGGTGCCGTTCGCGCAGTCCGGCGATGAGGATGAGAATGCCGACTGCGGCCAGCGCCGGCGCGATGAGGTCGAGGCGGCCGAAGAGGTCTTCGATCTGCGCTTTGGGTGCGCCGCGGAAGAGCGTATGCTCGATGATCTTCTTGAGGACCTCGCCGACGATGGCCGTGAGCAGCGTAGCGGAAACGAGAAGAATAGCGAAACGGCGGAAAGCGTCGCGTCCGGAGAAGTAAAAACGCCTCCACGTCTCCCAGAAGTAGACCAGTACCGCAAACATGGTCCCGGTATGGAGCATGACGAGCAGCAGCGTCATCTGCGGCGACGAGGGATCGAGCCCCATCAGCTTTTCGGCGACCACGACGTGCGCCGAGCTGGAGACGGGAAGCAGTTCAGCGAGACCCTGAATGATGGCCAGGATGATGACGGAAAGAATCGACATGATTTCAGTTTACCGGTGCGTCGCACTAAAAACTGTTAAGGAACCATTCATGATGCCGGCTCCCTTAGCATGAAAATGAAGAGTTCGATCACGAGGTGTTCGATGAGGATTGGTTTTCTTGGGCTGGGCAAGATGGGCACGCCGATGGCGCTGAGGTTGATTGGCGCGGGACACGAGCTGGCCGTGTGGAACCGCACAGAGGGCAAGACAGAACCGTTGCTGCGCGAGGGCGCGATTGCCGCGGCCACGCCGGCCGAGGCTGAATTAGGCGCTGATGCCGTGATCACGATGCTGTTTGACGATGCGGCCAACGAGGACGTGTTGTTCGGCCCGAACGGACTGCTCGATGCTCTTGAACCCGGCGGGATGCACATTGCAATGAGCACTATCAGCGTGGCGCTCGGCGAGCGGCTGACAGCGGAACATGCAAAGCGCGGAATCGACTTTGTGGCCGCGCCGGTGTTCGGCAGGCCCAATGTTGCCGCGGAGGGCAGGCTGTGGATTGTGGCCGCAGGTGCTCCAAACGCCATCGAACGCGCGCGCCCGGTGTTTGAGCCGCTCTCACGCGGCGTCACGGTGATTGGCACTAAGCCGCGGCAGGCCAATGCCGTGAAGCTGGGCGGAAATTTTCTCATCAGCGCCATGATTCACTCGCTGGGTGAGGCGTTCGTCTTTGCCGAAGGGCAGGATATTGAGCCGGCCGTTTTCTTCGAGGCCGTGAACAGTGCGCTGTTTCAGTCGCCGTTCTATGCGGCGTACGCCAATGTGATGCTAAAACCGCCGGAACGCGTTGGAGCGACGATCTCGCTCGGCCAAAAGGATCTGCGCCTGCTGCGCGAAGCCGCGGCGAGCAGAAACACGAGGCTGAGCCTGGCCGAAAACCTGGCGCAGGTTTTTGCAGAAGCGCGCGCTGCAGGGCTGGCCGATGAGGATTGGGCGGTAGGGCAATACCGGATGGCGCAGCGGAGGGGGAAGGCGTAAGGCAGCGAGTCAGCGAGTCAGAGGCAAGACGAAACCCCGCCCATCTTAGCGACGGATTTGTCGCGAAGGCGAGGCGCCCGGCATTTGCGGTCTCCCACCCATTGGGCGAAGAACGCCCAATGGATGGGGCACAGAGCATAGAACTGCGGCGCCAATGTTAGACTGGCCTCACTCTTAAAGAGGTCCTCGATCCAATGAATCAAATATCTATTCCAGCCGCTGCGCTTCTTCTCGTCTGCAGTTGCCTCGTTCATGCACAACGCATTGAAGTCACAGTCCCAGCCACAGTTCCGTTGCACGGGCACCTGATCCTGGTTTTTGCGAAGGACAGCAGTGTAGAGCCGCGCTATCAGATGGAAGAAACCTACATCTCGGCTCAAGCGTTCGGGGTTGACGCGGACGGCGTTGCGCCCGGCCAGCCACTGGTGGTCGACGCGAAGACCTTTGGTTACCCGCGCCGCTCGCTCGCCGATCTGGATGCGGGCGATTATCAGGTGCAGGGCGTCTTCAACGTGTACGAGCAATTTCATCTCGCCTCGGGCAAAACCGTCTGGCTGCCGCCCGATAAAGGCGAGGGCCAGCACTGGAACACCAAGCCCGGCAATCCTTACAACAAGCCGGTCAAGATTCACTTCGATCCCAAATCGATGGACACCATCAAGCTGGCGCTTGACCAGGTCATTCCGCCCATTGAAGGGACCGAACGCGACCCGATGGTGATTGCGGCCAAAAGTCCGGCTGCAAAATGGCTCAAGTACATGCGCTTCAGGAGCGATGTGTTGAGCAAGTTCTGGGGTCGCGATGTGTACCTTGGCGCGTGGATCCTGCTGCCCGACGGATTTGACGAACACCCCGAGGCAAAGTTTCCCGTCGTCGTCTACCAGGATCACTTCAATCCCGGCTTCCGCTTTCTTAACCTCAGGCAAATTCCGCCCGACCCAAAGTCGCCCGACTATCCGCGCGAGAAGAGCAGCTACCAGTTCTTCCAGGACTGGACCTCGGGCCGATTGCCGCGCGTGATCCTCATCTACGTGCAGAACGCCAACCCCTACTACGACGACTCGTACGATGTGGACTCGGCCAACGTGGGGCCTTATGGCGATGCCATCAATCATGAGCTGATTCCCGCAATTGAGAAGCAGTATCGCGGCATTGGCGCGGGATGGGCACGGGCCACCTACGGTGGCTCAACGGGCGGATGGGAGGCCATCGCGACGCAGGTCTTCTACCCCGACGTTTACAACGGCGCGTATGTTGCGTGCCCCGACCCGGTTGATTTTCACGCCTATCAGAACATCGATCTCTACAACGACACCAACGCCTTTGAGCGCAAGGGCGATTTTGGCGAGATTCCCATCGCCGCTGACCGCAAGCCCGACGGAACGATCATCGGACTAACCGGCGACGAGTACGCGTACGAATACGTGCTGGGCACGCACGGCCGATCGACCGAACAGTGGGACATCTGGCAGGCTGTGTTTTCACCGGCCGGCGATGATGGCTATCCGGCAGAGGTGATCGATCCCATCACAGGCAACATCAACAAATCCGTCGTCGCCTACTGGCACGACCACTACGACCTGGCGGCAATTCTGAAGCGCGACTGGCCTACGCTGGGGCCGAAGCTCGAGGGCAAGCTGCACTTCGCGGTGGGTGACGGCGATACGTACTTTCTGAACAACGCTGTGCATCTGCTGCAGGACGAACTTGATGCCACGCGCAACCCGCACTCTGACGCAACCTTCCAGTACGGGCCGCGCATGCCGCACTGCTACACCGGCGGACCCTCGGAGTACACCATGCAGCAGAACAACGCCGACTGGACGCAGCGGGTGTTGCCGCTGATGGTGGCGCACATGCTGGCCACTGCGCCGGCGGCTGCGGACGTGAGGTCTTGGCGCTATTGACGCGATGCGCCAGCCATTCGGCTGAATTGCAGGTGTTTTGCCTGATATCGAGCTTGTGATGACGGGCATATCGAATGTCGCGATTTTAGATACCATGATGCTATGAGCCTGAAGGGGAAAATCGTCTTCATTACTGGTGCGAGCGGAGGGATTGGCGCGGCCACGGCGTTGAAGTTTGCCGCCGAGGGTTCGCGACTACTGCTCGCGGCGCGGCGCGCGGGCAAGCTGGCCGAGGTTGCTTCCGAGGCTTTGGAGAGCGGCGCTGAAGCGGTTCATTCGATCGATCTTGACGTGCGCAGCCGGCACGCGGTGCAGAGCGCTATTGACGATCTTCCGCCGGAGTGGGCGGAGATCGATATCTTGGTGAACAATGCCGGCCTGAGCCGCGGCATGGAGAAGCTTTACACCGGGCGCATCGAAGACTGGGAAGAGATGATCGACACCAACGTGAAGGGGTTGCTTTACGTGGCTCGCGGGGTGGTGCCGGGGATGGTGGTTCGCAACCGCGGCCACGTAATTACGCTGGGTTCGGTGGCAGGCGAGCTGGTGTATCCGGGCGGAGCGGTGTATTGCGCCAGCAAGGCGGCAGCGCACTTCATCAACGATGGATTGCGGGAGGATTTGCTGGGAACGCGGGTGCGGGTGACCTGCGTGAATCCCGGGATGGTGGAGACCGACTTCAGCGTGGTGCGCTTCCATGGCGACCACGGACGCGCGGCCAAGGTCTACAAGGGGCTTACGCCGCTGTATGCCGAGGATGTTGCCGACGCGATTTTGTGGGCGGTAACTCGGCCCGAGCATGTGAACATTGCAAGAATCACGCTCAGCACGGTCGACCAGGCCAACAGCATTCTTATTCACCGCGAAGAGCAATAGCGGCGGGTGTGGCAATGGTTCGGAGCCAACCGCGGTGCAGGCTAATCTCAGCCGATCCAAACCGAACGAAGCCGATTTGATCTGGGCCGAGCCGATTCAATCCCGGCCAATCTAGCCGATGGCCGCGATCTGTGCCTCAATCTCGGCCAGAGCGGCCTCGAGCGCAGCGCGCCGTGCCGGATTCGATGTTCTCTGCGAGAGAATGTTTTCGCGCTGCAGATTGAGCGCCTGCCTGTGTCGTTCGCGAGCAGCGCGTTCCTGCGAAACCATTCGTCGCTGGTCGTTCATCGATCCGGAGCCTTCGAGGGCATTTGCCACTTGTTCCTCCACCGATTTACTTTCCCAACCTCGGGCCATATCTTCATTTTACGGGCGTTCGATCTCATCGATCCCACGATCTGGATGCGGCGCTCGTTGATGGAGGGAGGTTTGGGGCCATGAAGCAGTGGCAGATTCCGAGCTTTGGCATTGATTCGCTGGAGTTTATTGAGCGGCCGGCGCCCGTGCCCGGAGCCGGCGAAGTATTGGTTGAAACTCGCGCCGTTTCATTGAATTTTCGCGATTTTCTAGTGGTCAAGGGGGAATACAACCCCAAATTGAAGCTGCCGCGCATTCCCTGTTCGGATGGCGCAGGCGAAGTGGCGGCGGTGGGCGAAGGCGTGAATGCGTTCAGGCCCGGCGACCGTGTCTGCGGCATCTTTATGCAGAACTGGCTCGAGGGCCCGCTGACAGCGGCCAAGGCGCGGGGCGCGCTGGGCGGAGATATTGACGGCACCCTCGCCGGGCAGATTGTGCTCAAAGAGCAGGGGCTGGTTCGGATTCCCGATCACTTGAGCTTTGCAGAGGCGGCCACGCTGCCCTGTGCCGCAGTGACTGCGTGGAACGCGCTGGCGACCGGCGATGTGAAGCCCGGAGGGACGGTGCTGATTCAGGGCACGGGCGGCGTCTCGATATTTGCGCTGCAGTTCGCGAAGATGGCGGGCGCGAGAGTGCTGGGTGTATCGAGCAGCGACGAGAAACTGCAGCGCGCGCGGGCGCTCGGTCTCGATGAGGGCCTCAACTACTGTGCGACGCCCGATTGGGATCGTTGGGCGGTGAAGCGCACCGGCGGCGAAGGCGTTGACCTGGTGGTGGAAGTGGGCGGCGCGGGCACGCTGCAGCGGTCGCTGAAAGCGGTACGGTTTGGCGGTGTGGTAGCGCAGATTGGCGTACTGGCAAAGGCGGCTGAACCCTTTCCGGTGCCGCTGATTCTGCATAAGACAGCGCGCGTGCAGGGCATGTATGTCGGCTCGCGCGCCGATTTCCTCGAAATGAACCGCGCGATTGTTCAAGCAGGCATGCGGCCGGTGTTTGAGGCTTTCCCGTGGAAGGATGCACGCGAGGTGTTCAGGAAGCTGGAATCGGGCGGGCATTTTGGCAAGCTGGTGCTGGTGGTGGACTGAAGTCCACAGGAATCAGAGAACAGAGAACAGAGAACAGGGAGCAGAGAAACAGTTGAGCAGTGAAAGAGTGACGAATTGAATTCGCGATCTGGAGGACACTTGGGCATGCGAAGTGGGTTGATTGAGTTTGCATTTGGTGTTGCGTTGGGAGCCGCTGTATCTGCGGTCGGACAGTCGCCCGCTAATGCAGGATCGATGCCACAAAATGTGCAAAATGCGCAGCCCACGCGGCCTGCGCCGCCGGTGCGCGACCCGCATTCGCCGGGTTACGTAAAGGCCAAAGAGTTGCCTGACGGCGAGAACGCTCCGGCAAACAAGGACGGCAACTTCATCCTCGGGCCGACGCATTTGGCCGCGCCTGAGGCTGCGGAACACGAGGGCGTGCCCAAAGGCACGGTCTACGAGTTCACCATGAGCTCGGCCGACAGCAAATTCTACCCCGGAATCGCGCGCGACAAAGGAACCTTCGGGACGCCCGATCCCGACAATCCGGCAAAGCTGATCGTGACCACCAGCCATTCCGCGCCGTACACGCGCCACGTTGCCGTATACGTGCCGCAGCAGTATGTGCCGGGGACCGAGGATCCGTTCATCATGGGCGCCGATGGACCGGACCGGCTGCTTTTCACGGTGCTCGATAACCTGATCGCCGAGAAAAAAGTGCCGGCGATGATTGCGATTTCGATCGGCAACGGCAGCGGCGACGCGCAGGGCAGCGAACGGGGCCTGGAATACGACACCATGTCGGGCAAGTATGCGGAGTGGGTTGAGAGCGAAGTGCTGCCACTGGTGGAACAGAAATACAACGTGAAGCTGACGCACGATCCCGAGGGGCGCGCGACGATGGGCGGCAGCTCGGGCGCGTCGTGCGCGCTCATCATGGCCTGGTATCACCCGGAGCTCTATCACCGCGTGCTTTCTTATTCGGGCACGTTCATCAATCAGCAGTGGCCGTGGAATGCGGAGACGCCGCATGGCGCGTGGGGATTTCACGATCAACTGATACCCAATAGCCCGCGCAAGCCGATCAGGATCTGGATGGAAGTGGGCGACCGCGATCTGTTCAACCCGAATTCGATGCGCGACGGGATGCACGACTGGGTCGTGGCCAACGAGCAGATGGCGAAGGTGCTGGCTGCGAAGCACTATCACTACCAGTTTGTGTTTGCGCGAAACGCCGGCCATGTTGACTACGCGACGAAGAAGCAGACGCTGGCCGAGGCGCTCGAGTATGTTTGGGCCGGTTACCAAAAGTAAAACACGGCTGCGAAATTGAAGAGAATTTAAATTGCAGAAAAACAGGTGAAATGAGGCTGAATCGGGCTCCAGGGCAGCGTTTTTTGCACGCAAAACGGGCATCAATAGGACAGCTTTTGGGCGTTACATGGTTGCAACGTGTTGATTTATATCGGCTGGTTTGCACAGTTGCACAGTTGCACAGCGGCTGGCAGGGGGGATGGGGGTGGTTGTATTAATTTTCTGGTAACTATCCCGGCTGATTCGGGAACACTGGGCAGTTGGATTGTTGAGCGGAATCCGGCACATGAATATAGTGTGCGCCAGGAAGGGGTAATTACCGGCAAAGGCGGCGATGCCAGCGGGGCTGGAGAGGGGTGGCGAGTTAGCGGGGTACTTTCCGCCGTATTAGTCCGTGGGGGGGCAATAGCGGCAGAGTCAGATTTTCTGCTGGGGCATCATGTCGGAGTTGAAGAGGAAGGTCTTGAAGGCGCGGAGGGCGTCGGCCATGCGTCCGCCTTGCTCGACTTGAACCAAGTAGGAACGCTGGGCGTCGATGTTCCACTCCCAGGTGTCTTCGAAGGCGCGAATTTGCGAACTTGATTGCGAGCCGTCTTTTTCGGCGAAGAGAACGTTGTAGTCCTGGCGGGAGTTGAAGGGCGGGTCGAGGTAGACGAGGTCGACCGATACGTCTTTGACGTAGCGTTGGAGGACTTCGAGGTTGTCGCCGTAATAGAGCTTGTTTTTTTCGGTGCTCACGGTTTGGGATGAGGGTAGCATAGCCGGGGCGCGAGGGCTCGTGAGGCATGTTTCGTGCCGCCCTTAAGGGGCTGCGGACCTTTTTGCTTGGCTACCCAGGACTGCGTCCATGGGCTAAGTTCTTTGCCTCCCTACGGGAGGCGGTGCATCGGCGCGACTGAAGTGGGGCCCTGACAGAAGGCCCAAGGGGCTGGAATCGTGCTATCCCAGGTCCGAAAATCCGGACCTGGGGCACCCATTTTTCATGCCTGATTGAAATGGGTTAGTTGGGGATCGAGCTATCCCAGGTCTCAAAATCGAGACCTGGGGCACCCATTTTTCGTGCCTGATTGAAATGGGTTGGTTGGGAATCGTGCTATCCCAGGTCCGAAAATCGAGACCTGGGGCATCCATTTTTCGTGCCTGATTGAGATGGGTTAGTTGGGGATCGAGCTATCCCAGGTCTCAAAATCGAGACCTGGGGCACCCATTTTTCGTGCCTGATTGAGATGGGTTGGTTGGGAATCGTGCTATCCCAGGTCTCAAAATCGAAACCTGAGGCACCCTCGGTCGCCCCTACGCGGCTGCGGACCTTTTTGCTTGCCTACCCAGGACTGCGTCCATGGGCTGAATTCTTTGCCTCCCTACGGGAGGCGGTGCATCGGCCCTATTTCGGCATTTTCGGAAATACTGTGAACTTTTGAGAGCCGTGCATGCGGGTTTTTCTTAAAGGAAAAACCCGCTCAGCGGTCGTGGCTCCGGTCTACATCATTTCCGACAATGCTTTAGGAGTTTCCCTACACCACCTGAGCCTCTGTCTTCGACGGGGCGTGGCGATTGACGCGCAGGTTGTCGAGCGCGTAGTCGACAAAACGCGCCTCGAGGCGGGTGGGCATCTGCATAAAGCGGCAGCTGGCCACCACCTGATCGACGATGAACCTGGGCTGGTAGCAGGCCAGCTCCATGCCTTTTTCGGCGGTGATCTTGTAGACGATGTCGTCAAACACTCCGTCAGGCGCTTCGAGTGCCTCCTTTTCGCATTCCTTCTCGAAGATGACTTTGAATGCCGCTATGCCGGGAGCGCCAACCTCAATCTTGTAGGGCAGACGGCGCAGAAATGCGGGATCCATGAGGTCTTCAGGTTCAAGGTTGGTGGAAAAGACGATCAGCTCTTCGAAGGGAACGGTAAAGGTCTTGCCGGTGTGGAGCTTGAGGTAGTCGATGCGATTCTCAAGGGGCACGATCCAGCGGTTGAGCAGAGCGGTGGGCGAAACGAGCTGGCGGCCGAAGTCGTCGATGACGAAGCATCCACCCAGGGCTTTGACGTGCAGCGGCGCCTCGTAGAAGTGGCCGGCTTCGTCGTAGCGCAGGTCGAGCATTTCGAGGGTGAGCTCGCCGCCGGCAATGACGAATGGACGCTTGCAAGGCACCCAGCGCTGGTCAAAGACCTCGCGGCGGACGAGGGAGAGGGGATTGTCGTCGTCGACACAGGCAGGATTAATGGCCTCGTGAATGCTGGGGTCGTAAATGCGGATGATCTGGCCCTCGACGATGACCGCGTAGGGGACATAGATCACGTCGTTGTAAACGTTGGCCATGCAGCGCGCTACCGAGGTCTTGCCGTTGCCGGGCGGGCCGTAGAGAAGCATGGCGCGGCCCGAGTTGAGCGCGGGGCCGCACTGCTCGATGAGCGCGTCAGAGAAGGTGAATGCGGCGGTTGCCTTGCGGATGCCTTCGAAAGTAATGACTTCGTTGGTGGGCTTCTGCAGGGTCACCTGGTGGGCAAAGAGTTCGACCGGAACCGGGGCGGGGCCGGTGTATCCGGAACGGTTCAGTATGTCGATGGCCCATCGCTTGCCGTCCTCAGTGAACATGTAGCGCATGTCGGCCAGGCCTTCCTGCATGCCGGAGCCGAGCGTGATGAGCAGCTTGCGGTCGGTGGCCATCTTGACCAGGTCGAGCACAATGGTATAGGGCAGCTTGATAGCTTCCTGGAGTTGGCGCAGGCTTTCGAGGCTGTTGACGTACATGAGCTTGAGCATCAAGCCCATCAGGTCGAGACCGTCGATGCCGGTTGACTGAACGTCGTGAGGCTCGGTGGGAAGGCGATGGAGAAACGCCTCGAGCTGTTCGCGGGTGACGGCTCCGGTGGCTACCAGGGAATCACCCAGGCGCCCGCCGTTCTCCGACTGGTGTTCGATCGCCCGACTAATATCTTCCGCGGTCACCATCTTGCCGCGTATAAGCAGATCTCCTAAACGCAGTGACGTTCCGATGTTCGCCTCCCCCACGGCCCGAAAAGGTCACGCGGCTAAGCTAATGTATTTAATGACTGTTAATTTAGGGGCCCGGAATAAATCAACTAAACCCTAATACAGGGTGTGGTACGTAGTTGGTTTCGAGCAATGCAACTTCCTGGGTAGTGACTTGCACAGATAGCGCAGTTACCGCGTCTTTAAGGTGATGTGGCTTACTTGCGCCCACAATCGGCGCCGTAACCGCCGGCTTGGAGAGCAGCCACGCCAGCGCCAGTTGGGCGGGGGGGATGCCGCGCTCGGCGGCGAGTTTTCCCAGGCTGTCGACCACTTTGCGGTCGGCGTCTTCGGTCTGGGAGTACATCCGATTTCCGAACGCATCGGTTTGGCTGCGTTTAGTGGTTTCGCTTTGCCAGGGGCGGGTGAGTCGGCCGCGCGCCAGCGGGCTCCAGGGAATAACGGCAATGCCTTCGGACTGGCAGAGGGGCAGCATCTCGCGCTCTTCTTCGCGATAGATGAGATTGAGGTGGTTCTGCATGGAGACGAAGCGCGACCAGCCGTTGAGCCGGGAGATGTAGAGCGCCTTGGCAAACTGCCACGCATACATGCTTGAGGCGCCGATGTAGCGAACTTTTCCTGCCCTCACCACGTCGTTGAGGGCTTCGAGGGTTTCCTCAATGGGGGTTTGGTAATCCCAGCGGTGAATCTGGTAGAGATCGACGTAGTCGGTCTGGAGCCGGCGCAGGCTTTCATCGAGCTCGTGGAGGATGGCTTTGCGCGAGAGGCCGCGGCCATTGGGGTCGCTGCTCATAAGGCCGTGCACCTTGGTGGCGAGAACGATGGTTTCGCGTTTGGTATTGGCTTTGAGGAAGCGGCCGAGGACAATTTCGCTGTCGCCGCCGGAATAGACGTTGGCGGTATCGAAGAAATTGATGCCGAGATCGAGGGCCTGGCGCAGGAATGGCGTGCTCTCCTCTTCGTTGAGCGCCCAGGGCTGGCGGCCAGGCAGAAGCGGGCCGGTGGCAGGCGAGCCGTAGGTCATGCAGCCCAGGCAGATGCGCGAGACTTTGAGGCCGGTGCGTCCTAAGTTGACGTAGTCCATGAGTAGCTCCTGGTTCGAGTTTAAGACGGGTGGGATGTTTGCGTTTCAATGGATGCGATTGATCGGAGCGAGCAATGGCGGGGTAGCAAGACAGTTACATTTAAGGTGTCGATTTCGTACCGGCCCTACGGGGCGGTTTCGTTCAATGACGGGCTTTCCCAGGGTTCCCTCTTCCCCTTCGACTTCGCTCAGGGGACGAGTCCACCCTGGGCTATTCTCGAATCGTCCCACCGGGACGATGGGCTGCCGAACGACTACTGGGCTTGATGGTGAAACCAGGCTTGTGCTCGAAAATCGTTCATGCGATTGCATCCCCTGTGCGATCGGATTTGGTCCTGACACGTGGGTTACCCTTGAAGTTGAAGACAAATGTCGCTTTGATCTGCGCGGGGAATCTCTTTGATTGTTGAAATTGAAAAGCTGATTAAAATTTACGAGACCAAGCTGCGGGTTGTGGCGCTGGACGGGATCGATCTGGAGCTCGAGGAGGGGGAAATCTTCGGACTGCTGGGGCCGAATGGGGCGGGCAAGACTACTACGATTTCGATTGCGACCACGCGCACGCTGCCCACCAGCGGAACGGTGCGCATTGCAGGCATCGACGTGGTGAAGCATCCGGCGCACGCGCGGCGGCTGATCGGGGTGGTGCCGCAGTTTAATACGCTGGACCGTTCGCTCACGGTTTACGAGAATCTTTACTTCCATTGCCGGTACTTCGGGTTCAGTCATAGTCACGCACGGGCGCGGAGCCTGGAGCTGCTGGAGCAGTTTCTGCTGAGCGAGCGCGGCAAGATGTATCCGGGGCAGCTTTCGGGAGGGCTGGCGCAGCGAGTGCAGATTGCGCGGGCCATCGCTCACCGGCCGACAGTTCTATTTCTCGATGAGCCCAGCGCGGGGCTTGATCCGCAGAGCCGCATGGCCATGTGGGACGCGGTGGCCGGATTGCGGAAGGAAGGCATCACGGTTCTGCTGACCACTCACTATATGGAAGAGGCCGACCAGTTGAGCGACCGGCTGGCGATTATCGACTACGGAAAGGTGCTGGCGCTGGGCTCGCCGGAGAAGCTCAAAACGACCTTCGGCGCGCATACTGTCTTCAACCTCAAGCTCAAGTCGATGGTGGGGCTGGAGCCGATGATCGACGGGCTGAAGAGGCGGGACGATGTGAGCGGGGTGGAGGCGACGGCGGATGGATTGCGCGTGATCGGGACAGGCTCTGACGGTTTACTTCCGGAGCTGGTGCGCGCGGCGACCGGCCATGGATTGCGCGATCTGACCATTACCGAGCCCAGCCTTGAGACGGTGTTTATTCAGCTAACGGGAAGGGACCTGCGCGAGTAAAGGGAAGGCAACGGACGAGACCTGATTGCATAAATGCCGCGGGATCGATGCGGGGTGTCCCTCAGGGGCTCAAGCCCCCGACTCATTCTGCGAGCTTTTTCGGCACGGCTGAAGCCGTGCCCTTTCAAAACAGTTGAGAGCGATATGGAATCCACTTCACTTAATTCGAAGATCTTTGTGCAGGCATTCTTTGGGCTGCTGTTGCGCGATCTACGCGTGCTGACTCGCGAGTTTCACGTCTTTCTGGCGCGCGTGGGGATGCAGCCGTTGTTGTTTCTGTTCGTTTTCACATTCATTATGCCGCGCATGGGCGGCGCGAATCCATTGGCCGGCGGCGCGGGCGGGCTCGACTTCGGAACCATTCTGCTGCCCGGGTTGATGGCGGTGGCCATCATGTTTTCAGGCATCGCGGCGGTGGCGCTGCCGCTCTCGCAGGAGTTCGGCGTGACGCGCGAAATTGACGACCGAGTAATGTGCCCGCTGCCGCTGTGGGCGGTGGCGTTTGAGAAGGTGAGCTTCAGCGCGCTGCAAAGCA
>Ga0335074_10003091_pt1 | contig 22667 bp, 18 predicted proteins | sample Lox_Sample_23_FD_206715 | JGI IMG/M metagenome (GOLD analysis project Ga0335074, IMG submission 206715) | Soil microbial communities from Loxahatchee National Wildlife Refuge, Florida, United States - Lox_Sample_2.3 | ecosystem: Environmental > Terrestrial > Soil > Wetlands | place: USA...
ACGGACACAAGCGGCTCTTGAGCGCTCGCGGTCTTGGTGGTCCCGGTGGTGAGGGTCGTCCCGCTGCCCAGCAGCTGAGACCACGACGCGTAGAAGCTGAAGTACCCGTTCAGCAGCACCAGGAATGCTGCGATCACCAGCACTTCACTGCCGATGATCATGCCAACTCTGGCACCCAGGTGCCACAAGCGGTGGCCAGCCGCGCGCGGCCAGAACCAGACCGTCGCAGCAATCCCGGCCACAGCGAGCGCGAACATGAGCACGCCGAAGGCGCCGCTGGTCAGACCCATCGGCGTGCGCCTTCCCTTCGCGCGCTCATCCGCTCAGTACCGGCTGATGCTGCCCGACCGCGGCGCCGATCCAGGTGAGCACGCTCGCGAGCGGCGAGCTCCCGCCGCTCAGCGCCATCGTGGCAACCCGCATCGGGCGCTGCGCGAGCGCCGCGAACGGCTCTGCCTGACCCGCACCGGAAGTCAGGCTGGAACCGGTGAACAGCACGGACACCGGCTGCATCGGCTGGTTCCGCAGCAGCCAGAGCAGGTTGTCCTGCTGCTTCAGCTGCGGGCTCAGCGCGACGCCGGGCGATCCCGGCGGGGCGGTGTACGAGCCATCCGGCGCGACTGCGGCAGAGAACACCCAGGAGTTGGTCAGGGCGAGCTGCAGCGCGCAGTAGCCGCCGGTTGCGTCGCCCAGCAGGCCCCAGTTCACAGCGTTGTCGCTCGCCGCATAGTGGGTTTCCATGATCGTCGGGAGGTCCTCGGTGAAGAACGTCCCCGCCAGCACCGCCGGGCTGGCAGCGACTCCGGAAGCCGCTACGTGCGGCGGCTCGTTGAGGCACGCCTCGTCCGTGGGCGAGAGGCTCGCCGGAAGCATCACCAGGATCATCGAGTCGAGCTGGCGCGCGGCGATGAGCGTCGCTGCCTGCTGGGCCAGCCGGACGGCGTCGTAAGGCGAGCTCGTGGTATCGAGGTCGTCGGAGATCACCACGACGACCGGGTAGTGGCCGACCGGCCCGGTAGCGCGATAGCCGGCCGGGAGGAACACGTGGCCGAGAACCGACAGACCCGACAGCTGGCCATCCAGGCGTACCGTCTGCAGGGTCCCGCCGGCTGCCTTGTCGCCGGGTACCTTCACGGCCGAGTGGCTGATCACGACGACGGGAGTGATGCGCACATCGCCAGTACCCGAGGAGGTCGTGACCGACGCCGTCGCGGTATCGGACCCGAACAGGTCTGACCACGAGGAGTAGAAGACGCCAGCCCGGTTAACGATCACGAAGATCAGCGCGAGCACTACTACCTGAAGAACGACCAGAGTGACCGCACGCAGCGCAACTGCGCGCAGCCCCGGCCCGGCCAGGCGACGCCAGCCGACGATGACGGCCAGCAGCAAGCCAATCGCGACAATGGCGAGCAGGTATGACAGGGCAGGGCTCGTCAGACCCACCCGGCCACCTCCCAGTCGCGCCAGTCAGCAGGCATTCCCTGCCTGAGAATGGCGATGTAGTTCCGCGTCATAACCGGAACCCGGCGACGCGCTAGCTGCCCGCACAAAGGAATCGCCCGCCACGGCTCCGGGATTACGAACTCGCCATCTGAAGTACCGGTGCCGTTCAGCTAACCGCCAGTTGTCAGATTAGTCGGGCCCCGCGCCAGCAACGACGAACCCGAAGTAAGGCTTGGCCGTAATGTGATCGTTTGTTTACGTTGCGCCTGTCGTGCGAGCCGGTGACCTATCCTGCGGACGTGCAGCGGCCGGAATCGTGATCAGGCCAGGGACAGGCTTGCCCGTGCGCAGTCCCGTCTCGAGGTCGTGCAGGATCCAGCGTGGCCGGGTGCGAATCTGGTGCGGGCTGTAGTGCAGGACCCGGATGCCGAAAGCCTCCAGCCGCGAATGCCGGCTCATCGTGGCCTCCCAGGCGTCCGGCGCCAGATGCCATTCCCGCGAGTCGACTTCCGCGACCAGCGCTCGCTCCGGCCACCAGGCATCGGGCTTGGCCAGGAACGTCCCGTTCAGGTGCAGCTCCGGGTTGAACAGCGGCAACGGCAGTCCTGACGACCTGATGAGGTCCCTGAACTCCGCCTCGGCGGGTGAGCGGATCCCGTCGGCGACCTCCGCCAGCACCGAGCGGAACAGCCCGGACCCCCGCCGCGGGCCGGCGCCTAACTCGACGGCAAGCTCGCGGACAGTGCACGCCCGCTTCTGGACGGCGCTCGCCACGACTGCCCGCACCTGCTGCCGGGCGGTGAGCTCGCGGACCGTGTCCGCCACCGCCCGCGCGACCGGCGCATAAGCGATGGCCAGATCGCGCATCCCGGGCTGCGGGAGGCGCTGGGTTCGGTGGAGAGCGACGAACGCGGGCAGGCTCTTCGTCGAGGCGGCGAACCGTCGGCTCGCACATTGCCGGCTGACGGGCACCAGCACGTCGATGCGACGGTACGCGGGCGGCTTCACGCCGTGTGCCGACAATGCCACCGGTCCCGTGAGCATGCCCGACGGTCCGGCGTAGACCAGCGCGGCGGTCAGGAGCTGCTCGCGAGTCGGCACACCTGTCGACGTCAGATAGACGGCCGGAAGCAGCCGTTGCCACCGCCCGCGGACGCCGCTCCTGTGCCGGATCGCGTCGGGCGTGATCCCGCACTCCTGAGCCTGCCTCGCTGACAGCACGCCGCGCTGAAACTGAATAAGCCAGATTGCCTCGCGCTCGTCAAAGGCCATGGCCGGAGGCTGCCACAAGCCACTGACAAACCGCCGACCTCCGTGATCGTTGTTGCGTTTACGGTGCTCCAGGCCCGCGGACCCAACAACGATCATGAAAGCTCCGCGCGAGCACGCTATGCTGGCGGCCATGAACACCGATTCGCACCGCATCCCGGCCAGGCCGACGCTGGATGGCCTCGAGGACAAGTGGACGCAGCGGTGGACCAAGGAGCGTGTAGTACAGGTTTGACCGCTCCGCAGGCCGCGGCGACGTCTACTCGATCGACACTCCCCCGCTGACGGCCAGCGGCTCGCTCCATCTGGGGCATGCCTTCTCCTACAGCCAGACAGACGTCATCGCGCGCTTTCAGCGAATGCGCGGCAAGCAGGTCTTCTACCCGGTCGGCTGGGACGACAACGGCCTCGCCACCGAGCGCCGCGTCCAGAACTACTACGGCGTGCGCTGCGATCCCGCGCTGCCGTACCGCCCGGACTTCGCGCCCCCGGCCGCCGGGAACGGACGCGCCCTCAGCCCGGCCGATCAGCTGCCGGTGTCGCGCCGCAACTTCGTGGAGCTGTGCCGCCAGCTGACTGCGCTCGACGAGGCGGCCTACGCGCAGGCCTGGCAGCGCCTGGGCCTGTCGATGGACACCGAGATCAGTTACCGCACCATCGACGAGCGCGTGCAGGCCGTGTCCCAGCTGGGCTTCCTGCGCAATCTGCGCCGCGGCGAGGCGTACCAGGCGGAGGCCCCGGCCCTGTGGGACGTGACGTTCGGCACCGCGGTGGCGCAGGCCGAGATCGAAGACCGGGAGACCCCGGGCACGTTCGTCCGGCTGGCGTTCGCCCTGCAGACCGACCAGGCGAAGAAACGAGGCCGCCCCGGCACCTCACCCGGCCCCGACGCGGAAGTGGTGGTGGCGACTACGCGACCGGAGCTTCTTCCGGCCTGCGTGGCGCTGGTGGCACACCCCGACGACGAGCGGTACAAGCAACTGTTCGGGTCGGTGGCGACGACGCCGGTCTTCGGCGTGAGCGTGCCGATCCTGGCGCACCGGCTGGCTGACCCCGCCAAGGGCACCGGACTGGTGATGGTGTGCACCTTCGGCGACATGACGGACGTGACCTGGTGGCGCGACCTCCGGCTGGAGACCCGGCCGGTGCTCGGCAGGGACGGCCGGCTGCTGCCCGATCCCCCGCCCGGCATCGACGGCGAGCGGGGCCGGGCCGCGTATGCGCAGCTGGCCGGCCAGACGGCGAAGGCTGCCCGGCAGGCAGTGACGGACCAGCTGCATGCCGCGGGCGCGGTCCGCGGTGAGCCGGAGCCGATCCGGCACGCGGTGAAGTACTACGAGTACGGCCAGGCTCCGCTGGAGATCATCACCACCCGGCAGTGGTACTTCAGGAACGGAAGCCGCTCGCCCGACCTGGCGAACGTGCTGCTGGCCCGCGGCCGCGAGCTCCAGTGGCATCCGGAGTACATGCGCACCCGCTACGAGCACTGGGTGGAGGGACTGACCGGCGACTGGCTGGTGAGCCGGCAGCGGTACAACGGGGTCCCGATCCCGCTCTGGTACCCGGTCGACGCCACGGGCGAGATCGACCGCGACACTCCGATCGAGCCGGCCGACGTCGACCTGCCGGTGGACCCGGCTGCGGACACGCCAGCCGGCTACCGGCCGGAGCAGCGGGGGAAGCCCGGCGGGTTCGCTGCCGATCCGGACGTGATGGACACCTGGGCGACCTCGTCGCTGTCGCCGCAGATCGCGGGCGGCTGGCCGGAGGACGAGGACTTGATGAGCCGGGTGTTCCCGATGGATCTGCGGCCGCAGGCACACGAGATCATCAGAACCTGGCTGTTCTACACGGTGCTGCGCTCGCAGGCCGAATTCGGGGTGCTGCCGTGGCGGCACGCGGCGATCTCCGGCTGGATCCTCGATCCGGACCACAAGAAGATGTCCAAGTCCAAGGGCAACGCCGTGACGCCGATGGATCTGCTGCGCGAGCACGGCAGCGACGCGGTGCGGTACTGGGCGACCAGTGCCCGGCTGGGCGTGGACACGGCCTTCGACCTGGCGCAGATCAAGGTCGGCCGGCGGCTGGCTATCAAGATCCTCAACGCAGGCCGGTTCGTCCTCAGCTTCGACGCGGCGCCAGCCGGTGCCGATCCGGAGCCAGGCCGCCAGTCCGCCAGTTCGGTGCAGCTCAGCGGCGGAGCCGGCCCCGAAGGCGCGGTGACCGAACCGATCGACCGGGCGATGCTGCAGCGCCTGGCCGCCGTGACGCAGCAGTGCACCTCCTCGCTCGAGGCGTATGAGCACGCGACTGCTCTCGAGCAGGCGGAGCGGTTCTTCTGGTTCTTCTGCGACGACTACCTCGAGCTGGTGAAGTCACGCGCTTACGGCGAGCACGGCCCGGCTGCGGCCGGGTCCGCTGTCACGGCACTCCGGCTCGGGCTGTCAGTGCTGCTGCGGCTGATCGCGCCGTTCCTGCCGTTCGTGACCGAGGAAGTGTGGTCATGGTGGCAAGTTGGCTCGATCCACCGGGCGCCCTGGCCAGATGCCGCCGGGCTGCGCGCGGCAGCTGACCCGGCTGACGACAAGGTGCTCGCCGCTGCGGCGGCAGCGATCGGCGCCATCCGGAAGGCGAAGTCGCAAGCACGGCTGCCGATGAAAAGCCCGGTGCCGGTCCTCGCGGTGACGGCGGGCCAGCCCTACCTCGACGCGCTGTCAGCAGCAGCCGACGACGTCCGCGCTGCCGGTCACGTGCGTGAGCTCGATCTGCGTGCGGGGGTCGGGGCGGAGCCAGTTCACGACGTCGTCGTGTAGACCCCGCCCCTCCCCTCCTACCCCGCTGACTGGCTGGCCGCTGGCCCCAGATGACGGCATGCAGCCAGTCGGATCACGGATGCGGCAAAGGCCGGAAAAATACGGGCGGCACTTCGCCGCCGGGGCTGGCTCGCAGCCGCGGCGGCGGCCGCTGGGCCGGGGAAACTGGTGGAACAGCCTCGTTTCTTCGCCGTAAGGTGCCGGGCATGGGGACAGCTTCGCTTATCAAGTCCGTCACCTTCGACTGTGCGGACGCGCGTGCGCTCGCCCGATTCTGGGCGGCCGCGCTCGGAACCGATGTCGACGAGGAGGAGGCGAGCAGCGAGCGCGCGTACGTCGAGGCGGCTGGCTGGGGCGGGCCGAACATGTGGTTCGCGCGCGTGCCCGAGCGGCCGGCGGCGAAGAACCGGATGCATTTCGACTTGCGGCCGCCGGACACGATGGCAGCCGAGGTCGCGCGCCTGGAGGCGCTCGGCGCGACCGTCGCCGAGCGGTTTGACGGCCACACGATCATGAACGACCCCGAGGGCAACGTGTTCTGCGTCGAGGCCGGCCCGGCCGACTAAGGCCGCACGTCCGGCTCGCGGGCTGCCGGCCGGCGACGGCAGACCCGCCGCCAGGTAGTCTCGCGAGCATGGCAAAGGTTCAGCTGTCTGAAGAAGAGTGGCGGGACAGGCTGTCCCCCGAGGAATACCACGTTCTTCGCGAAGCGGGCACCGAAGCACCGTTCACAGGCGAGTACACCGACACCGAGACCAAGGGCGTCTACAAGTGCCGGGCCTGCGGCGCGGAGCTGTTCCGGTCGAATGCGAAGTTCCATTCCGGCTGCGGCTGGCCGAGCTTCTACCAGCCCAGCGAGGGCGACGCCGTGACCCTGATCGAGGACCGCTCCCTCGGCCGTGTCCGCACCGAGGTCCGGTGCGCCAACTGCAACAGCCACCTCGGTCATGTGTTCGAGGGTGAGGGCTACGACGTGCCCACCGACCAGCGGTGGTGCATCAACTCGGTGTCCCTGGAGCTCGACGAGGAGTGAGCAGCGCGCCTGGGACGCGGCGTCCGGCGGCAGCTACCAGGCGTTCTTGCGGGCGCGTGCCTCGTACAGCAGAACGGACGCGGAGACCGCGACGTTCAGTGAGTCGGCCGCGCCCAGCATAGGGATGCCGATCCGCGTGAAGCCCTGCTCGAACCACGGTGGCGAGATGCCGTAGCGCTCGCCGCCGACGACGAGCGCGGTCCGGCCGTGGTAGTCAGCCCGGGTGTAGCTGATGCTGTCGTCAGTGTCGGCGAGGTACACCGTGAACTCGTTGCGAGTGAGCCAGCCGATCGCGTCGCCGATGTCCGCGAACTCCAGCGACGGCACTTTCATGCTCATGCCCTGGCTGCTGCGCAGCGTCTTCGGGTGGGTCAGCCGGGTGCGCTTGCTGGTCAAAACAAGACAGTCGGCCGCGCAGGCGTCGAGGGTGCGGATGAGCGTGCCGAGGTTGCCGGGGATCTCCAGGGCGTCCGCTACGAGCACCAGCGCTTCGTCAGCGAGCGGGATCTCGTCGGGCTGCCAGTCCGGCAGCTGCGCGACGCAGATGAGCCCGTCCGGGTTCGGCCGCTCGGCCAGCCGCTCGAGCGTCCGGGCGGAGACCTGGTACGACCGCCGTGCCCGGTCGGCGAGCTGACGGGCGCGGGTCGCGGACTCGTCCGAGTAAGCAGCCTCCGGGCACCACAGGAACGCGTCCACATCGACACCGGTGGTCAGCACCATGTTGATCTCGTACAAGCCCTCGGCGACGAAGGCGCGGCGCGGAATGCCGGTGCGGTTGTTCTGGACATCTCGCACCAGCTCGGCGACCGGGTGCTTGGGGCCGATCTGCTGGAGGTCCTCGAGGGGGACCGAGTGATTAGCCAAGCCGGCTGCCGGGCACGGCGGCGGGCTGGTACTGCAGGCAGTCCGGTCCGAGTTCGGACAGGTCTGCCAGCCCGGTCAGGCGCATGGTGAGCTCGAACTCGTGACGCAGCGCCCGCAGCACGTGCCGGACTCCTGCCTCGCCGCCAAGCGCCAGGCCGTAGGCGTAGACGCGGCCGATCAGCACCGCCTGCGCGCCGAGCGCGAGCGCTTTCACCATGTCGGCGCCGCCGCGGATGCCGCTGTCGAACAGCACCGTGAGCCGCGAGCCCACCGCCTCGGCGACGGCCGGCAGCGCGTCGAGCGCGCCAATCGCCCCGTCGACCTGCCGGCCGCCGTGGTTGGACACGACGATGCCGTCCATGCCCGCGTCAGCCGCACGCCGCGCGTCCGCGGCGGACAGGATGCCCTTGACGACGATCGGGCCGTGCCAGTGCTGTCGCAGAAATGGCAGGTCGTCCCAGGTCAGCGACGCGTCGCCGAATATCTGCGTGTACCGCAGGATGGCAGCCTGCGAATCCTCGCCGGCCGGCTGGGCGAGGGCCGCCTGAAACGCCGGGTCGGTCAGGTAGTTCTGGATGCCGACGCCAGCGAGGAACGGCAGGTAGCCGTTGTCGAGGTCACGCGGTCGCCAGGACAGCATCCGGGTGTCGAGCGTGACCACGAGCACCCGGTAACCAGCCGCCTGAGCCCGGCCGAGCAGGCTGGCGGCGACGGCCCGGTCTTTCGGCCAGTACAGCTGGTACCACCGCTGGCCGTCGCCGTTCGCGACGGCGACCTCCTCGAGCGACGTGGAGGCGGCCGTGCTCAGCACCATCGGCACGTGCTGCGCGGCGGCGGCACGGGCAACGGCGAGCTCGCCGTCCGGGTGCGCGATCGCGAGCACGCCGACCGGGGCGAGCAGGAACGGCACTGTCAGCTCGGCACCGAGGACCGTCGAGCCAAACGAGGGCGTGCTCACGTCTGTCAGCATCCGCGGCACGAGGCGCCAGCGGCGGAAGGCATCCAGGTTCTCCCGGGCAGTGTCGCCCGACCCGGCCGCCCCGGCGACGTAGTCGAAGGCACGCGGCGTCATCACGGAGCGGGCGGCGTTCTCGAGCCGGCTCAGGTCCGTGGGAAAATCCGGCACCTGGCCCGTCAGCCCGGTCAGGTAGATCTCGTCCTGGTACGTCTCCAGCGGCTGGCTCACCTGCACATCGTGTCATGCGCGCCGCGGCGCGTGCCGGCCGCGCCTCTCGGCCGGTCCCGGCACGAACGGACCGCCCGGCCCCTTCGGAGGGACCGGGCGGTCCGCAGCGAACTTTAGCCCGAAGCGCTGACGGCTACCTCGTCGCCGTCTGCTTCAGCTTGCCCTGGTTGCCATACCAGTTGTCGCCTCTGACGACGGCGCCAGTGGTCGGGTTCAGGATGACGGGCGCGTAGTGCGGCGGAATGTTGAAGTCGAGCAGGCCGCCAGGACCGTCGATGCTGCCGGAGACAGCGTCGAACGAGCCGGGGATGCTCTTGCCGTGGAGCCAGTTGTCCTCGATGAACTTGACCACGGATGTGGTGTCGATCATCTTGCTGCTGACGTAGTTCTCCCGCGTGTAGGGCGAGATCACGATGAACGGCAGCCGGTCGCCGAAGCCGCAGCGGTCTTCCGCTGAGCCGACGGTGATCGGGACCGAGGTGCAGACCGAGGTGTCGCCGACCGCGGAGTCGTCGGATCCGTTGATGACCGGCGGGGTGGCGTGGTCGTACCAGCCGTCGGAGTCGTCGTAGGTGAGGATGATCGCTGTGGACGACCAGTACCTGGACTGCTCGATCTGGTTGACCGTGCTGACCACGAACTGCTGCTCCTCGAGCGGGTCGGAGTTGCCCGGGTGGGCGTTCTCGTACGCCGGCGGCTTGAGGTAGCTCACCGACGGCAGCGTGGCACCGCCGGTGCCGTCGAGCGCGTCGGCGAAGTACGACATGTCGTACTGGTGGTTCGCCTGGTCGGTGTAGCCGATCTCCTTCAGCGAGGTCGGCGGCAGGTGCGCCGGGTTCGCCGTGGTGGCGTTGAACTGGAACGGGTTGTGGTGCGGCACGTAGTTCTGGACCTCGGACACGTCCTGCCCGTTCGAGGTGAGCTCGCTCTCGGAACCGCAGACCGCGCCGCCGCTGTTGGTCGAGCTCGGCGCGAAGCCGCCCTGGAACCAGCCCCACGTGACATGCGCGCTGTTGAGCAGGTCGCCGATGTTCGGGCCAGTCAGCACGCCCTCGGGGCTCGTAGTGGTGTGGTTGCTGTCCGAGCACTCGTCGTAGAACGGATCGATGTCACCGTAGATCGTGCCGGTGCCGTCGCTGCCCAGCGCCGAGACGCTGCCCGCGTCGGTCGTCTTGACGCCAGGAGTGCTGGTGTCGTTCGCGTCGGCTGCGTACCCGCCGCTGGTGTTACCGGAGGTGACGTTGATCGCGCCCGGCGTTGACGGACCGAAGGCGGTGTCGTAGTCGTTGTCGCTCATGGCGTAGTTCTGCGCGTAGTTCCACAGCCCGGTGACCGTGTTGCCGTCGAAGTAATCCATGACGATGCCGGGCGGGCAGTACTCGGCGCCGCAGCCGTTGGACGGGGTCGATGACTCGGTGTTCTGGACGAACGCGTCCTGCTTACCGCCGTCGTCGGCCTTCTGCTCCGGGACGTCGGCGTGGTTCTGGTCCGAGGTCAGCGCTTCCGATTGCGTGAGCCGCACCGGGTTGTACTCGTTCGGGTTGTCGGTCAGCAGCGGGCCTACCGGGCCCTGCGGAGTGATCTTCGTGTACAGGCCGTTCACTTTCGGCGTGCCCGGCTTGGCCACGAACGGGGTGCCGTCCGTATTCGCCGCGTACGGGTAGGTGCCGAAGTAATGGTCGAACGACTCGTTCTCGTCGAAGATCACCACCAGGTGCTTGATCGGCGTCGCCGTGCTGGAGTGGTCGTACAGCGCCTTCGACACCGTTGCCGGTATGTGGTATCCGGGAAACCTCGCCGCGAGCTGGGCAGCGAGCGTCGGGCTCGCGTTCGCAACGTTCGCGGCCGTGACGCCGATGGCAGCGCCCGCGCCGAGGATCGCCGCCGCGCCGACCGCGATGAAGGGCCGCAGCCGTCTGACCCGGCTCCGGTTATTTGGGCCTTCGCCCATGTCTACCCTCCTGAGTTCTGCGGAACTAAATGTGAGCGGCGGGCTCCGGAAAAGGTCGAAACGCCGCCAGGCAGCCTGCATACAGCCGCGGTCCAAGTTTTCACCAGAGGTTGACTACATGACGCGGGAAAAGTGACCAAAAGGGAAACGCACCGTCAACTCTGGACGAAGCAAGATGTCGGAGACCTGAGCGCCCGGGCATCGGGGCAGGCCACTCAGGCGAGGAGTGCACGGCCGAAGTAGTCGGTGTCGTCCACGACGCCGGGCAGCGCCAGGAAGTACCCGCCGCCGACAGGGCTGATGTAGTCGACGAGCGGCTCGTCAATCAGCCGGGTCTGCACGGTTTCGAACTGCCGCTTCACGTCCTGCTGGTAGCAGGTGAAGATCAGGCCCACGTCGAGGTCGCCGACCTGGTCGAGCCCGCGGTCATAGTTCCAGGCCCGGCGCAGGATCCGGTTCTGCGCGGTCTGTGGCGTCCGCGGGTTCGCCAGCCGCATGTGCGCGGTCAGCGGAATCACCTCGCCGGTGGGATCGGCAGCGTAGTCGGGCGTGGCATAGATGCCGTCGGCGTCGAGCGGATAACCGGAGGCGCGATACCGGCCGAACATGAGCTGCTGCTCGTAGACGTCCACCCTGTCCCAGAACTCGACAAACATCCTGATCAGTCGCACCACGAAATAACTGCCGCCGGCCGTCCAGGCTGGCTCCCCGGCGGCACCCGGCTGGACCCAGACGAGTTCGTTCATCTCCGGGACGTTTGTCACGGCCGGGTTGGCGATGCCGTCCATGAACCCGAGCTGGTTGCGCGGCACGGTACCGGGCGGCCGGGCGGGGCTGGAGAACCCGTGTATCCGCCAGTTCGCCTGCATGCCCCCGCGCGTGTTCTTGGCGATGTCGCGCAGCGCGTGCAGCACGACGTCCTCGTTTCCCGCCGTTAGCTGCAGGATCAGGTCGCCGCCGCACTGAGCGGGGTCGAGGTTGTCGTTGGGGAACGACTTCATCGGCGTGAGGTGCGCCGGCAGCTGCGAGGCAAGCCCGTACCGATCGTCGAACAGCGTCGACCCGACGCCGAACGTGACCGTGAGCCCGTCCGGAACTACCGTCGGCCCGAGCGTGCCCGAGTCCGACGACGGTCCGCCGATGCCGACTACTGGCGGTGTGCCGCCGGCGGTCAGGAACCGGGCGCGCTCGGTGACCATCCGGAACAGGTCAGTCAGCTCGGCCCGGTTTTCCGCTGTGGCGTTGAAGGAAATGACCGCCGTCGCAGCCTTCGGCTCGGGCAGGATCCCGGCCTGGTGCGTGCCGTGGAACGGTACCGCGGGCAGCCGGCCCTGCAGGGCCGCGAGGTTCGCGACGGCCGCCGGATCCGGTCTGGCGCCTGAGCCGCGGTAGGCGTATCCGCCAGCTGCTCCGGCGACCACCCCGCCCGCGACGCCGCCAGCGACGCCACGCAGGAACGACCGGCGCCCCGGGCGGACGCGGGAGTCGCCCGGCTCAGCGGGTCCGGCGGCCTCGGGGCCTTCCGCGACCTCAGGACGTTCCGCGACCTCAGGACGTTCCGGGACCCCGGTGTCCTCAGGCGGCTCAGCAGACTCAGAACTCATTCGCGGTATTCCTCGGCTCGGCGATCGACGCGATGGGGGCGAGTACCTGCAGCACCTGGTCGCACGCCGCGTCGATCTGCTGACGAGCAGCGGTAGGCAAGCTGGAGACGGGAACCCACCATCCGTTCTGAAGGCGCTCTTTCTCGATCAGCGACTGCAGGAGGTTCAGCCCCGTGTAGATCTGCGGCAGCTGCGGATCGCGCGGGGCGAGCAGCGGGTGCAGCAGCGACAGCAGGTACCGGGTGCCCTGGATGTTGGCAAGGGTGGTGGCCAGGGTGGTGCCGCTGCCGTAGTCGTCGTGACCGGTGAGCTGGAACTCCAGCGCGTTCTCGAGGATCTCGTGGGTACGCAGGCCGATATCGATCAGCGGAACTTGCTGTGACGGCCACCAGGCGAGCAGCTTGTGCACGTCGGTGTTGAGCGTGTCTGCGACCGGAACGAGTTCCTGCACGGACTGCCCGTGCCACAGCCCGTATTCGAGCCGGTAGAAGCCAGTCCACTGAGAGCTGTTCACCCCGACGGCGTCCGCCCTGCCATCGATCTCGTCGTCGAAGTTCCCGAACGCGTCGTAGGCCGCGCCCAGCGTCTCGTACTGCAGGTGGGCGGTCAGCCACTCGCGCTTCGCCGCCGTCAGGTTCCCGGCGCGCAGGTCGGCCGCCAGCGTGCTGGTCTGCCCGGCCAGGACCTGGAGTCCGGCCTCGGTGTATTTGGCGTACTCCTTTGCCAGCGGGTAGAGATCGTTGTACGTGATGGGCAGTACGGTCCGCGTGCCCGCCTGGTGGCCGGCCACGGTGACCGTGGGCCCGGCCACCGGGTCGAAGTCCTCGACCTCACAGAGGAATGCGTACGTGCCCGATCCGACGTCGAGGGTCATCGCGACGGTCGTGCCGGGCCCGATGTTCTGGAGCTCGTCGTAGACGGCGCCGCTCGCCGGGTTGGTCAGGTCGACCTCGGCGCCGTAATCCGCCTCGTTGGTGATCTCGAACGTGTGCCAGCCGGGCCGGGCCAGATGCCACGTGCCGCCGCAGGAGGCGTCGGTGAAGGAGATCGCCGTCGAAGAGGAGGAACCCGCCGGAGGAGAACTGCCACACCCGGCCACGAGTGCCGCGCCGATCGCAGCCGCCGTAGCGACGGTGGTAGCGGCGAGCAGGCGTCTGGTGCTCATGGCCTTCCTGGGAAGTTCTACTGCGGGACAAGCGACCGCAAGTCAGCATAGGCGCGCCTAATCCGGCGCTTAAGCGCTCGGTGTGCTCTGGACGAAACGTTCACCTGCCGATTACTCGCCAGCCACCGGACGGCAACCCGTCGCCGCCTCGGCCGAGCGCCACGGCCGGCGAGCGAAGCGACAGAATGAGATCCGTGCCCAGAGCCAACGACGCGGCGGCCGCTCTGCTCGACGAATACGCCGACTTGTACGTGATGACGGGCGGCGACCCGTTCCGGGCGCGCGTCTACGGCAAGGCCGCGCGTGCCATCGCCGCCTATCACCATGACGTCTCGGACCTCAGCGCGGCCGAGCTGCAGCAGATCCCCGGCGTGGGCAAGTCGATAGCCGGCAAGGTCAGCGAGATCACCAGGACCGGCAGCTTCGCCGAACTCGACGAGCTGCGGGCCGACATTCCCGACGGCGTCCGGCTGCTCACGAAGATCCCGGCACTCGGGCCGCGCCGGGCACTGCAGCTCTACCGGGAGCTGCGGATCAGCTCCCCGGAGGAGCTTCGCGAGGCCATCGCCGACGGCAAGCTCAACGACCTGCGAGGCTTCGGACCGAAGAGTGGCGAGAAGCTCCTGCGCGGCATCGACCTGGTGGAGAGCGCCGGCGGCCGGGTGCTGCTCAACGTCGCGGCCGAGACCGCCGCCGCCGTTATCGATGCCGTCGGGGCGGCGCCCGGCTGCTTGCGGATCGCGCCGGCCGGATCGCTCCGGCGCGCACGGGAGAGCATCGGCGATGTCGACGTGCTGGCGGCCGCTGACGACTCCGCGCCGCTCATGACGGCACTGACCGCGATGCCCGAGGCTGCCGAGGTGATCGTGTCAGGCCCGACGAAGACGTCGATCAGAACCGGGACCGGCCTGCAGGTGGACCTCCGGGTCGTCGCGCTCGACGTCTGGGGCGCGGCCCTGCAGTATTTCACCGGCTCGCAGGAGCACAACGTCGCGATCCGCGAGATTGCCGTGCGCCGGAAGCTGAAGCTTTCGGAGTACGGCCTGTTCGACGCCGAGACCGGCGAGCTGATCGTCTCGCGGACCGAGGACGACGTGTACCAGCGCCTCGGCATGCAGCCGATTCCGCCCGTGCTCCGGGAGAACCACGGCGAGATCGCGGCCGCGCTCAAGGGTGAGCTTCCCGACCTGGTCAGCGAGTCTGACATCCGCGGCGACCTGCACTCGCACACGAGCCTGACCGACGGCCAGGACTCACTGGACGTGATGGTTGCCGCTGCCCGAGCGGGTGGTTACGAGTACTACGCGATCACCGACCACGCCCCGAACCTGGTCATGCAGCGGATGACCGACGAGAAGATGCTGGCCCAGCGCGACCAGGTCCGGCAGCTCGCGGAGAGCCTGCGGACCGACGGCGGCCGCCCGATGGCGCTGCTGCACGGCACCGAGCTGAATATCGGGCCGGACGGCAGCGTCGACTGGCCCGCTGACTTCCTGGCCGGGTTCGATATCTGCGTCGCGTCGGTCCACTCGCATTTCGATCTCCCCCGCAGCGAGATGACCCGCCGGTTCGTCACCGCTTGCGAGAACCCGCACGTCAACGTCATCGGCCATCCGCTGACCCGCAAGATCGGACGGCGCCCGCCCGTCGACGTGGACCTGCCGGAGCTGTTCCGAGCCTGCGCGCGAACCGGGACCGCGCTCGAGGTGAACGCCCACCCGGCCCGGCTCGATCTGCCGTCCGAGCACATCAGGGCCGCGCGAGACGCGGGCGTGAAGTTCGCCATCGACACCGACGCGCATTCGGTCCGTGACCTCGGCTACCTCCAGTACGGCGTCGCGACCGCCCAGCGCGGCTGGCTGACGGCCGAGGACGTCATCACGACCTGGCCCCTCGACCGCCTCACCAGGTTCCTGACGAAGTCCCGGTAGCCCTCGTCACGCGCGCTGCGCCCGCCGCAGCGTGAGCGACTGGAACCGAACTTCGCCGGGCGCGGCCACGACATGAAAATCAACGACGTCAAAGCGCTCGCGCGTGAACGAGAGGATCTGCTCGTCGGTGCGCCAGGAGAAAAATCTGCCCGGAACGTGGCCGTCGGGGTCCGCGGTCCCTTCCGTGCCAGTGCCGCCGTAGACGCCGAGAAAGAACAGCCCGCCCGGCCGCAGCACCCGCGCGATCTCGGCAAGTACACCGGGAAGATCGGCATTGGGTACGTGCAGCAGGCAGTTCATCGTGTAGACGGCGTCGAACGCGCCACTGGCGAACTCCAGACTGCTGACGTCCATCACGCGGGCGTCCAGGCCCTTGGCCTGGCAGCGTGCCACCATCCGCGGGGACAGGTCGGTGGCCATGACGGTCAGGCCGTGCGCGGCGAAGAACGTGCTGTCCTGGCCCGGCCCCGCTCCGACCTCCAGCAGCGTCGAGCACCGCTCCGCCTGCAGCCGGCTCAGGAAGGCGGCGCGCTCGGCGACCTTCCAGTCCGGCTTGCGACTCTGATCCCGGCGACTGACATCCTCATCGTAGAACGCGCGAAGGCGCTGGCGGATCTGCTCGAAGTCGGTGCCGGTCACGTTGCCGCGCTTGACGGCCGCGCTGCTGGCGGAAGCCAGCGCCGCCGGTGCTGGCCGTGGATCCCGGTCACGGAGACGCTTCTACGGGCGCGCTCGGCTGGCCCTCGCGGCCAGGGCTGCGCGCCGGCCCGCGGACGAGGTCCGGTTGATTGACGGTCCACCGGGGCTGCTCGCCGCGCTCGTAGCGCCGCAGGTTGTCGGCGAACACCTCGCTCGTGCGCCGGAACATGTAGCCGGTGTGCCAGCCGACGTGCGGGGTGGCGATGACGCGCGGGTGGGCGGCAAGCGCCGAGTCGCGAGCCGGCGGCTCGCGCGCGAACACATCCAGGCCCGCGCCGCCGACCTGGCCCGACTCGAGCGCGGCCAGCAGCGCGGCCTCGTCCACGAGCGAGCCGCGGGCGATGTTGACGAACAGCGCCCCTGGCCGCATAGCGGCGAACTGAGCTGCCCCGAGCAGCCCCGCCGTCGCCTCGTTCCCGGCCGCGCAGCAGATGACCGCGTCGGCCTCGCCGAGCAGTTCGGCAAGCTGGTCCGGCCCCGCGACGAGCGCCAGTTCCGGCGGACCGCCCAGCTCTGGCCGCGCACGGACGCCGAGCAGCCGGCAGCCAAACGGCGCTAGCCGGCGTGCCACCGCCAGCCCGATGGAGCCGAGGCCCACCAGGAGGACGGTCGCCTCCAGCAGCGAACGGCCGATCGGGCGGTCCGGCCAGCGGCGCTCAGCCAGCACCGCCCGGGACTCGTCGAGCCGCCGGGCCAGCGCCAGCAGGAGAAGGACGGACAGCTCGGCACAGCTGTCGGCATTGCCGCTGGCGTCACCGGGAACCCGGGCGACCAGAACGCCGTTCGCGGTCGCGGCCTGCACGTCGATGGTGTCCAGACCGACCCCGAACTGGTGCACGAGGCCGAAGGAGCCGGCCTCGATGACCTCCGCGGTGATGCGCGCGCCGAACGGGCAGATGACATCGACGCCGTCGACATGCTCGCTGACCTGCTGCGGTGCGCACGCCGCGATCTCCCAGCCGGGTAGCAGCTCGGCGATCTGTCCCCAGCTGAGATCTGCGCTGATCTGGTCCCGGCCGAACAGGACCTTCACGGCAGGGCGGCGACGAGCTCGTCAACCGGCTTGCGGCGGCCGGTGTAGAACGGGATCTCCACCCGGGTGTGCCTGCGGGCTCGCGCGGCGCGGAGATGCCGCATCAGGTCAACGATGCGGTGCAGCTCGTCCGCCTCGAAGGCCAGCATCCACTCGTAGTCGTTAAGCGAGAAGCAGGCCACCGTGTTCGCGCGGACGTCCGGGTACTCGCGCGCCATCTTGCCGTGCTCAGCCAGCAGCTCACGCCGCTCCGCATCCTCCAGCAGGTACCACTCGTAAGACCGGACGAACGGGTAGACGCTGACGTAGTTCTTCGGCTCCTCGCCGGCCAGGAACGCCGGGACGTGGCTCTTGTTGAACTCGGCCGGCCGGTGCAGCGCCATCGCCGACCAGACGGGGTCACTAGCTCGGCCGAGGCCCGTCCGGCGGAACCGCGCGTACATCTCCTGGAGATCGTCCGCAGTCGGCGCGACCCACCAGAACATGTAGTCGGCGTCGGCGCGCAGGCCCTGGATGTCGTAGCAGCCGCGGGTGACCACGCCCTTGCCCTCCGCCTGCTGGCACAGATCGCTGACCTCGGCCGCGAGGCCAGCGCGGCCGCCTGACACCGCTGCCGCGTCGATCGCCTCCGGTCCGCTCACGCGGAAAACCGACCACATGACGTACCGGATCAGCTCGTTCAGATCGCGCGCCTTCGGGCGGGCTGCGGCGGACCCGGTGACTTCGTTTCCTGCCATGTTGTTATGTCTACCAGAGCCATCCGCCATGCCCTGGTCTCATGGGGTGATGTCACCGCAAGCGGGAGTAGCAGCCGCAAGCTGACGATGCCAGGCGGCTAGCTCGTCAGTGCCCCAGCGACACGGCGTGTCTTGCGAATTAAATTGATATCACTATGCTAGGATCGTGGTATCAGCGAACGTCAGGCTGGAGGCAGTGAGATGGCAACTCAGGTGAGCGCCGCGGACGGCGCCAGGTTTCCCACCCAGGCGGTCCACGAGTATGCGGCCACGTATGTCGCGGGCATCCCTGTCCTGATCATCGGCATCGTGGCCGTCCTGGTGGGGGCCGCGCTGTGCGCCCTCGGGGGGCCGGTCGGCGGAGCGGGCGGGATCGCGCTCGTCGTCGTGGGAGTGCTGATCCTCATCGCGGCGTCCATCACCTTCCGCGGCCTGACGCCGGTCGCTCCCGGCCGTGCGCGGGTCGTCCAGCTGTTCGGCCGGTACCGCGGCACGATCCGCGATTCCGGCCTGCAGTGGGTCAACCCGTTCACCACCCGGATCGAGGTGTCCACGCGGATCCGGAATCTCGAGTCCGCGCAGGCAAAGGTCAACGACGCCGACGGCAACCCGATCGAGATTGCCGCCGTCGTGGTCTGGCAGGTCAACGACACCGGCAACGCGGTCTATTCCGTGGACGACTACACCAAGTTCGTCGCCATCCAGACCGAGACGGCGGTACGGCATATCGCGGGCAGCTACCCCTATGACAACCGTGGCAGCGGGGCCCTGTCCCTGCGGGATAACGCCGACGAGATCACGCAGCGGCTGTCGGCCGAGCTGACAGACCGGGTCAAGTCAGCCGGCGTCGACGTCATCGAGACCCGGCTCACCCGGTTGTCGTACGCTCCGGAGATCGCCCAGGCCATGCTCCGTCAGCAGCAGGCCAGCGCCGTCGTGGGGGCCCGGCAGCGCATCGTCGAGGGCGCGGTGGGCATGGTGCAGATGGCGCTGCAGAAGCTTCAGGACGAAGGCGTAGTCGAACTTGACGAGGAGAGGAAGGCCGCGATGGTGTCGAACTTGCTCGTCGTACTGTGCAGCGAGCAGGCAACTCAGCAGGTCGTCAACACCGGCTCCCTCTACTCCTGACGGGCCTGCGGTAGTCCCGTGAGCGAACGCAAAGGCATCCTGCTGCGGCTTGACCCCGCTGTCCATGACGCGCTGGCCAGGTGGGCGTCGGACGAGCTTCGCAGCACCAATGCCCAGATCGAGTTCCTGCTGCGCCGCGCGCTGGGCGAGGCCGGGCGGCTGCCCGGCCACGTCCGGCAGATGCGCGGGCCCGGCCGACCGCCGGGAAGCCGGGCGTCGTCCGATCAGCCGAAGCCGTCGTCGCCCTGAGGGACCCTGTTCCGCTGACCGGCACTATGCCCCTGAGCGGCCCAGTCCACCCGACCGGCACTATGCTGCTGGCGGGCATCGACCGTGCTCAGAGGCGTTCTCGGGGAAATCGCCGCAGAATCACTTACCCCCGCATTACCGCATAGAATACCGACCGGCCTGCGCCCCGGAGGCTACTCGACGCGGGATGGTGAGCGAAAGCCAGTGGAAGCTGTCACGTACTCCATCGTGATCCCCATTTACAACGAGCAGCAGTCCTTCCCCGCCTTGGTCAAGCGACTGCTCGGCGTGATGGAGCAGCTGGACGGGCCGGCCGAGGTCGTGCTTGTCGATGACGGCAGCCAGGACGCCAGCTACGAGCTGATGGTGGCAGCCAACCATGACGACCCCCGGTTCAAGGTCCTGCAGCTGTCCAGGAACTTCGGTCACCAGGTCGCCATTACCGCCGGCATGGACGCGGCTGCAGGTCAGGCCGTCATCGTGATGGACGCCGATCTTCAGGACCCGCCCGAGGTCATCCTGGAGATGGTCGCCCGGTGGCACGAGGGCTACGACGTCGTCTACGCGGTGCGCGAGCGCCGGGAGGGCGAAACGCTGTTCAAGCGCAAGAGTGCCACGCTCTTTTACGGACTTCAGCGCCGCCTGGCAGAGACCGACCAGCCCGTGGAGGTGGGCGACTTCCGCCTGGTGGACCGGAAGGCACTGAACGCGTTTCTGCGGATGCGCGAGCGCAACCGGTACGTCCGCGGAATGTTCTCCTGGGTTGGATTCCGGCAGACGGCGGTGCCTTACACCCGGGCGTCGCGCGAGGCCGGTGAAAGCAAGTACCCGCTGCGTAAAATGGTGCGCCTGGCGGTTGACGGCCTCGTCGGCTTCTCGACGGCGCCGCTGCGCTTCGCTTTGATGCTCGGCCTGGTCATGGCGGCGGCTTCCGTTCTTTACGGAATCATCGCCATTTCCGTGAAGCTCGCTGGCCTTTCTATTGTTCCCGGCTACACCTCGCTGCTGGTGGCGATCACCTTTCTCAGCGGGGTCCAGCTGACGGTGCTCGGCATGGTGGGCCAGTACGTGGCACGGATTTACGACGAGGCGAGGGCCCGCCCGCTGTACCTAGTCCGGGATGCGCGCGGCTTTGCCGCCGGCACCCGCCATGACGACGATTCGGTCTGGCCGTCGGTCAGCCCGGACTCCGTCACGAGCGGCCAGCGCATCCGCTCGCAGCCGTCATGACAGCGATCAGTCACCAGGACGACGGGCGGGCCGGCCCGCCGCTGGCAGGTCAAGGTCAGCCGGATTCGACGACGCGGAGCGAGCGCCGCGACTGGCTGAGCTCGGCTGTCGTTCAGGGCCTGCTGGCGTTCGGCCTCTACCTGGCCGTGTGGGTCCCGACCGCGGTGCACTCACTGGCCCACCATCCCGGGCGGGCGCTGCTCGACCAGAAGAGCATGGACCCGAACTTCTATACGTGGTGCCTCCGCTGGTGGCCGTACGCGATCGGGCACGGGCTCAACCCGCTCTTCACCCACGAGATCGGCGCGCCGGCCGGGCATACGCTGGCCTGGGTCACCACGGTGCCCCCGCTGGCCTTGCTCGCCACGCCGCTCACCTTCGCCGCCGGACCGGTTGTCTCCTTCAGCGTGCTGACCGCGATTGCTCCCCCGCTTGCAGCGTGGGCCGCCTTCGTACTGTGCCGGCGGCTGACCGGGAAGTTCTGGCCAGGGCTGCTCGGCGGCGCCGTGTTCGGATTCTCGGCATACGAGATGAACCACAGCGAGGCCGGCCAGCTCAACCTCATTTACTGCCTGCTTCTCCCGCTGATGGCTTATCTGGTCGTTCTCTGGCGAGACGAGAGCATCGGCGCACGCACCTTCGTGATCTTGATGGGGATCACCATGGGGGTGCAGTTCTACCTGTTCCTGGAGACCTTCGCCGACATGACGGCGATCCTGGCGCTGTCGCTCCTGGTCGGCTTCGCGCTGGCCGGCCGGGACGGCCGTCCGCAGATGCTGCGACTGACCAGGCTCACCGCCCTCGCGTACGTGCTCGCGATCGTGCTGGCTGCCCCCTATCTCAGGTACGCGCTGGCCACCAAGCCGCCGAAGCTGGTGGCTGTGACCGGAATGGACCTGGTCAGCCTGGTAGTGCCGCGTCCGGGGCGCACGCTCGGTATTGCCTGGCTGGCACATGAGGCGATCGGGCCGGTCGAGACCTCGCAGGCCTGTTACGTCGGCATTCCGCTGATCGTCGTCGCCATCCTGCTGGCCGTCACCAGCCGATCCAGCCGCACCGTTCGGTTCCTGTCCGTCATGCTGGTGCTGATCATGGTGGCCGCGATCGGCCCCGAGGTGTACCTCGACGGGCGTCCGGTTGCCCGGCTGCCCTGGGCCAGGCTCTTCAGCCTGCCGATTGTGCGTAATGCCTACCCGTCCCGGCTGATGCTGTTCGCCTTCCTGATCCTTGCCGTCACCGCAGCGCTATGGCTAGCAGGCCCGGCTCAGCACATCCGCTGGGTCGACTGGGCTCGCTGGCCGCTGGCCATTCTCGTGATCGCCGCGATCGCACTGGACGTGCCGCCGATGAAGATCAGCCCGGCCACCAGCGTGCCCGCCTTCATCAGCTCCGGACAGTACCGTCAGCAGCTCACGCCGGGCGAGATCGTCGTCGTCGTCTCCAACGTCGGCAACGCCGGCATGCTGTGGCAAGCCCAGTCCGGCTTCTACATGCGCCTCTCTGGCGGCTTCATCAACGCCGGCATCAACCATCTTTCTGACCTGCCCCCGCCGGTTCAGGACCTGAAGCACGCGACGCCAGCGAGGGTGGCCCGATTCGAGGCCTACGTAAAGACCAACAAGATCGGCGCGATCCTGCTCGACGTCAAGCACGAGCCGCGGTGGGTAGCCATCTTCCAGCAGCTTGGCCTGGTGGGCCACCGCACCGGCGGCGTTTTGGTGTACCGGACCCTCGGCTGCCAGTCCTGCCATGCGCTGGACTGGGCGCAACTCGGCAAGCACGCGCCGGCCACTACCTAAGGCACCATGGGGGCGTCGGTCAGGGAACGGGACGGCTGCTAGCTGGCCGGCCGGTAGACCATGACGCCATCAGCGGTGTAGTCGAACTTGAAGCCGGTCTCCGCCAGGTAATGCTCGATGTTGCGGTAGTAGAGGATCGAGGCCGACAGCCGGGCCGGGCCGGCCCAGCGCCTCGTCCAGACCAGTGCCCACCCAACATGCAGGGTTCTCGCGTCCTGCCGCGCCCGGGTGACCTGGGCCGGCGTGAGCTTCACGCCCTCCCCCGCGCGGACCAGATCGGCGTAAAACGGCTGCCTTCTGATGCCCTTGATCGTCCGCTGCGGAATTCCGGCGGTATAGGCAATGGCCCGCGGGTGACCGTCGGCGGTCGCCAGCACCAGCGGGTAGTCTGCGGCCGCCGCACCGCCGAACCGCTCCGGGCCGCGGATGACGAACGGGATGTCGACCACGACCGAATGCGAATGGTCGGCAGCGATCGGCTGGTCAAGTGCGGGCATCGACGTCGGCACGGTCGTGAGCCCAGGCGAGCC
>Ga0335074_10003092_pt1 | contig 22662 bp, 11 predicted proteins | sample Lox_Sample_23_FD_206715 | JGI IMG/M metagenome (GOLD analysis project Ga0335074, IMG submission 206715) | Soil microbial communities from Loxahatchee National Wildlife Refuge, Florida, United States - Lox_Sample_2.3 | ecosystem: Environmental > Terrestrial > Soil > Wetlands | place: USA...
GGCTCTTGAACCCCGGTGGCTGGCTGCTCACCGAGATCGGGGGCGACCAAGGCAGGGCCGTCACGGCATTACTGTCCGGTGCTCAGTTCGGGCGACCCGAGTTTTGGTATGACGAGGAAGGCGACCTTCGCGGGGTCATGGCGCAAAATAATCACCGCCCTAGGCCCTGAGGCTCCGCTTCGCGCAGGAGCGGCGGCACCCGCCGCCCCTACCCTTCGTGCCATAGCCCAGGACTGGCCATTGGCCCTGGTTCAATGGTTGCCAGAGTTGTTCACCGAGCCGTGGACGGTGTTGCTGGAGTAAGTGAAACCGCCCGAGTTGCCTGTGATGGACAACGAGCCGCCCACGGTGTTGTTGGTGAACGTGACGCCCCCGGTGTTCGAGGTCACGGCGGCACTCCCTGTAATTGTGTTGCCGATTATGAGCACTCCCCCGGAGTTGCTCGAGATGCTCAAAGAACCCGTCACGTGCTCGGTGGTGAGCGAGAGCCCGCCGCTGTTACTGGACAGGCTGGCACTGCCCCCGATCGTTCCACCCGAGATCGCGACCCCACCGGTGTTACTGGCCAGGCTGACGCTTCCCCCGATGCTGCCACCGCTGATCGACACGGGGCCGGTCGTGCCCGTCACCGAGACCGAGCCGGTAATGGCCACCCCTGAGAGACCGATGGCAGTGGCGCCGCTCGCGCTCAGTGAACCGCCAATGGTCCCACCCGTGACCCAGAGCGACCCGCCCGCGGAGACGCTCACCGAGCCGGTGATCTTGCCTCCCGCCTCCAGGCACGCAGCCTGCCCCTTTGCGACGACAAGTGACTCGCTCTCGGTCTTGCTGATACAGGCCTCAGTGGTCACGCTGATCGTCGTGCTGGTCGGCACCGGCTCGTAGTCGGTCGAGTCCGTTGGTGTGAAGACCACGTCCAGGGTTTGTACACCAGGGGTCAAGACTGTCCCGGCCGCTGGCGTGTAGGCGAAGGTGCCCGGCACCGAGGCGGTGGCGTCCAGTTGCGTCGAGCTGAGCTTGGTGCCGTAGGTGATCGCCGCCGGCGTGGACCAGTTGACGGTGGGCGTCGCCTGGTTGACGGTGGCGCTTTCGCTGGCGGATTCACTGCTCAGGTAGAGCGGTGCCGATGCCCCGTTTGGCTCATAACCGGAATAACTTGCCGTGAACTTATGTGACCCGGCAGTAACCGAGCTAAGGGTGCACGTTGCCGACCCAGCGGTCACCGGCTGTGCCCCACAGGCTGCGATTACCGACCCATCCTGGCTAAAAGCTACTGTGCCGTCGCCGGTAGGCACCGCAACAGGGCTGCCCGGGCTTGCCAGCGACACGGCGGCGGTCAGCTTGACGGTCTGACCATAGATCGAGGAGCTGGGCGCGACCGTGATCGAGGTCTGGCTCGTGTCGGCGACCGTTACGGTCGGGCCGTTGGGTGGGGTGGCAGATGAAGTAGCAGACGCGGCGTAGTCCGGGTCGCTGGCGTTAATCGTCGTGCCGTTGGGCAGCGTCAGGCTCTCCGACCCGAAGTAAGCGGAGACGACGTAACTGTTCCCGGCGTCGAGGGAAGGCAGGGTGATGACCCCTGCATCAGCCACACCTGCTTCGTTGGTCTCGCCGGTCGAGCCACCAGCCACCGCGCCTGTCGAGGGGTTGGTGAGCTCGAAGTAGACAGTCTTCTGTGCCACCCCTGTGCCATTGAGCCCCGGCGTTGTGAGCTGCGCGCTGATGCCGTTCGGAGCGCCGGAGTCGAGCTGGTTCGAGGGCACAGCCAGGCTGAGAGCGGTGGTGGCGGGCGCCACCGTGAACATCTCGGTCGCCGATGTCGCGGCGAAGCTCGAGTTTCCGTTATAAGTGGCGGTGAGCGTGTAGGTCCCGGGTTGCAGGTTGGACAGCGGGATGTTGGCTGTGGCCACCCCGGGCGCAATGGAGCTGGTGATGGCCGTGGCAATCGCCGACCCGATAGAGAAGGTGACCTGTTGGCCGACGAGCGGGCTCGAAGAGGTTGTCGTCAAGGTTGCCGAAACGCTGGCCGCGGTCCCGAACCCGTCGCTGGTGTCCCCGCTCAAGGCCAGCGTTGTGCTCGCTGGGCCTGGCGGTGGTGTCCCGCTCGGGGTCAGCACGGTCGGTGAGAAGTAATAGCCTCCGTTATTGTCGAGGCTCACTTCACCGGCACTGTTGGCCGCCTGTACTTCGAAGACGGCGTCCCCGGGGCTGCTGTCGGAGAACGTACCCGTCCACAGGGCCGGGTTGGTCGCCGACGGGGCGAGGTCGACCGACGCCCAAGTCCCGTCCCCGCCTCCGGTGGGAGGATCGGTGTGTGTGACCCACACCTCCTGAACGCTGCCGGGTACGCTTCCCAGGACTGTGGCCGACACTGCCACTTCCCCGCCGCTCTCCGTGGCAATCACGTCGGAGATGTTCGGCGACGATGCTAGGCCTGCGTCGGAACTGTTGGGGCTGTAAAAGAGGTGAAGGTCGAGGCTGCTGTACTCCCGGTTGATGGCGTTACCGGGCGTCGTCGGGTCGGAAATGTACTGCTCCGGGGTGATCCCGAGCTCGGTGCCGGCGCCCGTGTCCAGGGTCCCGAAGTAGTTGGGGTTCGTCAACCTCTGGGGCAGGTACACCGGCGATGAGAACGGGCTGGCGAGCTCGCTCGAATCGGTGACAGGGTCACCGGTCAGCGGAGGTGCGCCCGACGTGTCGCTGTAATTGCCCCCCCAGAAGCCGACCCCGGTCAAGGTGTAATTAGGGACGTTCACGTCTTCGGTCACGACCGGCACGATCGGCGCCCCGGGGTCAGCCACGACCTGGCTCGCGGCGAACTGGCCCTGCGGCAACTGGTTTTGCGGCAACGTGTCGTAGCTGAGCGGCGTCGTTGTGGGCTGCCCAGGAGGCGTGTACGAGTCGAACGCAGGCACGCCCACCGGCAAGTCGTACTCTGCTGTCCCAAGGGTGCTCGCTGGCCCGTTGAAGATGAGGTTGCTGCTGGTGCTGACTACGCCCTGGGTGGATGGTGTCGCGACAGGAGCGTTCGAGGCAGACGGTTCTTGCACCCCCAGCATCGGGAGGCCGTAGAGCGTGACCTCTAGGAGCGCTTTCTCCTCGAGACCGTTGAGCTGGTCCAGGCTGGCGAGGTACTGGGACTCTGCGTCGAGCAGGGCAGTCCCCACCGGCACGGCCCCGCCTCCGGTCTGGTAGAGCTGCTGAGCCAGGTCTACGTAGAGCTGACCGCTGTAGGCCACGTAGTTGCTGTCGCCGAACTGGTACCCAGTCCCGGCTATGAGGGTGGCCCCCGCCTCGGTGAAAGCCTGCGGCCAGGACAGGGTGTCGGTGAGGGGTGTGGCGTCTGCCGGGTCGATGGTGTACCCCGAGTGGCACCCCGTGCTCACGACTAGCGAGTTTTCGAGGTCGTTACCGATGGCGCTGGCAAACTCTTGTGTAGTCAGGTACGTGCTGTCGTCCGCGGAAAGGGCGACGTTGGCGTTGAAGTGGGCGCCAAGGAAAACAAGCTGGTGGGGCCTTAGCGTCAACGAGTTCAAGAGGTCCGTGGCCGTCCAAGCGGTGCCGTTTGGCGGCGTGTCGATCAGCTGGTCGTTGTAGTCGGGCCCATTGGCGGAACCGGGGACGCCCGATGAGAAGTACTGCTCGACCTCGCTCGCCCCCTGCGCCATGAAGCTGTAGCCAGTGGCCAGAGTCGAAGTCGGCTGGATGACCTCCTGGGCAAGGTAACGGCTGATAGCGCTTTGGATGTCAGCCGAAGTCTCTACCAGACGTCCCACGGCCGCGCTCTGGACAGGCAGGAGCGTGTTGTCGATGTCGAGTTCGCTGCTCGCCCCGTACTGGTCGTCGGTCAGGTAGTAGTCGTCCTCCAAGGCCGCCTCCGCCGCGGAGGTCGAGCTGAGCGGGACCTGGTAGGTGTCCTCGGGACCGATGGTCTCCGCGTCCGCATATCGGAAAAACGGGACCACGTCGTCGTCGCCGATGATCACGACGTACTTGAGGTTGTTCTCGGGTGCGCCCCCGGTGCTGTACGCCCGGTAGGTGTTGATGAGATCCTGGATGCCTTGCGCCTCGAGGTTTTCGGCGTAGGGACAGGAGACGTTGGCAGGTGCCTGCGCCTGGCTCATGAGCTCCTGGATCCCTTCGCTCTGCGCCACATCGAGGACCACCCCGTTCGTGGCCTCAGCAAGGGCATTGAGGGATTGGTAGATCCCGTCTGTGCCGGTATAGGTGGGTGAAACCTGGGGCATGGCGGTTGAGTTGTCAACAATCACTGTCGAATAAGGTTCGGCTGGGGAGGTGGGCACAGGCGGGAGGCTCCCCCCCGTCACGGGCGTGGCGAGGTCGTCCGTGTAGCTCTCAAGGGTGCTCGGGCAAGCCCCACCCGAGGCGGTCACAGTCACCGTGTACGGCGCGCTGGAAAAGCCCCCGCTGTCACTCAGGACTTCGATATAGAAGTTGCCCGTGGCGTTCCACGTGTCGGCATCGACCGATTGGGTACTCGAGTCTCCTGGCGAAGACTCGCCGAGCAGGGAGTCCACCACTGCGTCGCCCGCCGAGTTCTCGTAGGCCGGGTTGTCGTAGGCGGGGTTCTCATACGCGGGGTTCTCGTAAGCCGGGTTCTCATAGGCGGGGTTCTCGTAGGCGGGGTTGTCGTAGGCGGGGTTCTCATACGCGGGGTTCTCGTAAGCCGGGTTCTCATAGGCGGGGTTCTCGTAAGCCGGCGCGAAATTTGCCGCGCTGTCGTTGTTGCTCGCGGACTCGGCCTGGGATGTAGGTACCCCATCTGGACCGGCGCCGGTGGCCGCCGCCTGGGTGATGTCCGAGAAGAGCAGGGCCTGGTAGTCGGCCGGGTTGCTGAACTGGACGGAGACCTGCTCACCGGGCTGGACGGGGAAGTCGTACCAAAGGGTCTCGCCAGCGAAGCTGATTGCCTGGGAGCCGCTGCCGCTCGACCCTCCACCCGTTGTCGACGAAAGAGTGATGGGCTGGGCACTTTCCCAAGACGTGTTCGAGGGCGCGAGCGTCTCGGTCGGCACGACCGATACGTTGTCCAGGAAATCGCCGTAGCTGTCCAGGGCGCACGGGTTGGTGTCGTCGAACTCCAGCACCGTGCTCGTACCCGTAGCCGTGAGGTTGTACGTCGCGACTTGCCAACTGGAGCCACCCTGGAGGCCGCTTCCAGGCGTGCTGGTGCCGGCGATGTACGAACCCCCCCATTGGACCGCCATGGTGTTTTCGTTGGCCTGGGTGACGGTCCAGCCGCTCGGGCAACTTAAGGCACTCGGGGCAGCCATATTAACATCTGGCCGTGCCTGGTATGCAAAGGTGAGCGTGTACTGAGCGCCTAGCACGGTAGAGATGGTCTGGGTGACCCCGCTCACGCAGTTGGAGGCCAGCTCTGCGTACTGGGTGCTGCCGCCGTACGGTGTCACTCCATTCGTCCCCTCGGTTTGCAGTTCTATCCCGCAGGAGTTGGTCGAGTCCCACCCGGGTACGTCGCCGGAGCCCTGGGGGAAGTTCTCCCAATTGCCAGTGGTCGGGGAACAGCCAGCGCATGGTGTCTCGACCGCCGGGTCCCCGAAGTCGCCGTTGGTCACCAGCTGGTTGCTGCTAACGGTCACCGAGATCGCCGAAGACGCGCTGCCCTGCTCGCCCAATGTCGTATCGAGCTCGAAGGCGTCTAGCTCGTAGGTGGCTGGCGCGGAGGCGCCGGCGGGGAGGGTTACGGAGAGCCCCCAAATACCGCTGCTATCGCTCGTGGTCTCTCCGAGCCAAAGCCCGTAGCTGTCAGCCGCGACGATGGTCGTGTTTTCGTCGGCGCTGCCCTGGAGAGTGACCGTTGGCGACGTGCAGGAGTAATCGCCGCCTGAACCCGAACAGTTAGTGCTCGCGGTCAAGTTCACCGAGAGGCTTGGGGTCCCGAGCGTCTGTGCCGACGCCACTGATGTCGGGGAGGTCAGCGGGGCCGCGACGAGAGCAAAGGCGACGGCGAGCGCGATGCGCGTGAAGTACGGTCCCGTCCGGGAGAGGTGCCCACTCATTGACAAGAAGCCTCCTACTGCTGCCCAAGCCGGCGAACGCCGTTGGCCTGGTGTTTCAGAGCACCCTAACTTGGGTAATAAGGCTCGGCAACAGCTGCGGCCGGTAAAAGGGACAAAGACGGCTTGAGGTCACTGACCGCGGCAGAGAGCGGACGCAAGGTAGGTGGCGGCTTCGAGATCGAGGGCCCGCCCAGCAGCCAGTTCTGCGGCGGCATCCGGCCCAAGCCGCTCGCGAGCCTCTGCGACACCGCCCTCCAGCTCGGCCTCCTGGTAGTCAAGCCTGGGTGACCCGATCAGCTCGCGCAAGCCGTCGGACGCCCCGACCAAGCGGACCGCCTCTTGCGGTGAACCGGGCGCAGCGAAGATGGCGATGTCATCGAAGAGCATGCACAAAGACCACCGGTCGCCGGACAAGGCATAACTGCGCAAGGCCTCAAGGTAGTGGTCGCCGGCCGCGTGGCGGTCGCCAAGTTCCCGCGTGGTGTTGCCGAGGTTGTGCTTGGTGACGGCGACACCATAGAGATCCCCAGCTTCCAGCGCCGCTCGCAGTCCTTCCTCGAAGTGCGACCTGGCTTCGGCGTACTGCTTGCGTAAGTAGGCCACCATGCCGAGATTGTTGAGCGACGCCCCGATCCCCCAGAGCTCGCGAAGCTCCCTGCGGATGAAGAGCGCCTGCTCGGCAAGCTCCTGAGCCACTTCGTACTCGGCGAGGTGCATAGCGGGCACACCGAGGTTGCCGAGGAGCTGCGCTTCGCGCCGGCGGTCACCAAGCACCCGGTACATTTCGAGGCTCTGCGCGAAATACTCGCGGGACTTTTGCGGGTCTCCCCGAAGGTTGGCAATGCTCCCGCGCAAGTGCGCGACCTTCGCCAACCCAGGTGTGTCGCCCAGCTGCTGGAAGACACCCCGGGCTTCGTCGAGCTCCTGTTCGGACTCGTAGTACCGCCCCTGCTTACGAAGCGGCACTGACCGGCTAGCGTGCGCCCAGGCCAACGCACCGCTATCCCCCAACGCCTTGGCCAGGTCGAGAGCCTCTGTGTAAACGGACTCCGCTTCCGACCACTGCCCCCGCAGCTCCAACACTGCTCCGAGCTTTAGGAGCAGCGGCCCGCGGTCCCGGTCCGTCAACAGCGGCGCGGCGCGACGGTAGTAGTCAACGGCGGCTTCGTTGGCGTAGCGGGCTTCGGCTGCCTCTCCTGCACGCAGCAGGTACTCGCGCTTTTTTCCTTCGTCGGTGCTGTACCAGAAGTGGTGGGCCAGAAGGTCGAGTGCTTGGGGAGAATTGGCTTCGAGCCAGGCACCAACGCGGCCGTGCAAGACCGAGCGGGTAGCAAAGGGAAGGCTGTCGTAGGCGACCTCACGGATGACCGCGTGCTTGAACGCGTAACCATCAGCCGCCGGCTCCTCGTGCACAACGAGGTCGTAGGCGCACAGCCGGCGTAGATAGCCGGTGACCTTGGGCCTCGCGCCCAGGTCGGGGTAGGCGCCAGTCAGTACGTCTACGCCGAAGTCGCGACCTACGACGCTGGCCACTTTCAATGTCCTGCGCGGCGCTTCTGAGAGCGTGTCGATACGCGAGAGCACAAGGGAAGCCAGGCTCGGCGGCAGTTCGACCGACGCCGCCAACTCGTCGGTCACGTCCGCGCCTTCGGCGTGCAGGTAATTGACCAGTTCTTCCAGGTAAAAGGCGTTGCCCTCGGCGCGCTCGGCCAACCGGCGCAGCAACGGCTCCGACAGCAACGTCTCTGGGCCGTAAAGCTCCTCCAGTCGATCGGCAACCAACTGGCGGCAGCTCTCGGGGTCAAGCCGGTCCAGCTCTAACACAGTGGTGTGCGGGAGCTTGGGAGCGCCGAAAGACCCGGGCCGGTAGGTCAGGAGCACGAGCACCGGTAGGGCGCTGACAGCCCGGGCCAGCACTTCGAGGAGGTCGACAGACAGCGGGTCAAGCCAGTGGCAGTCTTCGAGCACGAGGACCAAAGGCTCCTCCGCTGCCCGCACGGTGAGGTAGCGCAGCAGCAGAGACTCCAACGACGATTTGCGCAGCTTTGCGTCGAAGCCACGGGTGAGGTCGTTGTCTGCGATCGAGATCCCAAGCAGCGCGCCTAGCAAGGGGAGCCGCGAGACCAGGCTGGGGTCGACGGCCTCCAGTGCCTGTCGCAGCTCTGGAGCGGGGTCGCCCTCACTCGCATGTTCAACTCCGAGCAGCCCTGCCCAGATCGGCTGCCATGCCAAGTAGCTCGTGGCCGAGCCCACTGAAGCGGCTTCTCCCGCGTAGGCGCGCATACCCCGGCTGCCGAGTACGCCGATCAGCTCCTCGGTGAGCCGCGACTTGCCCATGCCTGCCTCTGCCATGATGCCGACGACCTGGCCGCGGGCGGCCTTGGCCGTCTCTGCCAGCGAAAGTAACGCCGCGAGCTCGGTGGACCGCCCGACTAGTGGGTGGACTGGACGGGCCCGCCGGTAGTGGGCCCGCCGGGTGCGCCCCGTCAACCGCCGTACCGCCACCGGGGCAGACTTTCCTTTGACCCTGATGTCGGCCAGCTCTTCGAAAGCGAAACTGTCCCCGGCGTCGCGCGCGACGGCGGCACTGACGTAAATCTCTCCGGGAGGAGCCGCACCCATCAGCCGGGCGGCGAGGTTGACCGGGTCACCGAGGCAGGAAAAGGCACGGCGGTGCCAGTGGCCATAGGTCCCGCTGCGGATGCGGCCTCCTGAGATCCCAACTTGCAAACCCGTCGCCGCCGTCCCGCCTTCGAGAGCGAGCACATCGAGGGCCGCGGCGCAGGCTCGGGATGCGTCGTCCTCGTGGGCCAACGGGGCACCAAAGACTGCGTACAGGTAAGCACCCTTGTCGCCGATCGTGAGCTGGAGCAAGTTACCACCATGGCGGTCGATCACCTGCTGCGCCCGACGGATGAAGTGGTCGAGGAGGAGGTGAGCCTCGGGGTCGTTGTCGTAGTCGATCCCGCCGAAGCGAACGAACATCGGGACCGCCGGGCGCAGCTCGGACAGGAACTCTCCCCGACCGGCACGCATCCGCTCGTAGACGGGCGGGAGCAGCCATTGGCGGACCACGGATCTCGGCAACCTCGGATAGGCCTTGGGCGGCGGGAGCGCTGGCAGCTCTCCGGAAAGGGCGCCCACCACACCCACTTGTCCTGCCCCCTGGCCCCGTACCAGGGCGAGCTCCACCCGGGCGCCCAGTGCCTCGAGCGTGGGCGCGTCGACGACGACCTCGCCTTTTTCGGCGTGGTGCTCGGCGTTCGCCAATCGGTCCATCAACGACCCGGCGAGGACGTCGATCAGTTGGATCGTCGGGTCACCCACGACGAAGCGGCGGGCATGGCCTGCGGCGACGGCGATCTTCATCCCGAGGTGCACGGTCGAACCCTTCGGCGTGGTGACCGTTTCCACCCGAGCCATCGCCCGTTGCATACAAAGCCCGCAAGCCGTTGCAAGCATCCCGTCATCGCCGTCGAGCCAGCAGGTGACGGCGTCACCGCTGAAATAGATGACGCTGCCACCACAGCGGTGCAGCTCGCCCAGCACGGCGTCGAAGACGACGTTCAACGTCGACGTGAGCTCCTCGGCTCCACGCTGCGCCCCGAGCTCGGTGGCCAGGGCTTCGGTGAGGGGGGTGAAGCCGGAAATGTCGGCAAATATCGCTGCACCAGAGATCCGGTCCGGCATCGGGGAGCCGGAGGCAAGTGCTCTCCTGCGGTCTCCAGCGATATAGGCCTCGACGTTGTCGGCCAGCAGGTCCCGTTGCTTGCGTACACGCTCAGCGGCCTGCGTAGGAGGGGTCTGGCTCCGCTGAGGCACATTTGGACGGTACACCAATAGGCGCCGTCGACGACCCGATGTCTACACCAGAGCCGTTGGCGCCGCCGGGCGCTCCCATGTCACAGTGGCGAGCGGGAGGTACATGTTCGAAAACTGGCCCGCCTTCTCAGCCAATGCGTGTACGCGAGACTTTCCAATCCCGCTGGCCAACCCGCTGAACGCGGTCCTCAGGCCTGGCTTACCGTGTCGACGATCAGGACCGAGCAATTGGCCTTGTGGGCGACCGAATTAGGGACGCTGCCCAGGACCCGGCGGACGCCCTTCATGCCCTTGTTGCCGACGATAATGAGATCCGCGCCGATCTTGTCTGCGACATTGACTATCGCGTCCGCAGGGTCGCCCGCGGCCGGGTAATAGCGCGCCTGGACCCCCTTGTCATTGATCGAAGTGCGCAGTCTTTCGAGCAAGAGGTCCGCGGGGTCTTGGACCCGGTCGATGTACTCGTCGGGAAGTTTGTCAATCTTCACAGAATCGGGGTCATAAGCGGTCACGACGTGGAGGTCGCCCCCCAGTGTCTTTACGAGCTCCACCGCGGCATCAACCGCGCGCGAGGCGGTCGCGGAAGCATCCGCGGCAACAAGGACAGTCTTGAACATGCTTGCCTACCTCACTGGCTCAATGTTCGCTAGCGCTAAGGGACGTTACTAGTGGCGCTCTGGCCGAGCAAGGGAGCGACGGGCCGGACGGAGCGCTTGGCTCTAGCGCCCGCGCCCCCGCCACGGCGCCGCAGCTCGCCACCTGTATGCTTTGCTCCATGCCTGACGAGACCGAGCTTCTGGGCAGGATCCCTCTTTTTGCCGCGCTCTCCAAGAAGGACCTCAGGTCGCTCGCGAAAGTGGCTCACGACATGTCTTACGAGCCCGGGACGCGCCTCACGACCGAGGACGAGGTGGGGTCGACTTTCTTTGTCGTGGTCGACGGAGAGGCTGAAGTCTCAATAGGCGGCAAATCGCGTTTCCGGCTCGGGCCAGGCGAGCATTTCGGCGAGATGTCGATCATCGACCGTTCCCCGCGTTCGGCAGACGTCGTGGCTGCGACCAAGCTGCGCTGCCTCGTGTTCACGCAATGGGAGTTCAGGCCGTTCCTCAAAGAACACCCCGATGTCGCGTGGGGCATCATGGAGGTGCTCGTGCGGCGGCTCCGGGCGGTAGACAAGGCCACTTCAGGCGCGGAGTGGTAGGGCCCCGGCAGGGCCCGGCCCGTCCCGGGATATGCCCACTCGTGGCATGGTCAAGCGGCTGTTGCCCGGCCCCGCTCCATCGTTATAACGCGGTCGACGTGGTCGGCAATGCTCATGTCATGGCTCACAACGAGGACGGAGCGGCCGTTGGTCGCGTTCAAGAGCTCAGTCATGAGGGCCGCGGATGTTGCCGGGTCCAAGCGGGCAGTTGGTTCATCCAGTAAGAGCAAGGGTGGGCCGGCAAGCAGCACCCGAGCCAGGGCCAATCGCTGGGCTTCGCCGGCGCTCAGGGGTAGACCGCCGGCTCCGAGTTGAGCGCCAAGGCCCCCAGGCAGTGCTGCCGCCCAGGCCCCGAGACCCGCCCTGCCGAGCGAGGCGAGGCACTCGCCATCAGTCGCTGAGGGCCGAGCCAGCCGCAAGTTGTCGCGCAGGCTGGCGGAGAATATGTGAGCTTCGTCGGGTGCCCATCCCGCGAGGGACGCGATCTCGCTTCGCGACACGGACGAGACGTCCAGAGGCCCTAAGTGGGCGGTGCCTTCGGAACAAGCGAGGAAATGCAGCAGTGTATAGATGGCACTTGTCTTTCCCGCCCCGCTTGCGCCGACGAGGGCTACCCGCTCGCCCGGGCCTACCGTGAACGACACGTCCTCGAGGAGCATCGCACCGTCCGGTGCTCTCGCAGCCACGCCAACAAGGCGCGCTTGCACTCCTCCAAGGTGCGCTGGCACTCCTCCAAGGTGCGCTGGCACTCCTCCAAGGTGCGCCGGCCACCGCCCGGCGGCGGGTGGCCTCGGCCCTGGCTCGAGCTCCTCCGCTGGGGCGGGGAGAGCCTCGAGCTCTCGCACGCGCCGCCTAGCGGCCGCTCCGGCGCTTGTGCGGGCCAGTACCACAGGCAGGCCGGCGCACTGGTCCATGACAGCTAGGGCGGCGAAGACCGCGACAGCTAGCATTACGCCGCCAACGTGGCCGGACCGGTTCAGGCTGAGCCCGATCTTGACAGCGCCGGCGAGGACGGCTCCGGTCCCCGCAATGGCAAGTGCACGGGAAATGCCTGTCACCCCCGCCCGGCGCCGCTGCAGCTCTCTTTCCCTTCGTTCGACCTCCGCCAGGCTTTGCGCCACGAGATCCCGCCGACCGTAGGCGATGAGCTCGGGTGCCGAGAGCACGGCTTCGGCGACGAGCCCGGCGAGCTCGGCGCGCTCGATGGCGGCCTCATGTTCAACCTGGGCGACCGGCCGGGCCATCCCGATCGCGAGCGCTATGACTGCGAGCGCCCCGACTAGCAGGAGAGCACCGAGCACTGGTGCCACGAGGGCAGCTAGCAGCGCACCGAGGAGGATGCTGGCAGTGAGGTCGATGGAGGCGGTCGTCGCATTGGCAAAGCCCTCGGCCACCACCTCTGCGTCTGAGACAAACCCGCTCAAGGCGCTGCCGCGGCTGCGCCGGCCAAAGCCGGCCGGCAGGAGTGGCACAAGTACGTCCCAGAGGTGGAGCCGCAGCTGGCCGAGCAGGTCGAGGGACATGTCGTGGACCGCGAGGCGCTGCAGGTAGCGAAAAATGCCTTTTCCGAGCGAGAATGCTTGCACGGCGCCGATCGCGACGCAGAGGCTCAGGACCGGAGGCCGCTCGGAAGCCCGGGTAATGAGCCACGCCGAAGTCGCCAGCAGCCCGACGCCGCATGCCGCGCTCAACGCGCCGGCACCGGAGGCCGGCAAAAAAGCCATCGTCCGGAGGGAGCCGCTTTCTCCGGGGGCCCTCACGTCGCCACCCCGACCAGAGAACCAATCGGCAGGTCGACAAAGTTGCCGTTTTCCAGCGAGACCACCCTGTCAGCTAGACGGGCAAGCGAGGTGCGGTGCGAGACTATGAGCGCGCTGGCACCGGTAAGCACCTCTCGGAGCGACTCGAGCACGACAGCTTCAGTGCCGGCGTCAAGATGGACCGTCGGTTCGTCCAGTAGGTAGAGCGGGCGGCCCCGGAGAAAAGCCCGCGCCAAGGCGAGCCGCTGGAGCTCTCCTGCAGAGACCGCCCGGGAACCCTCTCCTATGCACGTCTCCAAGCCTGCGGGCAAACCTGCCAGCCAATGGAGCGCTCCTGCTTTCCCTAACGCTGCAACAAGGTCGCCGTCAGTCGCGCGGGGCTCAGCGAGCCGGAGATTGTCTGCAATGGTGGCGGCGAGCAAGCTCGGGTGCTCGGGCAAATAGGTCAATCGCGAGCGCCACCCATCCCCATCGATAAGGGCCAAATCTTGGCCATCGCCGACCACCGAACCGGCGTCCGGCCGCAAGAAGCCGAGCAAAAGTGAAATAACAGTGGACTTGCCGGCGCCGCTCGGTCCTACGAGCAAGACCGTTTGGCCCCGGGGGATAAGAAGTTGCGCGTTATCGAGTAGAGCGCGCTCTTGGCCTGGGAGCCAAACGCTCACCCCTCGCAGCTCTGCGGCGAACGCGCCCGCAGCACCCGCGGACCTGGCCAGCGCAGGCCCTGAGCGATCAGGCAGTTCGTGCGCAAGCGTGGCCAGTTCGTGCGCAAGTGGGGGCGGTCCCGGCGCCCGCAATTGCGCGCTAGCCCCATTGGCCACGAGCGAAAGAGCTTTCGACGCGGCGGCGAGCCCTTCAGCGCTGTCATGGAACTCGGCGCTTGCTTTCCTCAGCGGTAGGAACACTTCCGGGGCGAGTATGAGCACCGCGAGGGCCGTCGGGAGCGCGATCGAGCCCGAGATCAAACGCAAACCGAGCGGGACTGCCACCAGCGCGACCGAAACTGCCCCGAGGGTGTCCAGGACGAGCGCAGAAAGGAAAGCGACGCGAAGGACTTTTGTCGTTGAACGCCGCAGGACGTCGTTGGCTCTGGCGATCCTCCCGCGCTGGTCGTCCGCGCGCCCAAAAGCTTTCAGGATGGCAAGGCCCTCAAAAAGGTCAGCGACTTGGGCGCCCAGGCGCTCGACCTGTCCCCAGCGTTCAGATGCTAGCGAAAGGCTCGCGCGCCCGACGAGCGCGCCAAAAATGGGGAAAAGAGCTACAAGCACGGCCATTATCAGTGCCGAAGGCCAATCAAGCACTCCGACGACCACCAACAGCGCCGTGGGGACCAGGGCCGCCAGGGCCATGTCAGGGACGCACCGGGCGACATAGACATCGAGAGCATCGAGGCCGCGCCCGGCAAGCGCCGCTGTCGACCCAGGGCCCTCGGGGCCCCCCCGGCGAAGCGCGCTCCCGTCTACGGCCGCCATTACGAGCCGTCCCCGGAGCACAGCCTTGGCGCGCGACGCGCCCGCGCCTGCCAGGGGCTCGGCCACGAGCGCTGCGCCCGCGCGGCCGGCTATCCCGGTTGCGAGGAGAACGAACCAGAAAACGCGGTCCACTGGATGTGCTTTTGGCATCGCGCTGGCAAGAAGGTGCGCGAGCGCAAGCGCCTGCACGACGACAGCGGCCGCTGCCACCAGGCCACAGGACACCGAGGCCGCCAAGGTGACCTTGAGGCCGGGTACCTCCGCTAGCAGCTTCTGGTCGACCGGCCGGCGCCCGTGCCCCCCGCGTTGGGGGGCTTTGGCGGGGACGTCAGGCACTGCCTGCAGCCGGTGCGGGCCTTGTCATCACCGAGGCTGCGGTACCGGGTGCGACCGTGGCTTCGCCACTCACGGCGGCACTTTCCGGGCTGCCCGCGCCCGGCGTAGGGGTGGCAGCCGCGGCTGCGCTCGGCGGGCGCGTGATCCGCTTGCGGAACACCCAATAGGTCCAACCCTGGTAGGCGAGCACAAATGGCGTGAAGATCGCCGCCACGATGGTCATGACCACGAGCGTGTTGTGCTGCGAAGCCGCGGCGCCGATCAGTAACCCGCCCTTGGCGGCGGCATTCGAGGCTGGGATCACAGCTGGGAACATCCTGGCGAACACTGCCCCCATGGCCGCCATGATGGCCGCCCCCGTTGCGGCAAAAGCGAGGCCGTAGTGTGCTCGCTCGGACAAACCAAAGGCTGCAACGAGGCCAACAAGGGCCACGAGGCCGATCACTACCGGCAGCGCGAGAGGGAGCTGCCCTGGCACGGGGGGGCGGCCTGCGGTAGCTACCCACGCGACGAGGCCGGCGAAGAGAGCCACAGAGACGGCAGCGGAGAGCCGCACCGCTTTGTGTGCCCGCTCGGCGAGGTCTCCGTCGGTCTTAAGCGATAGGAACAACGACCCGTGGAGCACGAAAATCGCCAGGCTTGCCAGGCCACCAAAGATCGCAATGGGGTGGATAGCGCCCAGAAGGCCTCCCGTATAGCCAACGCCACCTGAGTACTTGGCGGGCCCGAGCGGGACGCCATGGATAAAATCGGTGAACGCAGCGCCCCAGACGATCGCGGGGACGAGGCTGCCGACAAAGTTGGCTATGTCCCAAGTGCGCCTCCAGGACGCGCTGTCGACCTTGTTGCGGAACTCGAAGGAGACGCCCCGCACGATGAGCGCTAAGAGGATGAGGAACAGCACAAGGTAAAAACCGTTGAAGAGGAGGCCGTACCACAATGGGAAGGCGGCGAAGGTGGCGCCCCCGGCCGTCAGTAGCCAAACCTCGTTGCCGTCCCATACGGGGCCGATCGCGTTCAGGCAGATCCGCTTGTCGGTTTCATCGCGCGACACGAACGGCGCCACAATTGCAACCCCGAAGTCAAAACCCTCGAGGAAAAGGTACCCAGCCCAAAGGAGCCCTATCAGGGCGAACCACGTGGTGTTGAGATAAGCGAAATTTGCCACTTGCCAGCTCCTCTTAGTAAACCAGGCTCCGCAGCTCGGAGACTTCGGGCCCGTGCTCGGGCTCGTCGAAGCTCTTGTGGGCTGCGCGGACAATGAGCCACACGTCTACGGCGCCAATCACCCCGTACACGAGCACGAACGCGACAAGCGTGAGGACGATGTCCGGGGCTGTGAGGGCCGACACACCCTTGGCGGTAGTCATCAAGCCGTAGACGATCCAGGGTTGGCGCCCGGCTTCGGTGAAGATCCAGCCAGTGGTATTGGCGAGGAATGGGAGAGCAATGCCCCAAAGCGCCGCCCGCTTGAACCAGATGTTGCTCGCCAGGCCCTCCAAGTGCCCGCCTCGGCCCGCCCAGGTGCCCCATGCGCCGAGGAGGATCATGAGGATCCCGGCGCCCACCATCGCCCGGAACGACCAGTAAGTCAGCGGGATGACAGGTATGTAGCTGCCTGCTCCGTACTTCGCTACTTCGGCAGCCTGAATATTGTTTATCCCCTTAACTTGCCCGTTCCATGAAAGGTCGGCGATGAGCGAGAGCACGTGCGGGACGCGGATTTGAAAAATTGCCTTCCCCTTCAAGTTCCCGATTGTCAATAGCGAAAAGCTCGCTCCCGATTTGGTCGTATAGAGAGCCTCGGCAGCGGCCATCTTCATCGGCTGGTAAACGTCCATTAGGCGAGCCTGTGCGTCACCCGCGATCGCGGTAACCACAGTCGCCACCAGCGTGAAGACGGCTGAAAAATGGGTCGCCTGCAAGAACGCGGCCCGGGTCTGGGCCCCCGCTGCCTCGCGCCTCGCCCGCCAGATGCTTATGCCGAGGACGAAAGCCCCAGCCGTAGCGAGAGCCCCGAACACTGTGTGGGCAAAAGACCCCCACAGCATCGGGTTCCCTAGGACGGCCCAAAAATTCGTGAGCACAGCTTGGCCGTGGACCACCTTGTACCCAACCGGGTGCTGCATCCAGGAGTTGGCAGCGAGGATGAACAACGCCGAGAGCATGGTCCCGAGGCTCACGAGCCAAATGGTTGCGAGGTGTAGCCGAGGCGAGAGCCGGTCGCGGCCGAACACCCAAAGGCCGATGAACGTCGACTCCATAAAGAACGCTAGGAGCGCTTCGATCGCCAATGGGGCGCCGAAGATGTTGCCCACGAATATTGAATAAGCAGACCAGTTGAGGCCGAACTGGAACTCGAGGACGATCCCGGTAACTATCCCGACCGCGATCTCTATCAAGAAAAGGCGGCCAAAAAACCGGCTCAGGCGGTCCCAGCCAGCATCATGGCGCCGGTAAGCACGCGTCTGCATGAGCGCCACTATGAACCCGAGCCCGATCGTGAGCGGAACAAAGAGGAAATGGAACACCGTGACTATTGAAAACTCCCAGCGGGCGAGGATGAGCTGCATCAGCGTTCCCGCGACCTAACTGTCGACATCGACTACCTCCCTAGGCACAAGTGCTCAAACTCAAAAAGTAAGGGCCGCCGACCGCGCCTAGTAGGGACCAAGGTCCGCGCCAGACCGAGCAGGACGTCACACCGCTGGAGGCCCCAGGCCGCCCGCCTGCTCACGTAGACAAGGGAGCGCCATCGCGCCCAGGTCGCCGGGCCGGGCAGAGGGGAGCCCTCGGCTCGTGGGCTCCCCTCCTCCCGGCGACCTGGGCAAGGCTCGTCATGGCAGCGGCGCGCAGAGTGTTCCCGCAAAAGTAGTAGCTCAGCTGCTCGGTGAACCTACGCTTACAGGGTGGAGGATTTGCCAGGCATGACGAGCGCGCTCAGGCCCGGCTCACCCGGACGGATCTCGTGAGGAAAAGAGCCTCCGGCAATACGTCCGTTAAGCACGTCCCTTTTGCCGCGCTCACCCTCCAGCGGGGCCCCAACGTCGTGCCCGAGGCGAGGCACTTTGCGCGTTCGGTCCTTTTGCACGAGGCGCCCGAGCTCCTCTCCAACGCCGAGCTCGTCGTGAGCGAGCTGGTGACAAATGCCTTCCTCCACGGCGAGCCTCCCATAACTCTCCGCCTGGGAGTGCTCCCCGCCCAGCTGCGCCTAGAAGTCGAAGACGCCGGCGTTGCCATGCCAGTACCGTTGCTGCGCGAAGGTGAGAGCATGACAGGGCGGGGCCTTTCCCTGGTCAATACCCTATGCTCGGCGTGGGGCATTGACCGCCGCCCATCGGGAGGCAAGCTCGTGTGGGCCGAACTCGAGCGTGGGCGTCAGAACCAAACCGCTGCCGCCAAAGCAGAAATGGATGTCGCCGCGCTTTTGGGCTCTTGGGACGACGTCGAACTGGCCACCTCATGGTACACCGTGTCGCTCGGGCCGGTGCCGACCGAGCTCTTACTTTCGGCGAAGGCCCAAATGGACAATGTAGTGAGGGAGCTCACCCTCATCGAAGAGGGTGAGCTATCGCGTGGTTCGTCAGTTCCCGCAGAGCTCGCAGTATTAGTCCAAACGGTGACACAGGAATTTGCCGAGGTGCGTGCTGCGGTCAAGGTACAGGCGGCTGCCGCGGCGGCCCGTGGGCAACCTGTCACCAACCTCGAGCTCAACGTGCCTGTCTCTGTCGCCGAGGCCGGCGAACGGTACCTGGCCGCGCTCGACCTTGCGGACCGCTACGCGCGCTCGGGCCATTTGCTCACGCTCGCACCGCCTGCGGTGCACGGGATCTTCAGGCGTTGGTACGTGCGCACCCTCGTAGACCAGGTGAGGGCTCTTTCGAAGGGCGACACTCCACCGGCTTTGCGCCCCTTCGGGCTCGTGCTCGCGGACGAGGTGGCCCGCCTCGGGCACCTCCAGGACACTGCGGCGCGCCTCGCACTGCTTCAGGGCGTCACGAGTGCCCTCGCTCAAGCAAAAACTCCCGAGGAGATGGGCGAAGCTGTCGTGACGAGCCTCGTGCGTAGCGCGGGCGTAAGGGGTGCCCGCGTGCGCGTGATCACAGAGGAAGGGATGCTCAGGTCCGTTGCCTGGCGCGGTGAAGGCGACGATGGGGGCGATGCGCTCGCCGAACTGCCGCTCAGCTCGGACCTTCCGGGTGCCGAAGCGGTCCGCACCCGCAGGACGATCCTTTACCCCTCCATGGCCGCGATCTTGAACCGCTTTCCCCAGCTGACGAGCTTCTACCCAGACGACCGCAGCGTGCAACTCGTCCCGCTCGCGGTAGGCGGCACGGTGTTGGGCCTTTTGTCGGTGACTTTCGAAGGTGGCGAGCTGAGCGACGAGGCGCGTACCAGTCTCATGGGGTCAGTAGCCGGTGTCCTCTCCCAGGCGCTGCAGCGCGCGCAGCTCGCCTCCCGGGACGAAGAAGTCCGTGAGACGCTCAGTTTTCTTGCCGATGTCACTTCGATCCTTGTCTCGGCCAGGGAACCGAGAGATGTGGTCGAACGCTTGGTGCGCCAGGCAGTCCCTCGCTTGGGAGACTGGTGCACCGTCTATTTGGCCGAAAGCGGCGGCCTCCGGCGCGTAGCGATGGCCATCGACGGGTTCCCCGAGGTAGGCGAGCGGCTCAAAGCCCGTACTCTCAGCCTGGACCTCGATATCCCCCAGGTCCGCGCTTACAAATCTGGTCGCGCCGAGCTCATCCCCGAGGGCGCAGGCACGCTCCTGGAGTCCCTTTACCCCGGCCTGGATTTTGCCGCGCTAGGTGGAGACAGAGAGCGCGCCTCGGGAGCCTGCGTCCCGATCGTGCTGCGCGGCGAGCGGATCGGTGTCATCGCGCTCACTTTTCTCGGTTCTGGGCGAAGGATTTCTCCGGGCATCCTCGAGAGCATCAGGGGCCTGGCCGAGCGATCTGCCCTCGCGCTCGACAATGCCCGCCACTGGAGCCACCAACATCAGGCGCTCCAGGCCCTTGTAGCAGCTTTGCTCCCTGCCGAGCCGCCGTCGCTCCCGGGGATCGAGTTTGCCGCACGTTACCTGCCCGCCGCCGCGGACGTTGCAGGCGATTGGTGGGAAGCAGAGCTGTTGCCCGATGGGACCGTGCTCCTCGGGCTAGGGGACGCGGCGGGCCATGGCGTCGGTGCTGTTTCGCAAATGTGCGAGCTGCGGCATGGGGCGCGCGCTCTCGCCGCAGTGGACCCGAGCCCCGCCGCCCTCCTCGCCGACCTCAACCGGAGGCTCTCGGGCCCTGATGCCGGCTTTGCAACAGCTTTTTACGGCCGCCTCAACCCCCTCAGCGGTGAGCTCCGCTGGGCGAGCGCCGGGCACGTGCCGCCTTTGTACGTGGGCGCCGGTGGCATCGTCACGCCCTTGGTCTACCCCGAGGGTGTGCCCCTTGGTGCTCCGAGGGCCACGGCCCGCGTGGACAACCGTTTGGTACTGGCCCCCGGCGAGGTGCTTGTTCTTTATAGTGACGGCGTTGTCGAAAGAAGGGACGAAGCTCTCGACGACGGGATAGACAGGCTCGTTCGCACGGTGGTCAGGCACAGCCACGCTGAGCTCAACGAACTGGCCGAGCTGATCATCGCCGAGCACTGCGCGCAGCCTCTTGACGACGCCTGCCTGCTCCTGGTCCGCCGTCGCCCCTGAACCGCCCGGCCCGCCGGCCTGCCGCGGCCGACCAGCGCACCAGCCCGGCCGGCCCGGGCCCGGCAGGCCGAGTTGGGAGTAAGGGAACATATGTACGATAGGATCGACCGATGGCACAGGGGAGGCCGCCCGAGGGCTTTCGGTGGCCGCTCGACGACGGTGGGCCTGAGGATGCCCTGTTCTCGGGCCCGTGGCCGGAGCGGCACGTGGGCCACGGCAAGTACGAGGGGCTCGAGTTCCTCCACGTCAATGCGCGCACGATCATCAACAAGGTCCCGGCCGCCTCACGCATGCCCTTTCGCTACACGGTCAACGCTTATCGAGGTTGCAGCCACGCTTGCACCTATTGCTTCGCTAGGCCGACCCATGAGTTCTTGGGACTGAGCATGGGAGAAGATTTCGAGCGGCGGATAGTGGTAAAAGTCAACGCTGTCGAGCGGGCGCGAGCCGAGCTCTCCTCGCCCAGGTGGGCTGGCGACCTGATAGCCATGGGCACCAATACCGACCCGTACCAGCACGCAGAGGGCAAGTACCACCTCACCCAGGGGATCGTCCACGCCCTTTCCGAAAGACGCAACCCGTTCAGCATCCTCACGAAATCCACGCTGGTGCTGCGCGACTTGGGGCTGCTGGGCGAGGCAGCTCGACGGACGAGCGTGCGTGTCAACGTTTCGATCGGCACTCTCGACCGCGAGGTCTGGCGGGCAACCGAGCCTGGGACACCTCCACCCGACAAGCGCATCGAGGTGGTCCGGCGCCTCAACGACGCCGGCGTGCCGTGCGGGGTACTAATTGCCCCTGTTCTACCTGGCCTTTCGGACGCCGAAGAGAAGGTGGTCGAAGTTGCGCAGGCCTGCAAGATGGCGGGCGCACGCGGCGTCACCGCCATCGCGCTCCACCTCCGCCCGGGTGTGCGCGAGCACTACCTCGGTTGGCTGAGCGCGACACGGCCCGATTTGACCGACCTCTACCTGAAGCGTTTCGAGCGGGGCTCTTACCAGCCGAAGAAGGAGCAGGAACGTCTTTCCAAGATTGTCGCAAGGGTTTTCGGCATGCACAGCTCGCGGCGGCGCTTGCCTCCGAACGCTCTCGAAGAGGGAGCGAGCATCATGGCACCCGCGCAGCTTCAAGGTGAGCGGGCGAAGGACGTCCGCCCGCCAACCCAGGCGTTCGAACAGCTCGTCCTATTTAATCCCTGACCGCGCACCGCGAGTCTCTCAATCCTTGGGTTTGCGAGCTCGGCTCGGCGCGACCCTCGGCGGTTCGCCGGGCATCTTCGGGTAAACGGGAGGCCAGGGGGCGTCCGGGATGCCCTCCCTCCGGTCGCGCTCGTGGAGGGCGAGCACCGGCTCGAGAGACTGCGGCTCGTGCGCGAGCGCAGCCCAAGGGTCGCCTTTTTCCTTTAGGCGAGGTGGGACTGTCGCAACAGTGAGCTCGTCGGGTACCACGCGTTCGAGCTCGTCCCAAGAAAATGGCGTGGACACTTGCGCTCCTGGCCGAGCACGCACCGACCAAGCGCCGAAAATCGTCTTGTGCGGCGCATTTTGGTTGAAGTCGACGAAAACCCTCTTCCCCCGCTCCTCTTTCCACCATGCTGCCGTTATCAGGTCGGGCCTGCGCTTCTCCAGTTCGCGGGCGATCGCGACCGCGCACGCGCGTACCTGCACAGAGCCCCACCGCGCCTCGAGCGTTGCGAACACGTGGATGCCCCTGTTGCCGGTGGTCTTCGGCAGGGCGCGCACACCGAGCTCATTAAAGAGCGCCCTTGTTTCCTCGGCTGCTTCTTGCACCATCGAGAAAGTGACGCCCGGCGTCGGGTCGAGGTCGATCCGCAACTGGTCGGCGTGCTCGGGGTCGGCAGCAAGATAAGGCCACACGTGGAACCCGAGGCAGGCGAGGTTGACCGCCCACAGCACGTGAGCGAGGTCGGCAGCTACCAGTGCCTGTGAAGTCGTGCCATTAGGTGTTGAGACGATCGCTGTTTGAAGCCATTCTGGGTGGTTTTCAGGCACCCTCTTTTGGAAGAACGACGGCCCACCGGCGCCGTGCGGGAAGCGCTGGAGCAGTACGGGCCGCCCACCCATTGCCCGCATCAACGGCTCTTCGACGGCTTGGTAATAGCTAACTAGGTCGAGCTTGGTCTCGCCACGTTCAGGAAAAAGCACTTTGCCGGGGTTACTGACCCGGATCTCGTGCCCGTTGGCCTCAATAAGGGCGTCGTCCTGTCCCGCCGAGCTCACCATTGCACCAACCGTTGCACCAACGATTGCAGCGCTGGCTCTCCGCGCGCCCATGCCGCCGGCTGAGGCAACATCATGAGCGGCCCTTCAGCCGGTAG
>Ga0335074_10003093_pt1 | contig 22661 bp, 17 predicted proteins | sample Lox_Sample_23_FD_206715 | JGI IMG/M metagenome (GOLD analysis project Ga0335074, IMG submission 206715) | Soil microbial communities from Loxahatchee National Wildlife Refuge, Florida, United States - Lox_Sample_2.3 | ecosystem: Environmental > Terrestrial > Soil > Wetlands | place: USA...
GAGGAGGCCTGCCGTCTCGGCCGCTGAGAACCCGGCCACGTCACGTAGCACGAGCACGGCGCGCTGCAAGGGCGGCAGGTGCTGCAGGGCGGCGGCGAACGCCAGCTCGACGCTTTCCCGCTGCTCGTACCGTGCCTCCGGCGAGGTCTGGCCGCTGTCGGTCAGCCACCGATCGGGATACGGCTCCAGCCAGGGCAGGTCGGTCAGCGGCCCGTCCAGCTCGGCGCCCGGCCCGGCCGGGGTCCCCATGTCCACGGCGACCTCCCGCCGTGACCGGTGCCGTGCGATGTCGAGCGCGGAGTTGGTGGCGATGGCGTACAGCCAGGACCGGATCGACGATCTTCCCTCGAATCGGTCGATGCCTTTCCACGCCCGGACCATCGCCTCCTGCAGGGCGTCCTCGGCATCGTGCACCGAGCCCAGCATCCGGTAACAGTGGGCGCGCAACTCGCCCTGGTAGGTGACGGCCAGCTCGCCGAACTCGTCCTCGCGCATCAATCTCGCTTATCAGTCGGTTCAATCGGTTCAATCAGTGAACGTCGGATCGGCCCCGTGCAGCCGCGGCGCCCGGTCCCTGGGTTCCTCCCAGTCTTCCTGCCGCCCGAGTGCCGTCAGGTCAAGCAGCGAGTAGGCGCTGCCGAGGATGTCCGTGCCCCGCGCCCAGGTCGAATACGTGTGAAAGACCTGGCCGCCGTCGCGCAGGAAGCAGCTGACCCCGGGGACCTCGGTGGAATCCTCGTCCTCCAGCAGGCCGGGTTCGTCCTTGTAGTTGTAGCTGAGCTGCTGCCTGTCCCGGTCCAGGGTGGCCTGGAAGTCGTAGTTGAAGTCGCTGCCGTATGAGGAGTACCAGGGGACCGTCCAGCCCCGGACGGCCCGGTACTTCTCCAGCTTGTCCAGCGGGGCGCGCGACACCAGCGCGAACGCCGTGTCCCTGGACCGCAGATGGCTGAGGACCCCGTCGGAGATCTCGTCGATTCCCGCGGTGCAGCCCGGGCAGCCCGCGTCCCAGTCGGGGCCGAACATGACGTGCTGGACGATCAGCTGGCGCCTGTCCCCGAACAGGCCGGTGAGCGTCATCCGGCCACCCGGCCCGTCGAACAGGTACTCCTTGTCGATCAGGACCATCGGCAGCCGCCGCCGCCGCGCGTTCAGCGCGTCCCTTTCGCGGGTCGCCTGCTTCTCCAGATCCAGGAGCCGCTTCCTCGCTTCCAGCCACTCCAAGCGGGTCACGACATCGGGAAGGGCCACGGGTGCCTCCTTAACGCTCTGATGCCTCACGCGACGGGTTCGGAACCCCGCACAGGTTGAGACGGCGTTTCCCGCGCGGATTAATCTCAGCGAGTTAATCTCAGCCAGTTAATCTCAGCCCAGGCCGTTCGCGTCGAGGATCTTCAGCAGGTTGCGCTTGCGCCGCTGGTCCGTGCGCAGGGCCGCGAGGTAGCCGCGGAACTTTTCCGCGGTGCCCATCGCCTCGTGGCAGGCGCGGGCGGAGAGCAGCAGGCCAGCGATCCGGTGGTACACCGGGTCCCCGGTCATGGCCTTCAGCCCCGCGATGGCCCGCAGGTACACGGCCAGCGCGTCGGCCGGCCGGGCCGCGATCGAGGCGTCGGCCAGCCGCAGCCACTGCGGTTCCGATGCGGCGTCCTTGGCCGCGTCCCAGGCGGCGTCCAGGTCGCCGTCGTCCAGCAGCGCGTCGACCAGGACCGGTCCGCCCCAGGTCCCTGGCGCGTGTCCGGACCGGCGCACGTCGCGGCCCAGGAGCCCGAGGGCCTCCGCGCGCTCCCCTGGCCACAGGCCGCGGGCCGTGGCGGCCTCGCGCAGCGCCTGGTAGGCGGTCAGGGTCCGCTCGGCACGGAAACGGTCGCGGCGCAGGGTGAGCACGTCGTCGTCGCGGCCAGCGGCCGCATAGCGGCCGGCCAGGTAATCGACGAGCCGCTGGTCGGGCTGCTTCGCCTCGCGCAGGCCTCGCTCGGCCCAGTCGAGCGCCTCGGCCGCGCGGCCGGCCTCGTCGAGTTCCTCGGCGATGCGAAGGTGGCTCCAGCCGCGATCGTCGAGATTGGCCGCGTAGACCGCGACAACCGTGTCGATGTCGCCCTCGGCCTTGGCGATCGACTCCACCAGGCTCCTCGCCCACCAGTTGCCCGGGTTCTGGGCAAAGGCGGCCGCGGCCTGCTCGCGGACGGCGGCGATGCCCTTCTCGCCGAGCAGGCCGGCGTAGTCGGCGAGATCGGGCGTGACCCCGTAGTCGGCGCGCTCCAGCAGCAGGTGGCAGAGGTACCCGGCCAGCGAGACCGGGTCGGGCGGCGCCGCGTCGCACGCCCGCAGGTGGACGGCTAGCAGCTCGTAGGCGGCGTCACCGATGAAGCCGGAGGAGTCGTCGGCGACCTCGAAGGCGTCGGTGACCAGCTCGATCGCGTCGCGGGCGATCCCGATCGCCTCCGCGGCGCCCCCGGCCTGGATCAGGTCGTCGATCCCGTCGGCCGCCCGGTGCACGCCCTCGGCGTAGTCATACGCCTGGTCGTACTCGACGTAGCCCTGGCGAGGCAGCTCGATCAGCTCCCTGACCGCGCTGTGGACGGCCGCGGCGTCCGCGTTCACGGACGCCGCGCGCAGCTCGAAGCGCCGGCGCAGGTCCCGGTCCTCGTCCAGCAGCTCTAACAGCTCGGCCAGCAGTTCCTTTTTCGAAAGGGATTCCAGCCAGGAGTCGAGCCCCGCCCGGCCGGCCTTTGTGGACTCGATGAGCTCCGGCAGACCATCACCCGTCTCCAGCACGCACATCGCAACGGCGACGCAGTGCTTGCAGAAGGCTCCCTCGCGGCCGTAAGGGCAGCTGCAGTCCCCGCTGATCGCTGCGTCGCCGAACCCGAGACGGACCCGGTAATTGTGGGTGCCGAAGACGGTCCCGGTGATCTGAGTCTCGGTAACCTCCACGTCGTCCACCCGGTGGACGTAGTCGAGGCCGCGCTCAAACGATTTGGGCCCGGCCGCGCCCTTGATATCGGCCTCGGTAAATGGCAATACCACCGTCATATCGACCATTGAACACCCGGTGGCCGACATTTCTGCCCGCTGACATTTCTGCCGGGCAACGCACGGCGACGTGATGCTTGCGGCGGGCAGGGATCCGTGGCCAGGCCGGCGACCGCCGCTGCGATGGCGCACATGCGCAGACGCGCGGACGGCTATGGTCTCGGTGTGGCTGTGGACGCATTGCAAGGCCGGCGGATTCTCGTCACCGGAGCGTCGTCGGGAGTCGGCGCCGCGACCGCAGCGGCGTGCGTCGAAGCGGGCGCCCGCGTCGCCTTGCTCGCTCGCCGCGCCGACCGGATCCATGCCCTGGCCGGCGATCTCGGCGAGGCCGCGGTCGCGACGCCGGCCGACGTCCGGGACGAAGGCGAGGTCCGGAGGGCGGTTGCCGGCGCCGCGGAACGCCTCGACGGCCTGGACGGCCTCGTGAACGCGGCCGGGATCAACTGGGCCGCCCCGCTGGCCGACGGGACCGTCGCTCAGTGGCGGGACATGCTCGAGACCAACCTGCTGGGCGCTTTCGCGGTGACGCAGGCGGCTCTTCCCCATCTGATCAGGGCAGGCGGGGCCGACATCCTCACCGTGAGCTCGATGTCGGGCCGGCGGGTGCTCAGTCCGGCGATGGGGGTTTACGCGGCCACCAAGGCCGGCCTGAGCCGCTGGACCGAGGCGCTGTGGCTCGAGGTGGCGGATCGGGGGGTGCGCGTCATGCTGCTGTCACCCGGGCTCATCGCCACCGACTTTGCCGAGCGCACCGTCGATCCGCAGCAGCGCGCCGCCAACCGTTCCCGCCTGGCCGAGACCGGCTTGGATCCGGCCGAGGTGGCGGCTCAGATCGCCTACATGATCGGCCGGCCGCGAAATGTCCGGCTCGGCGATGTCACTATCTTGCCGACCGCGCAGCAGCACTAGGCAATCGTGGCCGGACGCGCCAGCCATTCCTTGACGGTGCCCGTTGTGCGTCACTACAGTCGCTTGGTTAACGATGTTCCGGTTGTCCTGCCCGTAGCCGGCTGGTCGGTCGCCGCAGGCCGCCCGACTCAGGTGACGCAATCCAATCGATCTGAACGGGTGCTCAATGAGCGATCTCTATTTGCGACCTGGAATTCTCGAGCTGGATTTCACCACATTTCTGACCGTCGTTCGCTATGGCACCCTCTCGCAGGCCGCTGACCAGCTGCATGTAACCCAGTCGACCGTCAGCTACCGGCTGCGGGTGCTCGAACGGCATCTTGGGCTGGTGCTGGTCGATCGCGGCCGGGGCCGCCAGGAGATTCGGCTCACGGCCGAGGGTGAGGAGCTGCTCAAGCTCGCGGAGCGATGGGAGGCTCTGCACCTCGAAATACAGCAATTGTCGATGCGCGGCGTCGCACTGGGCGTCGGGGCGCCCGAAGGAGTAAATACCTATGTCCTGGCCGATGCCTACGCCCGGCTGGCGCTTCATAATGACCTGCAGATAAGGGTCGTGACGGCAAATTCTCGCGAACTGTACGAGCTACTGGACCGGCATGAACTGGACGTCGCCTTCCCGCTGTACAACCGCCCGTCGTCGTCCCTGCACATCGAGGAATTCCTGACCGAACCGATGGTCGTCTTGTCCGGGTCGAAGTTCGCGACCGCGGACGGCCGGGTCGACATCTCCGCTCTCAATGTTGATGACGAGATCCAGATCGGCTGGCCCGATCCGGTGAGCGGATCCCGGGTGAGCCCTCGCGCGCTGGCCGCGCGCGTCAACGTCGATGCGACCGACCTGGTGCTGCCGTTCCTGCGCAACAAGGCCAAGTGGACGGTGGTTCCGGCTTCGATGGGCGAGCAACTCGCCGCCGTCGACGGATGGCACGTCTACCCGGTCACCGGCCAGGCCGCCCGGCAGACCATCTTCAAGGCCGTGCGACGACGGCTGCCGCGCGCCACCCAGCGCAGCAAGGAACTCTTCGAGCAGCACCTGAGCTGCGTCCGCGGGCCGGGCCGGGGCGCCCGGCAATCGTCCTTAGCCGCGTAACGGGTGCCGCGGGTGTGTTCAGGGCGCCGACAGGTGCCGGGCGAACCATTCACAGATGAGCTCCAGCCGCCGGATCCGCAGCGACGGGCGCCCCCGGCGGGGCAGCTCGTGCGACGAGCCCTCGAACAGCACGAGCTCGGCCGGGCAGCCGTTGTCAAGCAGCGCCTGATAGAACTGCTCGCCCTGCTCGATGGGGCAGACGGCGTCGTCGATCGCATGCATGATCAGCGTCGGCGTCCTGGCCTGACCGGTGTGGCACACCGGGGACTGGCGGAGCAGTGCGGTCCGCTCCGGCTCACGCCAGGGTGTGCCGAACAACGGCCGGCCGAAGGTCACGGCGCCGTCGGCCGTGCCCAGGTAACTGAGCAGGTTCGAGATGCTGCGGTCGCTGACAGCGGCCTGGAAGCGGTCGGTGTGGGTGACGATCCAGTTGACCATGTAGCCGCCGTAACTGCCGCCGACCACGCCGAGCCCGGCGGGCGTGAGCGCGAACGCGGCGAGCACAGCATCGAGGCCGGCCATCAGGTCCAGGTAGTCGTGATGGCCCCAGTCGTTGTCGATCGCGCTCGCAAACAGCTCGCCGTAGCCCTGACTGCCCCGAGGGTTCGGGCAGAAGACCGAATAGCCGCGCCCGACCAGGGCCTGGATCTCGTGGAAGAACCCGGTGTTGTGCAGCCGGTACGGGCCGCCGTGCACGTGGAGCAGCAGAGGTGTCGCGGCGTGAGCGTCCACGGGGCGGTACAGCCACCCCTCGGCCTGCGCGCCCGGCCCGGTCGGCCACGTCACCCGCTCGGGCGCGGCGACCGCGCAGCGACGCGTCACCCGGTCGTTGAGCCGGGTGATACGGCGTTGCTCCGGCAGCAGCCACACCTCGGTAGGCGACTCACAGGTAGCCAGGACGCAGGCCACGTCCCCGGTTTCCGCGACCGCGCTGACCTCGTACGCCACGCCCCCGTCGGGAAGGGACCTCTCGCGCGCGTCACCGCCGGCCGCCGCGACCTCGTACAGCCGGTTGGCGCCGTCGGCCGCGGCCAGGAACAGCAGCGCCGAGCCGTCCGGCGTCCACATGCCGCCCTGGCCGTTGGTCCCGAACCCGAAATAGGCGTCGCCGATCAGCCGGTCGTTGCCGACGAACCGGTCGAGGGACGCCGTCAGGTTGACCGCCGGGCCCCCGTCGGGCGAGAAGACCCACAGATCGAGATTCATCGATGGGACATAGGGGTGCGCACCGGCGCGCACGGCCAGCTGCGTGCCCGTCGGTGACCAGCTCATGTCCGCCACCGCGACGCCGCGGAACGCAACGCGGTCGCGTCCGGTGCGGACATCGCGGACGCGGACGTCGCGGGCCCAGCTGACGTCGGCGTCCTCGCCAGGCGTGATGAACGCGATCTGCTCGCCGTCGGGGGCCCAGCAGATACTGGTGACGCCCCCGGGCGCAGACACCAGCGGCTCGACCGCTCCCGACCGGGTGTCCACCATGAAGGCCTCCGGGTGGCGGTCGTACATCAGCCCGGCCCCGTCGAGCCTGTACACGCGGCCGCGGATCCGGTGTACGCCGCCCGGCTCGGCCGACCCGGCGCGGACCGTCGCCACGCAGCTGATCCGGTGGCCGAGCGGATGCCACGCCAGCTCGCGGATCGGCCCGGGCAGGGTGGCAACCCGCCGCGGCACCGGATCGGTGCACCACAGCTCGGCCCCCCGGGCGTAGGCGAGAGTCCCGCCGTCCGGCGAGAACCGCGGCAGCTGCCCTGTCCCCACCCGCGCGGCGACGCCGGTTGCTACGTCGGCGAGATGAACGAAGGAGTCGTACCGGTCCCGGCGCCGGCTGGCCGACGTGCCCACGAAGGCAATCTGCCGACCGTCGGCCCGCAGCTGGACCCCTGTTGCGTAGCGGATGTCGTAGAGGTCGTCGATGGCGACGGCCCGGCCGGCGGACACGTCTAGGCCTCCGGCGTCTGGCCGTAGCACGCACGCGCGGCCTCCGGCGTCACGTAGCCGAGTGCGATGTCACGTTCGAGTGCCCGGCGGTCTCGTCCCGACGGCGGCCCGAAGCCGCCGCCGCCGGGCATGCATGCGGTCAGCTCCTGCCCGAGCTCCATCTTGTGCGCCATGCGCCGGTCGACCGGCACGCCGTCGATCTCGAGGCGGCCGCCACCTCCGGCGTCGCCTCCGGCGAGCCCGAACGGGGGGTGGTCGATACGGTCCACGGTGCCGACGATGAAGTCGACGGGCTCGTCGCTGAGCGTCCGGATCCGGACCCGCTGGCCAAGCCCGCCGCGATACGTGCCAGGACCTCCGGAGTCCGGCAGCAGCCGTTTTTCCTCGAACAGGACGGGTGCACGTCCCTCCATCACTTCTACCGGGATGTTCCAGCAGTTGACGGGCATCGACACGGTGTTGCGGCCATCCGACGTCGCCAGCGCCCCCATCCCGCCGCTGCCGAAATAGGTCTCGGTATACGGTCCGGACAGGTGCCCGGGCCCGCCCCGCCGGTAACTCGATGGCGCCTCCCGGTACACGCCACGGAACCGGAAGGTCCAGATGCCGCCGAAATGTGCCGAGAGCCGCTCCGGTACCACGTGCTCGGGCACCAGCGGGCACATCGCCTGCCAGATCGCGGCGCAGACGTTGTGCACCACGATCGTGCGCACCATCGTCGGAGCGGGCGGCCGCGGGTTGAGGATCGTCCCCAGCGGCGCGGTGACCGAGAACGGGCGCATCGCTCCCTCCAGCAGCGGGATGTCCGGTCCGATCAGCACCCGCAACGCGTAGAGCGCCTCCGCCACCGTCAGATTGAACGGCACGTTGATGCCCCAGCGGCTCTCCGGCGCCGTCCCGTCGAAATCGACCTCGATCTCTCCGGCGCCGATGCGGATCGTGGCGACGATCTTGATACTCTCGCCCACGCCGTCCGAGCACGCCTCGCCGCGGTAGACGCCGGGCGGCAGGCTGGCGATGCGCTCGCGCATAGCCCGCTCGGCCCGAGCCTGCAAATCCTCGCTCATGGCATCCAGGTCAGGCAGCTGCGTTTCCCGCAGAACCTCGTGCATGCGCCGCTGCATCAGCATGTTGGCCGCGTTCAGCGCCTGCACGTCGCCCTGCACCTGATGCGGCAGCCGGGAGTTCGCGCCGATGATGAGCATCAGGTCCTGGTTGATCCTTCCGGCCCTGAAGATGTGGCCCGGCGGGATGTGCAGCCCCTCTTCGTAGTTGTCCCTGGCGTCGGGGCTGGGCTTGCCACCCAGGTCCGATACATGCGCGATGCTTCCGGTGTACCCGACCAGGCGGTCCCCCCAGAAGATCGGGCTGACCAGCAGGACGTCCGGGATGTGGCCGCCGCCCAGCCACGGATCGTTGGTGATCAGCGTGTCTCCGGGCGACAGGGTCTGCGGCGGGATCAGCTTCAGCACGCCGCGCAGCCCTCGTCCCAGCGTGCCCACGAATTCGCCGAGGCATCGCCGCGACTGGGCGAGCAGGTCCTGCCGCGAGTCGAAGATGGCGGCCGCGAAATCCTGGCCCTCGACAATCGGCGAGGAGTAAGCGGTCGTGGCGATCACCGCTTCGGCTTCGTTCACCGCGCTGACCAGCCGTCGCCTGACCTGCTCGCCCCTGACCGCATCCATCGCCGTGGGCCCGTTCCGGTCAGTCATCCGAACTCCTTGCGCCGACTGCGATCCGCAGGTTGCCGTACTCGTCGATGGCGAAGCTGTCCCGATCGCCGATGGCGCACGTGGAACTGGAGTCGCTGATCAGCATCGGCCCGGTCCGGCGATGCCCGGGCCGGACGCTCGCGCGGTCCACCACCGGGACCGCCCGCCAGCCTGTTCCGGTCGCGTATACCTGCGCCTCGGCGGGAGCTGGTCCGGGCGGCTGCAGCGGCTCGCCGGGCACCGGCGTCTGGGCGCCGCGCAGAGTGACGCGCCAGGTGAGCACCTCGAGGACGGTGGGCTGCAGCGCCGCGCCGTGCAACCGGACCGCCTCGCGGTTGAACGAGTCCACGATCTCCTGGGCCGAGGCCGGACCGTAGGGCGGCGGTGGGAGCGGGATCCGGAAGGTGTGCGTCTGGCCGATCCAGCGCACGTCACCCGCCCACTCGACCTGCATGGACGCGGCGGCGACCCCGGTCCCTTCCAGCAAGTCGGCCGCCTGCTCCCGCAACCCGGCCAGCACCTGATTCAGGACATCCCAGGCGGTCGTTTCCTCCATGCGCACGACGTAGGACTGGGCCAGCTCGATAGCCGGCGGGGTCACGACCAGTCCCAGCGCGGAAAGCACGCCAGGACGGCGCGGCACGATCACCTCGGGAATCCCGACCTTACGTGCGACCTCCACGGCGTGCATCGGGCCGCCGCCGCCCGAGGCGACGAGGACGAGCTGCCCCGGTTCCCGGCCTCGTTCCGCGAGATGCACGCGGACCGACTGGGCCATGCTCTCGTTCAGCACGTCCAGGACGGTCAGCGCGGCGTCCTCGACCGTGAGCCCGACTTCGGAGCCGATGCGGCCGAGCGCGGCCCGGGCGGCCGCCGCGTCGAGCTTGACCGAGCCGCCGGCGAACGTCGCCGGGTCGATGTAGCCGAGCACGACCGCGGCGTCGGTCACGGTCGGCTCGGTGCCGCCCAGCCCGTAACAGACCGGCCCGGGATTCGACTCGGCCGACTCCGGGCCCACTTGCAGAAAGCCCAGCGCGTCGATGCGCGCTATCGACCCGCCGCCGGCCCCGATCTCGAGCAGGTCTACCGACGGGACCTGGACGGGAATGCCGCTGCCCTTGGTGAACCGGTCGGTCCGGCACACCTCGTAATTGCCGGTGCGGGCCGGCTCGCCGTGGCTGATCAGCGCGACCTTGGCGGTGGTTCCGCCGACGTCCAGCCCGACAGCTTCGATGCCGCCGAGCTGGCGCACCACGTGCGCCGCGGCATACACGCCGGCCACCGGTCCCGACTCCAGCATCCGGACCGGGAAGCGGGACGAGGTCTCGGTGGTGGCGATCCCCCCCGACGACAACATCACGTACATTCGCCGCTGGTAGCCCGCATCGGCCAGGCCCTCCTGCAGCCGGGCCTGGTAACTGCCCATGACCGGCTGCAGGTAGGCGTTCAGCACGGTGGTACTGGCCCGCTCATATTCCCGCATCTCGGGAGAGACTTCGGCCGATAGCGAGACGGGGATCGAGCCGCCGAGCGCCTCCTGCAGGAAACCCCGGGCGGCCGTCTCATGGCGGCCGTCGACGTAGCTGTGCAGGAACACAATGGCGACCGCGTCGACCGAGCCCGCCCAGTCCGCGGCGACGGCGGCCACCGCCTCGGGCGAGACGCTGGCGTATTCGGTGCCGTCGGCCAGCAGCCGTCCCGGGACGCCCCGGCACAGCGCCCGGTCGGCGAGCGGCTCGACGATGGTGAGCATCAGGTTGTAGGTGTCGTAGCGACCTTCGCGGCCGATGTGCAGGATGTCCTCGAACCCGCTGTTGGTCAGCAGCCCTACGCGGGCGCCGCGCCTGAGTATGACCGTGTTCGATGCGAGTGTCGTGGCGTGAGCGATCATCGCCACCTCCGCCAGGCCGGCACCGGAGTCCCGGCACAGCTCGTTAACCGCGGCCAGTGCCGCCTGCTCGTGGTCCTGGGTGGTCAGCACCTTGGTCGCCCACACTCGCCCCGTCTGCTGATCCAGCAGCACGCCGTCTGTGAACGTGCCGCCGATGTCGACGCCCATGAGGTAGCGAGGCGTGCGGTCAGTCATGGTCTGCCTTTCGTGATGGGCCGTCCGAGGGCGTTCTGGACGGCGAGCGGGACGGCGGCGAGGCTCGGCACGACGTGCGCGCCCAGGGCCGAGAGGCTGGCCATCTTGTCCGCTGCCGACTCGCCCGCCCGGCGGGCGACGGCACCGGCGTGCCCGAACTCGCGCCCGGGCGGCAAGGCCTGGCCGACGATCAGCGCCACCAGGGGAATCGGGCGGCCCGCGGCGGCCCATTGCCGGGCGGCCTCGATCTCGATGCCGCCGCCGGGTTCGCCCAGGAGCACCACGACCTCGGTGGCCTCGTCCGCCATGAACATCCGCACGGCGTCCGCCGGCGTCGTTCCGACGACCGGATCCCCGCCCACGCACATGACCGTGCTGATCCCGAGTCCCGCCACGGCCAGGTCGGAGATCACCTCGTAGGTCAGTGTCCCGCTCTTGGAGATCAAGCCGACCGGACCGGCCACCATCGGCACGGTCCGCATGTCGCTGAGATTGGCGATGCCCGGCGACATGACGCCGGCCGAGTTCGGCCCGACGATCACACAGCGCTGACCGGCCCGCAGCGCACGCAGGCGAAGGGCATCGTGGACGGCGACTCCTTCGGCATAGATGATCGCTAGCTCGATGCCCGCGCGGATCGCCTCGCCTGCCGCCTCCGCGGCCACCCCGGCCGGCACGGCGATGACCGATGCGGTGGCGCCGGTCGCGCGGACCGCCTCCGCGACGGTGTCGTAGACCGGCACCCCCTGAGCCCGGGTGCCGCCCCGGCCCGGGCGGACCCCGGCCACCAGGTTTGTTCCGGTCAGCCGCATGTTCTCGGCGAAGTTCTGGCCTGCGCTGCCGGTCAGCCCCTGGACCAGAACGCGGCTCATTTCGCTGACGAGTATGGCCATCACGATCGCCTATCGGCCGCTGAAAGCTCGACCGCCGCCTGGCACGCTTCGACCACCCCGCGCGCGCAGTGGCCGCCCGCGTCGAGCACGGCTGCTTCAGCGGCAGCGGAATCGTTGCCGGCCAGCCGCGCTACCAGGCCCGGGCCGGCCGGGTGCGCCTGGGCGACCGAAGCGATCGCGGTCGCGAGCTCGGCGCAGCTCGCCATCTGCAGGAAGCCGTTCACGAGCACCACCCGGCAGCCGAGCTGGTAAACCAGCTCGAGCACGCGTCTCAGGTCCGGACCGGTGTGCAGGGTCGAGTAGCCAAGGTCGACCACGCACCGCGCCTGGCCGCCCATGACGGCCACCGCGTCGAGCGTGGCCATCGCGAGCCCGGCGCCGCTGACGATGATCGCGATGTCTCCGCTGAGCTCGGTCGCCGACACCCCGGCGGCGGCGCATCCGGCTTCGAACCTGGTTCGCCCGGCCTGCCCGGCATCGCGAGCCACGTGCCGGTGCCGCGCGTTGTCGTCAATCGTGAGCTTGGCGTCGACCGCGACCAGGGCGCCGTCGGTGGTCTCGACACACGGATTGACCTCGAGCAGCAGGCACTCCTCGGCTCGGAAGCAGGCCCACAGGCCGGCCAGCAGCTGGCCCAGACCTGCCCCCGCGACGGCGCCGAGCGCCAGGCCGGCCGCATCTGTCACCTCGTCCGGCACCTGCTCGGCGAGTATGGAGAGCGGAAACCGGGTGATCGTCGCCGGGTAAGCCTCGATGTCCACGCCGCCCGACGGGCTGACGAGCAGGACCGGATATCCGGCATCGCGATCCACCATCAGGGCGAGGTAGATCTCGCGGCCGGTCACCATCCGCTCGACCAGGACCGACTCGGCCGGCGGGAGCAGGTCGCTGCCGGCCCGCAGCTCGGCGACGGCCTTGTCCAGTTCGGGCTCGGAGTGCACCGTCCGGATGCCGCCCCGCTTGCCTCGCTTGCCCTCCAGGATCTGCGCCTTGGCCACGAGTGGCGCCGCCGGGCTCGGCAACCAGGGGATCCGCGGGTAGAGGCCGCCGGCCGGCACGGCGACGCCGTACCGCGCGAGCACGGATTTCGCCTCGTGTTCGTACAGGATCACTCCGACGGCACCTGGCTACCGCGCGCGAGGAACTTCTGCATCGCGATCGCCGGCTCACCGGACGCGAAGGCCTCGCGGTGAGCCGCCTTTCCCGCGGCCGCCGCGTGCGGGAGGCGGTCGAGCCGGCTCCTGCGCAGGAAGGCCTTGTTGAGCCGGAACACGCGCTGACTGCTGCCGGCCAGCTGCCGGGCGACCTGGCCGGCCCGGTCGATCAGCTCCTCGGGCGGTGTCAGGTACGTGACCAGGCCCCAGTCGAGCATCTCCTGGGCCGTGAGCATGCGCCCGGTTTGCACCAGGTCGGCGATCCGGCCTTCCGCCACGAGCCCCTCCATCGACCAGGTGCCGGTGATGCACGGAATGGCGTCGTTGACCTCCGGCATCCCGGCCCGCGCCGTCGTCGAGGCCACCCGGATGTCACAGACGAGGGCGGTCTGCAGGCCGGCCCCAACCGCGTACCCGTTCAGCGCCGCCACCGTGGGGGTGTTCAGGTTGAGGATCGCCTCGTAGACGCTGCGCCATTCCTCGACCCAGCGCTCGGCCGCCGCTCCGTCCATGACCTGCGCCTCGGTCAGATCCTGGCCCGCGCTGAAGGCACGCTCGCCGGCGCCGGTCACGACGATCGCCCGCACCTCGTCGCTCTCGTCGCAGTCCTGCAGGGCCGCGATCAACTGCTGGCGCATGGCCGCCGAAAAGGCGTTCAGCCGAGCGACCGAACGGACGGTGACCAGAGTGATGCCGGTGTCAAGAGTGCTCGTTTCGATACGACCCGGAGTATCGTCCTGGATCGACTTTTCGGGTGTGGCTACGCTCACTTCGTGATGTCCTTAGCAGACGGCGCGGATATTAGCGGTATTTCATATCGCAGCTCGGCTGTGCGACTTATGGCGTCTCAGCCTCCTTGCGACCTTGCGTCGCGGGTGACGCGGGACGGTAATCGTTCTCGGCGGCGGTGGCGCTGATCAGGCCGAGGCGCAGGTCGCGCTCGACCGCGGCTGGGGCCCGGCCGCCGGGCGGGCCGTAACCCCCGCCGCCCGGCAGGCGGGCGGTGACGGCCTGGCCCGGCCGCAACCGGTGCACCCGGCGGCGGTCGACGGGCTGGTCGTCGATCAGGAGCTGGCCTGCCTGCCCGGCCGCGCCGCCGGACAGCCCGAAAGGCGCATGGTCAATGCGGTCGACGGTGCCCACGATGAAGTCGACCGGGTCATCGCTCAGTAGCCGGATACGCACCTGCTGGCCGAGGCCTCCGCGATAGGTGCCGGCCCCGCCCGAGTCCGGGAGCTGGCGTTTCTCCTCGAAGAGCACGGGTGCGCGCGTCTCCATAACCTCGATCGGCACATTCGTGCAGTTGACCGGCATCGAGACGGTACTGGGCCCGTCGGCCGCGCCGAGCGCGCCCATGCCGCCATTGGCGAAATAGGTCTCCGTATATGTTCCTGAAACGTGCGGCGGGCCGCCACGGCGGTAGGCCGAGGGGGACGTGCGCAGCACGCCGCGAAACCGGAACGTCCAGATCCCGCCGAAGTGCGCGCACGATCGCTGCGCAGGGATAAATTCGGGGACGAGTGGCTCCAGCGCCTTCCATATCGCGGCGCAGACATTGTGCACGACCACGGTGCGCACCATGGTCGGGGCGGGCGGAAGCGGGTTCAGCACGCAACCGCTCGGGGCGCAGACCCGAAAGGGCGCGATCGTACCCTCGACCAACGGCAGGTCGGGAAAGATCGCGACCCGCAGGGAGTACAGCGTCTCGGCGATCGTGAGATTCAGCGGCACGTTAAGGCCCCAGCGGCTCTGCGCCGAGCTGCCGCTGAAATCCACGGTCATGGCGTCGCCGCACACCGATATCCGCGCGACCACCCGCAGCGGGTCGCCCACCCCGTCGGAATCGGCGTCCCCGACGTACTCACCATCGGGGATGCTGGCGATGCGCTCACGGACTGCCGCCTCGGCCCGCGCGTGCAGCCTCGAGATCGTGGCCCGGAAACCGGCCAGCCCGCACCGGTCCAGTACCTCGAGGAACCGGCGCTCCATCAGGGCGTTCGCGGCGCCCTGCGCCTGGACGTCGCCGCTGATGTGGGCGGGCAGGCGGGAGTTCGCGGCGAGCAGCGACATGAGGGTCTCGTTCAGCCGCCCGGATCGCTGCAGGTAGGTCGGAGGGATATGAAAGCCCTCTTCGAAGTTGTCGGCACTGTCGGCGCTCGGCTTGCCGCCGAGGTCGGAGAGGTGCGCGATGTTGCCCACATAGCCGGCGATCTCGTTCTCGTAGAACACCGGCCGGAACGTCAGGACGTCGGGGACGTGGCCACCGCCGATCCACGGGTCATTGGTGATCAGCGTGTCGCCCGGCTGCAACGTCTCGGGCCGGATGTGACGCAGGACCGTGCGCATCCCGCGGCCCAGCGTTCCGGTGAAGGTTCCAGAGGCCCGGCGCGACTGCGCGATCAGATCGGTGTCGCCGCCGTAGATGGCCGCTGCGAAGTCCTGCGCTTCGACCACCGACGAGGAGTAGGCGGTGGCCCCGAGCCTGGCTTCGGCCTCTTCGACCGCGCTGACCAGAATCGACCGGAGAACGTCTGCGGTAACCATCACTGCGTCACCGGATTCATGTCACGCCCGCCGCCGCAGCAGCACGTCGATTCCAACCGCGATCAGGATCAGCGCGCATTCCACGACGTCCTGGTAGTTGCCGTTGACGTTGAGCAGGGTGAAGGCGTCGGCCATGAAGCCGAGGATGAGGACGCCGACGACCGCCCGCCATATTCCGCCCTCACCGCCCGCGATGCTCGTCCCGCCGATCACGGTGGCGGCGATGGCGGTCAGGGCCAGCGTCGGGGCGGCGCCGCTCTGGGACGACGCGGCGGAGGCGCGCGATGCGTCGACGAGCCCGGCGATCGCGGCACACCCGCCGCTCATGCCCAGCACGATGATCTGGTCCAGCCGGACGCGCAGCCCGGCCAGGCGCGCCGCCTCGCGATTGCCCCCGATCGCGTAGATGGCGCGTCCGTAGCCGGTGAAGTGCAGCAGCGTGGCCGCGACCAGGATGACGCCGATGAAGACCCAGCTCGCGGGGGTGATCCCGGCCTCGGTCTGCAGCGAGCCGAGCATGCCGAAGTGCGCCGCCGAGGTGCTGACGCTCAGGCCGTCCGTCAGCAGCAGGGCCAGCCCGGTGATCCCGAAGCTCGTCGCCAGGGTGGCGATGAAGCTGTTGACGCCGATTCCGCCGATGATGATCCCGTTGACGAGTCCGAGCGCCAGCCCGGCGGCCAGTGCGGCGAGATAAGCGAGCGGGGTGCCCGCCGAGGCGGCCAGCTTGATCGCCACGATCCCGGCCACCGCGTACACCGAGCCCAGCGACAGGTCGAACGCGCCGGAGACGATGGCCAGGGTGACGCCGCAGGCCGCGATGCCCGGCACGGCCGATTGGTCGAGCACGGATACCAGGTTGGCCTTGCTCAGGAAGCTGCTCGACGAGATCGACAACGCGACGAACAACGCGACCAGGATGGCCAGGATCCCGTAGTCGCGGACCAGGAACCGCCGCGGCCGGGCGCGCAGCAGGGGGCGCGCGGCCGCAGGCGCCTCGACCTCAGCGTTCATCAGATCCGGTTTCTCCTTCTAGGCCGAATGCGGCCGACATGACCGCCTGTCTCGTGGCGTGCTCCGCGTCGAGGTCGCGGACGATCGAGCCGTTGCGGAATACCAGGACGCGGTGCGAGAGCCCGAGCACCTCGTCGAGCTCGGAGGAGATGAGGATGACGCCCATGCCCCGGCCCGCCATCTCGACCACGACCCGGTGCAGCTCGACCTTGGCGTCGATGGACACGCCGCGGGTGGGCTCGTCGAAGATGATGAGTTTCGGCTCGGTCGCGAGCCGCATCTTCACCAGCACCTTCTGCTGGTTGCCTCCGGACAGCGACGCCACCCGCCGGGACGGATCGGGCGGCCGGACGTTGGCCTCCCTGGCCCACGTCCCGGCCAGCGAGCGCGCCCGCCGTTGTTCCACAACGCCGAAGCGCGTGATCCGGTCCAGCGAGGGAAGCAGCAGGTTCTCGCCCACCGTCCGGTTGAGGATCAGGCCCTGCGCGCGGCGATCTTCCGGGACCATCGCGATGCCCGCTGCGGCTGCCTGCCGGGTCGATCTTGGCGTGAACCACGACCCGTCCGCGACCTTGATCTGCCCGCCGGCCGGCGGCCTGGCCCCGTAGACCGCCCGGGCGAATGAGCTGCGCCCTGCGCCGACCAGGCCGGCGCAGCCGACAATCTCCCCCGCCGCCACGTTGACGCTGAGGCTGGGGCTGCCCGGATAGCAGCGCAGGTCCCGTACCTCTAGCGCGCTCGGCGCGCCAGCCGGGACGAGCTCGGGCCGGGGATAGGCGGCCGCCACCTCGTACCCGACCATCAGCTGGATCAGGTCCGACTCGGTGAACTCGGCGGCCGGGCCGCAGCCGACCACCGATCCGTCGCGCATCACCGTGACGCGCTGCGCGTTGGTCCGCACCTCGGTGAGATCGTGCGAAACCCACAGCACCGCCATCCCCTGCCGCACGAGCCCGCGGATCAGCTCGGCGAACCTGGCCGACTGGTCGAAGCTCATCGCGGTCGTGGGCTCGTCCAGCAACAGGACCCGGGGCCGGGCCGCGAGGGCGCGCAGGATCTCGAGTTGCTGCCGGTCGGCCTGCGAGAGCGTGAACACACGAGCGCCGGGATTCAGCCAGATCCCGGCCTCCTCGCACAGCTTCTCGTACCGCGTGCGGAAATTCGCTCGGGCGGTGCCGACCGGCCTGGCCCTGACGCCGAGATACACGTTCTCGATCACACTGCGCGACGGGATGGCCGCCATCTCCTGGGTCACCATCGCCACGCCCGCCTTCAGGCTGTGGGCGGGACCCCGGCCGCCGATCTCCTGATCGGCGACCGTGATGGTCCCGGAGTCGGGCCGGACCAGCCCGGCGATCATCCGCAGCATGGTGGACTTGCCGGCGCCGTTCTCACCGACGAGCGCGTGTATCTCGCCGCTCGCGACCTCGACCGAGGCCGCGTTCACGACCTTGACGCCCGCGTAGCTCTTGATGAGCCCCGACGCCGACAACATCCGCTATAGCTCCGTCATCTCAGCTGGCCGCCAACTCCATACCGGCGCTCGTCGATCAGTAGTCGCTGTAGGAACCCTTGACTCCCTGCAGGTGCGCCTTCGTGCCGTCGCCCAGGTACTTGCCGACCGGGCCGACCGTGGCCGAGTTCACGGCCGTGGGCACGCTCTGCCCGTTGGCCTTTTCGATGCCGTAGGTGGTCGCCAGCTGAGCCGCGGCGGGCTCGTCCTCGTAGTACGTGCTGTACCACTGGCCGGCCTGGACCGCTTCCACGGCCTGGATAGAGCCGCCGTTGCCGACGAGCTTGATGCTGCCGAGCTTGCCCGCGGCCTGGAGGGCCTTCTGCGCACCCTCGATCGCCTGCGACGACCCGACCATCACGTTGAGGTTCGGGTGCGCGGCAAGCAGTGTCTGCGTCACCGTCGTGCCCTGCGACTGGGTGTATCCCGCGGTCGGCGTGGCCACCAGGTCGACCTTCTTGTCCGCGCGCAGAACCTTGTACGCCTCATTGGTCCGCGCGACGTCCAAGGGCGATGTCGGGTTTCCGACCAGGAACGCCACGTTGCACGGGGACAGGCTGCCGCAGGCGGCAATCGCCATCTGACCGAGGATCTGGCCGTTGTGGGTGGGCACGTCGACGACCGAGATCTCGCCCGGCACCTGGGGAGAAACGGTCGTGTAGTTCGACCCGATCGGCGAGTATTCCGCGACGACCGTGATCCCGGCGGCGATGGCCTGCTGGACGTAGGGGACGATCGACACGCTGTCGTAGGCCTCAACGATATAGACCTTGTACTTCTTCGAGGCCGTCGCTTCGCGCATCTGGCTGTTCTGCGTCGAGCCGTCAAAATTGCCGTTGAAGAACGTGGCCTGATCGTTATATTTCTTCGCGGCCGCCTGCACGCCGCTCCATGCCGCCTGAGTGAATGAATTATCGGTCGCGAAACCGAAGAAGGCGATGTCGAGCGACTTGCTTGCCGTGCCAGACGCGCCATTGGACGTGGCCGAGCCACCGCCTGATGGACTCGATGACGTGCCGGAACTACCGCTGCCGCAGGCGGCCAGCAGGCTTATTGCCCCGGCCACCCCAAGGGCACGCCAGAATACGCGCGCAAAAGTCGGTTTCAATCTTGCCCAGCCTCCTCGGTTGCCGTTGGCCGCGGCCCGAAAATAGTTGGATCAAACTTTAGGCGCCGTGTACAGGAATAGGCAATGGCGTCACAACCGCGTTGCATCGCTATAAATATCGAGGCGGTTTGCATTTGCGAATCACTCGACGCGCACCGGCACGCGGCGTGCTCGTGGCCCGGATCCGGCTGCCGGGCGGGTACGCCAGCGCGGTGCGCTCGCATGCAACGGTGTGCCCGAAATGATCGCTACGCGTAGGATCTCGGTGTGGTCGCCGCTGACATGCCGATGAGCGGCCCGCCGTCGGGCACCGTGACGCTGCTGTTCACGGACGTGGAGGGCTCCACCCGGCTGTGGGAGACCGAGCGGGGCGAGATGGCGGCCGCGCTGCGCCGCCACGACGAGATCGTGCGGGACGCGATCGAGCAGTCCGGCGGCTACGTCTTCAAGACCGTCGGTGACGCGTTTTGCGCGGCGTTCTCCTCCGCCCGGGCCGGGCTGGACGCCGCGCTATCAGCGCAACGGAAGCTGGCCGCGCAGTCCTGGCCGACCAGCCGGCCGATCGTTGTGCGGATGAGCCTGCACGCGGGGGTCTGCGAGGAGCGCGATGGAGACTACTTCGGGCCGGCGGTGAACCGGGTCGCGCGGCTGCTGACTCTCGCCGGCGGCGGCCAGGTGCTGGTGTCGGCGGTGGCGGCGGAGTTGCTGTCCGATGAGCTGCCTGAGGGCGTGGGCCTGCGGGAGCTTGGGACGCGCCAGCTGAAGGACCTCAACCGCCCGGAGCGCATTTACCAGGTCGAGGCGGCGTTCCTGGCCGCGCACGTGGCGGTCTCAGCCGCCAGGCAGGCGGGCCGTCCGTCCGGGCAACTGGCCTCGGACGCGGACCGGGACCGGATCGTCGAGGTGCTCAGGACGGCCGTGGGCGATGGCCGGCTCACCCCTGATGATTTCGACGAGCGGATAGAGGCCGCGCTCACCGCCCGCACGCTGGCCGACCTCGAGCCGGTACTCACCGGCCTGACCGCGGCTGACTCGGTACAGGCGCCGGATCTCGTGCGCATCACGTGCGGCTCGGGCTCCGCCCGCCGGGACGGATCCTGGGTGGTGCCCCGGCGCATGGAGATCGACGTTCGCAGCGGCGGGGTCCGGCTTGACTTCCGGGAGGCCGTGATCGCCGCGCCGGAACTGCGCATCGACGCCCGCATCGCCAGCGGCGGCCTGCGTCTCATCACCCGGCCCGGCATCGTGGTGGACGCCGACGATCTGACGGTGAAGAGCGGCACCGTCAAGGTGGTCCCGCCTCCCGCCGGCGGCGCTCCCGTGGAACTCCGGGTGAAGATCACCGGCCGGGTCGGCAGCGGCTCGGTCTCCGCCCGGCCCGCCCGAGATGGCTGGTGGCGGACGCTATGGCGGCGGCTGTTGCGCCGGCTGGCGGGCGACAGCCGGCCGGCACTGCCCGCCGCACCGCCCTGACGACCCGAGGTCACCGGGCGCATCGCGGCCCAGGGGTATGCTGCGGTGCCGTGCCGGTCGGGTCCCAACACAGCGTTCTCCCTGCGCCACCAGCGGGCGGGGAGGGCGTCACGGCTGCGGACGCCTGCCCGGGCATCCTCGACCTGCATCAGGCGCGCGATGGGCTGGTGGCCCGGATCCGGTTGCCGGGCGGCTACGCCAGCGCCGCGCGGCTGCGGGCGCTGGCCACGCTGGCCGAGCGATTCGGCGACGGAAGCGTGGACCTCACGGCCCGAGGCAACGTGCAACTGCGCGGGATCCGCGCGGACACCGCCGACCGCCTCGCGGAGCGCGCAACCGCGGCCGGGCTGCTGCCGTCGCCGTCCCACGACCGGGCACGCAACATCAGCGCCAGCCCGCTGGCCGGGCTGACCGGTCACCGTGACCTGCGCGGCCTGGTGCGGGCGCTGGACCGCGCCATCCTGGCCGATCCCCGGCTGGCGGCGCTGCCCGGGCGGTTCCTGTTCGCGCTGGACGACAGCACCGGGCGGGCCGGGCTCGGACGGTGCGATGTCGGCCTGAGGCTGGAATCCGGAGGGACCGAACTGATCGTGGCCGGCCGCCTGACCGGGCGACGCGGGCCGGCCGCGCAGATGACCGCGCTGGCCCTCGTCGCAGCCCGGGCCTTCCTGTCCCAGCGCCAGAGCGCAGAGGTCAGCACGCGGGTAGGCCGGCTGCCGGACGGCGGCGCGGCGGTGGCCGCGGCGGTCGGCGGCGTGCTGGGCCGGCCAGTTCAGGACACCGAGACCCGGCTGGCGCTCGGCCCGCTGAGCGACACCGTCCAAGCCGACACCGTCCCAGCCGACACCGTCCCAGCCGACACCGTGCCAACGGACACCGTCCCAGCCGACGCAGCGACGGCCGTCGTCGTGGCCGCGCCGCTCGGGCGCCTCACCGCGCGCCAGCTACGGCACGTCGCCGACATCGTGCGCCCGGGCGACGTGGCCCGGTTCACGACCGCCGGAAGAATCGTGCTCCCGCTGCCAGCCGGCGCATCCGGCGCCGTGGCCGGTGCGGCGGACGAAGCGCTCGGCCGGCTGGCCGCCGCCGGCCTGCTGACGCGCGACGAGCAGCCGCTGGCGGCGGTCACCGCGTGCGCCGGGATGACCTGCTCCCGGTCGCTGGCCGACGTGCGCGCGCTGGCCGCGCCCGTGCCCGGGCTGGATGCGGTGCACTGGGCCGGCTGCGACCGCCGGTGCGGACTGCCGGCCGACGCCACAGCGGTGGTCGCGACGCCGGCCGGCCAGTTCGCGATCGGCGACGGCGCGGCCGGCCGCCCGCTCAGCCTCACCGCGCTCGGGAGGACCGCATGAGCACGACCACCGGTTACGAGCGCGACGGGGCGGCCATCTACCGTGCCTCGTTCGCCACGATCCGGCGCGAGGCTGACCTGTCGCGCGTGCCGCCGGACCTGGAGCGCGTGGCCGTGCGCATGATCCACGCCTGCGGCATGACGGACCTGGTCGACGACCTGGCCTGGTCACCCGGCTTCGCGCGGGGCGCCGAGGCCGCGCTGGCCGCCGGTGCGCCGGTGCTGTGCGACGCGTCCATGGTCGCGGCGGGGGTCACCCGGTCAAGGCTGCCGGCCGGCAACGACGTCGTGTGCACGCTGCGCGACCCGCGAGTCGCCGCGCTGGCCGGCGAGCTCGGCACCACCAGGACCGCGACCGCCGTCGAGCTGTGGCGCGACCGCCTGGACGGTGCCGTGGTCGCCGTCGGCAACGCCCCCACCGCCCTGTTTCACCTGCTCGAGATGGTGGCGGCGGGCGCCCCCCGCCCGGCCGCGGTGATCGGCGTCCCGGTCGGCTTCGTCGGCGCGGCCGAATCGAAGGCGGCGCTCGCAGAGAGCCAGCTCGGCCTGGAGTTCCTGGTGGTGCACGGCCGCCGGGGCGGTTCGGCGATCGCGTCCGCCGCCGTGAACGCGCTGGCAAGCAGGGCCGAGTGAGCGCCGCGGAACCCGGCCGCCTGTTCGGCGTCGGGGTCGGCCCCGGCGACCCCGACCTGGTCACGGTGCGCGCCGCGCGCCTGATCGGGGAGGCCGACGTGGTCGCCTACCACTGCGCGCGGCACGGGAACAGCGTTGCCCGCGCGGCCGCTGCGCCGTACCTGCGGCCGGGGCAGGCCGAGGAACTGCTGCGCTACCCGGTGACAACCGAGGGCA